>Ga0116180_1002973_pt1 | contig 13066 bp, 10 predicted proteins | sample AD_UKC073_MetaG_FD_89804 | JGI IMG/M metagenome (GOLD analysis project Ga0116180, IMG submission 89804) | Active sludge microbial communities of municipal wastewater-treating anaerobic digesters from USA - AD_UKC073_MetaG | ecosystem: Engineered > Bioreactor > Anaerobic > Digestate | place: USA...
ACATGCCGGCGATCGTCCTGACGCCACTGAGCACCGTTCGCAGTTCTCCTGTTCCAAGGTGATACCGAAGAACGGTATCGGTGGCGCTGCTGCCGATGTAAAGATGTTCGCCTTGCGCCAACAGGTGCACCGGGGCTCCCAGGAACTGGGCGTCGGCGATTTGTCCTTGCAGTTGCCCTTGCGTCTTGCCGTTCCGGAGATCGTAGATCTTCACTGTGTTGCCGGGTTCGTCGGCCACGTACAGCGAGGTGCCGCAGACCACGACATCGCGTACCGAGTGCGCGACCCGGCGCCGCTTGGGTTTCTTTTTTGACGGAACTGCTTCGAAGAGCACGTCCAGCCCCGCCGGCCGGCTGAGGTTGGAAGGTGCACGCCGTGGTGATGCCGGCAGGTCGCCGATGGACGACGCGACAAAAGTGCCATCGAGGAAGCGTTTGCCCTTCTGAGCTTTCAGGAAGCTGGCAAGCGGCAGGGTGCGAGCGCGCTTCACGACACCTCCCGGCGCTTGCAGCGCGGTGACGACATTGCTGTCCTGGCTGGACACGTACGCCCGGTCGCTGCCATCGAAGGCCAGCGCGAAGGGGTGTACAACGCCATCGGAGACGCGTGCATCGGCATAGATTCCCAGGTAGGTATGCGTGTGGTCGGCATCGGGCTTCCCGTTGTAGACGAGGACCTGGCTGGCATCCTTGTAGCCGTTGATGACATACAGTCTGTCTCCCGGACCGAAAACGATGTCGCGCAGTTCGTTCAGCGGTGGGGATTTGGCTGGCGTCTGCAGCGCCGCAGTCGTGACACAGGTTGGCTCGCCATTGATCACGTCGTAGGCATGGACATTGTTGATCGCGTTGCTCACACTGCCGCCGTGAAACGTCACATAAAACATGTGCTCCTCCTTTCCAGAGCCCAAGGCTCGACAACGAAGCCAGGAAGCATAACCGGTTTTGGCGATCGGCAAAACGTTGCTGCTGCCCCTGGGAACTGGCCGGCTAACTGGCCAGCAAGTCACCCGGCGTGTCGATATCCCGATGGACGCCCGCATCATCGACTTCGATCAGCACGATCGATGGCTGGAGATCGTCGATGAACTGCCTGGCGCCGCGATCGCCCTGCAAGCTCGCAAGCGCGGCGAACCAGCGCCGGGAAAAGCCCACCGGGTGACCACGTCGCCCGCGATACCGCGGCGCAGCGATCTCGGCGCCGTTTTCCAGAGCTTCGAGTACCGACCGCAGGGTGCGTACATCCAGGAACGGCATGTCGGCGAGGGCAACCAGCCAGCCGGCGGCGCGCGGGGTCTGTTGCACGGCGCATGCGAGGCTGTCCCCGAGTCCGCGTGCCGGCGCTGCGTCGACGCGGACCGCAACGCCAACATCGATCAGGAGGTTGCGCAGTACCGTCTGTTCGGGCCGCAGCACACTGATCGAACGCGGGCAAGCCGCAAGCAGGGTTCTTGCCGCGGCGACAGCGATGGCTGTCCCGTCAGGAAGCGGCTGCACAAGCTTGTCGACTCCGAATCGTCTTGAGTATCCTCCGGCCAGGAGAACACCGACGATCTCTCCGTCTGCCTCGGGCATCGATTAGGCTCCTGGATGGGCGGCGTCGATGTCAGCGGCAGGGTGTGGGTGCGCCGGGCACTCCACTTCAGCAGCGCGCCCCGTCGCCAGGCCGTACTTGGCTGCCGTCATTTCGGCGAGGATCGAAATCGCGATTTCCGGTGATGTCCTGCTCCCGATCGGCAGCCCGACAGGCCCGTGGAGGCGATCGACTTGCTGCGTGTCGAGGTCGAAGTACTTCCGCAGCCGTTCCCTGCGTCTGGCGCTGTTGGCGCGAGACCCGAGCGCGCCAACGTAGAACGCCGGCGACTTGAGCGCTTCGAGCAAGGCGAGATCGTCCAGTTTCGGATCGTGGCTGAGTGCCAGTACGGCCATCTGCGGGTCCGGTTGCATCGCCAGCACCACATCATCGGGCATGCCGTCGGCGAGCGTGGCGCCGGGCACATCCCATCCCTGGCGGTATTCCTGCCGCGGATCACAAACGGTGACGGCGTAATCCATTGCCTGTGCCATTTCGGCAAGATAGCGCGAAATCTGGCCGGCGCCGATGAGCAGCAGGCGCCAGGCGGGTCCATGCATGGTGCGTAGTCTCTTGCCGTCCCAACTCATCGTGTCGGTACCGGCGGCGTCTTCGACGCTGACCTGCCCGCTGGCGATGTCCAGGGAACGGATCGTCGATCGCCCCAGCGCGATGGCCTTCTCGATTTGCGCCAGCAGGTGAACTTCAGGGTGTGGTTCGATGACGAGTTCGAGAGTGCCCGCGCAGGGCAGGCCGAAACGTGCGGCTTTGGCCTGGGTGCCCCCGTAAGTCCGGGTGAGAGGGAGTGTGCCGGCCAACTGCCCGGCCAGCATGCGGTTGATCAGGTCGTCTTCGATGCAACCGCCCGAAACCGAACCCTGCACCCGTCCATCGTCGCGGATGGCCATCCAGGCGCCGGCAGGGCGCGGTGCAGAACCCCAGGTGCGGGCGACAGTCACCAGTGCCAGGCGATGGCCTTGTGCCGCCCAGTTTCGTACTGCCTTGAGTAATTGCCGGTCGCTGCTGTCCATGTTCAGGTGCGCCAATCTTCGCTGCGGAAACGCCGGCGGCGTTGGTGGCCAATCGCTTGCAGGGCGTTCATGAGGGGGGCTCCGGCCGTTGACGGGACGCAGCACAAGCGGTGAGCCGCTACGGACCAGCGTTCATTGTCGGCGAATTCCTTCGGCCCGTGGCGCCGGCGCGGCAGAAAATTTCCATCACGGCGAGATCAGGGAGTCGCCGTCTGTCGAGTGAAGCAGGCGCAATCAGGCACGTCGCTCTTGCCGCCCCGCGGAACAGGTATTGACGTCCTGTTTGTGGCATGCCTTTCGGGCAACTGGCAAACTCGGCATAATCCGGACTGCGGAAGTGCCGCGGAACAGGAAAGGTCGAATGCATGGGTCCTCTTGTTTGCCGATGAGCAGTCAATGAACGCTGCGACAAAAGCGGTTTCGATAGTCGATCGGGTACAGCTTGTCCGGATTCGCATCTTTTGTGGACATGCGAACGGGAATATGGCGAGCGTCATGATCGGTGCACTCCTGATCGCTACCGTTCTGCACAGCGGCGGTGTTTCCTTGCGCACGCTCGCGGTCTGGGGTCTGGCGATCGGCCTGGCATCGGCTGGCGTGCTGCTGTTCGAGCGTTACGTTGCACGCGTCGGGATCACGGTTGAGAACTGCCGCCGACTGGCGTACGTGCGCATCGGGCTGGGTGCCGGAATCGCCCTGCTTTATGGCCTCTCGGGTTTTTTGCTGCCGGGCGCTGTTCCCGCGGCGGACACGTTTCTATTCATCATTGTCTCGACACTGGTCACCGTCGGTGCCCTAGGCTACGCCATGGTGCCGGCGTACTACCTCACCCTGAACGCGGTCAGTCTGCTGCCACTGACCGGACATTTTCTCCAGCAATACCTGGCTTCTCGGGACAGCTACTATCTGTTGCTGCTGATGGTTTCGATCATTTGGCAGGCGGTGGTGCTGACCAAGGCGCACCGCGCGTCGCTGACCGCGATCGACGCCATCGTGCTCAATGAACGCCTCAAGGACGAGGTCGAGGAGCACCGTCGCACACGCGAAGCCATGCGTCACATGGCGCTTCATGATGAATTGACAGTCCTCGGCAATCGCCGCTACTTCGAGGAGACGGCGACACGCACGCTGAAGATCGCCGCGCGTGACCAGACCAGATTCGGTCTGCTGGTCGTCGACTTGAACGACTTCAAGCCGGTCAACGACCAGCATGGACACGCGGGTGGAGATTCCCTGCTGCGGGCGGTCGCCGCTCGCCTGCTCGGTGCCGTGCGTGCGGCAGATTTTTGTGCGCGCATGGGCGGCGACGAGTTTGCGATCGTCGTCGCCAGCGTTCATGACGATGACGATGTGGTCGAGGTCGCCGAGAAACTGCTGTCGGTGCTTGCCGAACCCTTCATGCTCGATAACATCGTGGTGCAGACCAGTGCCAGTATAGGATGGGCAGTCTATCCCGACGATGGGAGCGACGCCACAGAACTGATGGCGGTTGCCGATCAGCGAATGTATCGCGAAAAGCGGTCCAGCAAGGAGGACCAGTCGAACCTGCTCTCCGCCTAGCAGACCTTCTCCTGACGCTCCCGATAAAGAGACCCCGGCATGCCCGCATACCAGGTCAAGCACGAAACCGTCACCGTTGGCGGTGCGCTGTACCTGATCCGATCGCTGCTCGACCTTCGACAGTATTCCGATCCGCTCGGTGAAGCAGCCCGCGCGGGTATCTCAACGGCCAGTTGGCCGTTGTTTGGCCAGTTGTGGCCGTCGGCACGGATTCTCGCCGCGGCCATGCAGACTTTTGACCTGCGCGGGAAACGTGTTCTGGAAATCGGCGCTGGTCTCGCTCTCGCCAGTCTGGTGATCCATAGCCGTGCCGGTGATATGGTAGTCAGCGACTATCATCCTTTGAGCCGGGTCTTCCTGAAGGAGAACCTGTTGTTGAACCGACTCGGACCGCTGGAATACCAGACCGGCAACTGGGAGGGCAGCAACCCTGGCCTTGGACTCTTCAACCTGATCATCGGTAGTGATGTGCTGTACGAACGACAACAGGCCAGCCAGCTTGCCGGCTTTATCGATCGTCACGCAGCGCCCGCCGCCGAGGTGATCATCGTCGATCCGGATCGAGGCAACCGTGCCGGGTTTTGTCGAGAAATGGTCAGCCGCGGCTACCACTACAGTGGTCGACGCGCGGCCAGCTTCCTGGAAAACGGCGATCGTTTCAAGGGATGCTTCCTGACGTTCACCAACGCCGCCACTTTGCAATGTTCATGATTTCCCGCACCTCCCGAGCGATGCGCCGGTCGGCAACGTCAAATTGGAAAGCAAGAGTCGGAGTGTCCAGACCCAGGCAAACGCCTAGAGTGTAATCACCAATCCGGCGGCGACGCGAAGGACAATGACCAACATGGCACGAGATGGCGACCAACGCGCTTTGGCAACGCTGAGTGACCCTCGCTGGGCAGCCGTCGTCGCCCGCAACCCGGCCGCCGATGGGACTTTCGTCTATTCGGTGGCCACGACTCGCGTGTATTGCCGGCCCAGCTGTTCGTCGCGCCGGCCCAAGCCGGAGAACGTGGCCTTTCATGTCACGCCGGTCGACGCCGAGCGCGCGGGTTTTCGTCCCTGCAAGCGTTGTCAGCCCGATCAATGCTCGCCCGGAGCGCGCCATACGGAAAGCATTGCCGCCTTGTGCCGCTTCATCGAGACCGCCGAACAGGTGCCGACCCTGGGAGAACTGGCGGCGCGCGCGGGTTTCAGCGCCTATCACCTGCACCGTCTGTTCAAGGCAGTGACCGGCCTGACGCCGAAGGCCTATGCCAGTACGCAGCGAGCCGCAAGAATCCGCCGCGAGCTGCTGCAGAGTGTGACCGTGACCGAGGCGATTTATGGCGCTGGCTACAATTCCAGCAGCCGCTTCTACGAACAGTCGGATCAATTGCTGGGAATGACGCCGTCGGAATACCGTGGCGGCGGCGCCAACCAGGCCATTCGTTTTGCCGTCGGTGAATGCTGGCTGGGATCGATCCTCGTCGCGCAGAGCCGGCGCGGCGTTTGCGCGATCCTCATCGGAGACGAACCGGACGCCCTGGTCCAGGAACTCCAGGACCGCTTTCCCGCGGCCGAATTGATCGGTGGCGACGCCGAATTCGAGCGACTCGTGGCCAGCGTCGTTGGCCTGGTCGAAACGCCCCGACTTGGGCTCGATTTGCCTCTTGACGTCCGCGGTACGGCTTTTCAGCAAAGGGTATGGCAGGCGTTGGGCACGATTCCGGCTGGTGCGACGGTAAGTTATGCGGAGCTTGCCGAACGCATCGGTGCGCCCGCGTCAGCCCGCGCCGTGGCCGGCGCATGTGCGGCCAATATCCTGGCGGTGGCCATTCCCTGCCATCGCGTCGTGCGCAGCGATGGCAGTCTGTCAGGCTATCGCTGGGGGATTGAGCGAAAACGCGCCCTGCTGGAGCGCGAGGCGACGTCGTGATCGTGCCTTGTCCTCGCAAGCCGTTGTCGTGCAGGCGTCAGGCCTGCGGCTGCCTTGGCCATGAGTGGAGACCGGTTATTCCGCACAGCCGCCTGCTGGTAGCGTGGCACAACGTGCCGCGGCAGCGCCCGCGGCCCTTGGCGAGCAAGGACTGCCATCGGCAGTGGTGGACAGTCCCGTGGCCCACAGCGTATGCTGGCCCTGTGGTGGCCAACGGGAGCTTTTGCTCTGACCACCCTGCCTGGCTGCCGGCACAACAGCCCGTTCGGCCGGGCAGTGCTTGCCGGGTTGTCGCGAGGGAGCGGAGTGGACAGCGAACACATCAGGGACGAGGTCCTGGCCAGGCTGGAAATCGAACGCGCGGTCCGCGAGCAGTTGGCGCGCCAGCAAAGCGAGCCGAGTGTCCCGAGCGGAACGGGTATCCGGACATGGCTGGACAGCAAGTTTGGCCTGCTGCTGATTGGCGCAGTGATCAGCGGCGTGCTCGTGCCGACCTTCCAGTTCACGCAGGAGGAGATCCGGTGGCACCGGCAGAATCGCTACAACAATCTCGAGCGACAGCTTGGCAGCATGCGCGAGAGTCTGAAGCAGTTCATCGCCGTGCAGGCCTTGAGCGCGGAACTCTACGATCTCGGTCTGGCGGTCCTGGATACGCCTGTAGCCGCCGCCGATCGGCCGCAGCGGGAACAGTGGCGCAAGGAACTGCGTGCGCTGCAGGCACGCCGAGTGCAGCAGAACGCGGTCTTTGCGGCGACGGTGTTCTACTTTCCAGGCGCTGCCCAGCAGCCTATCCGCACCGCCTGGAATGACTTGATGCGGCCAGCGCAACAGTTGCAGGCCTGCGTTGGCGAACTTCTCGATGATAGCGGGCCCCTCAGCGGAGCGAAAAAGTCAGCCGACAAAGCGGTCGATGCCAACGAGGTCGCCGTGAGACTGGATAGCAGCCTGGCCGAAGTCAATCAGGCTTACGAGCGGGTGTTGTCGATGCTGAGGCAACAATTGATCGAGGTGGAGCATGAAAGCGGGAAATTCCAGTAAAGCCGCGCTCGCACTGGGCGTGTTGATTCTCCTCTGCGTCGCGCCGGGGTCGGTCCCGGCCGATGTGGGCGGTGGCAAGGGCTATCCGGCGACTCCCTGGAGGATCGCCGGGCCCAGGAACGTGCAGGAGATCGAGAAGGCGAAAGCCGTCGCCGCGCAGTACCAGACGCTTTCGATGAGTCCCGACACAGCTTCCGGGGATGGCTCTGACGTGCTCCGCCTCAGGCGTGTCACGCTGCGGGTCGAGCAGCCGCGGGCGGACGACAGCGTCGGGTACGCCCTGGTTGGCAAGTCAGCTTCCGGCGAGACCGTCACGCTGTCCTTCAGCGAGATCGAGAGTTTCGTGGTCACCTCCCGGAAGGCGGCGACGCTTACCTTGTCCGTGACGGTCTGGCCAGACATTTCGCCACAGCAACTGCTCGACAAGCAGCCGACCTATCAGCAACTGTCGGCTGGCTACCGGCGGACGGTCGCTCTCGAGGTGAGCATGCACTCCGCGGATGGGCGCCCTCTCGTTTTTGCCGAGAAAGGCGAGTTCGGGTCCATGCTTCCCCTCGAAAAACTCGCCGCAGGGACGCCCGGCAACTTCTATGGAGAACATCCGCACATGACTCACCCACTGCGCTTCTGGTGGGCGATCCCGTCGGTAAGCAACGACCCGGAATATCCCTATCGGATGATTCCCGCCGCGTCACGGGGAGATGCCCCCCCGGCCGCGGTCGTGGTGAAGCTTGCCGATCGCTGAGCATGGTCGAGTTCTCCGCTCAGTGGCGGATACAGATCTTGCCGAATTGTGCGCCGCTCCTGAGATACGCCAGGGCATCCGGCAGCGCTTCAAACTCGAAGACGCGGTCGACGATTATCGGTACACGGTGTTGTTCGAGTGCCCGGAGCATCGCTTCGAAACCGTCGCGGTGGCCGACGGTAACGCCCTGCAGCCGTACCTGCCGGGTGATGATCAGGCCGAGCGGCGTAGACAGCGAGGCGCCCGAGAGGACGCCAATCATCGACAGCGTGCCGCCCGGGCGAATGCAGCGCAGTGACTGCGGCAGCGTTTTCTCGCCGCCGAGTTCGACGATGTGGTCGAAACCGCGGCCACCGGTGATTTCGCGCGCCGGTTTCGACCATTCAGGTGTCGTCCGGTAGTTGATCGTCGCATCCGCACCCAGGGCCTTGAGGCGCTCGATCTTCTCGTCGCTGGAGGAAATCACGGTGACCTGGGCGCCGGCAAGCTTGGCAAACGCCAACGCAAACAGGGCGACCCCGCCCGATCCCTGCACCAGCACCCGCTCGCCCGGCTTCACCGCGCCCAGGGTGGCGACCGCGCTCCAGGCGGTGAGCGCGGCGCAGGGCAGCGTCGCGGCTTCGCTGTCGCTGAGGTAGTCAGGCACCTTCACCACGCCCTGCTCGGAGAGGCACATGAACTCTGCCATCGTGCCGTCGATCGGGCCGCCCAGCGAACCCGTCATGCGTGCAAGGTCCGGGTCGCCGGCGATCCAGCCCTGGAAGAAGGTCGGGCAGACGCGGTCGCCGACGGCCACGCGGGTGACGCCCGAGCCGACCTCGACGACCTCGCCGACGCCGTCTGATAGAGGAATCAGGGGCAGTGTTCCAGTGAAGCTGCCATAGCCCCGCTCGGGAACGACCAGGTCGCGGAAGTTCAGCGACGAGGCGCGCATCCGCAGCAGCACCTGCCCCGCCTGCGGCTGCGGTTGCGGGCGTTCGGCGATCTTGAGGTTGGCCATGCCCCAGTCGTCCTGAATCTGATAAACGCGCATTCATCCCCTCCGATATTGAATGTTGAGCGCCGACCACGGCGCACGGACTGCCCTTAATCTACCCCATCCGCGCCTGTTGCCGGACGAGGACCGGTATTGCCACGCCGCTTGATGAGAGTCTGCAGGCCGTGCACGGTCGTCAATCGGTGATTTCATGCCGGTGACGTCGCCACCACACCCGGCCCCTCGTCCCTGCTGGCGATCTCGACCAGGCAGTCGTAGAAGGTTGCACCACCTCCCATGTCGGTCAACTCCTGGCTGGTTACCTCGTTGCAGTTGCGTCCGTCTGGCGAAAGCTTGCGCCACCAGATCGAGCTAGCCATGGTCACGCCAGGTCGCACGCGGTCGCTGATGACGGCGCGGGCGTGGAATTCGCCGCGCTCGTTGAAGATGCGCACCGTGTGATCATCGGTGATCCCGCGTGTCGCCGCGTCCACCGGATGGATGAGCACGCTGGGCGATTTTTCCTGGGCCAGGAAACGCGGCGAATTGGCGAAGCTGGTGTTCAGGAAGTTGCGTGCCGGCGGCGTGATCAGGGCCAGCGGGAATCTGGCGGCGAGCGCACTCTGCCGCCACTCGCGAGGCGCGATGAAATCGGGCAAGGGGTCCAGCCCGGCACGGGCAAGCATGTCGCTGTTGAATTCACATTTGCCGGAAGGCGTTGGGAAGCCACCCTGCGCAAACGGCGCGGCACCACGCGGCAGGTTCAGGCGGGCGTGGCCGTCGGCCTTGAGTTTTTCCCAGGACAATCCGGCGAGCCGCGGATCGTCCCAGTCGAAGGCCTGGCGACAAAGGTCGTCGTCGCTGTCGGTAAAACACGCCTCGCTGAAACCCATCCGCCGCGCCAGACGACGAAACAGTTCGGTATTGGGCAGCGCCTCGCCAAGCGGTGCGATTGCCGGTTGGTTGACCTGCAGGTGCAGATGGCCGTAGGACTTGTGGATGTCGAGTTGTTCCATGTGGCTCGTGGCCGGCAGCAGGAGGTCGGCATAGTCCGCGGTGTCGGTCTGAAACAGATCGTGGACGACGGTGAACAGGTCGTCGCGGGCAATACCGCGCACCACTTCTCCCGCTTGCGGGGCGACCGCGACCGGGTTGCTGTTGTACACGAACAGCGCTTTGATCGGCGGCTGCGCATGCAGCAGATCGTGGCCGATGCGGCTCATGTTGATCGTTCGCGGTGCCGGTTTCGGCATCAGGTCCGGCCGCTCAAGGGCCGCTTCATTGACCGGGTAGTTGCCCGAGGTGGAGAGCAGCACGCCGCCTGCCGGATCTCGCCAGGCGCCGGTGAGTGCCGGCAGGCAGGACACCGTTCGCAGTGCCATGCCGCCGCCGGCAGTACGGTTGATGCCGTAGTTGGTGCGAATCGCTGTCGGGCGGGTCGTACCGTAGGCGTGCGCAAGGTTTTCGATTTCCGCCGTGTGCAGGCCGCAGATTGCCGCCACGCGCTCCGGCGGGTACGCCAGCGCCCGTTCCCGGAGGGCCTCGAAACCGAGCGTGTGGTGCACGATGTAGTCGTGATCGAGGAGGTCGTCGCGGATCAGCACGTGCATCATTCCGAGGGCCAGGGCGCTGTCGGTTCCCGGCAGCAGGGCGATGTGCTGGTCACACTTGTCGACGCTTGCCGTGCGGCAGGGGTCGATGGCGATCAGGCGTGCTCCGCGTCTTTTCGCTTCCTGAACCAGGCGCCAGAAATGGAGGTTGGAGACGATGCTGTTGGTGCCCCAGAGGAGGATCAGCCGCGCATCGACGACATTTTCCGGGTCGAAGCCGATGCTCGCGCCGATCGTCGCCCGATAGCCCATTGCACCCGCGCTGGCACAGATCGTCCGGTCGAGCTGTGCCGCGCCGAGACGGTGAAAGAAGCGGCGGTCCATCGACCCATAACCCAGCAGACCGGAGTTGCCGGCGTAGCTGTACGGAACGATCGACTCGGCGCCACTTTCAGCGGCGATGCGGCACAAGCGCTCGGCAATGGAGGTCAGTGCCCCATCCCAGGAGATGCGCTCGAATCTTGCGCCGGGACCCTTGGGGCCGACCCGGCGCAACGGGTGCAGCAGGCGGTCGGGATGATAAATGCGCTCGGGGTAGAAGGCGACCTTGGTGCACAGCACCCCTGCCGTCGGGGCATGATCGGCCGCGCCGGCGACCTTGAGCACGCGACCATCGCTGACGGTTACTTCGAGAGCGCAGGTGTCGGGGCAATCGTGTGGGCAAACGCCGCGCACCCGGTGCGTGGCTGCAGGTTTGGGGGCGGGTTTGACCATTCGGCTCTTTCAGTCTGATGTCGACGGCGAAACGATAGCAGCTTGTGGGCCGTTCCGGCACCCCGCGGTGGATATGCCGCCTGCAGGCACGACGCGTTCCGCGGTGTATTCGCGCGCGCGGGCCTGGGGCCTGCGCCGGCTAGGGTAGAATGACGCCGATGCTGGTTCTTGGGATCGAATCCTCCTGCGACGAAACGGGTATGGCGCTGTACAGCAGTGATGCTGGCGGCGTCCTGCTGGCGCACGCATTGCATTCACAAGTCAGCATGCATGCTGACTACGGCGGGGTGGTGCCGGAACTCGCATCGCGGGATCACATCCGTCGCGTCGTGCCGCTGCTGCGCAAAGTACTGGCCGATAGCGGACGTTCGCTGGCCGAGCTTGACGCCGTGGCCTACACGCAGGGGCCTGGCCTGGCTGGCGCCTTGCTGGTTGGGGCGGCGTTTGCCGAAGCGCTGGCCACGGCCCTCGGCGTACCGACCATCCCGGTGCATCACCTGGAAGGTCACCTGCTGTCACCTTTGCTGTCAAGCCGGCCGCCATCTTTCCCTTTCGTCGCCCTGCTCGTTTCGGGTGGCCATAGTCAACTGATGCGCGTGAGCGGTATCGGCGAATACGAGTTGATGGGCGAAACGCTCGATGACGCGGCCGGCGAGGCTTTCGACAAGACGGCCAAACTGCTCGGTCTCGGCTATCCGGGTGGCCCGGCGCTGGCTGCCCTGGCCGACAGTGGTCGGCCAGGGCAGGTCAAACTGCCGCGCCCGATGCTGCAATCCGGGAATCTCGATTTCAGCTTCAGTGGTCTGAAGACGGCTGTGCTGACCAGGGTGCGCGAACTGGTCACGCTCAGCGATCAACAGCGGGCGGACATTGCGCGCGGATTCCAGGATGCGATTGTCGACGTGCTGGTCAGCAAGGCTCTGCGTGCGGTGAAAGTCAGCGGTCTGAAACAACTGGTCGTCGCCGGTGGCGTCGGTGCCAACCGCGAACTGCGGCGGCAGCTCGATGCCCAGGCTGCCAGAGCCAGAATCGCCGTTTTTTACCCCGAGTTCGAATTCTGCACCGACAACGGTGCGATGATCGCCTTGGCGGGGGCCTTGCGTTTCCAGGCTGGTGGGGCGTGCGGCAAGCCGGCCGGCGCCTTCGCCGTGCGGCCGCGCTGGCCGCTGACCACATCCTGAGGCAGCGCCTGCTGCCGGCGGCAAGCTGTTCTACTGGCGGAAGACCGGTTTGGAGCAGCCAGGGGTTCCTGCCCGTCGCAACGCGTGTAACGCGATCAGCGGGATTTCCCGGCACCGATTTTCGGCTCGCTGCCGGCCATCAGGCGTTGCAGGTTCTGCCAGTGCTTGCCGACCAGCGCCATGGCGATGATGCCTACGACCAGTACCCGGCTGTCACCCCCCCATATCAGGAGCGCGTAGGCCGGTGCTGCGGCTGCCGCGACCAGTGCCGCCAGCGAAGAATAACGTAGCGTGAAGGCGACGAGTATCCATGTACCCAGGGTGGCCAGGCCGAGCCAAGGGTTGATTGCCAACAGCACGCCGGCGGCCGTAGCCACTCCTTTGCCGCCCTTGAAGCGGAGAAAGACCGGGTAGAGATGGCCGAAAAAGACGGCCAAGGCCACCCATCCTACCGCGTAGCTACCCAAGGCGTACTCTGACGAGTAGCGACTGACGAGGAAGACCGCCAGCCAGCCCTTGGCCGCATCGCCAAACAGGGTGAATATCGCTGCACCCTTGTGGCCACTCCGCAACACATTGGTGGCGCCGGGATTCTTCGAGCCATAAGTCCGTGGATCGGCGAGGCCGAAAAGTCGGCTGGCGACCAGGGCGAAGGAGATGGAGCCCAGCAGATAAGCGGAAAGCACCACCAGCAGAGTGATCAGGGACGGCGGCATCGGGC
>Ga0116180_1002975_pt1 | contig 13061 bp, 10 predicted proteins | sample AD_UKC073_MetaG_FD_89804 | JGI IMG/M metagenome (GOLD analysis project Ga0116180, IMG submission 89804) | Active sludge microbial communities of municipal wastewater-treating anaerobic digesters from USA - AD_UKC073_MetaG | ecosystem: Engineered > Bioreactor > Anaerobic > Digestate | place: USA...
TCGAGGATCTCCAGCAGCGCGCCGGCGTGGTCCTCGCGCATGTAGGCAACCAGCGTCGTCTTGTCGGCGCCCGTCCGCTCCGGCACGGGACCCGCGGGGCCGACCCAGACGAAGCGCGTCACCGCGCCCGGGTTGTCCTCGATCTGGTAAGCCAGTTCATCCAACCCGTACATCTGCCCGGCGACGCGCGCACAGACGGCGGCGTCGTAGCGGGAGTCCGGCCGCGCCACCTCCGCGGCCGCCCCCGCCGTCGACCCCGCCTCGGTGACGTGGGCCTGCGGGAGCGTCGTCGCCAGCCACTCACGGCACTGCGCCGCGGCGTGCCCGTGCGTGAGGACGTTGCGGACGTCGGCCAGGGCGGTGCCCTCGCGGACGTACAGCCCGAACTCGACGGGGGTGACGATCTCGGCGCGGATCGCCAGCGGCTCGCCCGCGATCAGCTCGTCCAGCGTGGCGGACACACCGCCCTCGACGGAGTTCTCGATGGGGACGATGGCGCCGCGCACCTCGCCCGCGCGCACGGCCTCCAGAGCCTCACGCACGCTGGCGAACGCGATGGCCTCGTCGTCGCTGACCGTGCGCAACGCCTGATGGGTGAACGTCCCCGCGGGACCGAAGTATCCGAGCACCCGCCTAGTATCGCGCCTTGGAGGTCGCGCGGGTGGGTGGCGCCGCAGTAGGTGCCACCTACCCGCGCGATCTCCTACTTCAGGAGGCGGGACATCCGGCGGTCGGCGAGGGGCTTGCCGCCGGTCTGGCAGCCGGGGCAGTACTGCATCGACGAGCTGGAGTACGAGATCTCGGCGATGGGCGTGCCGCATACCGCGCAGGGCTCGCCCGTGCGGCCGTGGACGCGCATGTGGGCCCGCTTCGTGTCCTTCAGATCCGTCAACGGGCGGCCCGCCGCGACGGCGACCGCCTCCGTCAGCACGGCGACCATGGCGTCGAACAGCCGGGCCGTCTCCTCGTCGTCGAGGCCATCGGCGGGCTTGAACGGGCTGAGCTTGGCGACGAACAGGATCTCGTCGGAGTATGCGTTGCCGATCCCCGCCAGGCGCTTCTGGTCGCGCAGCACGCCCTTCAGCTGCGAGCGCCCGGCACCGGCGAGGACGGCGTGGAAGTCGCCCTGCGTGAAGCCGGGCGCGAGCGGGTCCGGACCCAGCGCGGCGATGCCGGGCACCTCCTGGGGGTCCTCGACGACGTAGACCGCGAGCGCCCGCTGCGTGCCGGCCTCGGTGAGGCTGAAACCCGAGTCGTCGTCCAGGACGATCCGCAGCACCAGGCCCGACTTTCCCGGCCGCGCGGGAACCTTCGGCGCGACGTCGTGCCAGGTCACCCAGCCGGCGCGCATGAGGTGGAAGATCAGGTGGATGCCCTGGGCGTCGACGTCGAGGAACTTCCCGTGCCGGGTGACCGAGCTGACCTCGAGACCCGCGAGCGCGTCGAGTCCGATCCGGAACGTCTTGAGCGCGGAGAACGCCACCAGGTGCCCCGCGGCGATGGTCTTGCCGCGCATCTTGGCGTCGAGCTCGGCCGCGACCGCCGCGACCTCGGGCATCTCAGGCATGAGGACTCCCTCCGTCGCGCCCAGCCTAGTCCCGCTCAGGGAGCGATCAGGCGGTGCTCGGCGACGACGTCGGCGCCCGTGACCGGACCGGTGCGGGTCCAGGGGGCGGTCGGCAGCGCGAGCGCCGCCCGAGCGCGACGCAGGTACTCGTCGCGCGTCACCTCGTAGGCGCCGAGCGTGCCCAGGTGCTCGGTGAGCCATTGGACGTCGAGCAGCGTGACGCCGAGCGCGGCGAGCTCCACCATCAGCCGCACCAGCGCGACCTTCGAGGCGTCGCGGCCGAAGTCCTCGTCGTGGAACATCGACTCGCCCGCGAACAGCCCGCCGACGTGCACGCCGTACAGCCCGCCCACGAGCCTGCCCTCTTCGTCCCAGACCTCGACGGAGTGCACCCACCCCGCCTCGTGGAGGTGCGTGTACGCGGCGCGGATGCGCGAGTCGATCCACCCGCCGTCGCGGTGCGGGTCCGCGCACGCGGCAAGCACGCGCGGGAACGCCGCGTCCACCGTCGTCGTGTACCGGCGCGCCGACTGCCGCAGCGAGCGGGTCACGCGCACCTCCGGGACCCGCATCACGCCGCGGTACATCGGCGACCACCACCCCATCGCCCGCGGGTCCAGCGGCATGGGGAAGACGCCCTGCCGGTAGGCCGCAAGCGCGACGACGGCGTCGAACTCCTCCGAGTAACCGATCAGATCACGGCGCGGCCAATCCTCCGCCCGTCCGAACAGCCCCGCCTCCATTCGCCCAGTCTCGCATCTCCCGCTCCTTTGAGCCGCGCCCGCGCGCGGAGGCGCGTGTCGCTTAGCTTGTTGCTGAACCTCTGACTTGAGCGCGGGGAAACCCGGAGCCGACCCGGTCCCTGCCCTGGCCACGCTCGACGCGGTTGGGGAGGTGTGACAGGCTGGGCTTGTGAGGAGGGTGCCATGAGCGAGAAGAACCAGGTCATCGCGATCAGCGAGGGCATCTCCGCCAACGTCTTCCACGAGATCCTGGAGATCGCCATCGAGGGCAAGGGCAAGCTGCCCGGCGCCAAGCACTCCGCGAAGCAGTTGTTGCTGCAGAAGAACGACGTCGAGGACGCCATCTCCCGGATGATCGCCTCGCACACGGCCATGGCCGGGGGGCAGGGTTTCGCGACGAACTGGGGCGGCTTCTTCGTGAGCCTCGTCACCGCGCCCGCGAACCTGACCGCCGCCGCCTTCCTCCAAGCGCGGCTGGTCTCCGGCATCGCGCATCTGCGCGGCTACGAACTCGCCGATCCTCGTGTCCGCACGGCCATCCTGATGGTGATGCTCGGGCCGAGCACCACCGCGTCGCTGGTGTCGAAGGGCGTGCTGCCGTCGTCGCCGCTGCTGGTGGCCACCGCCCCCGTGTTCGACGCCCGCCTCGACGCCCAGGTCGCCCGCGCGCTGCTCGACCGCTCGCTCAACCAGCTGACGGGCAAGCGCCTCGGCGTGTGGGTCGGCAAGCGCATCCCGCTGGTCGGAGGCGGGGTGGGCGCCGCCGTCGACGGCTGGTCGACGCTGTCCGTCGCCAGGCACGCCATGCACGAGTTCCCCAACCGCCGCCCGCGCCCCTCGGGCTCGGTGACCACCTCTCCTTAAGCCGAGTCCACAGGAAGACTCACCGGCCTTTCGACACGAGCGCGCGCTTCGCTTGCGGCCCGGCTCAAGGAGCGCTAGTGGGACGGGACGACGATCGTCGTGTCCTGCTCGCCCGGCGGGGTCAGCTTCGTGCGGAGTACCACCGGCATTCCGGTGGCCTCCACGACCTCGGAGACACGGGCGGTCACCTCTGCGTCCGCCGCGACGACGGTGATGCGCACGTCGTTGCCGTCTCGCCCGGTCCCAAGCACGATCCCGCCGACGGACTCGACGGCGTCTCGCAGACTCACCACGAGGGCGTCGCGCTTCTCCTCGTCTACCGGGCCGGTGAGCCGCTCGCACACCCGCTCGACCATGACCGCGAACGACGGCCCCTCACCCCCGTCGGCGATGAGCATGGGCGGCCACGCCGATCGGGGCGAGTCCGCGCACAGCGTCGAATACTTGTCCAGCTCGACGCCGGGCATCCCGCCGGGGATCGGCGCGTCGTGGCGCACGAAGGCTCCCCAGTCGCCGTCGGACGGGTCGTACTCGCCGGTCACCGTGTAGTACTGCTCGCTGGTCCGCACGCCGTTCTTCTCCGTGTACGCGATCCCATCCCACGAGAAGTCGCCCTTCAGCGCGGGGCCGTCGCACTGGATCGGGTCGGAGTAGCCGACGGTGAAGCACAACCGCGGGAGCCCGTAGTCACGCTGCCACAGGATCGCCGTGCCGGTCAGGATGCGGAGGCGAGAGCCCGGGTCGGCTGACGTGTCCGGGTCCGGCAGGGTCGAGGGCGTGCTCGACGGCGTCCCCGGGCGCGACGTCGAGGTCGACGGCGACGATGTCGGGTCCGACGGCGCCGGGCTCGTCGACGGCGTGTCCGGGGCGACCGGCGTGAACACGGCGGTGAGGGTGACCGGCACCTCCTCGGCGGCCTTGCGGACCGCGGCCTCGATCTCCGGGGTTGCGATCACCACCTGCACGGTCAGCTCGGGCTTCACGCCGCCGGCGTCGCCAGTCAGGAACTGGCCCTGCGGGAGGGCCGCAACCACGGCGTCGAGCGCCTCCACCCGGCGCTTCTCCGTCGGCGCGTCCGACGACTGCACGCACAGCCCGCCCGGCCACACCGCGCGGAGCTTCTGGAACGCGGCGTCGGCGTCGCCCTGGACCAACACGTTGTAGTTACCGCTAAGGCCGTCGGAGTCCGAGAGCCACGCGGCAACCAGCGGCAGCTTCGCCGTCACCTCGGAGAGCTTCTGCAGCCCGGCCTCCGCCGCGAGGGCGGGGTCCTCGCCCGGCGTCACACCCGCGTCCGGCGAGCCGCCGTCGGCGTACGGGTCGTCGCAGAGCTGCGGGAAGTCGAGTTCGTCGGGCTCCCCCTCGGGCGCGAGGACGACGGGCGCGGTCAGGGTGAAGGAGCCGCCGTCGCCGTCGTCCGGGTCGTAGAAGCCGCGGACGGTGTAGCGCTGATCCGTCCAGCGGAGGCCGCCCTCGTCGTCGAACGCGACCTGCGCCCAGTCGAAGTCGCCCTTGAGCGAAGGGCCTCCGCACTGCGGCGGGTACGACTCGCGGACCGCGCCGAGGCACAGCTCGGGTTCCTCGGCGGTGCCGAAGATCAGGACGTCGCCGGTCACCTCGCCCCCGGGAGCGGCGGGCACAGCCGTGCTCGGCGGCTTGGAGAACACCATCGCGCCGACGGGAACCGCGATGACGGCCAACGCGGCGATGGCAGCAACACCGGCGCGGCGACGGCGGCGCGACCTGCGCACGGCCGCGCCGGCCCACGCGTCGGGGGAGGGGGCCTCGGGGACGACCTGGCCCAGCACCTTCGAGACGTCTTCTTCGTTCATGATTTCAGCTCCTCTGTTGCGGGCGCCGAGACCGAGGCGCGGGCCGACGCGAGCGAACTCTCGCGACCCGGAGCCTCAAGGCCCGGGCTGAGGTGGACGGACCCGCGCAGCTGTTCCAGCGCGCGGTGGGAGTAGGCCTTGACGGTGCCCCGGGCAAGGCCCAGCAGCTCCGCGACCTCGGCGATGGGCCGGTCCTCGAAGTAGCGCAGCACCAGTACGGCGCGCTGGGTGCGCGGCAGCTCGGCCAACGCGCGGAGGACGTCGATCCGCAGGCCCCCGTCGACTTCCCCGGCTGTACCGATGTCGGCGGCGTGCTCGCTGGGCACCTCGCCGGTCCAGCGGCGGCGCCACCAGGAGACGAATGTGCGGTAGATCGTCGTGCGGACATAGGCCTCGAACGAGCGGTCGTTGCCGTCGTAGCGCGGGTAGGTCTTGGCCAGCGCGGTCTGGACGAGGTCCTCGGCGCGCCCACCATCGCCGGTCAGCAGCCACGCGGACCGCCACAGGTCGCGCCCGCGCCGTCGCACGAACGCCTCGAACCCGCCTTCGTCGTTCATCCCGCACCTCCTTGCCCCATTACACGCTGTGGGAGCCCCGGGAGGTTACCCCCACCTGTGCCTCCGTCCAGCCGAACACGGTTATCTCACCGAGCGCAGGGGGAGGCTGGCAGTCCTGAGAGAGTTGTCGGGCGGCGCTTCGAAAAAAGCCCGCACCGTGCGCGGCACGCACGCGGACGCCGCCCAGGCGCCGCGCGCGCCGCACGACAACTCTCTCAGGACTGCTCGCGCAGACCGGCTCAAGGTGCGTTGCTACCTTTCGACACAGGGCGCGCGGTCGCTCGCGGCCCGGCTCAAGGAGCGTAGTCGCGGGGGACACGGTCGGTGATCAGGCAGGTGACCTCGTAGGTGATGGTGCCCATCAGCGCCGCGAGCTCCTCGACGCCGATGCGTTCGGTGCCGCTGGTGCCCATCAGCACCACCTCGTCGCCGACGCTCACCGAGGGCGGTTCCGGGCCGAGGTCGAGCATCGTCTGGTCCATGCAGACCCGCCCGACGACGGGGTACGAGCGCCCGTCGATCAGCATCCGGCCACCCCGCCGAGGGGTGCCGTCACGCGGAGCCGCCGTCGATGAGACCTCGGGCGGAGCGGGGGCTTCGGCCCGCGACGAGTTCAACCGCGAGTAGCCGTCGCCGTAGCCGACGGCGACCGTCGCGATCCACGTGTCGGCAGGGGCCGCCCAGGTGCGGCCGTAGCCGACCGTCTCGCCGGCGCGGATGCGCTTCAGGAACGTCACGCGCGAGGTCCAGCGCCCGACGTCGCGCAGCGGGCGCGTGGGCACCGTCGCGGGATCGGGGTAGGAGCCGTAGATCATGATCCCCGGCCGCACCATGTTCGTCCGCCCCAGGTCGTGGCCGAGGACCGCGCCGGAGTTGGCCGCGTGGACGAGCTCGATGGGGCCGAGCACGGACTCCGCCGCCGCGACCGCCTCGTCGAACCGGGCCAGCTGCGCGCGGGTGAACTCCTCACCCGCCGCGACGTCGCTGACCGGGAAGTGCGTGAAGATGCCCCCCACGCGCAGGCTGGGCGACTCGGCCAGCAGCCGGGCGAGGCGCTCGACGTCGGCGGGATCGGCGCCCACGCGGCGCATGCCGGTGTCGACGGTGAGGTGCACGTCGACGACGCGACCAGCCTCGGCGGCCGTCGCGCGCGCGGCGAGGATGGCGTTCTCGTCGCCCACCGAGAGGGTGATGCCGGCGTCGATGGCCTCGGGAAGGTCGTCCGGGAGCGTCGGGGTGAACTTGAGGATCGGGAGCGTGACGCCCGCCGCGCGCAGCTGCGCCCCCTCGTCGGTGACGGCGATGCCCAGCCACTCGGCGGAGCCGCGCTCCTGGATGCTTCGCGCGACGGGGACCAACCCGTGCCCGTACGCGTTCGCCTTCACCGCGGCGAGCACCTGGCGGCCGCCTGCCAGCTCGCGGGCGGTGGCGAGGTTCGCATGGAGCGCGTCGAGGTCGACCTGGAAGCGCGTCGGCGTGGGCATGCGAACAGTCTGGCAGACTAGGGCACCATGTCGAATCAGCAGTGGACGCCCGGTCAGGAGTGGCAACGGCCTGCGGACCCAGCGGGGCAGCCCTGGGAGCGCGCCTCGCAGGACGGCCGTCAGCTCTGGGCCCAGGCGCCGGCGCCGCCGAAGCCGAGCCCCTTCGACTTCGGGTTCAAGGCCTTGTCGCTGCCGGGAGCCGCCGGGCTGATCTTCCTGCTCGGCACCATCGGCCTCGGCCTCGAGTGGCTGTTCGGCGTCATCACCATCCTCGCCTCCGGCAGCGACTACATCCTGGTCTCGCCCATCTCCGTGCTCCAGGCGATCGTCGGCGGCGCCGGCGCGCTGCTCTTCAAGGTGCTCGCCCTGCGCGTGCTGATCGAGATCGGCGTCGCGGTCACGACCCTGCTCGCTCGTCAGAAGAACGGCTCCTCGGAGTCCTGACAGGATCTACCAGGATCGGGCCCCTACTGGCACGCGCGTGCCAGTAGGGGCCCGATGTTGGCGAATTCTTGCAGCGGGGCTCAGAACAGCAGCGCGACGGCGGGCTCGCGGAGGATCGACGCGACGTCGTGCAGGAAGCGGGAGCCCTGCTCGCCGTCGATGATCCGGTGGTCGAACGCGACGGCGAGCGTCGTCACCCAGCGCGGCTCGATCCGCTCCTCGGCTCCCGTCCCGACGACCCACGGCCGGCGCTCGATCGATCCCATGCAGAAGATCGCCGACTCGTCGCCGTTGATGATCGGGGTGCCCGCGTCGATGCCGAAGACCCCGACGTTGGTGATGGTGAACGTGCCATTGGAGTAGTCGCCCGGCTGGAGCTTGCCCTCGCGGGACACCTGCACCAGTTGGTTGACGGCCTGGCAGAGCTGCAGCAGACTCAGCCGCTGGGCGCCCTTGATGTTCGGCACCATCAGCCCGCGCGGGGTGGCCGCGGCGATGCCCAGGTTCACGTCGCCGTAGTAGACGATCTCCTGGCGCTCCTCGTCCCACGACGTGTTCAGGTCGGGGTTGCGGCCCAGCGCGAGGCACACGGCCTTGGCGTAGATCAGCAGCGGCGAGATGCGCAGCCCGGTGAACTCCCGGCGCGACTTCAGGGTCTCGACGAACTCCATCGTCCCGCTGACGTCGACGGTGATCCACTCGGTGACGTGCACGTGCGTGCGCACCGAGCGCACCATGTTCTCCGCGGTCACCTTCCGCACGCCCTTGATGGGGACGCGGCGCTCGTTGCGGCCCTGGGAGGGGTCGAAGCCCCCGCCCGGGAAGCCGCCCGCGCCGAAGCCGCCCAACCCCTCCGTCGGGCCGAACCCGCCGCCGAAGCTGGAGCCGGAGAAGGAGGTGCCCGCGTAGCTGGGTGCCTCGGTCGCCCCGCCGAAAGCCTGGAACGAGGCCTGGTCGTTGATGATGCGGCCCTGCTTGGGCTGCTCGTCGAGGTACCGGAACGCGGCGGCGGCCTCGACGTCGCGGCGGGTGATGGTGCCGTCGGGACCGGTGCCGACGACCCCGCTCAGGTCGACCCCGAGGTCGGCGGCGTACTTGCGCACCGGCGGCTTCGCCTTGACCGAGCCGACATCCGAGGCCAGCACGAGCTGCGACTCCGACGGCGCCTTGCCGGGTGTGGGCAGCGGGTCTCCCGTGGCCTGGGCGTGCACGGTGGTGGCGGGGTGCACCTCGTCGGCGCGGCGGCCGGGCTCGTGCGGCTCGTACGCCGCCGACAACGCCTCGGACGCCCCGTGGTCCTCGACGACGCGGCCCCGGCGGCGGCGACGCGTCGACGGCGCGTCGCTGGCCCCGTAGCCGACGAGGTTCGGCCCGGACTCCTCGGCCGCGGCAGGAGCCTCGACGGGCTCCTCGCCGTCGTCGATCTCGACGATCGCGGTGCCCACCTCGACCATCGTCCCCTCGGCGACCAGCAGGGCCCCGACGGTGCCGGCGAACGGCGACGGGAGCTCGACCAGCGACTTCGCGGTCTCGATCTCGACCAGCACGTCGTTGACCTCGATGACGTCGCCCTCGGCGACCCGCCAGGCGACGATCTCGGCCTCGAGCAGGCCCTCGCCCGGGTCCGGCAGCAGGTATTGGCGCTTCATAACTCTCCTCAGTAGGCCAGCGACTGGTCGACGGTGTCGAGAATCCGGTCGACGGAGGGCAGATACTCCCCCTCGACCCGGGCGGGCGGGTACGGCATGTCGTAGCCCGCGACCCGCATCACGGGAGACTCCATCACATAGAACAGGTCCTCGTGCAGCTTCGCCGCGATCTCGGACCCGATGCCCAGCGTCTTCGGCGCCTCGTGCACGACGATCGCGCGCTTGGTGCGCCGCACCGACGACTGGATGGTCACCCAGTCGATGGGGCTGATGGTCCGCAGGTCGACGACCTCCAGCGACGTGCCCTCCTCGGCGGCGACGGCGGCGGCGTCGAGGCACGTCTTCACCATCGGGCCGTAGCAGAGCAGCGTGGCGTCGGTGCCGTAGCGGGTGATGGCGGCCTGGTGCATGGGCGCCGGGCGCGACGTGAAGTTGACCAGGTCCTTGACGTGGTAGCGCCGCTTCGGCTCCAGGAAGACGACGGGGTCGTCGGACTGGATGGCCTGCTGGATCATCCAGTAGGCGTCGTTCGCGTTCGCGCACGACACCACCTTCAGGCCCGGGGTGTGCGCGAAGTAGGCCTCGGGCGACTCGGAGTGGTGCTCGATGGCCCCGATCCCGCCGCCGAAGGGGATGCGGATCACCATCGGCATCGGCGTCTGGCCGCCCGTTCGCATGTGGAACTTCGCCACCTGCGTCACGATCTGGGCGAACCCGGGGAACACGAAGCCGTCGAACTGGATCTCGACGACGGGGCGGTAGCCGCGCATGCACAGGCCGACGGCGGTTCCGATGATGCCAGACTCCGCCAGCGGCGAGTCGATCACGCGGTTCTCCCCGAACTCCGCCTGGAGGCCCTCGGTGATGCGGAAGACGCCGCCGAGCTTGCCGATGTCCTCGCCCGCAAGAAGCACCTTCGGGTCTGCCTGCAGCGCCCGGCGCAGGCCCCGGTTGAGGGCCTTCGCCATGGTCAACGACTCGTTCATGCGTCCTCCCCGGCGGCGTACTCGGCGTACTCGCGGCGCTGGGCCTCCAGCGCGACGGTGGGCTCGGCGTAGACCGTCTCGAACAGCTTGTCCATGGTCACGTCCTCCAGCCGCTTGATCGTCGCGCGGACGTCCACGCCCAGCTGCTTCGCCTCCTCGTCGACGGCGGCGAGCCACGCGTCGTCGATGACACCTTCCCGTTCCAGGTATCTGGTGAGTCGAAGGATGGGGTCGCGCCCCCGCCAGGCCTCCTCCTCGACGGAGGCGCGGTACTTCGTCGGGTCGTCGGACGTGGTGTGCGCGCCCATGCGGTAGGTGAACGCCTCGATGAAGGTGGGGCCCTCGCCGGCGCGGGCGCGCTCCATGGCCCAGTCCGTGACGGCCTTGACGGCCAGCACGTCGTTGCCGTCGACCTGCACGCCGGGGAAGCCGAAGCCGCGCGCGCGCTCGAACAGCGGGATCCGCGACTGGAGCGCGATCGGCTCGGAGATCGCCCATTGGTTGTTCTGGCAGAAGAACACCACGGGAGCGTTGTAGGACGCGGCGAACACGTAGGCCTCGTTGACGTCGCCCTGGCTGGACGCGCCGTCGCCGTGGTAGACGATGACCGCGGCGTCCTTGTCGGTGCCGGTACCAACGACGCCGTCGAACTGGAGCCCCATGGCGTACCCGGTGGCGTGCAGCGCCTGGCAGCCGATCACGATCTGGTAGTTCTTGAAGGTCTCGAGCTTCTCCCAGTCGCCGCCGTTGACGCCGCGGAACAGGCCGAGCAGGTTGGCGAGCGGGACGCCGAGCACCATCGCGACGGCGTGCTCGCGGTAGGAGGGGAAGACCACGTCGGCGGGGCGCATGGCGTGCGCGGAGCCGACCTGCGCCGCCTCCTGGCCGAGCAGCGGGCTCCACAGGCCCAGCTCGCCGTGCCGTTGGAGGGCGGTGGCCTCGGCGTCGAACCTACGCGCGAGGATCATGTCGCGGAGGTAGCCGACGAGGTCGTCGGTGGTCCCGGTGAATTCGAAGTCGTCGTTGTCGACGCGCTCCCCTTCGGGGGTGAGCAGCTGCACCATGTCGTGGCTCTGACCGCGCACGCGGCCCCCTTTCTGCCAACCTACGTAACCGTAACTTACGCCAGCGTAGCTTATTGAGGTTCCCCCATCTGACAGAGACATTCCACACCTCGCGGCGCCGGTTTGTGGGATGCCGACAAAACTGGGCTATTGACCTCGCCCCGCAGAAGAGGGAAGGTGTGTCTCACGGGTCCTCTGGGGGGAGGCGAAGGCGCCTACCCGTCTGCCGAGGGCCGAACTGTCCGTTCGGATCGGAGAGAAACACATGTCAACAGCCACACGCGCGACGGCGACCGTCTCGGCCGCCGCCCTCGCCCTCAGCGGGCTCGCAACCCTCGCGCCGACGACGGCGTCCGCCGCCCCCGGCCAGTGCGTGGCGGGCAACCCCACCCAGAGCATCGCGGTGTTCGCGTTCAACGACTTCCACGGGCGGATCTACGACGACTCCCGCCCCCTCAACCAGGCCGGCGGCTACCTCGCGGGGCGCCTGTTCACCCCCGTGGAGCGGGCCCGCGCGGCCCAGGGCGAGGACAACGTCCTGCTGATCTCCTCGGGAGACAACATCGGCGCGTCGACGTTCGTGTCGATGGTGGCCGACGACCTCCCGACCCTCGACGTGCTGAACGCCGCGGGGATCGAGGCGTCCACCGTCGGCAATCACGAGTTCGACAAGGGCTGGACCGACCTCGCCGGCCGCGTCGTGCCCAAGGCCTCAGGCTTCGACTACCTCGGCGCCAACGTGTACGAGAGGGGAACGACCACCGTCGCCGCCCCGCTGCAGGAGTACACCGTCGTCGAGAAGGCGGGCGTGAGGATCGGCATCGTGGGCGTGGTGACGGCCGACCTGCCGTCGCTCGTCTCCCCCGGCGGCATCTCGAACCTGACCATCGGCGACCCCGTCGCCGCCGTCAACCGCGTCACGGCGCAGTTGCTCGACGGCAACGCCGCCAACGGCGAGGCCGACGTCGTGCTCGCCTCGCTGCACGAGGGCGCCGGCCTCGGCACCCTGAGCGCCGAGCAGAACGCCGCCGCGAGCCCGGCCTTCGACAGCATCTACCGGGGCATCGATCCGCGGGTCACCGCCATCTTCAATGCTCACACGCACCAGGAGTACACCTACACCAGCGCCAACCAGGCCGGCCGCCCGATCATCCAGGCCGGCTCGTATGCGGGCAAGCTCGCCAGGGTGGGACTGGTCGTCGACACCGTCGGCAAGGGCGTCTGCGAGGTCTCCCAGGAGATCGTCTCGCCCGCCGCGGAGTCCGACGAGTCGCTGCCGCGGATCGAGCAGATCAACGACATCGCGCGCGCGGCCTACGACGTGGCGATGGAGGAGGGCCAGAGGGTCATCGGGACGGCGAAGGCCGCCATCTCGACGGCGGGCGACAAGGGCAACGCGGACATCCGCAACGTCGAGTCGCCGATGAGCAACCTCGTCGCCCAGATGTTCTCCGCGACGCTCAGCAACGGCGACAAGGAGTTCATCGGCGTCCAGAACCCCGGCGGCACGCGCGACAGCTTCGACAAGGGCGACGTCACGTTCCGCGAGGCGGCCCTGACGCTGCCGTTCGCGAACTCGCTGTTCACGACCAGCCTCACCGGGGCGCAGTTCAAGAAGGTGCTCGAGCAGCAGTGGCAGCGCGACCTGAACGGCAACGTGCCGACGCGCGCGTTCCTGCAACTGGGCCTGTCGAAGAACGTGAGCTACACCTACGACGAGTCGCTGCCCGAGGGCTCGCGGATCACGTCGGTGTCGATGAACGGCAAGCCGATGAGCATGAAGAAGACCTACCGCGTCGGGTCCGGCTCGTTCCTGATCACCGGCGGCGACAACTTCTGGGAGTTCGCGAACGGCGCGAACACCGCCGACA
>Ga0116180_1002976_pt1 | contig 13058 bp, 8 predicted proteins | sample AD_UKC073_MetaG_FD_89804 | JGI IMG/M metagenome (GOLD analysis project Ga0116180, IMG submission 89804) | Active sludge microbial communities of municipal wastewater-treating anaerobic digesters from USA - AD_UKC073_MetaG | ecosystem: Engineered > Bioreactor > Anaerobic > Digestate | place: USA...
GCACGCGCGGCAATGCGAGTACCGTCATGCCGTGTTTCCCTTCGAGCCCACGCTGGTGCCGCTCGCCCTCGTGGTTGGGGCGGCGCTGCTGATCGGCATCTCGAAGACGTCCGTCGGCGGCATCGGCGCCTTGTCCGTGGCTGCTTTCGCCCATGTGATGGATGCCAAGGAGTCGACCGCGGCTGTGCTGCTGCTCCTCATCGTGGGCGATCTGGTCGCGGTGGCCAGCTATCACAAGCATGCCGACTGGCGACTGCTGCGGCGACTGCTGCCAGCGGTCTTGCCCGGCGTTGCGCTGGGTGCCGTCTTCCTCAACCTCGTCCCGACGCAGACGATGAAGCTGGTCATCGGGCTGATCCTGATGGTGATGCTGGTGCTCCAGCTCGTTCAGCGGTTCCGCCCGGGTCGTCCCACCGACCAGCCGCTGCCCCCCTCAGCGGCGATCGTCACCGGTGTGGCCGCGGGGTTCACCACGATGACCGCCAACGCTGCCGGACCGGTGATGAGCCTGTACCTGTTGGCTGAGCGGATCCAGAAGCATGCCTTCATCGGCACTGGCGCCTGGTACTACCTCATCATCAACTGCTCGAAAGTGCCGTTCTCGGCCTACCTGGGGCTGTTCCCCACCACCACTGTGACGATGAGCCTGATCCTGGCGCCGGTGGTGCTGATGGGGGCGGCGCTCGGGCGCGTGCTGATCAAGCGGATCAACCAGATCTGGTTCGAACGCTTCACACTCGCCGCAACGGCCGTCGCCGCGGTGTCACTGCTGATCCCCTGAGCCCTTCCCCAGCCAGTACGGTGCGAGTGCGTCCTTCCACTCCTGCGGTACGGGCTTCGGTCGGCCCTTCCCGTCGGCGCACACCAGGACAGTGGCCGCAGTCGCGAAGACGGTGCCGTCGAGTGGGTCCCGTACCTCCACGCTGAAGGTGCTCGACGACTTCCCCAGGGCGGCGACTCCCGTACGGACCTCGTACAACTCGGAACGGAACGCGAGCTGCTGACGGTACTCAATGTCCTGCCTGACCACGAGCCACATGGTGTCGCGGTCAGTGCTGCCCGACATCCGCCTCATAGCTGCGGCCGCAGCAGTCGAGAAGGCGATCCGGCCCTCCTGCACGTACTCGAAGAACTCGACGTTGTTGACGTGGCCGTAGGTGTCGAGGTCGCTCCAGCGCACCCGCAGGGGCGTGCCCATCCCCTTGTCGGCGACCGTCGGGCGCGCGAGCGTGCGGAACGGCTCAGCCGGCTCGACGCTCGACTCGAAGAACGCTCGTTCGAGCGCCGTGAGCCGCCGTACGGCCCCACTGGGGAAGTCGTACGGGCAGAGCCGGGTCCGAGCCCGCGCGCAGAGCACCTCGTCGTGCCAGACGTCGTAGGCGAGGGAGAACTGTGCACGCTGGGCAGAGTCGACGCGTACGTCGATGATGACCGGCTGCCCGGAGAACTCGATCGGCGCCAGGAACTCGATCTGGTGGCTGATCACGATCACGCCGCCGGGGGCGCCACCACCGCCCAGCATGCCCGCCACCGGGCTGGCCAGCAGGAAGTCCGTCCGAGCCTCCTGCAGGTAGTCAAGGAACCGGGCGTTGTTGACGTGCCCTTGGGCGTCCATGTCGCCCCACCGCAGGGGGACCTCGACCTTCATGCTCACCCGGTGAAGTGTGCCCCTCACCGGGCAGGTTCGGCTACTCGGCGTCGCCCTCGAACAGGCTGTCGACCAGGGCCTGGTTGGCCGCGACGACCGCCTTGCGGCGGATCTTCATGTTCGGGGTCACGTCACCGTCGTCGACGGTCAGCTCGCGGTCGAGGATGGCGTACTTCTTCACCGTCTCCCACCGCTCGAGCTTCGCGTTGGCCCGCTCCATGAACCGGTCGATCGAGGCCCGGATCTGGGGCATCTGCGACAGCTCGGCATACGACGCGTCGGCGTGGCCGTGGTTCTCGCCCCACTTCTTGAGGTTGTCGGGGTCGAGCACAAGCAGGGCACCGATGTACTTCTGGCCATCGCCCACCGCGACCGCCTGGGTGACGTAAGGGATGTTGGCCACCAGCACGCCTTCAACCTTCTGCGGTGCGACGTACTTGCCGCCCGAGGTCTTCATCAGGTCCTTCTTACGGTCGGTGATCTTCAGGTAGCCGTCGGCATCCAGCTCACCGATGTCGCCGGTGTGGAACCAGCCGTCGACGATCGCCGCAGCGGTCTCCTCGGGCTTGTTGTGGTAGCCACGCATGACGATCGGTCCGCGAACCAGCACCTCGCCGTCCTCGGCGATCCGGCGCTCGATCCCGGGCGTCACAGGGCCGACCGTGCCGAAGCGGGGAACCGACCAGTGGTTGACGAACGCGACGGCGCTGGTCTCGGTGAGCCCGTACCCCTCAACGATCAGCAGGCCCGCGGCATAGAACCACTCCTGCACCTGGCGCGACAGCTTCGCCGATCCCGACACCATGAACTTCATGTTGCCGCCGAGGCGCTCGCGGAGCTTGCTGAACACCAGCTTGTCGGCGACGGCGTACTGGGCCGCCAGCACCGGCGGGAGCTTCTCGCCCTTGAGCCGGTACGGGTTCGACTTCAGGCCCACGCTGAAGGCCCAGCGCGAGATCGCACCCTTGGCGCCCTTCGACGTGGCACCGGTCAGCACCGCGGCGCGTACCTTCTCGAAGATGCGCGGAGCACCACACATCAGCGTCGGCCGGATCACGGCAAGGTTGGGCACGATCTTGTCGAGTCGGCCGTCCACGGCGGTGGTGAAACCGCTCCAGACCTGGATCGCAAGCAGGCACTTGCCGAACACGTGCGACAGCGGGAGCCACAGGTAGTGGACGTCGTCGATCTCGGTGAAGCCGATGGTCCCGATCGAAGCGCCGAGGTAGGTCCACGACGAGTGCAGCAGCTCGGCCCCCTTGGGCTTGCCCGTCGTACCGGAGGTGTAGATCAGCGTCGACAATGTGTCGGGGCCGGTCGCCTCGAGGGCGTCGTCGACACAGGTCGGGTTCTCGGCGAGGTAGTTCTTGCCGCGCGCCTGGAAGTCGTCCCACGACAGCACCCGCTCCCCCTGGGATGCTCCGTCGAACAGCACGACGTAGCGCACCTGGTCATCGAGCTCAGGGTGCTTGGTGACCTTCTCCAGCTGCTCGGCGTTCTCGGCGAACAGCACGACCGTCCCGGAGTCGGACAGGATGTAGGCGACGTCCTCGTCGTTCGTGTTGGGATAGACCGTCGTGGCGGCAAGGCCAGCAGTGTTGATGGCGAAGTCAGCCAGGATCCACTCGATCCGGGTCGATGAGGCGATCGCGACGCGCTGCTCCTGCTTGAGCCCGAACGACAGCAGACCCGCGGCCAGGATGTCGATCTTCGCGCCAGTCTGAGCCCAGGACATGGTGTGCCAGGTCTCCTTGGCGTCGGGGTAGCGGAAGGCCTCCCGGTCAGGTGTCAGCCGTACGCGGCGCCGAAGCATCGCTCCCACGGACTTGGCGGCCTGAGCCTCGATCGTCTCTCGTACGGTCATGTTCGCCCCTTCTCGTGGCACCCCAGCGTGCGCGTTTGGCCGATCCTAGTGTGGCAAACCCAGACTCGGATACCACTCGGCACGGAGAGTCCGACCCGGCCACCAAGTCAAGCTGCGTTCTCACTAGGATCGCTTCCATGGCAGGGCAAGGCTTCCACCGGTGGCTGACCGACGACCAGCAGCGTGTATGGCGCTCCTGGTTGCTGGGTACTGCCCGGATCTCCCAGGTGCTTGACCAGGAGCTCAGGCCGCACGGTCTCGACCTTGCCGAGTACGAGATCCTCGTCACGTTGTCCGAGGCGCCGAACCGTCGGCTGCGGATGAGCCTGTTGGCCGAGCTGGTGCACCAGTCACGGTCACGGCTGACCCACACAGTGACCCGGATGGAGCAGATCAACGCCGTCCGCCGGACGCGAAGCAAGCAGGACGGCCGCGGCGTGGTGGCGGAGCTCACCGACGAGGGGTACGCGCTCCTGGTGGAGACTGCCCCGTACCACGTCGAGTCCGTACGGCGGATCTTCGTCGACGCGGTTGATCCGGCCGACTACGCCGCTGTCGGCCGCGCGATGCAGGCGGTGCTGGCTGTCGACCTGGCCGATCAGCAGTAGCGGCAGCTTCCACATCGGGCCTGGTGGGCGCGGGGCACCCACGATGAGGGGCAGGATGGGATCGTGACCGACGAGCGCATCGAGGACCTGTTGGCGGCCGTGGGTGGATCGCGCGGCTGCGTGTCAGACACGACCCTGACCCGGGCTATCTACTCGACGGACGCCTCCCTCTACCGCGTGGTCCCACGCGCGGTGGCTCGACCGCGCTCGGGCGACGAGCTGCTTGAGGTCCTCGACGTGGCCCGTCGGCTTCGGATACCCATCACCCCCCGTGGCGCTGGCACATCGTGCGCGGGCAACGCTGTCGGTCCGGGGGTGGTGGTCGATGTGAGCCGACTCCGGACCATCCACGCGATTGACCCGGAGGCTGGCATCGCAACCGTTGACCCCGGCGTGGTGCAGGAGTCACTGCAGCGGGCGGCAGCGCCGTACGGGCTGCGGTTCGGCCCCGATCCCTCCACGTCCACCCGCTGCACGATCGGCGGGATGGTGGGCAACAACGCGTGTGGGCCGAGGGCGTTGGGGTACGGAACGACCGCCGCGAACCTCGTCGACGGTGTCATCATCACGGGCGCGGGCGAGACGCTGAGACTCTCCTCACCAGGGGCAACGGGTCAGTCGCTGGTGGACCTGGTCGGCTCTCAGCTGGGGACGGTCCGTACGGAGTTTGGCCGCTTCGGCCGACAGGTGTCGGGCTACTCGCTGGAGCATCTGCTGCCGGAGAAGGGGCGGGACGCCGCGAAGTTCTTCGCTGGGACGGAGGGGACGCTCGGCTTTGCGACCGAGCTGACCGTACGCCTGGTCCGCGACCCCGCGCATCGCGTGACGGTTGCCCTGGGCTACCCGACCATGGCCGATGCGGCCGACGCGATGCCGGTGATCCTGCCGTTCAAGCCGACCGCGTGCGAGGGGCTCGACCGGCGGATCGTCGATGTGGTGCGGCGCCAGCTTGGGGACTCGGCGGTGCCCCCGCTGCCTCGGGGTGACGGCTGGGTGTTCGTGGAGTTGTCCGGCGACGACCTCGCTGAGGCGCAGTCGCGGGCGGCTCGGCTGGTCGCGGCGGCCGGGGCGATCGAGGGTTGGGTCGCCGACCCGGTGTCGGCGGCGGCCCTGTGGAAGATCCGGGCCGACGGGGCGGGGCTGGCTGGGGTCTCGCTGTCGCGGGCGGCGCACGGCGGCTGGGAGGACGCGGCCGTACCGCCGGACCGGCTGGGTGCCTACCTGCGTGACTTCGAGGCGCTACTGACGGCGTACGGGCTGGAGGGTCTGCCGTACGGGCACTTCGGCGACGGCTGCGTGCATTGTCGGATCGACTTCCCCCTCACCGCTGTCGATGGTGCGGTGACCTATCGGGCGTTCGTCGAGGATGCGGCTCGGTTGGCGGCGTCGTACGGCGGGTCGATGTCGGGCGAGCATGGTGACGGCCGGGCGCGGTCGGCGCTGCTGCCGGCGATGTACTCCCCCGAGGCGCTGGCGCTGTTCGGCGCCGTGAAGCACCTCCTCGATCCCGATGACCTGATGAACCCGGGAGTGATCGTCGCGCCGCGGCCGGTGGAGGTCGACATGCGCGACGTCGTGCGTCGAGCCTCGCCGCTCACGTTGAGCAAGCCGCACTTCGCCGAGGCTGTGCACCAGTGCACCGGGGTCGGCAAGTGCGTGGCGGTGTCCGGTACGGGTCAGGTGATGTGCCCGTCGTACCAGGCGACCGGCCAGGAGAAGGACTCCACTCGCGGGCGAGCACGGGTGCTGCAAGAGATGGTGAACGGCACCCTGGTGACCGGTGGGTGGCGGTCGGCGGAGGTGCACGAAGCTCTGGACCTCTGCCTGTCGTGCAAGGGCTGCGCCCGCGACTGCCCGACCGGCACGGACATGGCGTCGTACAAGTCGATCGTGCTCGACGAGGCGTACCGCGGGCGGATCCGCCCGATCTCGCACTACACGCTCGGTCGGCTGCCGACGTGGACGCGGCTGGTGGGCCGGGTGCCTGGGCTGGCCGCGGTGGCGAACACGGTCCTGGGTCTGCCGATTGTCGGGGCGCTCGGGAAGCGGGTGGCGGGGATGGACCCGCGCCGGTCGGTGCCGCGGTTCGCCTCGAAGCCGAACCGTCGTACGGTGTCGGCGGGCTCAGCTCCGGGCCCTACGGTGGTGATCTGGGTCGACTCGTTCACCGACGCTTTCGAGGGGACGGCACTGCCCGCCTTGGTGTCGGTGCTTGTCGATGCGGGATTCTCACCGCGTCTGCTCACCCAGGACGCCTGCTGCGGACTGACCTGGATCACGACCGGGCAGCGCGATGCCGCCCGGACGCACCTGCTGAAGGCGCTGGACGTGCTGCACCCGATCGTCGACGCAGGCACCCTGGTGGTCGGTGTGGATCCGTCCTGCCTGGCGGTCTGGCGGTCGGATGCTCCTGAGCTGCTGCCTGACGACCCGCGGGTTGAGGCAGTCGCGGCGGGGATCAAGACGCTGGCCGAGTTGCTCGCCACCGTCGAGGGCTGGTCTCCCCCGGACCTCACCGGTCACACGATCGTGGCGCAGCCGCACTGCCACCACGCGTCCATCCTGGGCTGGAAGGCGGACGCGGCGCTGCTGGCCCGTACGGGCGCGTCGGTCAAGACGTTGGGCGGCTGCTGCGGTCTGGCCGGCAACTTCGGCGTCGAGGCTGGCCACTACGAGGTGTCGGTCGCGGTCGCCGAGAACGAGCTGCTTCCAGCGCTCCGAGCGGCGGGACCGGACGCGATCGTGCTGGCCGACGGCTTCTCCTGCCGCAAGCAGGTGACCGACCTCACCGTGATGCAGCCGATGACCCTCGCGGAACTCTTGGCGGCGCATCGGCGCACTGCTTCACCCGTCGCGTAAGTCAGCAACCATCTCGTCCGTCACGACGCTCGCTGGGTCGGGTTTCATGACCGGGAAGCGATGGGTGGTGACCCGGTCGGGGCGGGTGTAGAGGTTGAGCGACGTTCCCCGGACGAAGCCGGCTAGCGTGACCCCCAGCTCGTCAGCCGTCTCGGCTGCGAGCGATGAGGGCGCCGACACCGCTGACACGACGGGGATCCCCGCTAGGTACGCCTTCTGGACCAGCTCGAAGGACGCCCGGCCGCTGAGCTGGAGCACGTGACCCGTCAGCGGGAGACGGTTCTCCAACAATGCCCAGCCGACCACCTTGTCGACGGCGTTGTGACGGCCGACATCCTCCCGGACACACACCAGCTCACCCTCCACGGTGAACAGACCCGCGCCGTGGAGACCGCCGGTCTTCTCGAACACGGCCTGGTTGCGACGAAGCACGTCGGGAAGGCCCACCAGGGTCTCGGCGCTGACGGTGACGGGGTCTGCGGCGACGCCGTACGAGCCCCGTACGCGAACCGCCTCGATCGAGTCAGCACCACACATCCCGCAGGCTGAGGTGACGCCCGTCTCCCGCGCAGCCGGCCGCGTGACGCCGGGAGCCAGCGAGACGTTCAGCACGTTGTAGGTGTTCGCGTTGCGGGTCGGCACGATGTCGTCGTCCGACGGCCCGAGGGTGGCGCCGAGGCAGTAGCGGGCGGTGATCACGTCGTCGGGTGACCGGATCACGCCCTCCGAGTGCAGGAACCCGTGGGCGAGCTCGATGTCGTTCCCCGGCGTGCGCATCGTGACGACCCACGGTTCCCCATTGAGCCGGATCTCGAGCGGCTCTTCGACGGCGAGGGTGTCGGGGCGGTCCGTACGGGAGCCGTTGGCGGCGTCGACCTTGATGATCCGCCGGCGTGCGGTGACCCGGCCCATCAGCGCACCGGCTCGACGTCAGTGACCCGGGTCGGCTCGAGCCTCACGACCACCGACTTCGAGGCGGGCGTGTTGGAGATCTCGGCCGTCGAGTCCAGCGGCACGAGCACGTTCGTCTCCGGGAAGTACGAGGCAACGCAGCCGCGGGCCGTGTCGAAGTCGACCAGCCGGAACACCTCGGCGCGACGCTCCTCCACCCCGTCAGCCGTCGGCCACTCGGAGATGATGTCGACGACCTGTCCCTCCTGGAAGCCAAGCGAACGGCGGTCGGCTTCGTGGATGAACAGCACGCGGCGACCCTGGGAGATGCCGCGGTAGACGTCGTCCATGCCGTAGATGGTGGTGTTGAACTGGTCGTGCGACCGAATCGTCTGCAGCAGCAGCCGACCCTCGGGCACCTCGACGATCTCGAGTTGGTTGACGGTGAAGCGGGCCTTGCCAGTGGCAGTTCGGAACGTACGGGAGTCACGCGGCGGGTTCGGCAGGGCGAAGCCGTGGCCGCGGGAGCGGGTCTCGTAGCCGTCGAAGCCGGGGATGACCGCCTCGATCTCGGCCCGGATGTGGGCGTAGTCGGCCTGCATGGCGGCCCAGTCGACGGGCGCCCAGGGGACCGTCCGGGCGGCGATCTCGGCCACGATCACGACTTCGGACTTCAGTGAGTCCGACGCCGGAGCGACGCGACCGTGGGTGGCATGCACCATGCCCATCGAGTCCTCGACCGTCACGAACTGTTCGCGCCCACCGGTGCGGTCGACCTCCGTACGTCCCATCGTCGGCAGAATCAGCGCCTGCCGACCCGTCACTGCGTGGGAGCTGTTCAGCTTGGTGGAGATCTGCACCGTGAGGTCGGTGTTGCGCAGTGCAGCCTCGGTCGCCCTACTGTCTGGCGTGGCCCGGACGAAGTTGCCGCCCATGGCGACGAAGACCGACGCCTTGCCGTCGCGCATCGCTCGGATCGCGTTGACGACGTCATAGCCGTGCACCGGGTTCATCCGTACGTGGTAGCGGTCCTCCAGGGACTTCAGCAGCGATCGGGACGGCTTCTCGAAGATGCCGACCGTACGGTCCCCCTGCACGTTCGAGTGCCCTCGGACCGGACACACCCCGGCACCCGGGCGACCGATGTTGCCGCGCAGGAGCAGGAAGTTGACGATCTCGCGGATGGTCGGGACGGAGTTCTTGTGCTGGGTCAACCCCATCGCCCAGCAGACGATCACCGAGGGGGCGGCGATCACCTCGTCGGCGACCTGCTGGAGGTCGGCTTTGGTCAGCGACGTGGCGCGTTTGATGTCGGACCAGTCGAGGGTGTCGAGGTGGGCGACGTAGGCGTCGAAGCCGTCGGTGTACTTCTCGATGAAGTCGTGGTCGAGCACTCCCCCGCTGTGCCGTTCGGCCTCGAGCAGCAGCTTCGAGACACCGGCGAAGAAGGCAAGGTCGCCGTTGATCCTGACTTGGTGGTAGGCGTCAGCCAGCGCGACCCCGCGACCCAGCACGCCCCGCACCTTCTGGGGGTTCCGGAACGCGACGAGCCCCGCTTCCTTGAGCGGGTTCACGGCGATGATCCGACCGCCGTTGTCCTTGACCTTCTCCAGGCTGCTGAGCATGCGCGGATGGTTGGTGCCAGGGTTCTGGCCGGCGATGATCACGAGGTCGGAGGTCTCCACGTCGGTCAGCGTGACCGTACCCTTGCCGATCCCGATCGTCTCCGATAGGGCCGCGCCACTCGACTCGTGGCACATGTTGGAGCAGTCGGGCAGGTTGTTGGTGCCGTACATCCGGATGAACAGCTGGTAGAGGTACGCAGCCTCGTTCGACGTGCGGCCCGAGGTGTAGAAGATGGCCTCGTCGGGGCTGTCCAGGTCGCGCAGTGCTGTCGCGACAAGATCGAACGCTTCCTCCCAGGAGATGGGCTCGTAGTGCGTTCCGCCCGGTCGTAGCCACATCGGCTCGGTCAGCCGACCCTGGGAGCCGAGCCAGTGGTCGGACTTGGCCGCCAAGTCAGCGACGGAGTGCTCGGCGAAGAACTGGGGCGTGATCCGCCGCAGGGTGGCCTCTTCGGCGATCGCCTTGGCGCCGTTCTCGCAGAACTCCGCGATGTGAGCGTGGGCCGGGTCGGGCCAGGCACAGCCGGGGCAGTCGACGCCGCCAGCCTTGTTGACAGCGGGCAGGAGCTGCAGTGAGCGCCGTACGCCCATCTGGTCGTTCGCCATCGCCAACGCGCGGACCACTCCCGGAACGCCAGCACCCCACGACTTGGCGTCATGGACCGCGAGGTCGACGTCGCCGACGTCGTCGGTTGGCGCGTCCTTGGCCATGTCACCCTCGCATCCCGTACCTGAGTTGGGGTCAGTATCCCCCGCCGGAATCGGTTCGGTCACCCATAGAAGCGCACCAGCTTGATCGCCGACGGTACGAACCGCACCTCCACAGGGTCCAGCAGTCGTCCCTCAGGGTCGCCACCTCAGCACCACAGGGGGCGCAGATCCGGTTGGGCCCACCGAGCCCGTCGTGCCCACAGCAGCCGGCCTGGCGGCTGGCGTCCGGGTGCTCGGCGAGCGAGCTGGTGTCCGCCGGGTTGACGACGAGGTCGCCGATCGATGCCGAGCGAGCCCGCTCGCCTGTGTCCGAGCCGGGGAGCGGGTCCACCGCGTACTCCCCCTGAGCCATCGTCGGGCGGTAGTCGTACCCGTCGGCATCGCGACGCCTCGGCTCAGGCAGATCGCGGCGCCGTACGACAGCACCGGCCAGCCGGCGCCCGCAGGCGGCACAGAGAATCAGTTCGGTCACCTCATCAGGCTGCTTCCTGAGTTCCACAGAGACAAGGCAGTTCGAGACTGTCACCGCTCGCCCCTAGGGTGACTGGCATGGCACTGACCAGCAGCCCCGAGCAGCCGCAGCCGCTGCGTGTGGTCGTGGGGGCGGTCAAGGAGTGGGTCGAGCGCTGCTCGGCGATCTGGGTGGCGGGGCAGATCGTCGAGATCAAGCGCCGCTCCGGGGCGACTCAGTTCATGACGCTTCGCGATCCCCTGGCCGAGGTGTCGGTCACCGTGACTCTGCCGACCGCCGTCCTGGATGCTGCTGGCCCGGTTACCGAAGGCGCCAAGGTCGCCGCGCTCGTCCGGCCGACCGTCTGGACCGCGACCGGACGACTCAGCTTCGAGTGCACCGACCTTCGCCCCTCAGGCGAGGGTCGGCTCTTGGTCATGGTCGAGCAGCGCAAGCGGATGCTGCAGGCCGAAGGGCTCTTCGACCCGGCCCGGAAGAAGCGGCTGCCGTTCCTGCCGCGAGTGATTGGCCTGGTCACCGCGAAGGACAGCGCCGCTGAGGCTGATGTGCTCACGGTCGTACGACGTCGGTGGCCAGCGGCTGCGTTCGAGGTGCGGCACTGTTTGATGCAGGGGCAAAACGCTGCTGCGCAGGTGATGGAGTCGGTGGCGATCCTCGACCGACAGCCTGCCGTCGACGTGATCATCATCGCCCGCGGCGGCGGGTCCTTCGAGGATCTCCTCCCCTTCAGCGACGAGGGGCTGGTCCGTACGGTGGCTGCCTGTCGCACACCCGTCGTCAGCGCGATCGGGCACGAGTCGGACACTCCGGTCCTCGACCTCGTTGCTGACCTTCGGGCATCGACACCCACCGACGCGGCGAAGCAAGTGGTCCCTGACGTCGTGGCCGAAGGCGAGGGCGTACGGCAGATGCTGACTCGGCTACGCCTCGCCATCACGACCCGCCTCGACGCCGAAGCGCGTGGGTTGGCTGACCTTCGATCCCGGCCCGTTCTGCGCGACCCGCTTGGCGGGCATCAGGTGCACGTCGACCAGGTCACCCAGCTCCGAGAGCGGGCGATCCGCGCAGTCACCACCCTCGTGCGCGACGAGTCCACCCAGGTCAGTCACGCGCTCGAGCGGGTACGGGCGATGTCCCCCAAGGCGACTCTCGAGCGGGGCTACGCGATTCTGGTGCAGGGTGATGGGGCCACATCGGTCACCAGCGTCCACGATGTTGACGAGGGCGATGACCTCTACGCCCATCTCGCCGACGGGTCGCTGGTCGTCGAGGTCCGCGAAGTCCAGTCCCGCCACCACTCGGCCCCTGAGCTTGTCGACGGGCCCTCAACCAAGGAGCTCCCATGACCGAGACCCCGCAGGTGCCGTACGAGCAGGCCCGCGCCGAGCTGATCGATGTGGTGAAGAAGCTCGAGTCGGGTGGCGTGCCGCTGGCTGAGTCAATGGCGCTGTGGGAGCGCGGCGAGGAGCTGGCAGCGATCTGCCAGACCTGGCTCGACGGCGCCAAGGCCAGGATCGAGGCGGCCCGCCCCCAGCGAGCCGCCGAGGAGTGACCTCACCGGAGCGCGGCAGAGCCGGCCCCAACGTGCTGAGCCGACTCGTTCCGCTGGCGGCGCTCGCGGCGATCGCTCTCTCGTCCGACACTTCGAGGCTCGGCTCCGAGAGGCGGACCTCGACAAGTGCGGCCCGGACTTCTGCGGTTTCCCCGGCTACTACTGGAGCTTCCCGTTGGCCCTTTGCTTCGTGGCTGCCGGGATCGTGGTGATGGCCATCGATGAGCGCCGTCCGCTGACTCACCCGATCGTCACCCTCTGTCGTATGGCGCCCGGCAGGTGGTCTACACCTTCGTCCTCCTGCAATGGGGAACGATCGACTAAACCGAGTCAGCGCTCCGAAGAGAGGGCAGTTGCGAGCCCGGGGTCGAGCGGTCGTGGTGGGATCACCTCGGGCAGCTCTGCCGACGGCGGCGAGGAGCAGTCACCACCGGTCTGGTGGCATGGCCCTGGTCAGGGCCCGACGAGCTCGTAGTCCAGACCCAGAAGGTCGTACACCCGGCGGGCTCGAAGGTCTCGCGTCAACAGCCGACATCCCCGCGACGAAGCCGCTGTGGCAACCAGCGCGTCGTACACCGCACCACCGACGATGCCGAGCGGCCCCAGCTGGCTTCGAAGGTTGGCCACCGGACGATCCTCGGGCCACACCACCTCAGGGAACACCCGCTGGATGATGGCCGCAGCCGTCGGACCATCGACGGCCAAGGACCCAGGCATCCGGGTCAGGACCGAGAACGTCTCAAACGCGGCGTGCCCTGCGAGCGCTGGGCGGCGAGCCCTGACGATCTCGCGGCAGGGCAGATGCGCGGCGTGCACAGAGTCCAAAGC
>Ga0116180_1002981_pt1 | contig 13044 bp, 13 predicted proteins | sample AD_UKC073_MetaG_FD_89804 | JGI IMG/M metagenome (GOLD analysis project Ga0116180, IMG submission 89804) | Active sludge microbial communities of municipal wastewater-treating anaerobic digesters from USA - AD_UKC073_MetaG | ecosystem: Engineered > Bioreactor > Anaerobic > Digestate | place: USA...
CGGCGGGGCGGATACCCTGTTCGTCGATGCCGCGGGCGAGTGGTATCCTGCCAAGGGCTGGCGGCTTGGCGCCAACCTGCGCGGCGGGCTGACCTGGGCCAGGCTGGGCGGCTCGTTCGGGGCGGGGTCGCGGCTGACCACATCGGCCTGGGCCGTCGATCTCAGCCGTCAGGGCTTGTTTTCGGGCGAGGACAGCCTTGGCCTGCGGCTGTCGCAGCCGCTGCGGGTCGAAAGCGGCGGGGTCAATTTCAACCTGCCGGTCGATTATTCCTATGTCACCCTGCAGCCGACTTTCGCGCTGGTTCCGCTATCACTGGTGCCGCAAGGGCGCGAGCTGGACGGCGAACTGGTCTGGCGCGGACCGCTGCTGAGCGGCAACGGCATGGTCAGTGTGTTCTACCGCCGTAACCCCGGCCATTACACCGCGCTGCCCGACGATCAGGGTGTGGCGGTCAGCTGGTCCAAACCGTTCTGACCGCCCGCGCCGCGCTCAGGCCCCGGCCTGGACCGCAAAGTGCCAGGCCCGATCGACCAGCGGCTGAACCCGTTCGGACATCGCCTTGGCATGGGCTGAACTGGCTGTGCCGTCGATCACCCGCTTCTTGATCCCCTGCATGATCCCGGCCAGCCGGAAGAAGTTGTAGGCGAAATACCAGTTCATATCCGGCACGCTGCTGCGCCCGGTTCTGGCGCAATAGCGTTCGACCACTTCGGCAAGCTCGGGAATGCCCAGCGCCTTGCGATCAAGATCCTGCACACCGCTGCGGCCGCCGTTTTCGGTGACCCAGGCCATGCAGACATAGGAAAAATCGCCGAGCGGATCGCCAAGCGTCGAAAGCTCCCAGTCCAGCACCGCCAGCACCCTGGGTTCGTCCCCTTCGGAATTTCTTGCGGCCCAGATCATGTTGTCGATCCGGTAATCGCCGTGAACCACCCCGGTCCGGGTTTGTTCGGGCATGGTCGCGGGCAGCCATTCGATCAGCTTTTCCATTTCCGGCATCAGCTCGGTTTCGGAAAGTTTGTACTGCTTGGTCCAGCGGTCGATCTGGCGGCCGAAATAGTTGCCCGGCTTGCCGTAATCGGAAAGCCCCGCCGCATCGACATCCACCTGGTGCAGATCGGCCAGGGTGTCGATCATCGCCAGGTAGGTATCGCGGCGGTATTGCGGCGTATCGGTCGGCATCGAACCGTCCCAGATCGTCCGCCCATCGACCATGTCCATGACATAGAACCACGAACCGATCACGCTATCATCGGTGCACAGCCCAAACTGCCGCGCCGCCGGAAAACCGGCCTTGTTGAGTGCGTTCTGGACCTTGTATTCACGGTCAACCGCGTGGGCGCTGGGCAGCAGCGGCCCGAACGGTTTGCGCCGCAGGACATAGTTGCCGCTTTTCGCCGCGATCTTGTAGGTCGGGTTGGATTGCCCGCCCTTGAACTTGGTCAGGTGCAGCGGCCCTTCAAAGCCTTCGACATTGGCGCGCAGCCATTCGCCGAGTTTGCCCTCGTCAAGCCGGTCGGCGCCTTCCGGCTCAACCGTGCCGACAAAGGCCTCTTCCGCGTTCATCTGATCGCTCATGTCCGGGCCTTACTGGTCGAAGACGATGACCGAGCGGGCCGAATGGCCGCCCTTCATCTTCTCGAACCCGTCGTTGATCTGCTCCAGCGGGATCCGCTCGGCGATGATCGAATCGAGATCGAGCAATCCGCGCATATAGAAATCGACCAGGCGCGGCATATCGACCGGGAAGTGATTCATCCCCATGATCGCGCCCTGCAGCTTCTTGCCCGAAAGCAGATCCATCGCGCTGAGCCCGACCGAATGATTGAGCGGCATCATGCCCAGGATCGTGGCCGTGCCGCCACGCCGCAGCGATTTGACCGCCAGCTCACCCGAGGCCGGACGGCCCACCGCCTCAACCGCGTGATCGACCCCGCCCTTGGTCAGTTCGACGATCTGTGCCGCAGCATCATCGGCCAGGGCATCGACCGTGTGGGTCGCCCCCAGCTTGATCGCAAGGTCACGCTTTTCCGGCATCGGATCGGCGGCGATGATCTTGCCCGCGCCGGCGATCTTGGCGGCATTGATCGCCGCCAGCCCGACCCCGCCGCAGCCAACCACGGCCACCGTTTCACCAGGGGTGACCTTGCAGGCGTTGAAGATCGTACCCGCCCCGGTGGTCACCGCGCAGCCGATCACCGAAGCGCGGTCCAGCGGCATTTCCGGGTCGATCCGGGTGCAGGCGTGTTCGTGGATCAGCATCATTTCCGCGAAGGCCGAAAGGTTGAGCATCTGCCCCACCGGGCTGCCGTCCGGGCGTGACAGGCGCGGTTCGGCACCGGGCGCGCGGCGGGTATCGCCGCCCAGGCACAGCGCCATGCGGCCGGTCACGCAGAACTCGCAATGTCCGCAGAAGGCCGAAAGGCAGGTCACCACAGCATCGCCCGGCTTGACCGTGCGAACCTCGCTGCCGACCGCCTCGACGATGCCGGCTGCTTCGTGCCCCGGCACGGCAGGCAGCGGATGCGGATAGGTGCCTTCGATGAAGTGCAGATCGGAATGGCACAGGCCGCAGGCCGCGGTGCGGATCAGCACTTCGTGGGGGCCGGGCTTGCTGATCTGAAGCTGCTCGATCTCCAGCGGCTGGTTCGGTGCAACGAGGACTGCGGCTTTCATTCATCTCTCCATTCAGTATTGCCCCCCTCCCGCAAGCGGGAGGGGGAAGAGTATTACCGCGCCACGCCCAGATCGCCCGAAGTCGGGCCCGTGGGTGCCTGCGGGGCATATTTGCCCATTTCGAGCCGCGCGATCGAACGGGCGTGGACTTCGTCCGGACCGTCTGCGATGCGCAGCGTGCGCTGCCCGGCATACATCTTGGCCAGACCGAAATCCTCGGACACGCCGCCGCCGCCATGGGCCTGAATCGCATCGTCGATGATCTTCAGCGCCATGGTCGGCGCCTTGACCTTGATCATCGCGATTTCGGCCTGGGCGGCCTTGTTGCCGACCTTGTCCATCATGTCCGCCGCCTTGAGGCACAGCAGACGCGAGCATTCGATCTCGATCCGGGCTTCGGCGATGCGCTGTTCCCAGATCGAATGGGTGCTGATCGACTTGCCAAAGGCAACCCGCGATTGCAGGCGCCTGACCATCCGTTCCAGCGCCTCTTCGGCAACGCCGATCGTGCGCATGCAGTGGTGGATGCGGCCCGGGCCAAGGCGGCCCTGCGCGATCTCGAACCCGCGGCCTTCGCCCAGCAGCATATTGCTGGCCGGGATGCGCACGTTGTTGAGCCGCACTTCCATGTGGCCGTGCGGGGCATCGTCATAGCCAAAGACCGGCAGGTGGCGGACGATTTCAACCCCTGGCGCATCCAGTTCCATCAACACCATCGACTGCTGCTGGTGCTTCTTCGCCTCGAAATCGGTCTTGCCCATCACGATCGCGATCTTGCAGCGCGGATCGCCCGCACCCGAAGACCACCACTTGGTGCCGTTCAACACATATTCGTCGCCTTCGCGCTTGATCGAACATTCGATGTTCGTCGCGTCCGAAGAGGCCACCTGCGGTTCTGTCATCAGGAAGGCCGAGCGGATTTCGCCTTCCATCAGGGGCTTCAGCCACTGGTCCTTCTGATCGCGCGTGCCATAGCGGTGCAGCACTTCCATGTTGCCGGTATCCGGCGCGGAGCAGTTGAACACTTCCGAGGCAAAGCCGACCCGGCCCATTTCCTCGGCGCACAGTGCATATTCAAGGTTGGTCAGGCCAGGACCTTCGAATTCGAAAGTATCGTCCACATGGGTGCGGCCCGACTGCGGCGGCATGAACAGGTTCCAGATACCCTGCGCCTTGGCGCGGGCCTTTTCCTCTTCGACCACCGGGATCACTTTCCAGCGATCGCCTTCGGCATCCTGCTTCTTGTAGTCGCCCTGACGCGGGCGGACGTGCATCTCGATGAAGTCGCGTACGCGGTCGCGCCAATAGACCTGCCGTTCGGTCGGGTCGAAATCCATGGGGTCATCCTTTCCTGATACTGTTGAGTCTCGAGCGCTTCCCTGCCACGGCAACGCGCCAAGGCCAAGGGTGAATTAACCGGACGGTTAAGGGTGCATCCCCTCCGCGTCGGGGTTGGTCCGCGCCGCGCCCAGCTTTTCCAGGCGCGCTTCATGATCGGCCCGGGTGATCGGGAACTTGCGGATCACCAGCGCGATGCCGACGGCGAACGCGGAAACGGTCAAGGCATAGGTCAGCGACAGGGTGTCGATCACCGCCATCGGGACTTCGCCGGGCTGCGCCTTTTCCGGCAGTCCGGCAAAGGACAGCATCAGCCCGGTCACGAAAATGCCCATGCCGGTGGCGCATTTCTGCATGAAAAAGTTGCCGGCAAAGAAGGCGCCTTCGCTGCGCCGCCCGGTCTGCTCCTCGCTTGCCTCGACCACGTCGGCAACCATCGAACTGGCGGAGATCATCGCCGAAACGCTGAATACGTTGGACAGGAAGAACAGCGCGAACAACGACCAGGTTGAAACGGCAGTGCCCTCCGCGAACCACAGCCCGCCCGCGCGCAGCAAGAACGGCGCGACCCAGAAGGCCGCCCCGATCACCGCGGTGGCCATTGCCGTGTCGCGCTTTCCCCAGCGGGCATGGAGCAGCGGCAGGATCAGGAAACACACCACAACGCTGAAGAACAGCACCCAGGGATAGAACTTGAGCGCGTCGGCGCTGAAGCGCCAGATATAGAGATAGAGGTAATTGCTGATCGTGAAGGTGATCCCCTGGCTGGTATAGGCCAGCGCCCCGCCCGCCAGCAGGATCAGGAAAGCCCGGTGCGAGAAACTTTCGCGCAATTCGGCAAAGGCGGTCAGCAGGTTGAATTTCGATCGAGCGCGGGGCGGGTAGCCTGATGCTACCTTGTGCTGGGCAAAGGCGGAAACCAGCACCCCGACCGTAATCAGCAGCGCCCCGGTCAGGCCATAGACCCGGTAGCCATCGGCCTTGAGCAGCCCATCGGCCATGAACACATTGTAGGCCAGCATCATCACCAGCAGACCGCCAGCCCAGCCGAACAGAAAACGGTATCGCATCAGCCGGGTGCGCTCATCGTAGTCATGGGTCAATTCCGGCACCAACGCGACCGAGGGCACTTCGCAGGCCGAAACCAGCACCCGGATCACCACTGCAAGGCCAAACAGTTCCCAGAAACCCGGCGCCTGAGTGACCGCCCAGAGCTGGTACCAGACGAACCCCAGCGGGATCGGCGCGAGGTAGAGCCACGGCAGCCGCCGCCCCCAACGGCTATAGGTCCGGTCGGAAAGATAGCCGATCACCGGATCGACGAAACCATCGACCACCAGCGCCAGCATCAGCGCCAGACTCACCAGCCGGGCATCCATGCCCAGCACCTGATTGTAGAAGATCATCAGAAAGGTGAGGAAGCCGTTGTCCTTCACCCCGTAGGCGATCGAGCCAAGGCCATGGAAAAAGGCCAGCCTGGTTGGGACCTTGCCCGCGATCGGGGTCATCAGACCTTGGTCCCGCCGGGCCCTCCAGCCGCCTCGGCCATGGCGTTCAGGGCATCGAACAGTCCGGGGGCATCAGGATCCCAGCTGTGCCGCGGCCCGACGGTGATCCCGCCATCCACCACCAGCGAGGTGCCGGTCATGAACCCGGCGGCATCGCTGGCAAGGAACGCGACCGCATTGGCGATATCTTCGGGCATTCCGGGCCGCGCGACCGGCTGGGCCTGGCTCGACATCTGAAAGATCATCGCCTTGGCCTGATCGACCAGTTCGGCGGGCATTTCGATCGAGGCGGTGAAAATGTTGGTGTTGATGAAGCCGGGCTGCACCGCGTTGACGCGGATGCCATACCTGGCCAGATCGGTGGCGGCGCACTTGGTCAGGTGCAGCACCCCGGCCTTGGCCACGGCATAGGCCGTGGGCGAATAGCCCGGCCCGACCGCCGCGACACTGCTGGTGTTGACGATTGCAGCCCCCTTGCGGTGCTTCATATGCGGCGCGGCATAACGGATCCCCATTGCCACTGAACGCAGCAGCAGGTCCATCGTCCGGTCCCAGCCGTCCGCGTCGATCTCGTCGATCGGGGCGCGCTCACCCCCGGCGCCGGCATTGTTGAACAGAACGTCGATCCCGCCGCAGGTTCCGGCGGCATGGTCCATCAGCGCCTTGATCTGCGGCACGTCGCAAACGTCGCAGGCCACGGGAATGATGTTTTCGCCTTCGCGGGCAACGGCTTCGGCCCCGGCAAGGTTGAGATCGGCCGCGAAAACGGTGGCGCCTTCGCGCGCGAACAGCAGCGTCGCAGCCCGCCCGATCCCTGAAGCCGCGCCAGTGACGACAACACATTTGCCCGAGAATCGCATAGCCTCTCCACCTCTTCTGTTTGGTTGCAGCTTAGGACCCGAATAGGCCCGGTCAACGCCCTTGGCGTTTACGCTACGGCATCGGGGGCGCGGAAATCCGGGCTTGCGCCGCGATGCCGAGTCCCTTTAACCTTGCGGTTAAGAGAGGAGTGCCGATCCATGTCTGACCCCGATTCCTTCCGCGCCGAGATTCGCGCCTGGCTGGAAGAAAACTGCCCTGCCGAGATGCGTGAGCCCGTGCGCGACGAAGATGACGTCTGCTGGGGTGGCCGCAAGTTCAAGTTCAAGAACGAGGCCCAGAAGCTGTGGCTCGAGCGCTGTGCGGCAAAGGGCTATACCGTGCCGGATTGGCCCAAGCCCTATGGCGGCGCCGGGATGAGCCCGGCCGAAGCCAAGATCTGGCGCGAAGAGATGAACCGGATCGGAGCGCGCCCGCCGCTGTCCAGCTTCGGGATCTGGATGCTTGGCCCGGCGCTGCTCAAATTCGGCAGCGAAGAGCAGAAGGTTCACTATCTGAACCAGATCGCCCGCGGCGAAGTGCGCTGGTGCCAGGGCTATTCCGAACCCGGGTCGGGCAGTGACCTGGTGTCCCTGCAGACCTATGGTGAGGACAAGGGTGATCACTGGGTGGTCAACGGCAGCAAGATCTGGACCTCCTATGCCGACAAGGCCGACTGGATCTTCTGCCTCGTTCGTACCGACAAGACCAACAAGTACCAGGGCATCTCGTTCCTGCTGTTCGACATGGAAAGCCCCGGGGTGTCAACCAAGCCGATCCTGCTGATCAGCGGCAATTCGCCGTTCTGCGAAACCTTCTTCGACAATGTGAAAGTGCCCAAGCACCAGATCGTCGGCGATCTGAACCGCGGTTGGGATGTCGCCAAGTACCTGTTGGGGCATGAGCGCGAGTTGATCTCGGGTGCGGGCGGGAACGACCGGCTCAACACCATCGGCGCCTTTGCCAAGCGCAACGGCCTGGAAGACCCGCTGCTGCGCGCCGAGCTGGCGATGTTCGATGTCGATGCCCTGGCCTTCAGCGCGATGGGCGAAAAGTTCCTTGACGAGATCAAGGTCGGCAAGGCCCATCCGGCCCAGCCGAACATGATGAAATACGCTGGGACCGAGATCAACAAGCGCCGTCACGAGTTGCTGATGGCGGCGGGTGGCTCGGCTGCGCTCGAATGGGAGAGCGAAGGCTCGAACGGTGGCAGCAAGGCCCGTTCGTGGCTGCGGACCAAGGCCAACTCGATCGAGGGCGGGACCAGTGAGGTCATGCTCAACGTCATTTCCAAACGCATTCTTGACCTGCCGGGAGCCTGATCGATGCCGCTTTATCATACCGAAGATCAGGCAATGCTGGCCGATACCGCGCGTCAGTTCATGGCTGACGAAGGCAATATCGCCAAGCAGCTCCGCCATTTCCGCGACATGGATTGCAAGGACGGCTTTGGCCACGCCCTGTGGAAGCAGTTCGCCGAACTGGGCCTGACCGGGATTCTGGTCGGCGAGGCCGATGGCGGACTGGGCATGGGCCATGTCGAAGCCGGGATCGTGCTTGAGGAAATCGGCCGCAACCTGACCCCGTCGCCATTCCTGACCAGTTCGGTCATGGCCGCGACCGCATTGGGGGCGGCGTCCGAGGATCTGAAGGGCCGCTATCTGCCGGGTCTGCTGGCAGGCGAAAGCGTCTTCGCGGTGGCGATCGATGAAGGGCCGAAGCATCGCCCGGAGCGAATTTCCGCCCGCGCGGAGCGCAGCGGCAATGGTTTCAAGCTTTCGGGCAAGAAGGCCTTCGTGGTCCAGGGTGGCAGCGCCGATATGCTGGTGGTTGCCGCGCGGACGGCTGGCAGCGATGATGACGATGCCGGGATCACCCTGTTTGCCGTGCCGAAAGATGCTGCGGGGATGAGCATGGAAGTGGTCCGGCTGGTCGATAGCTCGCAGGGCGCGCATGTTACGCTCGATGGGGTCCAGCTTGATGCCGATGCCGTGATCGGTGAGGTTGATGGCGGCCGTGAACTGCTTACCCAAGTGCTCAATGCCGGGCGGATCGGCGCGGCGGCGGAAAGCATCGGGGTGGCCGCAGGCAGCTTTGACATGACCACCACCTACCTCAAGCAGCGCAAGCAGTTCGGCAAGCTGATCGGCGAGTTTCAGGCGCTCCAGCACCGCGCCGCACACCTCTATTCCGAACTGGAAATCGCCCGCGCCGCGGTGATCAAGGCGCAGCAGCTGCTTGATGCGGGCAGCGAAAAGGCCGAGCTGATGGTTTCGGTCGCCAAGGCCAAGGCCGGCAAGACCGCTGGCCTCGCGGTCAAGGAAGGGGTGCAGATGCACGGCGGGATCGGCATGACCGATGAATACGACATCGGCCTTTACATGAAGCGCGACCGCGCCCTGGCCGAATTCATGGGCGATCTTTACTACCACGCCGAGCGCGTCGCCCAGATTTCAGGTTACTGAGGAGAACCACCATGACTTTCGATTTCGGTAAACTCTTCAGCCTGGAAGGCAAGGTTGCCCTGATCACCGGCGGCAGCCGCGGGATCGGCAAGATGCTGCTCGAAGGCTTCCTCGCTGCTGGCTGTGAACGGGTCTATATCACCGCCCGCAAGCGCGAACAGATCGCCGAAACCCTGGCAGAATTCGAAGCGGCCTACCCCGGCAAGGTGATCGGCCTGCCCGGCGATCTTTCGCAGATGGATGAGATCAAGCGTCTGGCCGAAACCCTGGCCGAGCGCGAAAGCAAGCTCGACGTGCTGATCAACAATGCCGGGGCGGCCTGGGGCGCGGAATTCGATCAGTTCCCCGAAGCCGGCTGGGACAAGGTGATGGACCTCAACGTCAAGAGCCTGTTCTTCCTGACGCAGAAACTGCACCCGCTGCTGAATGCGGCGGCCAGCTTTGATCGTCCGGCCAAGGTGATCAACATCGCCTCGATCGACGGGCTGCGCACCAACCCGTGGGAAACCTATTCCTATCAGGCATCAAAGGCGGCGGTGATCCACCTGACCAGGCGAATGGCGGCGCGGCTGATCAAGGATAACATCGTCTGCACCTGCATCGCGCCCGGCGCCTATCCGAGCGAGATGAACAAGGCCGCGGCCAAGAACCCCGAAGGCAGTGCCAAGGGCATCCCCTATGCCCGCGTCGGCGTGGCCGAGGACATTGCCGGCGGCGCGATCTATCTCGCCAGCCGCGCGGGGGACTATGTGGTTGGCACCACGATCCCGATCGACGGCGGGATCGTCAACGCCTGGATCCCGACCGAATTCAACGATCCTTCGGGGCACTGAACGAGATCAGCCACCAGTCGGGCGGTGCGCCAACGCGCACGGGGATGCTGCCGGATCCAAGGCCGGCCGTAACCACAACCGTGCGCCCGGCATCCGCAACAACCCCGCACTGGTAGTGCGGGTCGAAGACGTGATAGCCAAACAGCGGTGCAAGCGATCCGATCATTGGCAGCACCACCTGGCCGCAATGCGTGTGTCCGGCCAGAACCGTGCCTATTTCTGCTGGCAGGCGAGGCGTGATGTCAGGCGAATGGGTGATCGCAACGGGAACGCCCGACAGGCCCTTTGTTGCCGCCAATGCCGCCGCGACATCGGCGTGGCCTGAATAGGCATCGTCGATCCCCAGGATCAGCAACGGACCGCGTTGCACTGCTTGATTGGCTATCACCGTGATACCTGCCCGTTCCAATGCAGCCTGAATTTTGGCGAGATCGGTCCAGTGATCGTGATTGCCGGGCGTAGCGATCACACCTTGCGGTGCCTGTAGTCCTGCCAACGGTTCGACCAGATCGGCAGGGTTGGTTCTGAGTTTACCTCGGTGTCCGTTGACGAAATCGCCGGTGATGACGATCAGATCGGGATGCGCTGCGTTGATCGCGGCGACGATTGCCTCCAGCCGCTCCCGTTGCATCGCCCGGTTGCCGAAATGAATGTCAGACAGCAAGGCGACCCGGAACGGCGCTTGTGCTGCGGGGAAAGAGGGAACGATAATATCCGCCTCGCGCCTGATCGGGTCGGAATGGGCCTCAACCAGACCATAGGCGATCAGCGCGCTGACCGACAGCACAGCCAGCGCGGCCGCTTTGATTGCGAGCTTGAGCAGCCTTCGCAAGCTAGTCCTTCATCAGTTCGCGCACAAACCCGATCAGCCCGGTCTGGCGGGCGCGCTTCATGCGTTCGGCGTGGAGGATTTCGCAGACCTGGGCATAGCAGGCCTCGACATCGTCGTTGACCACGACATAGTCATAGCCGTCCCAGTGGCTGATTTCGGCCCGGGCGCGCTCCATCCGGGCGGCGATCACCTCGGCGCTGTCGGTCCCGCGTCCGGTCAGGCGGCGGCGCAGCTCATCGATGGAGGGCGGCAGGATGAACACCCGGACCACGTCCTGCTGGTCCTTCTGGTAAAGCTGCTGAGTGCCCTGCCAGTCGATATCGAACAGGAAATCGCGCCCTTCCTTCAGCCCGGCCCGGATCTGGGCCTTGGGCGTGCCATAGGAATGGCCGAAAACCGTGGCCCACTCGTAAAACTCGTCAGCCTCGACCATTCGGTCGAATTCGCCCTGATCGACGAAGTGGTAATGCACCCCATCCTGCTCACCCGGGCGGATCGGGCGGGTGGTGGCGGAAACCGACAGCCGGATTTCGGGATCACGGTCCAGCAGCATCCGGCTGATCGTGGTCTTGCCCGCGCCCGAGGGGGACGACAGGATGAACATCAGCCCGCGGCGCTGGAGAGTGTTGGAAGCCATGCGCGCTGATGCCCCAAGCGGGCCGCGCGAATCAAGCCTTGGTCTTGCCCTTTTTCGCAGTGTCGGCATGGCGGCGATCATAAAGCCGCTTGGCGATAAGCGCCCCGCCGACCACGATCGCGCCTGGCACCGATCGGGTCGCGACCCGCACGGCGACCGCGCCGACCACCCCGCCGACCAGCGTCTTCTTGCCGGCGGTTCCAGCCTTGACCGGCAGCAGGGTATCAATTGCGGTGTTGAGCAGGCGCCCGCCGTTCTGCCGCGCGATCCGGGCAAGCAGGCGGTTATCGGCCATTACTTGCGCTTGCCGAAATCAACGGTGACCACGTTCGATCCGTCTTCGCTGGCGGCCAAAGGAGCGTCCTCTTCGTCTGCTTCAAGTTCGGCAAAGGGTTCGTCATCCTGCACCGCCTGGAATTGCAGCCCGAAATCGACTGCCGGATCGACAAAGGCGGTAATCGCGGAAAACGGCACGACCAGCTTGGTCGGGATCTGGTTGAACGACAGGCCAACCGAAAACAGTTCCGGCTCGACCGTCAGGTCCCAGAACTTGTTCTGCAGGACGATGGTCATTTCATCGGGAAAGCGTTCCTTGAGGTGGGTGGGAATATCCACCCCCGGCGCCCCGGTCTTGAAGGTGATGTAAAAATGGTGATCGCCCGGCAGCACGCCGCCCGCCGCCACGACCTGGCCCAGCACCCGGCCCACCACCGCGCGCAGCGCCTCCTGCACGATTTCGTCATAGGGGATCAGGCTGTCTGGCGCGGTATCGGTCATGGCTGACAAGTGGCGCTGCCCGGCGCGGCGGTCAAGGGGGGAAAGGGATTGCGCCCGCCTGATTCTCGCCTATAGGCCAGCCCATGCGGACAGCACGCATCGCGCGGAAAACCCACGAAACCGACATTGTCGTCGAAGTGAACCTCGACGGCACCGGGGCCTATGACGTTTCAACCGGGATCGGCTTTCTCGATCACATGATCGAGCAGTTCAGCCGCCACTCGCTGATCGACATCACCTGCCACATCAAGGGCGATCTCCACGTCGATCAGCACCACACGACCGAAGACAGCGCGATCGCAATCGGCCAGGCCATTTCCAGCGCGCTCGGCGACAAGGGCGGGATCGGCCGCTATGGCGAAGCGCATTCGGCGATGGACGAAGCGCTGAGCCGCGTGGTCCTCGACATTTCGGGCCGCCCCTGGCTGGTCTGGAACGCCGGTTTCACCCAGGAACGGCTAGGTGAAATGGATACCGAGCTGTTCGAACACTGGTTCCAGTCGATCGCCCAGGCAGTTGGCATGACGCTCCATATCGAACTGCATTACGGCACCAACAATCACCACATCTGCGAAGGCATCTACAAGGGTTTCGCCCGGGCGATGCGGCAGGCGGTGGAGATCGATCCGCGCAAGGCGGGGGCGATTCCCAGCACCAAGGGTGTTCTGGGTGGGTAGCCAGCCGGTGCTGCCCCCGCCCCAGCGGGAGAATAGCCATGGCTGAGGTTGTTGCCCTGGTCGATTACGGCGCGGGTAATCTCCATTCCGTTGCAAATGCGCTGAAAGCGGCAGGCTGCGGCAGTGTTGCGATCACCGCCAATCCCGACGTTGTCCGCGCGGCAGACCGGATCGTCCTGCCCGGTGTGGGCAGCTACCGGGCCTGCGCCGAAGGGCTGCGCGCGCTTGATGGAATGGTCGAGGCGATGGCCGAGCGGGTTCACGTCGGCTGCGCGCCATTCCTGGGGATCTGTGTGGGGATGCAGCTGCTGGCAACGCGCGGTGTTGAACATGGCGTAACCCCGGGGCTCGGCTGGATCCCCGGCGAGGTGCGGCTGATCGAGCGGACCGACCCGGCGATCAAGATCCCGCACATGGGCTGGAACGATGTCGAGCTGAGCGC
>Ga0116180_1002982_pt1 | contig 13041 bp, 8 predicted proteins | sample AD_UKC073_MetaG_FD_89804 | JGI IMG/M metagenome (GOLD analysis project Ga0116180, IMG submission 89804) | Active sludge microbial communities of municipal wastewater-treating anaerobic digesters from USA - AD_UKC073_MetaG | ecosystem: Engineered > Bioreactor > Anaerobic > Digestate | place: USA...
GGCGACCACGAGCCCCAGCCAGCTGGTGCACGGCGACCTCTACGGCACGGTGCTGTTCGCGGGAGCCGCCGCGCCGGGTATCACCGACATCACGCCGTACTGGCGGCCCGCGGCTTGGGCGGCCGGGGTGGCCGTCATCGACGCGCTGTCTTGGGGCGAAGCCGACGACGGCCTCGTCGAGCGCTGGGACGACCTCCCGGAGTGGCCGCAAATGTTGTTGCGGGCGTTGATCTTCCGGCTGTCCGTTCATGCCCTGCACCCGCGTTCGACGCCGGAGGCCTTCCCGGGCCTGCTGCGCACGGCCGCGGTGGTGCGGATGATGCTCTAGACGGGGCCGCGTGCTCCGCAACGAACAGGGCCCCGGTCGGCCTCAGTCGAAGCGGTGCCGCACCTTCCCGAGTGGAACCCGGCCGCCCTCGGTCGGGACGCCCTCGGCGCGCAGCAGGGCCAGTTGGCCGTCCGCCAGGTGCGCCGCCGGTCGGCCGGACGCCCCGAGAACGCGGTGCCACGGCAGATCGTGGGAGTCGGTCCGCATGATCCAGCCGACGATGCGGGGGCTGGAAAGCTCTGCCGCGCAGGCGATGTCACCGTAGGTCGCGACCCGTCCGGGCGGAATCCCGGCGACCAGAGCCCGCACCCGCTCAACCTGGTCGTCGGTGATACGCGCCACTACCCGAGCAGGCCGCGGATCACGGCGGCGGTCTGGGCGGGCTGCACCTGGGCGACCATATGCTGACAGGCGGCCTCGATCAGGGTGAAGTCCGCACCTAGGTGCCCGGACAGGGCGTCGATCAGCGCCTCGGTCACATACGGCGGGTTCTGAAAAGCCGCACGTACCAACGTCGTCGGGGTTCCCCGGCGCGGCAGCGCGATGTCGCGGGCAAGTTCGCTCCAGTAGGACACCGCCGCCGGCAGGCACACCCGCCAGCCGTAGCGTCCGTTGGGCAGCGCGATCAGATGCTCGTCGATGTCCTCGTCGAGTACCGCCGGCGGAACGTCCGACCACACCCCGGTGGATTTCTCGACGCGCGCCTCGGCCCGATCGGTGTAGTCCGGGGAGGCCAGCATCGCCTCGGCGATCTCCCGCATCCACTGCCCGTCCAGGGCGACGGCGGGATCCAGCAGCACCAGACCGGAGACCAGGTCCGGGCACTGGGCGGCCAGGTGCAGGGCGACCGCGCAGCCGAACGAGTGCCCGACCACCAGCACCGGGCCGTCGGCCTCGTTCTCCACGCAGGTGCCCAGCGCCGCCACATTGGCGTCGATCGTCCACGGCGCGGCGTAGGTGGAATGACCGTGGCCGATCAGATCCGGTGCCAAAACCTCCACGTCCGGCAGGTACTCGGTGGCCAGGTGACGCCAGCGCCGGCCGTGTCCGGTCAGTCCGTGGATCATCAGGACGCGGACCGGGCCGGGTGGACCCCAGCGGTTCAGGTGTAGCACGCGGCCCATGCTGCCAGACTGAGGACATGAGTTCCGTTGAGAGGCAATCGCTCACTCTGCGCAGCCTGGGGGCGGCCGGCACCGTCACCGGCTCCAAGCATCTGCTGGAGACCGACGACGCCCGGATCCTGGTCGACTGCGGTCTGTTCCAGGGGGTCAAGAACCTGCGCGAACTCAACTGGGCCCCGCTGGCCGTCGACCCGGACGCGATCGACGCGGTCGTCCTCACCCATGCCCACCTCGATCACACCGGCTATCTGCCGCGGTTGGTCCGCAACGGTTTCACCGGCCCCATCATCTGCACCGAGGGGACCGCCGCGGTCGCCGAGATCATCCTCCGGGACAGTGCCTACCTGCAGGAACGCGATGCGGCGTTCATGAACAAGCACAAGTCCAGCAAGCACCACCCGGCGCTGCCGCTCTACGACAGCGACGACGCACAGCACACAGTGGAGTTGTTCACCACCCGGCCGTTCGGGGCGGAGTTCGAGGTGCCCGGGACCGGGGCGTCGGTGACCTTCCGGCGCGCCGGTCACATTCTCGGTGCGTCGACGGTGGACTTGGCCTGGCACGGTCGGCGGATCGTCTTCTCCGGGGACCTGGGCCGCTACGACGACCCGGTGATGCTCGACCCGGACCCGGTGCCGGCCGCGGACTACCTGGTGATGGAGTCCACCTACGGCGACCGGGTGCATGAGCGCACCGATCCGGCCGAGGTGCTGGCCGGGGTCGTTCAGGCGACGGTGCGCCGCGGCGGGACGGTCCTCGTGCCGGCCTTCGCGGTCGGCCGGGCCCAGACGTTGCTGTACTACCTGTGGCAGTTGCGGAACGCCGGCCGGCTGCCGGACATCCCGATCTATCTGGACTCGCCGATGGCGATCAACGCCAGTGAACTGCTGGGCAGATTCCCCGACGACCACCGCCTGCCGCCGGAGGTGTACCAGGGTATGCGCGATATGGCCTCCTACACCCGCGACGCCGAACAGTCCATGAGGATCTCGGCGAGCAAGGACCCCAAGATCGTCATCTCGGCCAGCGGGATGGCCACCGGCGGACGAATCCTGCACCACCTCAAGGCATTCGCGCCCGACCCGCGCAACACCGTGATGATCACCGGCTATCAGGTCCCGGGTACCCGCGGCGCGGCCATCGCGGCAGGCCAGCGCCAGATCCGGATCTTCGGCGAGTGGGTCTCGATCAACGCCGAGGTGGCCGATCTCGCCATGCTGTCCGCGCACGCCGACGCCGACGAACTGATCCGATGGGCCTCCGGGTTCGCCAGTCCGCCGCGGCAGGTGTTCGTCGTGCACGGCGAACCCCAGCCTGCCGATACCCTGCGGCTTCGGCTCGACCGCGAGTTCGGCTGGCCGGGAACGGTGTCCCGGCAGGGACAGGCATTCGGTCTGTAATTTGCTGTGGCCCTGGGCCGTATCCCCGTCGCGGGTGCCGGTCGGGCGCTAGCATCCTGTCCGACGTGAGGGGATGCCGATGACCGCCGGGCAGCGCAGGGACCGGACGCACTGGCTGTACGTGGCCGTCATCGTCGCGGTGGTGGCCGGGGTGGCCGTCGGCCTGATCGCGCCCGGGGTCGGCACCAGCCTCAGTGTGCTGGGAACGATGTTCGTCAGCCTCATCAAGATGATGATCGCGCCGGTCATCTTCTGCACGGTGGTGCTCGGGATCGGGTCGGTGGCCAATGCGGTGACGGTCGGCCGGATCGGCGGGCTGGCCTTCGGCTATTTCCTGGTGATGTCGACCTTCGCGCTGGCCATCGGCTTGGTGGTCGGCAATCTGCTGCATCCCGGCGACGGGCTCAAGCTCACCGAATCGCTGGCCGCCAAGGGCGCGCAACTGGCGCAGAAGTCCCAGGAGTCCGGCGGGGTGGTGGACTTCATCACCGGGATCATCCCCTCCACGCTGTTCTCCACGCTGACCACGGGCAACGTGCTCCAGGCGCTGTTCGTGGCGTTGCTGGTGGGATTCGCGATCCAGGGGCTGGGGCCGACCGGCGCGCCGATCCTGCGGGCGGTGGAGCACCTGCAACGGCTGGTGTTCCGGGTCCTGGTGATGGTGTTGTGGGCGGCGCCCATCGGTGCGTTCGGCGCGATCGCCGGCGTGGTCGGCCAGACCGGGTGGCGCGCGGTGACCAGCCTGGCGGTGCTGATGGCGGGCTTCTACCTGACCTGCGCGGTGTTCGTCTTCGTGGTGCTCGGGCTGTTGTTGCGGGTGGTGTCGGGGGTGTCCATCTTCGCGCTGATCCGTTACCTGGCCCGGGAATACATCCTGATCATCGCGACCTCGTCGTCGGAGTCGGCGTTACCGCGGCTGATCGCCAAGATGGAGCATCTCGGGGTGCAGCAGAGCACGGTCGGGGTGGTGGTTCCCACCGGGTACTCGTTCAACCTCGACGGGACCGCCATCTACCTGACCATGGCGTCGATCTTCATCGCCGATGCGTTGGGCGACCCGTTGTCGGTTGGGGAGCAGGTCGGTCTGCTTCTGTTCATGATGATCGCGTCCAAGGGGGCGGCGGGGGTCAGCGGTGCTGGCCTGGCGACCCAGGCCGCGGGCCTGCAGGCGCACCGTCCGGAACTGCTCGACGGTGTCGGGCTGATCGTCGGGATCGACCGGTTCATGTCAGAGGCGCGGTCGGTGACCAACTTCTCCGGCAACGCGGTGGCCACCGTGCTGATCGGGTCGTGGACCAAGACCATCGACAACGACCGGGTCCGCTCGGTGCTGTCCGGCCGGGATCCCTTCGACGAGACGACCATGATCGACGAGCACCAGCCCGCGGCGACCGCCCAACCGTAGGGCCCACGCCGGACCGGTGACCGGGTCGACCTTTTTGTCAGACCCCCCTGGTGTCATATCCGCATGAGCACACTTCGGGTGCTGGGTGGCCCGGGCACCGGGAAGACCACCCTGCTGGTCGAGGCGGCCGCGGCGCAGATCGCCGCCGGCCTCGACCCGGAGTCGGTGCTGCTGCTCACCCCGCAACGGCTGGTCGGGCCGGTCCGGGCGGCGGTGACCATGCGACTGCTGCGGGCCGCGGGAGGCGGGGTGGTGCGGGAGCCGCTGGTCCGCTCGGTGCACAGCTACGCGTTCTCGGTGCTGGCGAAGGCCGCCCAACGGGCCGGGGATCCGCCGCCGCGGCTGGTCACCGGGGCCGAGCAGGACGGCATCATCCGCGAACTGCTGGCCGGAGAGGTCGAGGACGGGGCGACCGGTTGGCCGGCGCCACTGCGGCCGGCCCTCGGGACCGCGGGCTTCGCCACCGAACTGCGTGATCTGATGGCGCGCTGCGCCGAACGCGGTATCGACCCCGCGGAACTCAAGCGTCTCGGCCGGTTGCACGGCCGCCCCGTGTGGGTGGCCACCGGACGGTTCGCCCAGCAGTACGAACAGGTGATGCTGCTGCGCGCCGCGGTCGGGACCGCCGCACCGCAGGCCACCGTCCCGGCGCTGGGGGCGGCCGAGCTGGTCGGCGCCGCACTGGAGGTACTCGGCTCCGACGGCAACCTGCTGGCCGCCGAGCAGGCCCGGATCGCCCTGCTGCTGGTCGACGACGCCCAGCACCTCGATCCCCAAGCCGCCCGTCTGGTGCGGCTACTGGCCGGCGGTGCCACCCTCGCGGTGCTCGCCGGCGACCCGAACCAGGCGGTGTTCGGGTTCCGAGGCGCCGATAGCGACCTGCTCCGCGCCCAGACGCCGGCAGTCGAACTCACCACGTCGTACCGCTGCGCCCCGGCGATCGCCCGGGCCATCAGCGAGGTGGCGGCGCGGCTGCCCGGCTCGGTGGGCTGGCGCGCGATGGAGGGGCGAGGCGAGGGGGGCAGCCTGACGGTGCGGGTGGCCGCCTCCGCGCACGACGAGGCAGCCCTCGTCGCGGACGCGCTGCGTCGCGCCCATCTGATGGACGGGGTGCCCTGGTCACAGCTCGCGGTGATCGTGCGGTCGGTCTCCGCCGCGGCCGCACTTCCGCGAGCGCTGGCCGCGGCCGGTGTGCCGGTGGACCTGTCGCCACTGACGGGCCCGGTCGCCCATCAACCCGCCGCCGGTGCGCTGCTCACCGTGCTCGCCGCCGCCGGCGGATCCCTCGACGACGGACAGGCCGAGGCGCTGCTGACCGGGCCGATCGGTCGGCTGGATCCGGTGTCGCTGCGCCAGTTGCGCCGGGCACTGCGTCGTGCCGGCACGGATCTGGCCACCGTGCTCACCGGACCGGCCCCGTCCGTGCTCACTGGACCGTCCCCGTCCCTGCCCGCCGCCCTGGCCGCGCCGGTGAAGAAGGTGCGCGCGGTGCTGACGGCCGCCCGACGGGCACAGCGCAGCCACCGCGACCCGCGCTTCACCCTGTGGCAGGCGTGGGAGCGCAGCGGCCTGCAGAAGCGCTGGCTGACCGCCGCTGAACGGGGCGGCTCCGACGGTGCCGCTGCCGAACGTCACCTGGGCGCGGTGACCGCCCTGTTCGACATCGCCGACGACTACGTCGCGCGCACCGCGGGTGCCTCGGTTCCCGGTCTGCTCGACCACGTGGCCGCCCTGCAATTGGCCAGGCCGGCGGCCGAGGCGGTCTCGGCCGGCGAGACCGTCGCGGTGCTCAGCCCCCACGCCGCACTGGGCCGGGACTGGGAGATGGTGGTGATCGCCGGGGTCCAGGAGGGCTTGTGGCCCAACAGCACTCCACGTGGGGGAGTGCTGGCCACGCAGCGGTTACTCGACGCGATCGATGGTCACGGCGACGAGGTGTCGGCGCGGGCACCCGTGCTCGCCGACGAGCGCCGACTGCTCATCGCGGCGATGGGACGGGCCCGTCGTCGGCTGCTGGTCACCGCGGTCGACAACGACGGCGGCGACGACGCTGCCTTGCCGTCACCGTTCATCGCCGAACTGGCGCGGTGGGCCGCCGATCCGGCCGCCACCGAGCCCCCGGTTCCGGTCCATGCTCCGCCGGTGTTGTCCCCGGCGGCGGTGGTCGGCCGGCTGCGGGCGACGGTGTGCGCTCCCGAGGGTGTGGTCGACGGTGCCCACCGCCGATCTGCGGCAATCCAACTCGCGCGGCTGGCCGCCGCGGGGGTACCCGGCGCGAACCCGGCGGAATGGCACGGACTGACCGATATCAGCACCGAGGAACCGCTCTTCGCCCTGGAGTCCGGAGAAGACTCGGGAGAAGACTCGGGAGAAGACAACTCCGTCACCCTCAGCCCGTCCACCCTGCAGACACTGTCGGACTGCCCACTGCGCTGGCTGGCCGAACGCCACGGCGGCACCGGGCCGCGCGAGCTCACCTCCACCTTGGGCTCGGTGGTGCACGCCCTGGTGGCAGGCCCGGCCCGCAGCGAAACCGCGATGACCGCCGAGCTGGAAAGACTTTGGGCGGCACTTCCTTTCGACTCGCCCTGGTTCGCCGCCAACGAACTCGAACGGCATCGCGCCATGCTCTCGGCGTTCGTCGCCTGGCGGGCTGCCACCCGCCACGAACTGACCGAGGTGGGCACCGAGGTGGACCTCGACGGCACCGTCATCGACGCGGCTGACGGGCTGCCGGCCGTGCGGGTGCGCGGCCGTATCGACCGCCTCGAACGGGACCCGCAGGGGCGGCTGGTGGTCGTCGACCTCAAGACCGCCAAAACCCCCGTCACCAAGGACGATGCCCAGAGCCACGCCCAGTTGGGTCTCTATCAACTCGCCGTGGCGGCCGGACTCCTCGGCGCCTCCGGCGGGCCGGATGGCGAACGGGATGGTGGGCAGGATGGTGAGAGCGTTGCCGACCCCGGCGGTGGCCGCCTGGTCTACCTCGGCAAGCCCACCACGACCGGCGCCACCGAACGCGAGCAGAACGCGCTCGCCCCTCAGGATGTCGCCGAGTGGCGTGACACCGTCCGTTCCGCGGCGGTGACGACAGCCGGACCACGGTTCACCGCCCGGGTCAACACCGGCTGCGCACACTGCCCGATCCGGCCGTCCTGCCCCGCCCACGCACCGGAGGAGCCATGACCGGAGCGCAGGGTGACGCGGTGAGATTCAGCCCCGCCGAGCTGGCCGACGCACTCGGGCTGCCCGCACCCACCGCCGAACAGGCCGCGGTGATCGCCGCGCCACCAGGCCCGCTGGTGGTGGTGGCCGGTGCCGGTGCGGGCAAGACCGAGACGATGGCCGCGCGGGTCGTGTGGCTGGTGGCCAATGGTTATGCCACGCCGGATCAGGTGCTCGGCCTGACGTTCACCCGCAAGGCCGCCGGGCAGCTGCTGCGCCGGGTGCGATCCCGCCTCGGCCGGCTGGCCGGGCACCTGGGACACCTCTCGGACGGGCCCATGCCGGACGGACACGCGGCGGACCGCGGTTCTCCCACGGTCAGCACCTACCACGCGTTCGCCGGGGCGCTGTTGCGGGAGTTCGGACTCCTGCTGCCGGTCGAGCCGGACGCCCGGCTGCTCGGCGACACCGAGATGTGGCAGCTGGCCTACGACGTGGTGCGCCGGCATCCCGGTCCGCTGCCCATCGACAAGACCCCGGCGGCGGTCACCGCCATGGTGCGGCGACTGCACGGTGAACTGGCCGAGCACCTGGTCGGCACCGCCGACGTGCTCGGTACCCACGCCGAACTCGAGCGGCTGGTGCTCACCCTGCCGCCCGGCCCCCGGCAGCGTGACGCCCCCAACCGTCGGCTGCTCGACCTGCTCGACGCGCAGTCGCAGCGCAGCGCACTGGTGCCGCTGGTCGACGCACTGATCGCCCGGATGCGGGCCGACCGGGTGATGGACTTCGGGTCACAGATGTCGGCCGCCGCCCGGCTGGCCGCTGGGCACCCCGAAGTGGGGGAGCAGCTGCGGGAGCGTTACCGGGTGGTGTTGCTCGACGAATACCAGGACACCGGGCATTCCCAGCGGATCGCGCTCTCGGCCCTGTTCGGTCCCCGGGATGGAAGCTCTGCGGGCCGGGCGCTGGCGCTGACGGCGGTGGGTGATCCGATTCAGTCGATCTACGGCTGGCGCGGCGCCTCGGCCACCAACCTGCCGCGGTTCACCACCGATTTCCCGTGCGCCGACGGCAGCCCGGCGCCGACCAGCGAGCTGTCCACCAGCTGGCGCAACCCGCCACGGGTTCTGGAGTTGGCCAACGCGATCTCCGCGGAGGCGCGGCGGCGTTCGGTGGGGGTGCGACCCCTGCAGGCCCGCCCCGGCGCCGAATCGGGAACCGTGCGCTGCGCGCTGCTCGGTGATGTCGTCGCCGAGCGGCGCTGGCTGGCCGACGCGATCGCCGCCCGCTACACCACCGGAGGTGACGGCCAGCCGCCGACGGCGGCGGTTCTGGTGCGGCGTAATGCGGACGCCGGCCCGATCGCCGCCGAACTCACCGCCCGCGGGATACCGGTCGAGGTGGTGGGCCTGTCGGGTTTGCTGTCGATTCCCGAAGTGGCGCAGGTGCTTTCGACGCTGAGACTGGTCGCCGACCCATCCGCCGGTGCGGCGGCGATGGCGGTGCTCACCGGCCCGCGCTGGCGTCTGGGCGCAGCCGACCTGGCGGCCCTGTGGCGGCGGGCTGTGGTGCTGGAGGGCCGCCGCTCCGCGGCGACAACCGCGGCGGAGGTCATCGCCGCGGTCGCCGAACCGGACACCGCCGGGCTGGCCGACGCGCTGGCGGACCCCGGCGCGCCCGAGGCCTACTCGGTGGAGGGGTACCGGCGCATCACCGCCTGCGCGGCCGAACTGACCCGACTGCGGGCCGGTCTGAGCAACCCGGTCACCGAACTGGTCGCCGAGATCCGCCGTGTGATCGGCATCGACGCTGAGGTGGCCGCCGCCCGGCCGCCCGACGCCCCGGGCACCGGAACCGAACACCTGGACCGGTTCACCGAGGTGGTGGCCCGCTACTCCGACCATGCCGGGGTCGAACCGGCCGGGGCCGAACACGCCGGCAATGCGGTGACCGGTCTGCTGGCCTACCTCGATGCCGCCGCGGTGGTGGAGAACGGGCTGGCCCCCGCCGAGGTCAGCACGGCGCCCGGGCGGGTGCAGATTCTGACCGTGCACGCCGCCAAGGGCCTGGAATGGCAGATCGTCGCGGTTCCGCATCTGTCGGGCCGGGTGTTCCCCTCGACCGGCACCGCCCGCACCTGGCTGAACGACCCGGCCGAACTGCCCCCGCTCCTGCGCGGCGACCGGGCCGACGCCGAGTTCGGGGCCGGACTGCACGGTGTTCCGGTGCTGGACACCTCGGCCGTCACCGACCGCAAGGCGCTCGAGGACGTCATCGACGCGCACCGCGAGCAGCTACAGCGACGCCGCATCGACGAGGAACGCCGACTGCTCTATGTGGCGCTGACCCGTTCCGAGGACACCCTGCTGCTCAGCGGCCATCACTGGGGCGAGACCGGGGCGAAGCCCCGAGGCCCCTCGGAGTTCCTCACCGAGATCCGCGAGATCATCGACGCCACCGGCTGCGGTGAGATCGAGGAATGGGCGCCCGGCCCCGCCGACGGCGAACCGAACCCGTTGAGTGACACCACCGTCGAGGTGTCCTGGCCCGTCGACCCGTTGCGCGGGCGCCGAGGCGACGTGCAACGCGGCGCGGACCTGGTGGCCGCCGCGATGGCCGGGGACCCCGGTGTGCCCGACGGTTCGGACGAGGCGGCCGTGCCCGACGACGTGGACGACTGGGTCGCCGCGATCACCGCCGATGTCGACGCCCTGCTGGCAGAACGGGCCCGCGCCTCCGCCCCCCGCCCGGTGCGTCTTCCCCCCTCGCTGTCGGTCAGCGCCCTGGTCGAACTCGATCGCGACCCGCGGGCCGCCGCGCGACTGGCCCGCCGGTTGCCCGCCCGACCCGATCCGCACGCGCTCCTGGGCACCGCATTCCACGACTGGGTGCAGCGTTTCTTCGGTGCCGACCGGTTGTTCGACCTCGACGACCTTCCCGGGGCCGGGGACACCCGGGGTGCCGACGCCGAGGCGCTCGAAGAACTCCATGAAGCGTTCCGCGCCTCCGAATGGGCAGCGCGCACGCCGCTGGCGGTGGAGGTTCCCTTCGAGATGACCCTCACCGATCAAGAGGGCGCCGATCAAAAGGGCGTCGACCAGGAGGGCGTCGATCAAGAGAGCGCCGACCAGGAGAACACCGTGGTCCGGGGCCGCATCGACGCAGTCTTTTCCGACCCCGACGGTGGGGTCACCGTCGTGGACTGGAAGACCGGCGAACCGCCCACCGGTGCGGCCCGGCAGCACGCCGCCGTGCAACTCGCTGTCTACCGCCTGGCCTGGGCGGCGCTGGCCGGGGTGCCCGAAAGCCGGGTCCGCGCGGTGTTCCACTACGTCCGGGCGGGCCGCACCGTCGCCCCGGACACCCTCTACGGGCGGGAGGAACTGGCCGCGCTGCTCACCTCTGGCGGGGCAGGGGAGCATCCCGCCGGATCCGCAGCGCGGTGACGATCATCGGCACCTGCAGCGGCAGGCGGGCCAGTGCGGCGATCCGCATCGGCCACTTCTGGAGCCCCGGCTTGTTCCACCACATCCGCACCATGTTGAGGTTGGCGGGGAAGACCGCCAGGAACAGCGCCACCGCCGCCAGGGCACCGGCGCGCCGGGCCTGCGGGACCAGCAGCATCGTGCCCACGCCGACCTCCGCCACCCCCGAGGCGTAGGTGTAGAGCCGCGGGCTGCCGGGAAGTTCGGCGGGAACGATGGTGTCGAAGGGTTTGGGAGCCAGGAAATGCCCCACCCCGATACCGATCAGCATCGCCGCCATCTGGTAGGCCGGCTTCTGGCTGGCGGTCGCATTATCGGAATCCGGTGGGGTCGGCGTCATGGGTACATAATGCTCCGTGTGATGACGGAGCGCCGTGGCTAAGCGCAGGTTGCTCAGCGTGCGAGTGGACGCTGTCAACGACGATCTCGCAGCAAAGCCTGATTCCGCACTCGTCGACTATCTGCACATCCCGCAGAAGTTCATCAGCCCGGGCCGCCGCATCGCCAGCCGGTTGCTGTATGCCCTGATGGCACTGTTCGCCGCGGTGATCATCGTCTACCTCGACCGCGACGGCTACCGCGATCTCACCGAGAAGCCGCTGACCTTCCTGGACTGCGTCTACTACGCCACCGTGTCGCTGTCGACCACCGGCTACGGCGACATCACCCCGTTTTCCGAACGTGCCCGGCTCATCAACGTCCTGGTGATCACCCCGCTGCGGGTGGCCTTCCTGATCGTGCTGGTCGGCACCACTGTCGAAACGCTCACCAGCGCCTCGCGGCAGGCACTGAAAATCCAGCGTTGGAGGAACACCGTGCGCAACCACACCGTCGTCGTCGGCTACGGCACCAAGGGCCGCACCGCGGCCGCCGCGATGATCGGCGACGGCGTCAACCCCGCCGACATCGTCGTCGTCGACACCGACCAGGTCTCACTGGACCGGGCCAGCGCCGCCGGCCTGGTCACCGTGCGCGGGGACGCCAATAAGTCCGATGTGTTGCGGCTGGCCAGCGCCCAGCACGCCAAAGCCATCGTGGTGGCCACCAACTCAGACCCCACCGCCGTGCTGGTCACCCTGACCGCCCGCGAACTGGCGCCCAAGGCCACCATCATCGCCTCGGTGCGCGAGGCCGAGAACCGCCACCTGCTGCGCCAGTCCGGCGCCGACTCGGTGGTGGTGTCCTCGGAGACCGCCGGTCGCCTGCTCGGCCTGGCCACCAGCAAGCCCTCGGTGGTGGAGATGATGGAGGACCTGCTGACCCCGCACGAGGGGTTCGCCATCGCCGAACGCGAGGTCGAGGTCAAGGAGATCGGCGGCTCGCCCCGGCACCTTCCCGACATCGTCCTCGGTGTGGTGCGCGACGGGCGGCTGTTCCGCCGCGACGCCCCGGAAGTCGACGCCCTGGAGCGCTCCGACCGGCTGTTGTACGTCCGCAGCACGTCCGACGATTGAGGCTGACGACTGAGGCTTCGGTACGTTCAGCCGGTGAGCTTCCGGCTGCGCAACACTCCCGTGCTGTCCCGCATCGGCGCCGACCGCGCCGACGATCTGCGGACCGATATCGACGCCGCCATCGCCGGCTGGGCCGACGCGCAGCTGCTGCGGGTCGACACCCGCAACCAGGTGCTGGTCGAACAGGGCCGGGTGGTGCTCACCCCGGCCGCCGAGTACGCCGACACCCCGCCGGCCGACGCGGTGTTCCTCGGCCGGCTCGAGGACGGCCGGCACGTCTGGGCGGTGCGGGCGGCTCTGGAACCCGGATCCGCCGATGCCGCGAACACCACGGTGGTGGATCCGCGTCGCACCAGCCACCCCTTCGACGACGTCAGCGCCCAGTTGGTGGCCTCGGCGCTCGCATTGCTGAATTGGCATGACAGCGCCCGCTTCTCGGCGATCGACGGATCCCCGACCCGGCCGATCCGGGCCGGCTGGGCCCGGCGCAACCCGCTGACCGGGCACGAGGAGTTCCCCCGGATCGACCCCGCGGTGATCTGCCTGGTGCACGACGGCGCCGACCGCGCGGTGCTGGCGCGCCAGACGGTATGGCCGCCGCGGCTATTCTCTCTGATCGCCGGGTTCGTCGAGGCCGGGGAGGCGTTCGAGACCTGCGTGGTGCGCGAGGTCGCCGA
>Ga0116180_1002984_pt1 | contig 13031 bp, 17 predicted proteins | sample AD_UKC073_MetaG_FD_89804 | JGI IMG/M metagenome (GOLD analysis project Ga0116180, IMG submission 89804) | Active sludge microbial communities of municipal wastewater-treating anaerobic digesters from USA - AD_UKC073_MetaG | ecosystem: Engineered > Bioreactor > Anaerobic > Digestate | place: USA...
AGCGCCGCTGCCATCACCTGGTGCATCGCGTCGTGCTCGTATCCTTCCACGAACCAGGGCTTGTAGCCGTAACCCACGAACAGGCTTTCCAGTTCCTCGCGGCTGATCCGCGCCAATATCGTGGGATTGGCGATCTTGTAGCCGTTCAGGTGCAGGATCGGCAGCACCACCCCGTCCGTCTTCGGATTGATGAACTTGTTGCCATGCCAGCCGGTGGCCAGCGGACCGGTCTCGGCCTCCCCGTCCCCGACGACGGCGAAGGTGAGCTGGTCGGGTGCGTCGAAGACCGAGCCGTAGGCGTGGGAGAGCGAGTAGCCCAGCTCGCCGCCCTCGTGGATCGAGCCTGGGCATTCCGGTGAAACGTGCGACGGCACCCCGCCGGGGAACGAGAACTGCTTGAACAGCCGACCCAGCCCGGCCTCGTCGAGGGTGATGCCGGGATAGACCTCGGTGTAGGTGCGGTCGAGGTAGGCGTTGGCTACCAGGCCAGGACCGCCGTGACCGGGTCCAGCGATGTAGATCGCGTTCAGGTCGCGCTCGACGATGGCCCGGTTGAAGTGCGCGTAGAGGAAGTTCAGCCCGGGCGTGGTGCCCCAGTGGCCCAGGAGCCGGCGCTTCACGTCCTCGCGGTCGAGCGGCCGGCGCAGCAGCGGGTTGTCGAGCAGGTAGATCTGGCCGACCGAGAGGTAGTTGGCCGCGCGCCACCAGCCTTCGATGAGGTCCGCGGTCTCGTCGCTGATCACGTTCGGGGTGTCGGCGGGGCGGGCCCGCCAGACTGGGGTCGGTGTCTCCATTGCTCAACGCTACTGGCGACGCCAGCGCCTGCCAACGGGGTAATGGGCGGGCATGGACGAGCTGGAACGACTGAGTCGGGCCGGGCGGCACGGCGTCCGCGTAGCCGTGGCGGAGTCGCTGACCAGCGGCCTGTTGTGCGCGGACGTAGGGGCCGCAGCGGACGCGAGCGAGGATGGAACTGGGCCTGTCCGGCAAGCGTGATCGCGCGATCCACCGCGAACGGCAACCCGGGATCAGCGCTCCATTCCACCGGCAGCCCGACCGCTTGCGCGGCGTCCAGCTCGGCGGCCAGACTGCGCTCGCCCGCGTCCGTGGTGGCGTAGGTGAACGCCGTCCGCACCTGGTGGGCCACCTCGTGCTCGGCGAGGAAGCCGAGCAGCCAAGCCTGCGCATCGGCGTTGGCCTCGACATAGGCCCGCAGCACTTCGTCCCCGTGCCGCTGCCGAATGCGGGCGAGGACCGTCCCCTGCAGCAGACTGAGCTTGGCGGTGGTGTTGCCGGTGGTCACAGCCCCGACGCTGCGGGCTTCAAGCAGCCCTACCCGCTGGCCCTGCCGGGCGAGCAGCAGCGCGGTGGTAAGCCCGGTGAGGCCCGCGCCGGCCACCAGGGTGTCGTAAGGCTGGCCTGGCGCCGGCGGCGCCCCGGTGGGCAGCGGCCCTGCGGTGTCGAGCCATAGCGATGTCATTCCGGCCTCCGTTCGAGCTGGTGCTGACCAAGTACCCAGCCGGCGCGCGCAGCCGTCCGATTGCTCGAAGCGGCGTGCGGGTATCACCGCTGCAGAACTCAACTGTGGTCCAAGACGGAGGAGAGATGAAGAAGTCGTGGTTCCTGACCGTGGCGAACGTACTTTCGCGGTTCGCCGGACGGGCCAGCACGTTCGTGGGGGCGGTCGCCCTGGTGGTGCTCTGGGCGGCGCTCGGCCCCGTGTTCGGGTTCAGCGACACCTGGCAGCTGGTGATCAACACGTCCACGACGATCGTGACGTTCCTGATGGTGTTCCTGATCCAGAACACCCAGAACCGCGACACCGCCGCCATGCAGACCAAGCTGGACGAGTTGATCCGCGCGCTCGAGGGCGCGCACAACGCGCTGCTCGACCTGGAGGAGCTGGACGAAAAGGACATCGCCCGGATCCGCGAGCCCTACGAGCAACTCGCCAAGGACGCCCGCAACGAGCTCGGCCTGGACCGTCCGGCCTAGCCCTCGGCTGGTCGAGCTCGCCGACGGCCCGTCCATCCCCGGCTCGTCGAGCTCGCCGACGACCCCGTCCCCATCTGGCAACTTTGCTCCCGAAGGGGACGCTCGCTCCCGAATTATCGGGAGCGAGCGTCCCCTTCGGGAGCGAAGTTTGAACCGCCGGGGCCCAGTGCCGGATCAACCAGCTGATCGGCGAGGCGGACGCGGCGCAGAAGGCCCCGTTGAGGAGCGAAGTTTGAACCGAATTCGTCCGGGTACAAGACCACCAAGTGAAGTTACGCACGTAACCGAGGAGGAATCGTGGGAGCAGAAGACAAGGCGAAGAACTTCGTCGACGACACCGCCGGCAAGATCAAGGAGGGCTGGGGCAAGCTCACCGACGACGAGCGGCTTGAGGCCGAGGGCAAGGCCCAGCAGGCCGGCGCCGACATCAAGAAGGCCGGCGAGAACGTCAAGGACGCCTTCAAGGACTAACGAGAGGACTTCAGATGGCACTCCTATTGTGGATTCTTGCCGCGGTCCTGGTGATCTCCGGGATCTTCGCGATCGTTCGCGGCCAGATGCTGTGGGGCATCGTTCTGATCGTCGTCGGCCTGATCGTCGGGCCAGGCGGGGTCAGCATCTTCGGCGGCAACATGTAGCCAGCGCATCGCGCGCTCAGGGCCGGTCACCTATGGTGGCCGGCCCTGATTGCGTCCGCCGCAACACCGGACGTCCGCGCGACCAGGCACTATGGGCACATGAGCTTGCCGGACGCAGCGCACGTGCTGGTGGTGGACGACGAGCGGGTGCTCGCCGGCATGGTGGCGAACTACCTGCAACGAGCCGGCTACCGGACGACCGTGGTTCACGACGGCTCGGCTGCGGTCGCGACGGCCATCGAAGCCGGGCCGGACGTGATCGTGCTCGATCTCGGCCTGCCCGGCCTGGACGGGGTGGCGGTCTGCCGGCAGGTCCGCGAGCACTCGGACTGCTACATCATCATGCTCACCGCCCGCGACGAGGAGGCCGACAAGTTGCTCGGTCTTTCCGTCGGCGCGGACGACTACGTCACCAAACCGTTCAGCGCGCGTGAGCTCGTGGCCAGGGTCGATGCACTGTTGCGCCGGCCTCGACCAGCCCGCCCGGCCGCACCGCCGGCCGTCCGGCAAATCGGTGCGCTCACCGTCGATCCCGCTGCTCGACTGGTGGCGGTGGCCGGTGCCGAGGTGGAGCTCACCCGCACCGAGTTCGACCTGCTCGACATCCTCTCGGCACGACCGGGAATGGTCTTCACCCGGCGACAGCTGATCGATGCGGTCTGGGGTGCGGACTGGATCGGCGACGAGCGTCTCGTCGACGTCCACATCGGCCATCTGCGGCGCAAGCTGAGCGCCGGTTCGACGGCGGAGTTCGTCCGCACCGTCCGCGGCGTCGGCTACCGGATGGGCTCGGCCGGATGAGCGGGCATCGGCCGCGCAGCCTGCCCGGACGGCTGCTGGTGGCCCAAGTGGTCGTAGTGGTCGCGATGGCGCTGACCATGATCGGCGTCGCGGTGGCCGTCGGGCCGCGGCTCTTCGACGAGCACCTGCGCCAGGCCGGGCACGGCGAGCAGCCCGAAACCATGGCGCACGCCGAGGAGGCCTTTCAGGCAGCCGGGACGAGCGCGCTGGTCGTCGGCCTGTTGATCGCGGTCGGCGGCGCGATCCTGGTCAGCCTGCTGCTCACTTCCCGGTTGCGGAGCGCGCTGGCTGAGCTGACCGCAGCCGCGCAGCGGATCGCGTCCGGCGACTACGAGCACCGGGTGCGCGACCTGGAGGCGTCCGCCGAACTCGCCCAGCTCGCCCGCAACTTCAACCAGATGGCCGCACGGCTCGCCGCCACCGAGGGCACCCGGCGGCGGCTGCTCACCGACCTCGCCCACGAGTTGCGCACCCCGATCGCCACGATCGAGGTGGCCTTGGAGAGCCTTGAGGACGGGGTGCTGGACGCCGGCCCGGACACGATCGCGATGCTGCGTGGCCAGTCCGAGCGGCTGGCCCGGCTCACTCGCGACCTGCGGGAGGTGTCCGCGGCCGAGGAGGGACAGCTCGATCTGGCGCTGGAGCGGACCGCGGTCAGCGCTCTCGTCGACCGGGCGTACGTCGCTGCGCGCGAGGAGTTCGCCCGCAAGCAAGTTGAGCTCGTTGCCGAGCCGACGGCCACCGGTCTGATGGTCGACGTGGATCCGGGCCGGATCGGTCAGGTGCTGGCGAACCTGCTCTCGAACTCGCTGCGCCACACTCCGTCCCGAGGTCGGGTGACGCTTGCCGTGCGTCCGCTCGCGACCACGGTGCGCATCGAAGTCGCGGACAACGGCGAAGGCATCGCCGCCGACCATCTGCCGCACGTCTTCGAACGCTTCTACCGGGCGGACGCGGCCCGCGACCGTGAGCATGGCGGATCCGGGGTGGGGCTGGCGATCAGTCAGGCCATCGCCCGAGCGCACGGCGGCGGTCTTTCGGTAGTCAGCGCGGGGGTGGGTCGAGGCGCCACCTTCACCCTGGAGTTGCCGCGCAGCGCGAGCTGACTCGGCTGGTTGAGCCTGTCGAGATCTCTGCTGCGGTGCGTTAGGGAACCGCTGATCAATGCCGACCGACGCTGGCTGAGCTTGACGAAGCCCGTAGCCGAGAGCGAATGGACGACCCAACGCCCGGCTCAGGGATCGTTGATCAGTGCTTCCGTAGAACTCACGGATCGGGATGGCGGACGCCCTTCGTGACGGCTTTCCTCGTTCCTCGGAAAGCCTCCTCAGGGAGCGTTCCGTGGGGATTGCTCGTTCCTCGGAAAGCCTCCTCAGGGAGCGTTCCGTTGGGACTGCTCGTTCCTCGGAAAGCCTCCTCAGGGAGCGTTCGTTGGGATTGCTCGTCGCTCGGCGGCAAGCTTCATGGAAACTTCATTGAAACCGGGGCTGGGCTGGGTGGCGCCACGGGAGGCTGGTCGAGTACCCGAATTGAGGATCACCATGACCACCACGTCCACCCGTCCCGAAACTACCGAAGCCGCGGCCAAATCCGTCTCACCGGCTGCAGCGATCACCGTCCTCGCGCTCACCGCGGTGCTCGGCCTTGCCGCGCTGCTCGGACCCAACCTGGCTGCCAGCGACCTCGGCATGGCGATGAGCATGGGCATGACCCACTACATGGAACTGCTCGCCGCCAACCAGCCGTGGAACCTGCTGCTGTTCATGGGCGCGCCGGTCGTTCTCGCCGAGACCCTCGCGATCACCGAACTCGTCCTGCTGTTCCAGCGGGAGGCCGCCCCGGAGTGGGTGCGCCGCACCAGCCGGATCGCCGGACTGCTCGCCGGTCCAGTCATGGTCGCCATCCTGCTGCACCTGCTGCTGAACGCGGTCGTCCCGCTCACCATGAGCGGTGGCTGGCGTGGCCCGGCGGACGTGATCGCGGTCGGCTTCTACCTTTCCGGGGTGATCCCCCTGGCCGGCATCACGCTGGTCGAGCTGGGTGTCGTGGCGCTGGGGCGCCGGCAGGCGATGAAGTGGCATGCCATCTGGATCGCGGTCTTCCTGGTCGTGGCGCACGTCGCGATGATCTTCGGCATGCTCGATCCGGGCGTGCTCGGTTATGTGATGGCTCACCAGCACTGACTCGCTGACTGAGGGCTTCGTCAGGCTCAGCCACCGTTCTGGCGGGCTTCATCAGGCTCAGCCGGCGTGCGGGCGTCCGATCAGCTGGTGATGTCGGCGCGACGGAAACGCAGCCAGGCCAGGGCGAAGAACGCGGCGGCGTAGGCGGCGTCCACCCAGAGACCGGCGACCAGGCGATCGGTGAAGACCGGATCGCGCAGCAGGTCGATGAACGCCGGCCAGCGGTCGACCAGCAGCCACGGATGCAGCCAGTCGAGTTGGGGCACCGCGTCCAGGATCCAGAGCAGCGTGCCGACCATCGCGGTGGCGACCGTGGCCGCGATCGGCTGCTCGGTGAGCGTGGAGATGAACAACCCGATCATCGCCAGCGCGGTCAGCCCTGCCGCCAGGTAGAGCACCGCTAGCGCGAGCCGCCACAGCCCGTCCGCGATGCCGATCGAGGTGCCCGAGAGCGTAGTCAGCGGACGCGCGCCGAACAGCACGATGCCGGTGAGCAGGCCGCCGGCGGCCACCACGAACGCTCCGGTCAGCGCCCCGATAGCCAGCGAGGTCGCCTTCATCACCAGTAGTCGGACGCGGCTCACCGGCGCCAGCAGCAGGTAGCGCAAGGTGCCCTGGTTGGCCTCGCCGGCGATCGCGTCCCCGGCGAGCACCGAGACCGCGAGCGGCAGGAACAGCGCCATCTCGATGCTCAAGCCGGCGAAGCCGAGGAACAAACCGTTGCCGGCGACGGCCGACATCAGGTCGCCCCCGGTCGACCCGGGGTGCCGCAGCGACGAGACCTTCAACGCGATGCCCACCAGCACCACGAGTCCGAACAGGGTGGCCAGCCCGACCTGGTTGCGCCGGCGGCCGAAGATCAGCCGCAGCTCGGACGCCAGCAGCCGCGCCCACGCAGCCACCGGACGCACCCGCGAGGGCGCGGACGCAACCTCAGCCGCTGACATCGAAGCCCTCCCCGGTCAGCTGGACGAACAGGTCCTCAAGCGTCGGCGTCACCTGCGCGAACTCGGCCACCGCCACGCCCGCGTTCACCAGCGCGGCGACGATCCGCTCGGGCGCGACCTCGCCGAGGCTGCCGGCCACACCCGCTGGGACGCGTGCCGCGTCCGTCACGCCGAGGGCGGCAACGGTAGCCAGTGCGAGTTCCGCGTCGGGCGTCCGCACCTGGAAGCGGATGGCGGTGAGCGCCCGCAACTCCCGCATCGGGCCCTGAGCGACCAGGCGGCCAGTACGCATCACGCCGAGATGGGTGCACAGCTGCTCCACTTCGGCCAGCAGATGGCTGGACACGAAGATCGTCGTGCCGTCGGCGGCGAGGTCGCCGATCAGGTGCCGAACCTCGCGCGTGCCCTGCGGATCGAGGCCGTTGGTCGGCTCGTCCAGCACCAGCAGTTCGCGTGGTTGCAGCAGCGCTGCGGCGATGCCGAGGCGCTGCCGCATGCCCAGTGAGTAGGCGCGATACCGCTTGCGAGCAGCTGCGGACAGGCCCACCCGGTCGATCGCGGCAGCCACCCGGGCGGACGCTGTGGCCGGGTCGCTGCGCCGATCGGCCGCGTCCAGCCGCAACAGGTTCGCCCGTCCGGACAAGTAGGGGTGGAACGCCGGTCCCTCGACCAGCGCCCCGACCTTCGGCAGCACTTCGCCGCCGGCCGCCGGCATGGTGCCGCCGAGCAGCGCGCAGGTACCGGCGTCCGGACGGACCAGGCCGAGCAGCATGCGAATGGTGGTGGTCTTGCCGGAACCGTTCGGCCCGATGAAGCCGTAGACCGCTCCGCTGGGCACTTCGAGGGCAAGGTCGTCGACGACCAGTTGCTTGCCGAACCGCTTGGTCAGCCCGGACGAAGTGATCGCCGCACCGTCGCGGTCAGCGGCCGCGTCCGCCACCGCCTCGGCAGCGAGCGTCACTTGGTCAGCAGGGCTGCGTAGAGCCGCTCCGGCACGACCGACCCGACCGCCACGCGACCGTCGTCGGTGAGTACCGCGTTCACCAGCGAGGTGCTGAACAGCCGGCCCTGACCCCACACCCCGGACACCTTCGGCAGCGAATCGAGAAGAATCTTGGCCTGCTCGTCGGAAGTCTCGCCCTTCGGCACGTCCAGTACCGCTACCGTCGCCCAGCCGCTACCGAAGGTCTTCGGCAAGGCACGGTCGGACGCCTTGTCGCCCGGCTTGGTGGTCGAAGCGGCGTCGGTCTTCTTCTCGGTGACCTTCACCCCGGCCGGCGGCTGGAAGGCGAATACGGACGCGTCCGGAACGCTGAAATCAACCGAAGTGGCGGCCACGCTGACCGCGTCCTGGCCGTCGTCGGCGATCACCCGAAGGCCCAGCGGAACGAACTCCTCGGCGTCCACTGCGACACGCACCTGGTTCACCAGGCTGGCCTCGTCGCGAGGTGAGAGCACCAACTGGTAGACCGCACGTCCGGCCACATAGCCGGTGCTGGCAACGGCCACCTCGGTGCTGGGTTCGAGCTTGGTCAGCAGGTCGCTAATGATGGCGGTCGGCGAGGTTGGGGTACTGGAACCGGACGGTGCTGCGTCCGGGAGCTTGGAATGGACAGCTTCCTGCTCGGCGCTCGACCACGCCCAGACGTCCTGACCGTCGCGGGTGATCGAACTCTCGGTGCTGCCATCGATCAACGCGGCCTTGGCCTGGTCGTGGCCGGCCACCCAGACGCGGACGGTGTGCGTGCCGGTGAGCAGCGCCAGGACCGAACTGAGATCGTCGTCGCCGAGTTCGGCGGGCAATGCGGGCAGGCCGAGGTCGCTGCGCTGCTCGAAGGTGGCGCTGAGCCCGTCCACGTCGGCGGCGGCGACCTTGCCGAGCAGTTCGGCTGCGGTCAGCGGTGGCAGCACCGGCTCGGCTGCTGCGCCACTCGCCAGCAGACCGGTGAGGCCGGCCGCGACCAGCGCTCCCGCGATTGTCAGCGCGATGGGGCGCTTCAGCGACTTTCTCGACCCTGCAGACGACTTCACGAACATGTCTCAATCATGCCTTGCGTGGGCAACCCTCAGCCCAGACCTGTCGAACGCGTTCCGAGATCCCGGCCTGCGCCGGGATGACGTGGACCAGGGCCCATTCTGAGATCCCGGCCTAGGCCGGGATGACGGTGGGCCGGGGCTCAGCGGCGTCGCGCCCGGCGTCTGCTGGGACGGCCCGTCGAGGACTTCGCCTTGGCGCGCTTCTGGACCGCCACAGGCTGGTCCTGGTTCGCTTGGGTTACCTGGTTCGAGCCGGCCGACTTGTTCGCGGCCTTGTTCGCGGCGCGGGACTGGGCGGTCCGGGAACTGTTCACCGTCCGGCCACGGACGACGCCGATGAACTCCTCGATCAGTTCGGTGGCGTTGTCGATGCGCCAGGCGAGGGCGACGGTGGTCGGTTCGGCGTCGATGATCGGCCGGTAAACCAGGTCGCGGCGGCTGCCGGAGCGCGCGATCGAATGTGGCACGCGCAGCACGCCCTGGCCGTACGCCACTAGGTCGAAGGGGTCATGTGCTTGCGGATCGACGGCGAGCAGGTCTGCCAACTGGGCCAGCTCGACGTCATCGAAGGCTGCGAGTGGGTGGTCTTTGGGAACCACGACCACCGGCACCTCTTCGTAGAGCGGGATCGCGTGCAGTCCCGTCCGCTCGATGGGCAGCCGGATGAAGCAGAGGTCGACAGCGCCTTCGACGAGGACGCAACGCTGCTCGGCTTCGGCTACCTCGCTCACTTCGAGGGGCTCGCGGGGGAACCGTTCTTCCCAGATCCGTCGCCACTTGGTGAGCGTCACCCCAGGAACAAAGCCCACCCGCAGCGTTGCTTCGGCTGCCTGAGCACTGTCCCGGTCACCAGTGAAGGCTAGCCGACCCGCTCGGGCACCGAAATGAGGGCTATGCGGGCCTGCAGCAGGCTGACAGCCCTCATTTCGATGGCCGCGCCCCAAGTTGAGCCATGGGCGGCGGCGTCCTCGCCAGGCTCAAGGCGGTCCAGGCGCGTCCGCGTGACTACGCTGGGGTCTCGTGAGTCAGACCATGAAGCCAGCCACGGCGGCGAGCAAGCTCGGCATCTACCTACCGGCGGCGCCGGAGGAGTTCCAGCGCACCCCGATCACGCGGCAGGAGCTGGACGAACTGCGCGCCAACCCGCCGCAGTGGCTCGTCGACCTGCGCCGCAACGGGCCGTTCCCGCGCCAGGTGGTCGCTCAGAAGCTGGGCGTCTCCAGATCGGGACTCGCCCGCGGCGGCATCGAGGACGCCCTGACCGCCGACCAGATCGGCGAACTGATCGCCAACCCACCCGGCTGGCTGCTGCACGAGCGCGACGGCTACCGCGCCGTCATCGCCGAGCAGGAGCGGGTCAGGCTCGCCCGCGAAGCCTAGGAACCTGGAGTGGCGGCATGCGCGCTGCGTACGTGAAAGCGGCCAACCCGGCCGACCCATTGGCCGCGCTCGTGGTCGGGGAACTGCCCGAGCCGGAGGTGCCCGACGGTTGGACGCGGGTGCGCGTGCGCGCGGCGTCCCTGAACCACCACGATCTCTGGTCGCTCCGCGGTGTCGGTCTACCGCCGGAGCGCATGCCGATGATTCTGGGCACGGACGCGGCCGGCACGACCGACGAAGGCAGGGAAGTGATCGTGCACGCCGTGATCAGCTCGCCGGACTGGTCCGGCGACGAGACCCTCGACCCGAAGCGGACGCTGCTCTCCGAGCTGCACCAGGGCACGCTGGCGGACTACGTCGTGGTACCGAACGCCAACCTGATCGAGAAGCCGGCCAACCTCTCGTTCGAGGATGCCGCCTGTCTGCCAACATCATGGCTGACGGCCTACCGCATGCTCACGCGCAATGGCCTGGCCCCGGGCGACACGATCCTCATTCAGGGTGCGTCCGGCGGGGTCGCGTCCGCAGCGATTCAGCTGGGGCGCCAGCTCGGCCTACGGGTGTGGGCCACGGCACGCACCGAGGCCAAACGCGCCTTTGCGCTCGAGCTTGGCGCGGACGCCGCGTTCGAAGCCGGCGCTCGGCTGCCGCAACGGGTGGACGCGGTGATCGAAACGGTGGGCGAAGCCACCTGGAGCCATTCACTGAAGGCGCTGAAGCCGGGCGGCACGATCGTCGTTTGCGGGGCTACCTCCGGCTACAACCCGCCCGCCGAACTGAACCGGGTGTTCTTCCTGCAGTTGCGCGTGCACGGCTCGACGATGGGGACCCGCGAGGAACTGGCACAGCTCGCTGAGTTGGTGGCTGCAACGGGGCTGAAGCCGCGGATCGACCGGGCGCTGCCGCTGGCTGAAGTCGCGTCCGGCTTGGCCGCGTTGGACGCCGGTGCGGTACTCGGCAAGGTGATGGTCTCCGCCGGAGGATGATCGCTAGGAAGCTTCCTTCTCTTCCTTTTCTTCCTTCTTGCGCTTCTTGCGCTTCTTGCGGTCCTTCGCCCAGGCGAGCACCTTCTTCTCGTCCCATAGCGGCGTGCGGGCATCGGCCCACAGTTCCTTGGGCGCGTGGAACTCTTTGCCGTTCTTGCGCTCCTTGGACATCGCCGAGCGGAACTGCTCCTTGGGGAGGCCCACCAGGGCAGCGGCCTGCGAGGTCGTCAACACAGTCCGCACCCTACTGGCAATCCGGGGTGCGATTCAGCGTCTCGGACGCTGCGGCTCAAGCACGTCCAGGATTGTGACCAGATGGTACGGGGTCTCTTCAGGTCTGTTCCGGGCGTGTGTGAAGAGGTGATCGGCGGTGAAGATGTGGAAGAAACCCTTGATCGCGCCCTTTGCCGCAGCCATGCCAGCCCCCTCCCGGTTCGCGTGCTCAGCCAACTGAGACAACGAGGTTAGCATCGCTAGAGATGCCAGACAAGCAACTCTAGCGATGCTAAGCGAATTCTCTCTTCGAATGGGCCAAGCCCGACTCCGGGCGCCGGCACCGCGCGGCACCTGACCCAGCGATTCACCACCCGCCGAAATCACCCTCAACCCAGAACGTGCAAGATCCTGCACCGAAGTCGGTACAGGATCTTGCAAGCTGTCTGGCCAGCCGAGAAGTTGGACCTGCCGAGACCCAGGGCTACTCCCCCGGCGCAGAACGCAGCAGGCTACGGATCGTCTTGGCGGCCAGCCGGGCGGCGGATTCGACGTCGCTGAGGATGCCGATCAGATGCATGGACGCCGCACCCTGGGCCACGATCATGAACTGCGGGACGATGTCGACCGCGGCCCGGCTGTCGCCGCCGGTGGCCTCGATCGCGCGCAGCAGCACGATGTCGCTGACGGAGCGTCCAGCCTCACGCAGCTCCTCGTCGTGGACGCCACGCAGTTCCGGCGCATAAACCAGGTCGAAGCCGGCGCGCCGGGTCGCGGCGAACCGGACGTAAGCGGCCGCCGCTGCGGCGATGGCTTCCACCGGATCCGGGCCGGCCGCGTCCGCTGCGGTTCGCATGGCCGCGTCCAGATCCTGCGCAGCCTTGGCTGCCACCGCGATCAGGAAGTGCTGCCGGGTCGGGAAGTGCCGGTACGGCGCGGCCGCGCTGACGCCGGTGCGCCGGGCCGCTTCTGCGACCGAAAGCGCAGGCAGCCCGCCCTCGGCCACGAGGGTGGTGCCGGCGTCGATCATCGCAGTCCGCAGGTCACCGTGGTGATAGCCCACCCTGCCTCCTCGCCGTGAAAGTAAGACCGATCATACATCTGCTCTTGCGCTCTATGTTAGATGCCTCTTACAATGTAAGAGATCACTAACACGAAGGACCACGAATCATGAGCACCATGCCTTGGGGAACGATGAACGACTGGCTGCGGGTCGAGGCCGAGCAGCGCAACGCCTGGACGCAGCTACGGGTGCAGGACCTGCGCGCAGCCCAGGTCGAGCGGCGATCCGCTCGCACCGTGCGGCGTCCGGCGCTGCGTCCGACGCCGGCAACCTGCGTCGAGGCCGCGTGAGCCGGCCAGCAAGCGAACGCTGACCGAAGGCCGATACCCAGACAACAGCTGACGACCGGCCTCGTCCCGGGTAGCTTGACGCCATGGCGAAGGCCGAGCCGGTGGAGATCGAGGTCGGGCCGCGGACGGTCCGGCTGACCAGCCCTGATCGGGTGTACTTCCCTGCGCACGGCTGGACCAAACTCGACCTGGCCAATTACTACCTCGCGGTAGGCGACGGCATTGTCCGGGCGCTGCGGGAGCGCCCATGCATGTTGCACCGGTTCCCCAGCGGGCTTTCCGGGGGCAAGGTGCACCAGAAGCGCGTACCTGCCGGGGCGCCGCCCTGGCTGGAGACCGTGCAGATCTACTTCCCGCGCTACGGACGCACCGCTGACGAACTCTACGTGACCGAACTCGGCGCGGTGATTTGGGCAGTACAGATGTCCACGGTCGAGTTCCATCCCTGGAACTCGCGGCGGGCGGACGTGGAGCGTCCGGACGAGTGGCGGATCGACC
>Ga0116180_1002988_pt1 | contig 13021 bp, 12 predicted proteins | sample AD_UKC073_MetaG_FD_89804 | JGI IMG/M metagenome (GOLD analysis project Ga0116180, IMG submission 89804) | Active sludge microbial communities of municipal wastewater-treating anaerobic digesters from USA - AD_UKC073_MetaG | ecosystem: Engineered > Bioreactor > Anaerobic > Digestate | place: USA...
AGCTAATTTCGATATGCGGTGATTGCAGGTTTTGTTCAAGCGCTTGCTGCGAAGGGGTTTGGTGTTTCATCGTGACCACCTCACCACTCGCTGGCCAATAGGACAGTTAGAACCCTGCAAGTGGCTTCTTCATCAGCCGGGTCATCGGACCCAAATTCCATTGATCTATCGAAATAATCTATCTTGAACAGCAAGTTATGCCCGAACAAGGTTAGGTCACCAAAATCCCGTTCGCCGTGCGGATCATTGTCGGGATCGAAGTCGGAATAGTTGGCAAGTGCCTCGGCTAGAGCGCCAGCGTCAAAGCCGGTGATCCGTTGGACGCCCTGTGTGATGAGCACCGTGCCGCTATTGCTGTCACCCCTGCGAAGTTGATCGTTGAGCCGGGCGATCTGTTCGGCGCGGGGCACCTCGGTGCATGTGGTGGTTCCGTGGTTGGTCATGGCAAATTCCTTCCTGTTTCGAAGGCAGCCGCCATCCCGCCGTGCCAGTCACGGCGGGATGGTCGGCGATGTTGGTGGGTTGGGCTAAGCCCGGCTTACTTGCTGACCTTGGCGGCGTCGCGGATTTGCGCGGCCAGTGCATCGAGGTGCGGCTTGGCAGCAATCGCCAATTCGACGGCCTTGGTCACCGGAACCATCACGGCATCGAGCGAGTTCTGCTCGAAGCCCTGTGCTAGCTTTTCTGGCGGAATGACGATTGGGAGAAACAGGCGCGAATCGTTTTGGTCGAGCAAAAATCCGGCCTTCCAGATGTCGGCAAGCTTCTTCTCGTCCTTGGTCACCGCCTGAAATGCCTCCCGCAGGCCGGGCCTACACGCAAATTCCAGGCCGAGCCGCGTCGGACCGACTGCGGTTGCGGCGGTGAGCCAGCAATATTCTCGATCCTCCTCGGCGCCGATTTCGGCAAGGGTCAGTGAAAAGTCCTGACCTGGGCCGCGGTTGGACCTCCACTCGGCGATGTTTATGCTGGCGGTAACGTCGGCTTCCACAACCTTGAAAGGCTCGGGAGTAGCTTTCTTGATCGCCTGCACCGCCACCGCCATCATCCGCTCCGAGAGGGGACCGGCTGCGAGGAAATATTCGTCTTCGAGCTGCTTGAGCGATCGGATGATCTTCCCGGCCTGTTTGGGGTCCTGTGCATTCGCCGCCTTGCTCCGCTGTTCGTGATCCATATTCGCAATCCTTTCGTCATGGGGAGGGCCGCTGGGGCCATCCGCCAACGAGAAGGTCGGCATCACGAAACTGACCTGCGCTTTGCAGCCAAAAACATCTGGTGGCGAAGGCAAGCAAACTCTCGGCCAGAATCGCTTCCGGCAACCTCAAACGGACCTCGTTTGGAACCGCGCTGAACCTGCCGAAAGTCGGCCAATCCAAGGCTCAGCGCTGCTGCGAATGTAGCAGAATCTCGGCGTTTTGGCAAAAATGGCCAAACTTCGCGGCTGACAATAGGGTAACTAAATCAAGTTCTTGCTTGAATACTAGAGGCCAGTAACGCTGAGTCGCCGGGTCTTTTGCTTCGTGGCACGAGGCAGCAATTCCAGGCCAGTCTTGAGTTTGGGCCGTTTGGGCGGCCTTTCAGGGGCGTTTGCGGCGCTATCCTGCAATTCAGGCGCATCGGCTTGGATCGGCTTGCCAGCGCAATAGCTTGCCCAGGCATTCATCAGCTCCCGGCGTTTCTCCAGCGCGGTGCCGCGCCGATAGGCGGCCTCAACAGCAGACGATACACTGTGAGCGAGCGCCATCTCGATAACTTCCCGCTGAAAGTCGGTCTTGTCGCCGGCCCAGTCACGGAAAGTCGAGCGGAAGCCGTGGACGGTAATGCCCTGACTGTTCATGCGCTTGAGCAGCTGAGACATCGACATGTCCGACAGCGAACCGCCGCGCGGTGCCGGGAAGACGCAATCACCCGGTTTCGCGCCATTCTGGTTGACGGCGCCCAGGACAGCAACAGCGGCATCGCTAAGCGGAACCTTGTGCTCTTTCTCAGCCTTCATTCTGCTTGCTGGAATGGTCCAGACCTTTTCGGCAAGATCCACTTCGCCCCAAGTCATTCCGCGCACCTCACCCGAGCGTGCTGCGGTCAGAACGGTGAACTCCAATGCCCGCGCTGCGATGGCAGGCCGTTTGCGCAGCTCCGCCATGAACGCATCAATCTGCACGAACGGCAAAGCAGGGTGGTGCTGGACGCGCGACTTCTTGCGCTGAATCGCGAGTACCTGATCGAGATGACCGCGCAGGCGAGCTGGATTTTCGCCAGTACGGTGCCCTTGCACCCTTGCGGCATCAAGAACCCGCTCAATCCTGCCGCGAACGCGCGAAGCGGTTTCCGGCTTTGTCAGCCAGATCGGCCGTAACACGCCAAGGATATCCTCGGTCGAAACCTGATCGATCGGAATATCTGCCAGCGGTTTGCCATACTGCTCCAGGGTATTGCGCCACTGTTGCCGGTGCTTGGGATTCTTGAACCCGTCTTCAATTGCCGCGACATGTTGCTTGGCGAAAGCGCCGAAGGCGATCATCGGCCTCGCTGCCGCCTGCGCCTGGCGGCGCTCAGCGCGTGGATCGATACCGTCAAGCAGCTTCTGGCGAACTTCCGCGGCTCTTTCGCGCGCTTTGGCGAGCGATACGTCGAGGTCTGAGCCAAGCCCCAGCTCGATTCGTTTGCCGTTCAAGGTGCCGATGTAGAACCAGGACCGGCCGGAAGCGCGAATACGCAGGTATAGCCCGCCGCCGTCGGAGTAGACGCCGGGCTTGGTGAGCGCAGCCACCTGCTTGATTGTGAGTTTGCTACGCGCGCGCGAGGACATGGTTTTCGTGATTTAGCGGGTCTCCGCCATCGTTCAAGCCATAATATCAGCCATAGTTCAGGCGGCAACTTGCGGCGAACTGGCGCGATCAGTGGCGAACGCCAAATCCGTACGAAATGGCCGTAATACGGCACTTTATTGCGCTCTCAGCTGTTCAGGGAAGTTCGCGAAAGTGCGGGTTCTGGCGGAGCGGGAGGGATTCGAACCCTCGATACGCTTTTGACGTATACTCACTTTCCAGGCGAGCGCCTTCGACCACTCGGCCACCGCTCCGCATGCACTGGAATTCGCGCGCCCTAGCGGCTGGGCGGGCGATAGGCAAGCGCCGCGCGCATGGCTATGGTGGGGCATGACCCGCGCCTTTGGCCCAGCCCCCAGCTTGTCCGAGATCGAAGTGCTGGCGCGCGCCGCGCTGGCGGATTTGCCGCAGCCGTTTGCCGCGCATCTGGGTAACGTGCTGCTGGTGGTGGAGGACTTTGCCGATGAGGAGACTCTGGCGGCGCTGGGAATTGCCGACCGGTTCGAGCTGACCGGGCTCTATGAAGGGCTGCCGGTGGGAGACAAGCATTCCGCGCCTTCGGGCACCATGCCAGACCGGATCCGGCTGTTCCGCTCACCGATTCTGGACGAGTGGATCGCGCGCGGGGATGAGAGCCTGGAGCATCTGGTGGCCCATGTGCTGATTCATGAGGTTGGGCATCATTTCGGGCTCAGCGATGCCGATATAGAGGCGCTGGAGGCACAGGCCTGACGCCGCTTGACCTACGGAGGCGGCGTGGCACTGTGCGGCGATGACCAAGCTGATCCCGCTTACCGCACTGGCCGCGCTGCTGGCCGCCAGCCCCGCTCTGCCGCAAGCCTCTGCCGCGATCGCTTCAGGCAAGGCCCAGCCATCGCCCAGGTCCCCGAACGAGATCGTCGGCGCCGCGCCAAAGGGGGACTGGGTGGCAATCCCGGCGAGCGATTTGCTGGTGATGGAGCTTGCGCCCCCGGCTCAGGGGCCGGGGCAGGCCTCCACCAAAGGCAAACCGCGCCGGGTGGTGATCCAGCTGATGCCCGCGCCATTTTCGCAAGGGTGGATCGGCAACATCCGTAAGCTGGCGGCGGCGAAGTTCTGGGACGGGACGAGCGTCAACCGGGTGCAGGACAATTACGTGGTGCAGTGGGGCGATCCCGATGCCGAGGACAAAGCCAAGGCGAGGAAGCTGCCGGCGGGACTGGTGACGGTGCCGGAGAGCGATTACTGGGTTGATGAAGAAGCAATCCAGAATGCCGGCTCCGACGAAGGTGATCCATATAATCAGGCCTATTGGGCCCGAGGCAAAGAGCTCGGAACAGGCTGGGTGAGGGATTGGGAAGCGGCCGAAAAGGCCAATATCGCAAGTACGCAGACTCCTCGAGCGCCTGAAGGATGGCATCAACGAGATGCATTTGCACAATGGGTTCAATTTGAAAGAGGCTGGCCAATAGCGAGTGATGACGCGGGCAAAAACCCGACGTTCTGGCCCGTCCACTGCTACGGCATGGTCGGCGTCGGCCGCGACCTTTCGCCCAACACCGGCACCGGGGCCGAACTCTATGTGGTGATCGGCCATGCCCCGCGCCATCTCGACCGCAACATTGCGCTGGTCGGGCGGGTGATTGAGGGGATCGAGCACCTGTCCAGCTTGCCGCGCGGGCATGGCGCGCTGGGGTTCTATGATCCGGAGCAGGGGGATGAGCGGGTGCCGATCCTTTCGATCCGGCTCGGCACCGAGGTGACGGGGCTACCGGCCTATGAATATCTCTCCACCGAGAGCGGCAGCTTCGCCAGCTATGCCGATGCGCGAGCCAACCGGAAGGACGATTTCTTCATCCGGCCAGCAGGCGGCGCGGATATCTGCAACATTCCGGTGCCGGTGCGGCGGGTGCAGTGAAGGAATATTCTCACGCAAAGGCGCGAAGGCGCGAAGAGGTTGTGCTTAGCCGCAGGCTCCCGATCCCATGTTTCTCCGCGCCAGGCGCAAGGCTTGCCCATCAAGGCGGCTTCGCCGCAAGCGCAACCCCTTTGCGCCTTCGCGCCTTTGCGTGAGTCAAATATGACCGAGCGCCTTACCCACACCGGCCCGCTGTGGCGCTGGACCAGTTCGACCGGCACCGGAACCTGGCATTTTCTGACCATCGACGGCACGGCGGGAGAGGCGCTTTCGGCCACCGCGCTGATGCGGCGGCTGGAGAAGAGCATCGGCGGGTTCGGTTCTCTCAAAGTCACCGCTACAATCGGTGACAGCACCTTCAGCACCTCGCTGTTCCCCTCGAAAGAACTTGGCTGGCTGCTGCCGGTCAAGGCCAGCGTGCGCAAGGCCGAGGGGGTGAGCGAAGGGGATGTGGTTGAGGTGGTGCTGGAGGTTTGATCTTTGCGCGCGCCGGGTGGCGGGGGATAGTTCACGCAGAGGCGCAGAGAAGAAAAGGTCAGGATCATGCGTGCGCTCGCCTCCACCACTTCTGATGGTTCCCCTCCGGGCGCCGGGGGAGAATTCAGATCCGCTCGGCCTCGGCCACGGCGTCGCTGGCGCGCAGGGCGCTGACGATGCGGGTCAGGTGGGCGAGATCGGTCACCTCGATTTCGACCTCATAGGTTGAGAACAGCTCATCGCGGCTGGCGTTTTCCAGCGCGGCGATGTTGGCGCGGTTGCCCGCGAAGATCCCGGCGGCCTCCGCAAGAGTGCCGGGCCGGTTGTAGAGCACCATGCGGATCCGCCCGACCGCGCCGGTGGTGCGTTCGCCCCACGAAAGGTCGAGCCAATCGGCATCGACACCGCTGGCCAGCGTCAGGCAATCGATCGAGTGGACCTGCACGCCCTTACCCGGCTGGCGAATTCCGACGATCCGGTCGCCCGGTACAGGGTGGCAGCAATCGGCCAGGTGGAAGGCCATGCCCGGAGTCAAGCCGCGGATCGAAATCGCCCGCTCCTGTTTGGGCCAGTGCTCGGGCTCGGCAAGGCCGGCGGTGCTGCCCGGGACCAGCGCTTCCATCACCGCCCGGTCGTCCAGCTTGGCCGTACCGATCTGGACCATCAGCTCTTCCTCGGTCCCCAGCGCCAGCCGTTTGACGGCATCCTTGACCGCCTTCTTGCCGATCTTGCTGGGCAGCCGCTCGGCAATCTGTTCGAACAGCTTGCGGCCGATCGCCGCCACTTCGGCGCGTTCCTTGGCCCGCACTGCGCGGCGGATTGCGGCCCGGGCCTTGCCGGTAACGACAAAGCCCAGCCACGAAAGCTGGGGCGAAGCATTGGTGCTCTTGACGATATCCACCACGTCGCCGTTGTTCAGCGCGGTGCGCAGCGGCATATGCCGCCCGTTGATCTTGGCCCCCACGGCAAAGCTGCCGAGATCGGAATGGACCGCATAGGCGAAGTCCACCGGGGTCGATCCCTTGGGCAGCTGCAGCAGCTGGCCCTTGGGGGTGAAGGCAAAGATCCGGTCCTGATAGATCGCCAGCTTGGTGTGTTCCAGCAGCTCTTCGGCATCGTGGCTGGCATCGACGATTTCGATCAGATCGCGCAGCCAGCCAACCTGGCCATCGGGCTTTCCGCCCTGTTTGTAGGCCCAGTGCGCTGCCAGCCCGAATTCGTTGGTTTCGTGCATGTCATGGCTGCGGATCTGCACTTCCATGCGCATCGAGTTTTCATAGATCAGCGCCGAATGGAGGCTGCGATAGCCGTTGGATTTGGGGGTGGAGATATAATCCTTGAACCGCCCCGGAATCATTTGCCAGGTGGTGTGCAGCACGCCGAGTGCGCGGTAGCAATCCTCCGGCGTTTCGGTCAGCACCCGAAAGGCCATGATATCGGTGATCTGTTCGAAGGAGACGTGGCGTTCGGCCATCTTCTTCCAGATCGAATAGGGGTGCTTTTCGCGGCCCGAAACCTCGACGTTGAGACCTGCTTCGGCCAGGGCCTGCTTGATCGCCAGGGCAATCGCATCGACCTGCCCGCCCTCGCTGCTGCGGATCTGGGCGAGGCGGCCGGTAATGGTCGCATAGGCCTCGGGCTCCAGCTGCTCAAAGGCAAGCAGCTGCATCTCACGCATATATTCGTACATCCCCACGCGCTCGGCCAGGGGGGCGTAGATATCCATCGTCTCGCGCGCGATTCTGCGGCGCTTGTCCTCCTTCTTGATGAAGTGGAGCGTGCGCATATTGTGCAGCCGGTCCGCCAGCTTCACCAGCAGGACGCGGATATCCTCGCTCATCGCCAGCAGGAACTTGCGCAGGTTTTCGGCCGCGCGCTCGTTCTCGCTCATCGCCTCGATCTTGGAGAGCTTGGTCACCCCATCGACCAGCCGGGCAACCTCACCGCCGAACAGCCGTGCGATCTCCTCGGTGGTGGCGAGCGTGTCCTCAACCGTATCGTGGAGCAGCGCGGTAACGATGGTTTCCTGATCGAGCTTCAGCTCGGTCATCAGCCCGGCAACCTCCACCGGGTGGCTGAAATAGGGGTCGCCACTGGCACGCTTTTGCGATCCGTGTTTCTGCACGGTGTAAACATAGGCGCGGTTGAGCATCGCCTCATCCGCTTCCGGATCATAGGCCAGCACCCGCTCGACAAGTTCGTATTGACGCAGCATCTGGGCGCTATGTGGCGGGAACCGGGGGGGGAGGGCAAGTGCAAAGGCGCGCAGGTGCTTGCCGCTCCAACAGGCGGGGTGGACGGGGTGGCTGCGAATGTGACAGACGCCACCCCGTCCGATCCGGGATTATCCGATCAATTCCAAATATTTGGATAATACGGCGCGAACCGCCTGGATCAGTTCCAGACCGCTTCGGGCGGCAGGCTCATCAGGATCGCATCGACGTTGCCGCCGGTTTTCAGCCCGAACAGCGTTCCGCGGTCATAGACCAGGTTGAATTCGGCATAGCGCCCGCGCCATTCGAGCTGGCGCTGCTTGTCTTCCGAGGTGAAATCCATGCCCATCCGGCGGCGGACCAGCTGGGGGAAGATGTCAAGAAACGCCTCCCCGACATCGCGGGTGAAGGCGAAGTTGGCCTCAAAGGCGGCCACGTCCGGGCAATCGAGATGATCGTAGAAGATCCCGCCAACCCCGCGCGCTACGCCCCGGTGCGGGATGAAGAAGTATTCGTCGGCCCAGGCCTTGAAGCGCGGGTAATAGTCCGCATCGTGCGCATCGCAGGCGGCCTTGAAGGCGGCGTGGAAATCGGCCGTGTCCTCTTCATAAGGGATCGGCGGGTTGAGATCGCCGCCGCCGCCGAACCAGGCCTTGCTGGTGGTCAAGAACCGGGTGTTCATGTGCACGGCGGGCACGTGCGGGTTGGCCATGTGCGCGACCAGGCTGATCCCAGTGGCGGTGAAGCCAGGGTTATCCTCGCCCGCGCCGTGGATCGTCCTGGCGAATTCGGGCGCGAAAGTGCCGTGGACGGTCGAGACATTGACGCCGACCTTTTCGAACACCTGCCCTTTCATCACCCCGCGGGTGCCGCCGCCGGGGTTGTCGTTTCCGGCTTCTTCACGGGTCCAGGTGGTGTAATCGAACCGGGCCGGGCTGCCTGCCTCGGCCTCGATCGCTTCGAATTCAGCGCAGATCCGGTCACGCAGGCTTTCGAACCAGGTCTTGGCGCGGGCGGTTTGCTGGGTCCAGTCGGTCATGGACAGCCCTTGCCAAGCGAATCCCGATCCGGCAAGGAAAAGCCATGGTTCCCTTTTCGTTCGCGGGTGAGGAAATGGCGCTGGCGGCGGGCCATGCGCTTTACTGGCCGCGCGAATCCGCACTGTTGGTGGCGGACCTGCATCTCGAAAAGGCCAGCTTCTTCGCCCGCCACGGGCAGATGCTGCCGCCCTATGACAGCCGCGAAACACTGGGCCGACTGGCCGATGCGGTGCGGCGGACCGGCGCGCGGCGGGTATTTTGCCTGGGAGACAATTTCCACGATGCCGAAGGGGCAGAGCGGCTTGAGCCGCAGGCGCTGGGAATGTTGGAAGCGCTGACCCGCAGCCTCGACTGGGTGTGGGTTTCCGGCAACCATGATCTCGGGCGGGTTCCCGGCGGGACCGCGCTGGATGAACTGGAGGTTGCCGGGCTCGTGCTGCGGCATGAGGCGCTGGCGGGAGAACTCCGGCCCGAACTGTCCGGTCATTTTCATCCCCGCCTGAAAGTCACCGCGCGCGGCCGCCGCCTGGTTCGCCCCTGCGCCGTGGTGAGCGAGCGCAAGCTGATCCTGCCGGCCTTTGGGGCCTTGACCGGCGGAATGGACGCCGCCGACCCTGCGATTATCGCGGCGATGCAGCCGGCCAAAGCGGTCGATGCGCTGCTGGGCGTCCAGGGCAGGCTGGTACAATATCCACTGTGGCGGGCCGCGGCCTAGGCCCTACCCCAAACCTCTTCCCCAAACCGCAGAATCCCGTTAAGGACGCGCGCACGTAGAACCATCAATGGAGAGTCTCCTATAGCACCCCCACCCCGGCGCATGATGACGCCCCCCGTAAAGAGCGGGCCGCGCTACAATAACATGATCACCTCGGACAAGGTCCGCGTCATCGACGAGAACGGTGAGAATCTGGGCGTCATGTACACCCGTGAGGCGATCGAGCAGGCTGCCGACGTCGGTCTGGATCTGGTTGAGATTTCTCCCAACGCCGATCCGCCAGTGGCCAAGTTCCTCGATGTCGGCAAATTCCGCTACGAAGCCCAGAAAAAGGCGAATGCCGCGCGCAAGACCCAGAAGACGCAGGAGATCAAGGAGATCAAGATGCGTCCGAACATCGACGATCACGACTATGACGTGAAGATGCGCGCGATCCACAAGTTCATCGGTGAGGGTGACAAGGTCAAGGTGACCCTGCGTTTCCGCGGGCGCGAACTTTCGCACCAGCAGCTGGGCATGAACCTGCTCAAGCGGGTGCAGGAAGACACCGCCGAAATTGCGAAGATCGAGGCCTATCCTCGGATGGAAGGCCGCCAGATGCTGATGGTGATCTCACCCAAGTAATCGCGGCACGACCTGGGGGGTAACGGCATGACCGCCAAGAGCATCGGCCTTTGGATGGGTCTGCTCGGGCTGGCCGTCACGCTTGTGCTGCCGCCCCCCTCGGGAATGCCCCCGGCAGCCTGGCCCGCCGCCGGGCTTGTCTGGGTCATGGCGGCCTGGTGGATGACCGAGGCACTGCCGCTTTCGGCCACCGCCTTGCTGCCGTTCCTGGTCCTGCCGCTGACCGGGGTGGCAGATGCCAAGAAGACCGCGGCGGCCTATTACTCGCCAATCATGTTCCTGTTCGTCGGAGGGGCCTTTCTGGCGCTGGCGATCGAGCGAACCGGACTGCACCGGCGGCTGGCGCTGTTCATCATGCAGCTGGCGGGGGCTTCGTCCTGGGGCCTGTTGCTTGGCGTGATGCTGGCCACCGCGATCCTTTCAGGGATGATCTCCAACACATCGACCGCGCTGATCATGATGCCGATGGCCCTTGCCATGCTGGCGGCGGGCGGGGTCAAACCGGGCGAGACAAGCGGAATTGCCGGGGCCTTGCCGATGGGCATCGCCTTTGCCGCCTCGATCGGCGGGCTGGGAACGATGATCGGCACCCCCACCAACGCGATCGCCGCCGGGCTGCTCGACAAGACCCTGGGGGTCAAGATCAGCTTCCTCGAATGGTCGATGTTCGGCGTTCCGATCGTGCTGCTGGGCGTGCCGCTGGCCGCCTGGATCATTACCCGGGTCCAGCATCTGGGCGAGGACAGCTTCGATCCGAAAGCCGCCCGCGCCGCGATTGCCCATGCCGATCGCTGGACCGTGCAGGAACGCCGCCTGATCCCGGTGGTCATTTTCGCCATGGCGGCCTGGATGGCCCAGCCCTGGCTTGAGCCGCTGTTTCCCAAGGGCGGGCTGGAAGACGGGACGATCGCCGCGCTGGTCGGCCTGGTCCTGTTCGTGCTGCCCGATGGCACCGGGCGGCCGATGCTGACCTGGCCCGAAGCCAACCGCGCCCCGTGGGACGTGGTGCTGATGTTCGGCGGCGGCCTGGCGATGGCGATGGGTATGACCGAAAGCGGTCTGGCCGCCTGGCTCGGCAAGATGCTGCTGCCGCTTTCCGCGGTGCCTTTGCCGCTGGTGGCGCTGATCCTGGTCGCCTTTGTGATCGTCGTCACCGAATTCGCCAGCAACATCGCCACCGCCAGCGGGATCATGCCCGTCGTCGCCGCGCTGGTTGCCGCGCTGGGGGCCGATCCGGTGCTGCTGGCCCTGCCCGCAGCGATCGCATCGACCTGGGGCTTCATGCTGCCAGCGGGGACCGGACCCAACGCAATTGCCTGGGGCACCGGACATCTCACCATGGGGCGGATGATCCGGGCCGGTTTGCTGCTCGATCTGGCCGGCGTTTTCCTGATCGTCGGAGTGGTCTGGGCGGTTGCGGCGGTGATCTGACCTGGTCCATCCGGTTACGGTTGAAATCACCTGCGCCACTGGCTATCCCGGCATCGATCAAAGGCCGGGACGGAGATGCGCACCTGCGGAGGTTAGGTGCGCCAGCGCCTTTCCGGCCTTCCGGCCCCCGCCTTCCTGGGGGCGACCAATCAGGAAGGTGCCCGAAATGGCAGATACACCCGCACGCAAGCCCAAGGCCAGCATCACCCACATCGGCAACCGTGAGCTGTCACCTGCCACACTAATGATGGGGCATGGTTATGATCCGATGCTGTCCGAAGGCAGCCTCAAGGCGCCGATCTTTCTGACCAGCACTTTTGCCTTCCCGAGCGCGGCCGACGGCAAGCGGTTCTTCGAAGGGATCACCGGCAAGGTCCCGGGCGGCACCGATGGTTTGGTCTATTCGCGCTTCAACGGCCCCAACCAGCAAATCCTGGAAGGACGGCTGGCGATCTGGGATGGCGCGGAAGAGGCGCTGTGCTTTTCCAGCGGGATGACCGCGATCTGCGTGCTGTTCCTGGCGCTGGCCTCGGCCGGGGATGTGATCGTTCATTCCGGCCCGCTCTATGCCGCCAGCGAAGGTTTTGTGGCCAAGACGCTGAGCCGGTTCGGCGTGACCTATGTCGATTTCCCGGCCGGCGCGACCCGCGAAGAGCTGGACGCCGTGCTGGAAACGGCCAAGGCGCAGGCCGCTGCGCAAGGCGGCAAGGTGGCGCTGATCTATCTGGAAAGCCCCGCCAACCCGACCAATGCGCTGGTTGATGTGGAGGCCGTCCGCGATGCCCGCGATGCGGCGCTGGGTGCGGATTGCCCGATCGCGATCGACAACACTTTCCTTGGCCCCTTGTGGAGCCGCCCGCTCGATCACGGCGCGGATATCGTGGTCTATTCCTTGACCAAATACGTCGGCGGCCATTCGGATCTGGTCGCCGGATCGGTCGCCGGTGCGAAGAAGTGGATGACCCCGGTGCGGATGCTGCGCAACACCATGGGCGGGATCGCCGATCCGAACACCGCCTGGATGCTGATGCGCAGCCTGGAAACGGTCGAGCTGAGGATGAGCCGCGCCGGAGAAAACGCCGCCAAGGTCTGTGCCTGGCTGAAGGATCACCCCAAGGTTGAAGGACTCGGCTATCTCGGGATGATTTCCGATCCGCGCCAGCAGGACATCTTCGATCGTCACTGCACCGGGGCGGGCAGCACGTTCTCGCTCTACCTCAAGGGCGGTGAGGCAGAGGCCTTCCGGTTTCTCGATGCGCTCAAGATCGCCAAGCTGGCGGTCAGTTTGGGCGGCACCGAAACGCTGGCCAGCCTGCCCGCGGCGATGACCCACCTTTCGGTACCGGATGAGCGCAAAGCGCAGCTTGGCATCACCGACAATCTGGTGCGGGTCAGCATCGGGATCGAGGATGCCGACGATCTGATCGCCGATTTCGAACAGGCTCTCAACGCGGTTTAGGGGCTTGCCCCTGGGCCGGCATTCTGCTGATGCCCAGGGGACTGCACGGGGAGCCTCAAGCAATGTCCGAAGAACCGCATGACAAGATGCTGCCCGAAGGGCTTGAGGACGAACCGACCCGTGCCGGGTTGAAAAAGGTCACCGAAGGGCAATGGGCCGGCTGGTATCACTACGAGCCGTCCGATGCGTTCGAGGATCATACCGGGCCGTTCTATTGCCGGCCCGAGCGCAAGAAGATGATCTGCGGGTTCCTGCCCGATGAAAAGAACTGCAACGCCGGGGGGAACATCCACGGCGGATCGCTGATGACCTTTGCCGACTATTCGCTGTTCATGAT
>Ga0116180_1002997_pt1 | contig 12998 bp, 15 predicted proteins | sample AD_UKC073_MetaG_FD_89804 | JGI IMG/M metagenome (GOLD analysis project Ga0116180, IMG submission 89804) | Active sludge microbial communities of municipal wastewater-treating anaerobic digesters from USA - AD_UKC073_MetaG | ecosystem: Engineered > Bioreactor > Anaerobic > Digestate | place: USA...
AGTACCGCGCCCGCGCCGTCATCCTGGCCATGGGCTCCGGCTACCGGAAGCTCGGCCTGCCCGACGAGGAGCGCATGTCCGGCCGCGGCGTCTCGTGGTGCGCGACGTGCGACGGCGCGTTCTTCCGCGACAAGCCCATCGCGGTGGTCGGCGGCGGCGACTCCGCGCTCGAGGAGGCGACGTTCCTGAGCCGGTTCGGGTCCAGCGTCGTCGTCATCCACCGCCGCGACCAGCTGCGCGCGTCCAAGATCATGATCGAGCGCGCCGAGCGCGACCCGAAGATCGACTTCGCGTGGAACTCCACCGTCGTGGCCATCAACGGCGAGCGCTCGGTGGAGTCCGTCACGCTCGAGGACACCCTCACCGGCGAACAGCGGGACCTCCCCGTCAACGGCCTGTTCATCGCGATCGGTCACGACCCCCGTTCCGCCCTCGTGCAGGGCCAGGTCCACCTCGACGACGCGGGCTACGTCCTCGTCGAGGGCCGCACCACCGCGACGAACATCCCCGGCGTCTTCGCCTGCGGCGACCTGGTCGACCACACCTACCGCCAGGCGATCACCGCCGCCGGCTCGGGGTGCTCCGCCGCCCTCGACGCCGAGCGCTACCTGGCCTCCCTCGACGACTGATCCCGGCCGGGCTCACTACTCAACCAAGATCCAAGGAGAAACTACCCATGGCAGTAACCGACGTGACCGAGAAGACGTTCGTCGACGAGGTACTGATGGCCCCCGGCCTGGTCATCGTCGACTACTGGGCCGACTGGTGCGCCCCGTGCAAGCAGATGGCGCCCATCCTCGACGAGCTGGCCGCCGAGTTCGGCGAGGTGAAGTTCGTGAAGGTCGACACCAACACGAACCCGAACCTCGCCGCCGAGCAGGGCGTGCTCTCCCTGCCGACGCTGCAGTTCTTCCACGGCGGTCGCGTCGAGAAGTCGCTGACCGGCGGCAAGACGAAGAACGCGCTGAAGAAGGCCATCAACGAGCTGATCTGATGAGCACCGAGCACCCGCCGACGGACGGCGATCAGCCAGTCGAGAGCGACAGCCTCGCGGCTCAGGACGACCGGCCGACGGCTGAGAGCGCGAGCTCCCCGGCAGCGGCGGAGTCCCGCGAGTGGCGCCCGGTCGCGCCGTCGGGCGGAGCGCCGCGGCGACCTCTGCCGCCGGCGGTCAAGTACGGCGGGCTGGGGCTCCTCGCGCTGCTGCTGGTGGCCGCGGTGCTGATCGGGATCGCGCTCGGCGGCGGCTTCACGCCCCAGGAGCCCGAGCCGACGAAGCCGCCCCCGCCCGCGCTGTCGATGGAGCCGCCCGTGCAGGTCGGCGACTTCGTCCGCGGATCGCTCACCAACAGCGAGGGACCGGCGCCCGACCACCAGCGGATCGTCCGCGCCGACTACTCCGACGGCACCGACAAGCTGGTGCTGCTGCTCACGTTCCCCGAGACCGACGTCGCCGACTTCCTGACCGCCGCAGGCATCGAGCATCCCGAGGGCGGGGTCGTCGACCTCATCGAGGGCGTCAGCTGCGGTGTCTCGGCCGACACGACGCGCCCGGCCTGCGGGAAGGTCGTCGAGAACACCGGCATCCTCGTGGTGTCGCTCACCGAGGCCGACGAGCAGGACGTGCGCACCCACCTCACGGACTTCACCACCGCGCTGACCCCCTGACACCAGCCGCCGATCCGGCCCGCAGGCGGAACCGGCCTCGATCTCCGCGGGACGCCTCGGGGGTTTGGGCGATGGGCACTAGTCTGAACAGCACCGGCGCGCGGCAGAAAGCCGTGCGCTCCGAAGCCAAAGGCAAGGACAGTGACCGAGCTACACCGACACGACACCCGGCTCGACCGGTTCGTCGACAGCTATTCAGAGCGCACCAACGGCATGCGGGTCTCCGCCGTCCGAGCTCTGTTCGCCGTCGCCAACCGTCCGGAGATCGTGTCGTTGGCCGGTGGCATGCCGAACATCAAGGACCTGCCGCTGCCGGAGATCGCGGGCTCGTTGGAGCAGATGATCGCGACCAACGGCATGCAGGTCATGCAGTACGGCTCCGGCCAGGGCGAGCCGGAGCTGCGGGAGCGCATCATCGACGTCATGGCGCTGGAGGGCATCCACGCGCACCCGGACGACATCACCATCACGGCGGGATCGCAGCAGGGACTGGACCTCGTCACACGGATCTTCTGCAACCCGGGCGACGTGATCCTCGCGGAGTCGCCGTCGTACGTGGGCGCGCTGGGCACGTTCCTCAGCTACCAGGCCGAGGTGGTGCACGTGCCGTCCGACGAGAACGGCATCGACCCGGTGGCGCTGCGCGAGACCGCGGCCCGGCTCAAGGCCGAGGGGAAGAGGGTGAAGTTCCTCTACACCATCCCCAACTACAACAACCCGTCCGGCGTGACCCAGCCGTGGGAGCGGCGCCTCGAGGTGCTCGCCGCGTGCGAGGCCGAGGGCGTCATCGTCGTCGAGGACAACCCGTACGGCCTGCTGTCCCTGGACGCCGACCCGGTTCCCGCGATGCGCTCGGTCGAGGAGAACGTCGTCTACCTCGGCTCGTTCTCGAAGACGTTCGCGCCGGGCTTCCGCGTCGGCTGGGTGCTGGCCCCGCACGCCGTGCGCGAGAAGCTGGTGCTCGCGCAGGAGTCGGCGACGCTGTGCCCGCCCGTGTTCAGCCAGTTCGCCATCGCGAACTACCTGGCCAATCACGACTGGAAGGGCCAGATCACGGTCTTCAAGGACATGTATCGCGAGCGCCGCGACGCGATGCTGCGCGCGCTGGCCGACGAGATGCCCGCGGGCACGACGTGGACGCACCCGGCGGGCGGGTTCTTCGTCTGGGTGACTCTGCCGGAGGGTCTCGACTCGCAGGCCATGCTCCCCCGCGGCGTCAACGCGCGCGTGGCATTCGTCCCCGGCCCCGCGTTCTACGCCGACGGCCAGGGCGCCCGCAACGTGCGGCTGTCGTTCTGCTTCCCGCCGCCGGACCGGATCGAGGTGGGCGTGCGGCGCTTCGCCGAGGTCGTCCGCCGCGAGCTCGAGGTCATGAACACCTTCGGTGTGCATCACTCGCCGACCCTGCACGACAACCGCCCCGGCCCCAGCGCTAACCTCGCCTGACAAGGAGGAATCATGACCATCATCGTGATCGCAGGTGGATTGAGCCACGAGCGGGACGTGTCGCTGCGCTCCGGCCGACGGGTGGCGCAGGCCCTCCGCGACATCGGCCGCGAGGTCGTCGAGACCGACGTCAACGCCGACCTGGTCGGCCTGCTTCAGCGCACCCCGAACCCCGTCGTCGTCCCCATGCTGCACGGCGGCCTCGGCGAGGACGGCGCGCTCCGCGAGGTACTGGGCGTGCTCGGGGTGCCGTTCGTCGGTCCCGGCGGCGCCGCCTCTCGCTTGACCTTCGACAAGTCCGTGGCCACCCCGGTGATCCGCGCCGCGGGCATCGAGACCCCGCGCCAGGTCGCGCTGCCGCACGACATCTTCCGCGACCTCGGCGCCCAGGCGCTGATGGACGGGCTCGGCGGGCAGGTCGGGTACCCGTTGATCGTGAAGCCCGCCCGCAGCGGTTCGGCGCTGGGCGTGACCAAGGTGACGGAGCCGGGCGAACTGCCCTCCGCGCTCGTCGCCGCCTACGCCTACGGGCCGGTGGCCGTCGTCGAGTCGTATGTCGACGGCGTGGAGATCGCCGTGACGGTGCTGGACGACGGCGACGGCCCGGTCGCGCTGCCGGCGGTCGAGATCCGCCCGCTATCCGGCGTGTACGACTACGAGTCCCGCTACACCGCCGGAGCCACCCGTTTCGTCACCCCCGCCGAGCTGCCCGACGACGTCCTGGACGCCGCCGGCGAGCTCGCCGTCGCGGCCCACAAGGCCCTCGGTCTGCGGCACCTCTCCCGCTTCGACCTGATCGTCTCCGACGGCCGCCCCGTGTTCATCGAGGGCAACGTGGCGCCGGGGATGACCGAGACGTCGCTGGCCCCGCTGGCCTTCGAGGCCGCCGACCGCGAACTGGGCGAGGTCTTCGCCAAGCTGGTCGACCTCGCCCAATCCGCTGGTTGACATGTCCATCCGCGTCAAGCAGACGCTCGCGATCCTCGCCAGCCTCGTCGTCGCCGGGGTGATGCTCCTGCTGGGGCTGTGGCAGATGTCGTCCTACGAGGAGTCGACGCGCGACGTCTCGGCCGAGCGGGCCGCGCAGGCACCCGTCCCGCTGGCCGATCAGGTGTCGGCCGACGGTGCGGTCGCGGATGTGTACGCCCGGCGGGTCACGCTCAGCGGAACCTACCTGCCCGACTACCACGCCCTCGTGGGCATCGACAACGGTGGGAAGCCCTGCCGCGGATCGTCTGGCGACGCAGTGGACTGCGCCCTCCTGCGCGTGACGACGGCGTTCCGGATGTCCGACGACCGCGTCATCGCCGTCGTGCGCGGTGCCGTCGAGCCGGGCTCGACGGCGCCGACGCCGCCGTCGGGCACGCAGGACATCGTCGGCGTGTTCCTGGCCCCGGACAAGTCCGCGGACGCCTCCTCGTACGGTGCCGACCTGGCGACGCTGCGCGTTCAAGAGCTGGCTCAAACCTGGCCGTCCCCGCTTGTCGGCGGATATGTGACCTTGTCAGCGGCGGATTCCGCGGCTCAGGGTCTCGCCGAGGCGCCGCTCCTCCTCCCCGCGGCCGAGGGCTCCCCCACGCACCGCGGCTACGCCCTGCAGTGGTGGGTGTTCGCCGCCGGCGCGATCGCCTTCGGCGTCTACACCGCCCGGGGCTTCGCCACGCGCGCGTCCACCCCCGCTGGGTGAACCGAAGCACCGCTGCGTGCGCCAAACTACCGCTGGTTGAGCCGTCGCACGAGGCGGCAGTGTCGTGTGTCGGACGCCCGCAACGACGGTGAAGACCTTCATGGAGCCGAACCTACCGACGTCCGACGGCACCCGATAGAGCTCACGCGGACACCGCGCCCTCGGTCTGATGCGCTGTCAAGACCCCGGTCGGGGCGCGACTACGCCGCGAGCTTCGCCCGCACGTCCTTCGTCGCGAAGTGCTCGGCCACGAAGGACAGGAACGGAACGGTGCCGGCGAACATGATGGCGAGGAACCACTTCAGCGACCACTTCACGCGCCGCCCGAGGTCGTACGCCGTGATGAGGAGCACCATGTACAGCCAGCCGTGGAGGACGCCCGTGCTCTTGACGAGCTGCTGGCCGAGGAGGATCTGCGACGGCACGAACAGGCGCAGCACCGTGCCGGTGATCAGCACCACGAGCAGGACGCCGACCACCCACGCCATGATGCGGTAGCGCAGAAGCGCGCCCTTGATGCCCGGCACGTCCTCCGCGTCGAAGCCGACGCCCTCGGCCTGCTCACTCATGTCTACCTCTCATCTTAACCGTAGATCTATTTATCGACATAACGGTTTATATGTTTAACGTTGTATTGGTGTATCGCTTAAGCGGTGCGAACTGCCGGTAGGTGCGGCACCAGTGGCCAGCAACGAACCTCCGCACTAGATCGTCCGGCCGTCGAGGATGGCAACGATCCGGTCAAGATCCTCGCCGGTGGCGAACTCGATGGTGATCTTGCCCTTGCTCCGGCCGATGTTGACGCGAACCCGGGTATCGAAGTGATCGCTCAGCTGGCCGGAGAGCTCGCGCTCGCGCTCCGACGGCTGCCGGGGGCCGCGGGGCGTCGCCGACGACGGGACCGCGCCCACCGCGCGCTTCCCCAGCGCGACGATCTCCTCGGTCGAGCGCACGGACAGCCCCTCGGCGACGATGCGCTCGGCGAGATGCTCCTGCTGCTCGGGGGTTTCCAGCGACAGCAACGCGCGGGCGTGACCCGCGGAGATGACGCCGGCGGCCACCTTGTTCTGCACGCGCTGGGGCAGGTTCAGGAGCCTGAGCGTGTTGGACACCTGCGGCCGCGACCGATGGATGCGCTGCGACAGCTCCTCCTTGGTGCACCCGAAGTCCTCGAGGAGCTGCCCGTAGGCGTGCGCCTCCTCGATCGGGTTCAGGTTCGCGCGGTGAAGGTTCTCCAGGAGCGCGTCCCGCAGCAGCGCCGTGTCCTCGGTGCCGCGGATGATGGCGGGGATGGTCGCGCGCTCGGCGAGCTTCGACGCGCGCAGGCGTCGTTCGCCCATGATGAGTTCGTACTGATTGCGGCCCGACTCCCGCACGATGACGGGCTGCAACACGCCGAACTCGCGGATGGACTCCGCCAGCTCGCCGAGATCGTCCTCGTCGAACACGGTTCGCGGCTGCTGCGGGTTCGGCGTGATCGCGTCGACCGGGAGTTCCGCGAATCGCGAGCCGTCGCCCAGCGGCGCGGGTGTCTCGTCGTCGGTGCGGGCGAACAGGTCTCCTAGCCCGCGCCCGAGGCCGCTCTGCTTCGTCGCCATCACTCTCCCTTTCCTCGGAGCCTGCATCCCGCCGTGCGCGCGCTCGCCGATTGCATCGTCAGCCCTTCCCCTGGTTCGCGATCTCCCGCGCCGCGTCGAGATAGGCGACGGCGCCTACTGACTTCGGCTGATAGGTGACGACCGACTGCCCGAAGCTGGGAGCCTCGGCAACCTTGACGGATCGGGGGATCTCCACGTCCAACGTCTGCGCGGGGAAGTGCTTGCGCACCTCGTCGGCGACCTCGCGGGACAGGTTCGTCCGGCTGTCGACCATCGTCAGCAGGATGGTGCTGAGCGCCAGGTCATCGTTCAGATTGCCCTTCACCCGGTCGATGGTGCGCATCAGCTGGCTCACACCCTCGAGCGCGTAATACTCGGTCTGGATGGGCACGAGGATCTCCGTCGCGGCGACGAGCGCGTTCAGCGTGAGCAGCCCGAGCGACGGGGGACAGTCGAAGAACACGTAGTCAACGCCGCTTTCCTCGATGTAGGTGCGGATCGCGTCGCGCATGCGATGCTCGCGTCCTCGCTCCGTGACGAGCTCCAGTTCCGCGGACGCGAGCTCGATCGCGGCCGGAAGGACGTGCAGGTTGGGCGAGTGGGGCGACGGTTGCGCGTGCTCGATGATCCCGATGCCGTCCATTAGGACCTCGTAGGTCCCCTTGGACCCGGGAGCATGGTCCACACCCAGCGCCGTCGATGCGTTGCCCTGCGGGTCGTTGTCGACGACCAATACGTTGAGACCGCCCAGCGCCAATGCGGTGGCGATGTTCACCGTCGTCGTAGTCTTGCCGACGCCGCCCTTCTGATTGGCGACGACGAAGATCCGCGGCTCGGAGGGCTTGGGAAGCTGCACGTGCCCGGGCTCGACGGCGACCATCTCGTCGCCATACTCGGCCTCGATGTCCCAGTCCTCGTCCTGCACGGCCCGCCGCGGGATTCCCGTCGTTTCACGTGAAACGCTGCTGTGATCCTTCCACGGTTCCTCAACATTGGGCTTCCGCTTCCGAAAGAACAGCGCCATCCATGCCTCCTCGACTCGACTCCCGACTCTACCGAAGCCCGCCGACAACCACGAACCGACGACGACGCCCGCGTCGTTTCACGTGAAACGCCCCACGTGACCACCTCCACAGAAGGACCACCGTCTAGCGGCTTCGACACGCCGGTTCGCTAGTGGTGTGTCCCGGAAATGGGGTGCTGTTCGCGGCGAGTAGGGCGGATGCGTCGCAAGGCCGACGAAGGAGTCCTACTTGACGGTCCCGCGACCGAGGAGAACAAAGCGAGGCACCGAGCCCGGCCTCGACAAGGACGTCGAGAAGCGCCGTTGGCCAAGCATCTGGACAACGGCCACCACCGACACAGCTAGCTGAGCAAGACGGCGACCGATGAATGTCCACCGCTGGTTGAGCCGGGCCTGCTTCTCGAGGTAGTAGGCATCGTCGATCCGGTCCATCTCCTCCGCCCAGACCAGCTGGACCGGAAGCCGGCTTCGCGTGTACTTCGCTCCCTGGCCCACCACATGTTCCGACACACGCGCGTCGAGGCAGCGGGTAGAGCCGACGTAGAAGGAGCCATCGGCGCACTCGAGCATATAGACGTAAGGCATGGTCGTATGGTGTCGCGGACCACAGGTCATTTACCGCATTCCCCGCCGCCTGTGGAAAAGTCCACACAGACTCATCGGTTCATTGGTTTCGACACGATGACTCGGCTAGCGCCTCGTGCATCGGCTCAACCAGCGGATCTTGCCGCCCCGACTGTCTGATCAGCCCGCGGATGCGACCCTGATCGCTCGGGTGCGGCCGACGCCCGGCGCGGCCTCGAGTTCCAAGACCTCCGCGCGGAGGCGTAAGGCCGACAGCTTCTTCGACGCCGTACGGATCTCTTCCTCGGCCGACTCGCCCTTCAGGGCGACCAACTGGCCACCGACGGCACCACCAGCGCCTCCGGCCCGCCTCTTGGTGCCTCCGGCTGAGCCCGCGGTAAACAGCGGTAGGGTCCACTTGAGGAGTTTCTCCAACGGGGCGACGGCACGGCAGACGACGACGTCGAAGGTGTCCTTGCACTCCTCAGCCCGAGCGCGGCGCACCTCCACGCGATCGCCGAGGCCCAGCTCGTCAACGGCCAACTCCAGGAAGTTGACCCGCCGCAGCAGCGGCTCGATCAGCGTCACGCGAAGATCCGGACGCACGATCGCCAGGGGGAGGCCCGGCAAGCCGGCGCCGCTGCCGACATCGGCAACGTCGAGTCCCGTGCCGACCACGTCGACAAGCGCGAGCGAGTTCGCGACGTGCCGCTGCCACAGTCTGCCGCCCTCACGCGGGCCGATCAGTCCCCACTCCATACCTCGACTTGCTAATATATCGACATATTGATTTAACTCTTTATTGGTGTGCGGATAGAGAGACTCCAGCGCCGCCCGCGCCTCGGTCTCGAGGCGGCCCTCCAGCTCGTCGACTCCACCACGCTCTGCGGCACCGCGGTCCTCACTCGGCATCCGAACACCCTCACTCACGAAAACGCCTCTCCACTACCCAAGCATGACGCACGCCGGGTGAAACGTCGCGCCGACGCCGCTCCCGCCCAGCCTCGAGGGGACCGGGGCAAGGGTTCGGCGGTCATCCGCGGGGCGCCGGGTTCGGCGGTGCTTCATTGTGGCTGCAAGCGTTCGATCGCCAAGAGCCTTGCCGTCGTTGTGTACGCGAAAGTCAGCATAGTGACTCTGACGTTCACGCTGATGCCCCTTTGCTGCCAAGAACCCACACCGAGCGGGGGAGATTGCCGCCGAAGATCCACGCTCAGCGGAGCCGTGCGTGCTACTGCGCGCGGACGACCACGCGGCGGTTCGGGGGCTCGCCCTCGGACTCGCTCACCAAGCCCGCTGCCGCGACCTCGTCGTGCACGATCTTGCGCTCGTACGCGTTCAACGGCGCCATGCGGACCTGCTCGCCGGTCTCCTTGACCTCGGCGATGGCGTCCTTCGCGAGCGCGACCAGCTCGGCCCGACGGCGCTCGCGGTAGCCCGCGACGTCGAGCATCAAGCGCGAGCGGTGGCCCGTCTCGGTCATCACGACCAGGCGCGCGAGCTCCTGCAGCGCGTCGAGCACCTCGCCGTCCTTGCCGACCAGCAGCTCAGAGTCCGTGTCCACGACGATGTGCGCGCGGCCGTCCTGCACGGAGTTCTCGATGTCGCCGTCCAGGTCGGCGATGTCCAGCAGCTCCTCGAGGTAGTCGGCGACCAGATCGCCCTCGGCGAGCAGCGCGGCTTCAGTCTCGTTCGACATCCGTTCATCCTCTTCTCTGAGCCCGCCTATCCACGGCGGGAAGTTCTTCGTTCTTGGAAATTCTGTTGTTGCTAGGTCTACTGGGTTCAACACGAGCCGCCGGTCGACCTCGTCGATGCGCCTCGACTCGACCAGCGGTACGAGCGCTTCGCGCCGCCGTCAGGATCGGCCGGACTGAGCCGGGCCGCCGCGCGAAGCGCCGCGCCTATGTCCAGATCAACCAGTGGCACCGGCGCTTGCCTGTGGCAAAGGCTAGCTCTTCTTGCGCGCGGATCGACTCTGCGACTTCGGCTGCTGCCGTTGGACGACGTTCTTGCCGTCCTCGCTGGTGCGCACCGTCTGACGCGTGACCTGCTGCCGCACGACCTTCGGGGCCTCGGCCTCGCCGCCGGCGGCCGGGGCCGTCGGGGCCACGCTGTTGCCCTTCTTGGCACGGCGACGCTTCTCGGCGCGCTCCTCGATAATCGCCTGCGGGTCCTTGCCCTTGGCGAGCATCCGCTCCTCCCAGTCGATGAACGCCGGGGTGTTCGGCGCCGGGTTGTTGCGGATCAGCAGGCCCTGCTGGCCCATGGTCCACAGGTTCGAGGTCAGCCAGTAGATGAGCACGCCGATGGGGAGGACCGCCGACGACATGGCGTACACGACGGGGAAGAAGTACAGCATCATCTTCTGCATCTGCGCGGCTTGGCCGGTCTGCGACTCCGGCGGCATGTTCTTGCGCGTCAACTGCAGCTGGGTCACGAAGAAGATGCCGACCATCAGGACGACGAGGATGACGCCGAGGACCTGCGTGGACCCGAACGTCTCGAACGGGAAGGTGCGGTCCGACAGGCGCGCGCCGAAGATCGTCGCGTTGTTCAGCGAGTCGACCAGGTGCGGGTTGACCTTGAAGAAGTGCCCGCGGACATGGCCCGACGCCACGCCCTCCAGCACGCGGAACAGCGAGATGAAGATCGGCATCTGCAGCAGCAACGGCAGGCAGGAGGCCATCGGGTTGACGCCCTCCTCCTTGTACAGCTTCATCGTCTCCTGACCGAGGCGCTCCCGGTCATGGCCGAACTTCTTCTGCAGCTCTGCCTGCTTGCCGGACAGCATCTGCATGTCTCGCGCGGAGTTGATCTGCTTCACGAACAGCGGGATGAGGATCGTGCGGATCGTCACGGTCAGCATCACGATGGACAGCGTCCAGGTCCAGCCGGAGTCGGCGCCGAGCAGCGGCGTGAACAGCCAGTGGAAGAACACGATGAGACCGGAGACCGCCCAGTACAGCGGCTGCATCAGCGCGGATCCCGCGGCCATGATGGAGTCCCAAATACTCAGCGTCACAAAAAGATCGACCACTTAAGCCACCTCAGCGTTCGTTCGGGGAACGACGTCCCCGGATTCGTTTTCAACGTTCTCGGCCCAGGCCGCGGCTGCAGGCGTCCCGGGTACATAGTCGACGCCACCCATCGACCAGGGGTGGCATCGGATCAGGCGTCCCACGGCGAGCGCGGAGCCCTTGACGGCCCCGTGCGTCTCAAGCGCCTCCAACCCGTAGGCGGAGCACGTGGGATGGAACTTGCACACGTCGCCGTAGCTGGGGGAGACGAACCTCCGCCATCCCTTGACGAACCAGATCAGCAGGTATTTCATGCGGCGGCCCTCGCCGTCGCCCGCCGCCAGGCCGAGGCCAGGTCGTCGGCGAGCCGATCCGGCTGCGACGACGCGTCCGGCAACGCGCGCACGACGACGTCGCGCCGGGCGGAGAGGTCGAACTGGCCCGACAGGTGCCGGAGGCGCCGCTTGACGCGGTTGCGCTCGACGGCGTTGCCCACCTTCTTGGAGACAACAAAACCCACCCGGGTGAACTCGGGTGGATCTTGGTCGTTCCGTCGCATCACGTGCACCACGACGGTGGGCGTCGCCGCCCGGGCGCCACGTCTGACGGCCTGGCCAAAGTCGCTCGGCCGTTTCAGACGGTGTGGGCCCGGCAGCACGGAGGCTTCAGCTCAGGCGGAAAGCTCGACGCGGCCCTTGCGACGACGGGCGCTCAGGATGGCGCGGCCGGCGCGGGTGCGCATGCGGGCGCGGAAGCCGTGGGTACGGCTGCGGCGGCGGTTGCTCGGCTGGAAAGTGCGCTTGCTCACTTGGGATTACTCCCTCTTATTCGAAGAGTTAGACGGCTGCCCGGGTAGGGCACGGGGAAGTGGCCGCTGAAAACAGCGACTGGTCAACGATACGCGGGAAGCGGCGGGGAAACAAAACCGGGCCGAGCGAAACCTAGAGAAGTAAGCAAATTACACGCGTGTAGTCCAGCCGACACGCCGACGAGCTTCCCGATTCACCTTGCGCGCCGGGCCCTTGGCCACTAATTTCGTGTCTTGCGCCAATGTTGTCCACAGGCCGTGGCGCATCGAGGCGTATGTGGCAGAGTTATACCCTCTTGTGGACAACCCTGTGGAAGGGTTGAGGAACTATCGGGGTGGGACGCGTGGCGACCCGTCTGGGAAGAGGGGATCGGTGACCGACTCGGCAACGCCCGACCTGGGTGAGTTGTGGAACGAGGTCGTCTCCTCCGTCGACATGGCAAGTCGCGCCTGGCTACGGCGAACGCAGCCCCTCAGCATGCACGGCAACACCCTGATGCTGGCCGTCGCCGACGAGACCACGCGCGATCGGGTCGAGTCGAGGCTGCGCCAGCAGGTCGAGGAGAAGCTCAGCGCCGTCTGTGCACAACCCACGCGCCTCGCCGTCCTGATCAACCCCGACCTGGTTCTCGAGGAGCCCGTCGAGGCTCCCCAGCCGACGGACCTCCCGCCGCAGCCGATGCTTCCCCGCACGCGCCCGCAGGAGTTGCGGCTCAATCCCCGCTACACGTTCGAATCGTTCGTCGCCGGGTCGTCGAACCGTTTCGCGCACGCCGCGGCCGCCGCCGTCGCCGAGACCCCCGGCAAGTCGTACAACCCGCTGATGATCTACGGCCCCTCCGGCCTGGGCAAGACGCACCTCCTCCATGCCATCGGGCACTACGTCAGCTCGTACTACGAACAGCTCCGCGTGAAGTACGTCTCCACCGAGGAGCTCACCAACGACTTCATCAACGCGATCTCCTCCAACCGCACGGCGGAGTTCCGCAGCTCGTACCGCGACGTCGACGTCCTGCTCGTCGACGACATCCAGTTCCTGGAGTCGAAGATCCAGACACAGGAGGAGTTCTTCCACACGTTCAACACGCTGCACAACGCGCAGAAGCAGATCGTGATGACCTCCGATCGACCGCCGAAGCTGCTCGAGGCGCTCGAGCCCCGGCTCCGCTCCCGCTTCGAGTGG
>Ga0116180_1002999_pt1 | contig 12993 bp, 10 predicted proteins | sample AD_UKC073_MetaG_FD_89804 | JGI IMG/M metagenome (GOLD analysis project Ga0116180, IMG submission 89804) | Active sludge microbial communities of municipal wastewater-treating anaerobic digesters from USA - AD_UKC073_MetaG | ecosystem: Engineered > Bioreactor > Anaerobic > Digestate | place: USA...
ATTGTGGCATCCGCCTTGAATCTAGTGGCAGTGAGCAAGTATACGGGAACCAGGTTCGATCTTCGGCTGACCATAATCAAACCTTTGGTGTCCGGGCTGGTTATGAGCGGGTTTGTTTTTGCCGCTCACCGTGTTGTTTATATGGTTTTAGGTAATGTTACAGACAGTGTCAACAAGGCCAATGCCTTGGCTACGGTTTTGGCTATCCTGGTGGGCGTCCTGGTTTATTTTGTGATGCTCATAAAGACGCGAACGATTACCAGCGAGGAATTGAAGCTGCTTCCCAGGGGAGACAAGTGGATTAGGCTGTTTGACAGGTTTAAAAAATGATGTAAGAGGGATTATATAATGTATGAGGAACTATATGAGGAAGGAAGGACGACAGCGGAAGCCATAGAACGGCTTCAGAAGATCATTTCTCTGTTGAGAAGTGAGGAGGGCTGCCCGTGGGATAAAGAACAGACTCATGAAAGCCTGAAGGTATGTCTCATTGAAGAGGCTTACGAGGTTACGGAAGCCATCGACAACTTGGATTGGGACAATCTGGAGGAAGAGTTGGGTGATGTACTGCTTCAGGTGGTCTTTCACGGAGATCTGGGAGAAGAGGAGGGCAGATTTGATCTCAGGAGCATCGCAAACCGGGTTTGTGATAAAATGATACGTCGCCATCCCCATGTTTTTTCAAATATTAGAGCGGAAAGTATTGACACAGCCCTTGAAAAATGGGAAAATATGAAAAAGACTGAAAAGCGTGGCACTTTAGCAGAATTCATGCGGGAAATTCCAAAAGCTCTTCCTGCATTGAGAAAGAGCATGAAGATCCAGTCAAAAGCCGCGGATGTTGGCTTTGACTGGGATGATGTGGTTCCCGCTTTCGATAAGATAAAAGAAGAGACCCAGGAGCTTGAAGAAGCATACCGGAAAAGAGACTTTGGGAAAATAAGCGATGAATTGGGAGATTTGCTTTTCGCGGTAGTGAATGTCGCAAGATTCCTGAAGGTCGATCCTGAAGACGCTTTGAATTTTACTTCACAGAGATTTATAGAAAGGTTCAGCTTCATTGAAGAGTCAGCTCGCGCGCAAGGCCGTAGTTTGGAATCAATGACGCTTTCGGAGATGGACAAGCTCTGGGAGGAAGCTAAGAAGCGAGAACCCTAAATAAATGGGCATGTGAAGTAGAATGAGGAGATAGAAATTATCAATATTTCATTGAAGGAGGTAAGATTCGTGAACAAAGCAGAATTAGTTGCCTGCGTAGCAGAGAAAACCGGCTTTACCAAGAAAGATGCTGAGGCTGCAGTAAATGCATTTATTGGCTGTGTAGAAGAGACTCTTGTAAAGGGTGAAAAGGTACAGCTCGTCGGTTTCGGAACCTTCGAGACCAGGCAAAGAAAAGCCAGACAAGGCAGAAATCCGAGAAAGCCGGACGAAGTAATCAAGATTGCTGCTTCGAAAGCTCCTGTTTTCAAAGCAGGTAAGGCATTAAAGGATGCTGTTAACAAATAATACATTTTTCTTAAAGGAGGCAGCAGCGGCTGCCTCTTTTCTTTTGTATAGCTTTTGTTTGGAGGAATTATGAGAATTGATAAGTACCTGAAGAATTCAAGGATTTTAAAGCGAAGGACCGTAGCAAAGGAAGCCTGCGAACAAGGCAGGATTCTGATTAACGGCAAGGTTGCAAAACCGGGCAGCGAAGTCAGTCCGGGAGACGTGGTGGAAATAGGCTTTGCCAGCAAGCAGATAAAAATCAAGGTAACTGCGGTTCCCGAACATGTGACGAAGGATGACGCGGCTTCCATGTATGAGGTTCTTTCCTGATTCAGGTAATAGAAACTGAAAAAATGGCAACAATAACTAACGGTGATCCGTTTTCAGGCGGACAACCGTTAGTTTTGTTTTATTTGGGAGAATGCATGAGAATCGGAATTCCCGAGGCTCTTCTCTTTCGGAGATATGAGCCTTTTATCAGAAAGTTTTTCGACAACCTGGAAGTGGATGTGGTTTACTCCGGACCTACGAATGGCGAAATCATGGAACGGGGGATTGCTCATTGTGTCGATGAGGCATGCCTGCCAATGAAAATATTTCAAGGGCATGTTGTTAAGTTGCAGGCGGAATGTGACAAGGTGGTGGTCCCCAGGTTGATGAAATGCGAGTTCGGAGATTCTATTTGCCCGAAGTTTGTCGGATTGCCCGAGCTGGTGGGGAAAGGGAGAGCAGGCAGCAAGATTATCTTTACGGAACCATTGTATTTAAACGACAGGAATAAGTTGCGCAAGGCCGTAATAAAGCAGAGTAAGCAAATAGGCGTATCGAAGGCAAAGGTGAATGACGCGTTTCGAGCGGTTGAAGAGTTTGTGCGGGCAAGGAAGCAGGGAGAATGTTATGGAGCCGGAGCAGTTAGCTCCTGCGAAGGAGGGGGTGAAAACACCGGCGGCATAACGGGCATCCATGACGGCGCAATCAAGGTGGCGTTGCTTGGGCACCCGTACAATATTTCGGATTCCTATGCAAATATGAATCTGGTGAGCAAGCTGAAACGCTTGGGGATTTGTCCCGTTACCGGAGATGAACTGACCCGGGAAGATATGGATGAGCAAATGACCGGCTTGATGAAAGCGCCATATTGGAGGTTTTACAGGGAGAATTTCGGCAAGGCCATGGCTTTATTAAAGAAAGGGAGCGTTGACGGAATCCTCTATGTTTCTTCGTTTTGCTGCGGCACGGATTCGGTGACCATTGAGATGATAAGAAGCAGGATTGGGGATTTTTCCATGCTGGTTTTAAAGCTGGACGAGCATACGGCGGAGGCGGGGATGGATACCCGGCTGGAAGCCTTCGCCGAGCTCCTGGAACGCCGCCGGCAAAAATCAAAAGGGACAGTCCCTTTTGATTTTCTAAAAGGAGAGAAGGCATGAAACTGACTTTTCCCAGGTTCGGGGACAGTAATATATATGGGCGCCTGCTTTTCCGGGAACTGGGCGTGGATTTTGTCGTCCCTGCTCCCAACAGCGCTGAAGGTCTGGAGCGGGGCGCGGCCAGGGCTCCGGAAGACATTTGCCTTCCTTTTAAATTGATGATAGACAATTTGTTATCGGCCTGGGAACAGGGCGCGGATACGGTTATCATGCCTGCCACCATGGGGCCTTGTCGTTTGGGCGAGTACGGGGAACTTCTTGCCGTTACCATGAGAAAGCAAGGGTGCGATTTCAGGTGGATACTCCTCGATTCGATTTCTGCGATAGGTGTGAAGGAGTTGGTACATCGTCTCGCCCAAGCGGTGGAGGATTCCCTTTGCAGCAAGCGGCAGATCTTTCGCGTCTTGAGGAAGACCTACACCCTTATAAAAGAATTTGAAAAATTAGAAGCGGAAGTTCGCAGGTTAAGCCCTTATGACAAAACGGCGGGATCTTCAAAAGCTGTTTTGAGGACCTGTCGCAGAGCCCTGGAACAGGCAGAGGAACTTTCCGAGGCTATAAATATAGTCAGGCAGAGCAAGAAGGAGCTTCACAGCCTCCCGCGGGATATGAGCAAGCGCCCGTTGCGGTTGTTGGTCACGGGGGAAATCTATACGCAGATCGAGGCCTTTGCCAATCATTATATAGAAGACACGCTGATGGATCTGGGAGTGTCTTTTGAAAAGAACATAAGCATCGGCTGGTGGGTTCGAAATACGGTGCTGAATCCCTTTGGAGGAATGCTGGCGGAGGCAAAGAAAAATCCTCTCATGCCTCACCGGATCGGGGGATATGCTAAAGAAACCATCAATGAAGCTCTTCGCTGCAAGAAGGAAGGATTTGACGGGATTCTGCAGCTTTTTCCCGTAGGATGCATGCCTGAAATCGTCGCAAAGTCGGTATTTGACGGATTGGCAAAAGATGAAGGTTTGCCGGTGCTTTCCATTGTATATGACGAAATGGGTGGTGAAGCGGGATACCTCATACGAATCGAAGCGTTTATAGATATGCTTGAAAGAAAGAGGGACATGGAGAATGTATTATCTGGGGATAGATGTAGGATCGGTAAGCACGGATTTTGTTGTAATGGACGATAATCTGAAAATAGTAGATCAGTTATACCTGAAGACGAAAGGGGCGCCCATCGATGCGGTGAAGGAAGGGTTGGGGCAGCTGTCCGGCCGCTTCCGGGACGAAGAGATTTTGGGCGTGGGGACCACCGGAAGCGGCCGGGCGCTGGCCTCGGCCATCGCCGGCGGGGATGCGGTGAAAAACGAGATAACCGCCCACGCCGTAGCTGCCGCAACCCTGGACCCGGAGATCCGAACCGTGCTCGAGATCGGAGGGCAGGACTCAAAAATAATATTGCTACGAAACGGGGTGATTTCGGATTTTGCCATGAATACGGTCTGTGCCGCCGGCACCGGATCCTTTCTCGATCGTCAGGCGGAACGGCTGGGAATTTCCGTGGAGGAACTGGGCAAAATGGCAGCCATGGCCGAAAATCCTGTAAGCATTGCGGGGAGATGTGCGGTGTTCGCGGAGTCGGACATCATACATAAGCAGCAGCTTGGGTGTAGGATGGACGATATTATTGCGGGGATGTCAAAAGCGTTGGTGCGCAACTACCTGTCCAACGTGGCCAAAGGTAAAACAATTCTGCCGAAAATTTGCTTCCAGGGAGGAGTTGCAGCTAATGAAGGGATCCGAAGAGCTTTCGAGGAAACCCTTGGAACGCCTGTAATCGTTCCCGAATACCACAAGGTAATGGGAGCCTTCGGCGCCGCCATACTGGCCAAAGAAAAAATTAAAAAGCCAGCTCTCAAATCCAAGTTCCGGGGTTTTCAGACAGCCAATGAGCCCATCGAAAGCCGCAGCTTCAATTGCAGAGACTGCGATAATCGCTGCCAGGTCACTGTGCTCTATTCGGGAGACCGGCAGTTAGGCTGCTTCTCCGACCGCTGCGGCAAGTACCAGAATAACAATTTTTAGCGTCTATTGCAGTTCTCTAATAAGCCGTCTGTATAATAAATATACCAACAGCCCTTCTACCACGGTTACAATTAAAGCTACAGGAGCCCGCGCCGCTAATAATTCCCAATATCCTGTTCCGTACAGCTGGGATAACAACAAAGTGGTCAGTCCGATGCTTGTGGCCAGGTTTGTGATGAGGATGATTGCATAAACCCGCAAAAGGCTGATTCTCTTCAGAAGCAATGGCTTTAACAGGGCAGGCAGCACCCCTGCCAGAATAGGAGAAATGGTTAAAGGTGGATACCAGGGAAAGGGAGAGAAGAAGGAAGCTCCGACTATGTCTGCCACTGCCCCGGTAAATCCGCCTGCTACGGGTCCCAGGAGAAGACTTGCCAATATAATGGGAATGTTTCCGAAACTGATGCGAACGCTTTGCGTGATCCAGATTACCATGAACCGTGCTAATATTATGCTGATGGCCGCAAAGAGTGCCATGAGTATCAGAGTCTTTGTGCTGAACTTTTTCATAAAAAAATCCCCCTGTTCATAGCGTAGTTACTACACTAAAGAAGGAAGGAATCTACTTCATATTCTCCTTTAATGCAGTAGCGGATGCGATATTGTATCGCAACAAACGTTTTTCGTTCATGGGCAACATCCCATCCCATGACACTGTGCCCTGAAATTTCAGGACGAACGCACAATATCTACTCTACTTTCCACAAGGATAGCATGATCATAATATATTTTCAATAGTAATAAGTTCATTTTCGTAAAGGAACAGGAGAAGATGGCGAAGGGCTGCCAATTCAGCAATTGCCGAGGCTGATTCCCGGCTCCGGCAATATGCCTCGGCCCGAACCAGGGCCGACTCCACATCGTTTATAGAGACGGAATCAAAGAATAAAGAATAGACGAGCCGCCTGCCATACCATTTCGCCGAAACACGGGCAATGGCATCCTGTGCTTGCTTCCAGTCGTTTGTTTCTATCGATGTGACGGCGATATCGATATCCGTCGCCATTTTGTCCACATCCACATCTGCATAATCGATAAAGACCCGCCAGGTTATCAGCAAAACGACGGTTACGGCAATGGCGATCCATAATGCTTTCATTGCATATCACTCTCCTGGGATTGGCTTATTGCATTGTTTGTCCCAGGCGATGTTTTTGTCTTGGGATGAATATAGATTACCCCGTTTTCATCGACAAAACAGAGAAATACCTGGCTGTAATCCGTGATACCATCGGAAGCAAGCCGGCGCTTCAGGGTGTCTTCGTCTACCGCAGAACGCAGAAGATTCTCCCTGTACAGGGTTCCGTCTGCGACAAGAACCATAGGCAGGCTTTCGGCACCTGCGGGTATTCCTAAATCCTGTTTCGTGACAGGCTCCTTCTCCGGCTTGGGGATAACACTCATATCTCCGTTGGCTTCAAGAATTGCATACTCAACGTCGGCTATGGAAGGATAGTTTTTGATGCGCAGCTGTTGGGTGAGATCGTCGATGGTTATCCGGTATTTCCTCATTTCACTTTCGTTCACGCGGCCTTTTTCTATTATTATAGAAGCCTTGCCTTTTACAATGTTGGTAATGGCGGGGCTTTTAATGGACAGTACAGAGATGATAATCTGGATCAGGAGCAGCCCCATCATTGCCGACACTCCCGTAATAACGGACACATTGGGTGATGTAATGGCCAGAGTGGCAATTTCCGCGATCATAAAAAGGGCAACCAACTGAAAGGGATCCATTTTAGACAGTTCACCCTTTCCCATAACCCGGATCACAAACAGGGCTACCATGTAAAGAATAACGGTTCGAATAAAAATATTGATCAAGGAATTGTCCTCCCGTGATTGTTTATGCTTATCCTTTGCAAATGTTTTGCTTGTTATTCCCAAGTTTGATAGAATCAATTTGTGAATTGTAAAGTTGGCGCTTGCTTGTACTCGCTGGAGCGCAACTCTACACTTTTAATAAGTGATACGCGGAGCGCAAAAGATGAGACCATATGTAAACTATTTCGCCGGTTATTATATTTTCAGCTATGCAGCAATCGGAGCCCTGTTTCCGCTGATCGCTCAATACTTACACGGTATCGGATTCTCCGGCGGGCAGATTGGTGTCATCACTGCTTCATCTACTGCAATAGGCATTTTGTCCAATTCTTTTTGGGGCGGCATTTATCACAGGAGGCAGAGAAGCAAAAAACTGATCTTGTTGCTCTGTGTTATAACTGCCCTGTCATCGCTGATGTTGATGTGGGTGGGAAGTTTTTGGATATTCTTACTATTATATATACTTGTTTTCTTTTTTGAGAATCCCGTATTCCCTCTGATAGACTCCACCATTATGGAAGTGGATTATCCTTTTGGAGCGGCCAGGAAGTGGGGCGCCGTGGGATTTGCCTTGGGTATCGGTGTGGCGGGAGCGGTAGCGGAGCCCTTCGGGTTGCTGTCGATTTTTCCGATGTTCGCCATATTCTTTTTATTGACTGCATTGCTCATAGGGATAAGCTTAAAACATAATAGCAATCTTTTCTCGAAAGGCGATTCTGCATCATTGAATCCTGAGAATCCGGAAAACGAGGTAAAATCCCAAAAGCAGAAGACAAAAAGCGGATATAAAGATCTGATACGGGACAGAAAATATGTGGCTTTGCTTATCAGTGCATTTTTCTTCATGGGTCCCTCTCTGTCGCACAATACATATTTCAGCTTCTTATATATAGGGGCCGGAGGAACCATCGCAGGGATGGGCCTGGTGCTCCTGTTAATGGTGATCAGCGAAGCGCCTTTCATGGGGTTGTCCCAGCGGATCTCATCTGCACTGACCATGGAACGCGCCGTTTTACTGGCCATGGTCGCTTCCGCCGCACGCTTTCTCTGGTATAGCACAAGTCCGTCGCCCGAGCTTTTAACGGCAACCTTTTTTCTACAGGGAGTGGCCAACGGCATAGGGATCGTCGAAATTGCGAAATACATTACCAAGCTGGCCGGGCCGGCAATGGTGTCCCTGGCGTTGCCGCTCTTTACAGCAGTATCTTCCAATTGCGGAGCGATTACGTGTCAATTCATCGGCGGCGTTATCGTGGAAAACTATGGCGGTCAGGGCGTCTATTTGTTTTACGGCCTGCTCGATCTGGTGGGCATATTGATTTATCTTTTGTTCGGTCTATACAAGTACCAATCGAGTACCAATCGAGGCTTCGGTAGAAGGACCAAAGTCGACGGAAGAGACTTCACCAGGAGCAAATTTGGAAAGGTTTTACTCAAAAAAATAACAACTTGTTTTTTGTCGCAGAAAAATGAAAAAAGGTGTTGACAGTTTCGAAATAGAATGCTATTCTGATAAAGCTGTCGCTCGGAGCTGGGGCGCCTTGAGGTAGTTTCAGCCAAGCAATAAAGCGGTTCAAGAGATAAAAATCGATTGACATGTTCGAGCGAAAGTGATATAATAATTAGGCCACTCCACATGGGCAAGCCTTTTGGAAGTGGCAGCCGGGAAAGCCCGGCGAAGCCGCGCAGCGCGGCATGGAACCTTGAAAACTCCATAGTGCAGAAATTATTAGTCAAGATCTGTACAGAGAAACATTCAATGCAAATTGGATGGGTAACGTACAATTCTTTAGTAACACGGAGACGCAAAGACGTTCTCAACTGAGCAAGGTTTTAAGGCCGAGAGGTCTTAAGATATAAGTGTCAAAGAGTTTGATCCTGGCTCAGGATGAACGCTGGCGGCGTGCCTAACACATGCAAGTCGAGCGTGAACCCTGCGAATGAAACTTCGGTCGATTTTGCAGGGGGAAAGCGGCGGACGGGTGAGTAACGCGTAGGTAACCTGCCCCATACTGAGGGATAGCCTCGGGAAACCGGGATTAATACCTCATAACACCGTATATTCGCATGGATGTGCGGTCAAAGATTTATCGGTATGGGATGGGCCTGCGTCTGATTAGCTGGTTGGTGGGGTAACGGCCTACCAAGGCGACGATCAGTAGCCGACCTGAGAGGGTGATCGGCCACATTGGAACTGAGACACGGTCCAAACTCCTACGGGAGGCAGCAGTGGGGAATATTGCACAATGGGCGAAAGCCTGATGCAGCAACGCCGCGTGAGCGAAGAAGGCCTTTGGGTCGTAAAGCTCTGTCGGGTAGGAAGATAATGACGGTACTACCCGAGGAAGCCCCGGCTAACTACGTGCCAGCAGCCGCGGTAATACGTAGGGGGCGAGCGTTATCCGGAATTACTGGGCGTAAAGAGTGCGTAGGTGGCTGCTTAAGCGTGAGGTGAAAGGCAATGGCTTAACCATTGTGAGCCTCGCGAACTGGGTGGCTTGAGTGCAGGAGAGGAAAGCGGAATTCCTAGTGTAGCGGTGAAATGCGTAGATATTAGGAGGAACACCAGTGGCGAAGGCGGCTTTCTGGACTGCAACTGACACTGAGGCACGAAAGCGTGGGGAGCAAACAGGATTAGATACCCTGGTAGTCCACGCCGTAAACGATGAGCACTAGGTGTCGGGGTCGCAAGACTTCGGTGCCGCAGTTAACGCATTAAGTGCTCCGCCTGGGGAGTACGCACGCAAGTGTGAAACTCAAAGGAATTGACGGGGACCCGCACAAGCAGCGGAGCATGTGGTTTAATTCGAAGCAACGCGAAGAACCTTACCAGGGCTTGACATCCCTCTGACAGGTGGGTAACGCCACCCTCTCTTCGGAGCAGAGGTGACAGGTGGTGCATGGTTGTCGTCAGCTCGTGTCGTGAGATGTTGGGTTAAGTCCCGCAACGAGCGCAACCCTTGTCATTAGTTGCCATCAGGTGATGCTGGGCACTCTAATGAGACTGCCGGGGATAACTCGGAGGAAGGTGGGGATGACGTCAAATCATCATGCCCCTTATGTTCTGGGCTACACACGTGCTACAATGGCCGGTACAGCGAGAGGCGAACCCGCGAGGGGGAGCAAAACTCCAAAACCGGTCCCAGTTCGGATTGCAGGCTGAAACTCGCCTGCATGAAGTCGGAGTTGCTAGTAATCGCGAATCAGCATGTCGCGGTGAATGCGTTCCCGGGTCTTGTACACACCGCCCGTCACACCACGGAAGTTGGGGGCGCCCGAAGTCGGTCAGTAAATAGGCTGCCTAAGGCGAAACCAATGACTGGGGTGAAGTCGTAACAAGGTAGCCGTATCGGAAGGTGCGGCTGGATCACCTCCTTTCTAAGGAGACTAAAATTTCTGCACTATGAGTTTTATAAAAATTAATGCGCAGGGAAATTTTCAGCTAGCGTAGACACGACGACTGAATACGACAGGAGCGTATATAGAGATACGTGACTGAGTATGAAGGAGGAGTGGCATAGCTAGATGGAAATTTAACAAGCATGGGGATATAGCTCAGCTGGGAGAGCACCTGCCTTGCACGCAGGGGGTCAAGAGTTCGAATCTCTTTATCTCCACCAAGAACTTAATAAGGTTCTAAACGGGGGTTATACCCCAGACCTTCTGACATTTTATGTTGATGTCGGAAGGGCGCACCTTGAAAACTGAACAATGTAGAGAGATCCAACGAAATGCGAGATGTAGTTAGAAAACATCACTGAGTCTAGTAGTCTAGAAGAGGGTGTTAACTACAATTTCGAGAGAGCAACCAGAAGTCTGCGACGCTACGCAGACGCAATTCGCGGTCAAGCGAATAAGAGCATAAGGTGGATGCCTAGGCACTAGGAGCCGACGAAGGACGTGGTAAGCTGCGAAAAGCTGCGGTTAGGCGCAAACAGCCGTTGACCCGCAGATGTCCGAATGAGGGAACTCACCTGGGGTAATGCCCAGGTACCCCGTGATGAATCAAATAGTCACGGAGGAGGCAACCCGGGGAACTGAAACATCTAAGTACCCGGAGGAAAAGAAAGAAACCTCGATTTCCTAAGTAGCGGCGAGCGAACGGGAAAGAGCCCAAACCACGGCGTAAGCTGTGGGGTTGTGGGCCATCCGCAAGCTGCTTGCGGCATAGACGAATCCGCCTGGAAAGGCGAGCCAAAGGAGGTAACAGCCCTGTAGTCGAAATGCTGAGAGCAGTGGGATGGTACCAGAGTACCATCGGGCACGTGAAACCCGGTGGGAAGCAGGGGGGCCCACCCCCCAAGGCTAAATACTCCCTAGTGACCGATAGCGAATAGTACCGTGAGGGAAAGGTGAAAAGAACCCCGGGAGGGGAGTGAAATAGAACCTGAAACCTTATGCTTACAAGCAAAGGGAGCGCAAGTGACCTTGTACTTTTTGTAGAACGGGCCAACGAGTTATGGTATGCAGCGAGGTTAAGGTGTTCAGCACCGGAGCCGAAGCGAAAGCGAGTCTTAAACGGGCGTTTAGTTGCATGCTGTAGACCCGAAACCGGGTGATCTATCCATGTGCAGGTTGAAGTATCCGTAAAAGGATATGGAGGACCGAACCCATGTCTGTGAAAAAGGCTGGGATGACGTGTGGATAGGGGTGAAAAGCCAATCGAACCCGGAGATAGCTGGTTCTCCCCGAAATAGCTTTAGGGCTAGCCTCGGGTAAGAGATATGCGGAGGTAGAGCACTGAATGTTCTAGGGGCCTTCACCGGTTACCGAAAACTATCAAACTCCGAATGCCGTACTATCGCTGCCCGGGAGTCAGACTATGTGGGATAAGCTTCATAGTCGAGAGGGAAACAACCCAGACCAACAGCTAAGGTCCCGAAGTGTAAGTTAAGTGGAAAAGGATGTGGAGTTGCGAAGACAGCTAGGATGTTGGCTTAGAAGCAGCCACCCATTTAAAGAGTGCGTAATAGCTCACTAGTCGAGTGACTCTGCGCCGAAGATAAACGGGGCTAAAACTTACCACCGAAGCTTTGGAATGGTTCGCAAGAATCATTGGTAGGGGAGCATCGTGTACGGGCTGAAGCTTAACTGAAAGGTTAGGTGGACTGTACAGGAGAGAGAATGTTGGCATGAGTAGCGAGAGCAAGGTGAGAATCCTTGCCGCCGAAAATCTAAGGTTTCCTGAGGAAGGTTCGTCCGCTCAGGGTAAGTCGGGACCTAAGCCGAGGGCGAGAGCCGTAGGCGATGGACAACTGGTTGAGATTCCAGTACCACCGAAAGTCGTTTGAGCGAAGTGGGGACGCAGGAGGATAGGCTGAGCGCGCGGTTGGTAGAGCGCGTCGAAGCGTCGAGGGAGAGCTGGTAGGCAAATCCGCCGGCTTGCTAATCCTGAGGCGTGATCGGGAGGGAAAATAAAGTACCGAAGCAGCTGATTTCACACTGCCAAGAAAATCCGCTAGCGAGACTGTAGGTGCCCGTACCGCAAACCGACACAGGTAGATGAGGAGAGAATCCTAAGGCGATCGAGAGAACTATTGTTAAGGAACTCGGCAAAATGACCCCGTAACTTCGGGAGAAGGGGTGCCTGCGCAAGCAGGCCGCAGTGAAATGGCCCAGGCGACTGTTTACCACAAACACAGGTCTCTGCTAAAGCGAAAGCTGAAGTATAGGGGCTGACGCCTGCCCGGTGCTGGAAGGTTAAGGGGACGTGTTAGCGCAAGCGAAGCACTGAACTTAAGCCCCAGTAAACGGCGGCCGTAACTATAACGGTCCTAAGGTAGCGAAATTCCTTGTCAGGTAAGTTCTGACCCGCACGAAAGGCGTAACGACCTGGGCACTGTCTCAACAATAGGCTCGGCGAAATTGTAGTACCGGTAAAGATGCCGGTTACCCGCAGCAGGACGGAAAGACCCCGTGGAGCTTTACTGCAGTTTGACATTGGATTTCGGCGTTGCATGTACAGGATAGGTGGGAGACTGGGAAGCCAGTACGCCAGTATTGGTGGAGTCACCCTTGGGATACCACTCTTGCAACGTTGAAGTTCTAACCATGTGCCGTGATCCGGTACTGGGACATTGTCTGACGGGCAGTTTGACTGGGGCGGTCGCCTCCTAAAGAGTAACGGAGGCGCCCAAAGGTTCCCTCAGCGCGGACGGAAATCGCGCGAAGAGTGTAAAGGCAGAAGGGAGCTTGACTGCGAGGCCTACAAGTCGAGCAG
>Ga0116180_1003002_pt1 | contig 12989 bp, 9 predicted proteins | sample AD_UKC073_MetaG_FD_89804 | JGI IMG/M metagenome (GOLD analysis project Ga0116180, IMG submission 89804) | Active sludge microbial communities of municipal wastewater-treating anaerobic digesters from USA - AD_UKC073_MetaG | ecosystem: Engineered > Bioreactor > Anaerobic > Digestate | place: USA...
ACAGCCTCGACCACCACCGGCACCCCTGCGGCCACCATCAGCGTCTCGTCCAGCTGCGCCACCCGCTTGCGTGGCACGTCGTCCACCTCGACATCGCCGATGTGGGGCCGCAGCCCCGCCGCAGCCACCTCCACGTCAGCCGCCAGCCTCAGCGCGGCTGCCTTCTTGGACTTGATCAGCTCGGCGAGGGCGTCCTGCAGCTCCTTGATCCCGTACCCGGTCAGCGCCGACGCGGCCAGCACCTTGGTGCCCTTCAGCCCATCCAGCTCCAGGAGCCGCCTAAGGTCGGCCAGCATCCTGGTCCGTTCGTCGTCCCCGAGCTTGTCAGCCTGGTTGAGCACGACGAGCATCACGTCCGCGTGCTTGGCGAACGGCTTCAGGTACCGGTCGTGGAGCGCGGCGTCGGCGTACTTCTGGGGGTCGACCACCCAGACGAACTGGTCGACCAGCTGGACCAGCCGGTCGACCTCCAGCCGGTGGGAGGTCTCCGTCGAGTCGTGGTCGGGCAGGTCCAGCAGCACCAGGTTGTTGAAGCGTTCGTGGCCTGTCACCAGATGGCGTCGGGGCACGTCGAGCCAGTCCAGCAGCTCATCCTGGGAGTCACCGAACGAGGCCGCCATCGCCTTCGACGTCGTCGGGCGGCGCACCCCTGGCTCGGCGAGCTTCGTGCCGCTGATCGCGTTGAACAGGCTCGACTTGCCTGACCCGGTCGCGCCAGCGAGTGCCACCACGGTGACGTCGCCGGAGAACGCCAGCCGTGCGCCCACGCGCGAGACGACAGCCTCGGCTGGCGCCAACGCCTCAGGCTCGACCCTCCCGTGCGACGCCTCGACAGCCTCCTTCAACGCCGCGACCCGCTCGGGCAAGGGGTTCTTCTCACCGAGCCCGAACATCAGCGGTTCCCCCGCGCCGCCGGTCCGCTGCCAGGTCCATCGAGCACCTCTGCCTCGACCAGCTCAGCGTCCGGCGCATCGACTCGTTGGAGGTCGACGGCAGCTGGCTGGGTGACGGGTTCGATGGCTGTCTGCTCGGCCGTCGGCTGTGCCGCTTGGAGACCCAGCGCCGCCATCTCGGCCACGCGCGAACGCTCCACGTCTGACACGGCTTCGCGGATCCGACCTGCGGTCTCAGGAGTGACGTCGGCAGCATCGAGCACCCGATGGAACCGTTCCAGCTCACCAGCCAGCAACCGCTGAACGCGCCCGTCGAGCTCCTCCTTGGCCTTCTGAGCAAGCTTCCGTACGGCCCCGTCGCCGAACACCGACTCCAGCACGCGCTGCGCCAGGACCGCCGTACCACCGGCTACGCCGACCTCCGCCCCGACGAGCCCACCGGTCTGCGAGAACACGAGCAGGATCAGCGCCACCCCGACTCCGTTGACGCCGAACGCCGCGATCCGCGCCTTCGTCCGACGGTCGGCCCCTTCGTCAGCGACCAGCTCCATCACGTCGCCCTGCCAGTCGCGGATGGTCCGGGCAGCGAGGGTCGGGAAGTCCGCTGAAGGGTGACGTAGGTCGACCGCCGACGACTCCAGCAGCGACCGGCCAGCCGGGTTGGCCCGCCACGCCGCCTCAGCCCGCTCGGCCGCTTTCTCGCCCTCTTCCCGCAGCAACGCCTCGAGACCCGACTCCACGGCGACCTGCACCTTCTTCGCCTCCGGCGGCTCGCCCTTGATCGCGCCCCAGATCCTGTCCCGGAACCAGCCGATCTTCTGGTCAAGCTTGCGGAAGACGTCAGCCGTACCCACGAAGTCGTGCCACCGCCCCAGCACCTCACCGCGCAGGAGGGTTCCGTCGGCGGTCTGCACACCGACCGTACGAACGGCTTCTGCGTACGACGCATCGGCATCCTCACGCAGCCGTGCCAGCGCCTCGACCTGGTCGTCGACCGCCTGCGCCACGTCAGGTGCGCGGCGAGACATCGCCCCCACCGCGCCGTCCAGGGTCTGCATGACCACCCGGGCGCGCGTCTTCTGGTCGGCGGCCAGTGCCGCCAGCCAGCCCCTGATCGGCGCCACCGCCTTATCGGGCAGCAGTCCGTCGGCGTCGACGGACGTCTCTGGTACGGCGAACAGCGGCGAGTCGGCCAGCCCCCGTTCGCTCATCATCTGCCCCAGGTGTGGCGGCACCTCGGCCATCGCCGCCGGGGGCACCCGGTCCACCACGACGGCGACCGCGGCGCTGCGCTCGACGGCGTTGCGCAGGTACTCCCACGGCACCGCGTCGGCGTACCGGGCTGCCGAGGTGACGAACAGCCACAGGTCGGCGGCCGCGAGAAGCTGGGCCGCCAGCCGGCGGTTCTCGGTGACGACAGAGTCGATGTCTGGGGCGTCGAGGATCGCCAACCCTCGGGGAATCGACGCCTCAGCGACCAGCTGCAGCGACCGGGTGTCGCTGCTGGAGACCGTTGACCGAATCAGACCCGGCAGGATCCGGTCGTCGGTGAACCAGCGGCCGTCATCGGGATGGTGCACGAGGACCGGCGACTTCGTCGTGGGCCGGATCACACCCGGACGGGTGACGACCCGCCCGATCAGGGAGTTCACCAACGTGGACTTGCCCGCTCCCGTGGACCCGCCGACGACAGCCAACAGTGGCGCTTCGATGGTGGCGAGCCTGGGCAGCACGTAGTCGTTGAGCTGCTTGGTGATGTCGCGCGCGGTGGCCGTACGGTCAGCAGCTCCCGGCAGCGGCAGTGGCAGGCGGGTGTCGGTGAGTGAGTCACGCAGCTCGCTGAGCGCGCTCGCGAGGGGACTGGGACCGTGGGAAGAGCGACCGTCGGGATCACTGGCTCGGCTGACACCTGCTGCCATCGTGCCTCCTCTACGTCGGGGGGCCCCACCTCGGGTCGACCGCCGAGTACTGGGTGCCCGCCGATCCTAACGGGGTCGCCCCCGGGCCGCTGCCCACCATGGCGTGAGGCTGCGGCGCAGGCCAGCTGCCACCGATACCCGCCGGGCCAGGGAACGCAGGCGGCGGGTAGTTCGGTACGGCGACCGCGCGAGGCCGGCGAAGGTACGGGCGCAGGCCAGTCGTGTTGTCGAGGGCGCCTTGCGCGCGGAGCTCGCGGATCCGGAAGAACAGCTCCCGCTCACGCCACAAACCGGCCTGGTCAACGACACCACGCACGATGCTGTCGCGCAGGTAAGCGAGCTCAGTGACCGTACGGACCAGGCGGTACGTGGCGATGGGACTCCCCCACCAGGGCGACAGGACGAGCATCCGCGCCCGCTGCCACAGCCGGGAGAACTGGCGAGGGTACTCGGCGGGCAGCCAGCCCATCCGTACATAGTCAGTGAGCCGCTCGCCGATCAGCTTCCGTTCGCGGAACACCTGCATCACCGCGAAACCGACCAGCGAGAGCACCATCGGAACGGCCATCGTGAAGTACATCAACAGCTGTGACTGCTCAGGCACGATCGAGGCGGCGGTGTTGAAGACCATATGCAGCAGTGCCGCGACGAGGAACCCTGCCAAGGGAGCTACCACCCGGACCACCTTGCTGCGCGACCTCAGGCCGACCGCAAGGCCCAGACCGGTCATCGCCGTGAACAGCGGATGTCCGAAGCTCGTCATCACCCCACGCAGGAAGACCAGGGACTGAACTGCCTTCTCGACGTCACCGGTGTTCGCCTGGGTGCTGCCGTACACGATCGCGCGGGCGTAGTAGATGATGTTCTCGGTGAAGGCGAAGCCGATCGCCGACAGCCCCGCGAGCGAGAGCATGGAGAGCTTGCTGGTCAGCCGCTGCCGGGCCACGAACGCGAGCAGGAACAGCACCGTCGCCTTGGCTGCCTCCTCCACGAACGGCGCGATGTAGATCGCCGCCTTCGCCCCCGACGTGCCTTGCCCGTCGTCGGCGATCGCCAGCTTCTCAGCGGCCCAGCTGTTGACGTGCAGCGAGAGGAACGTTGCGACCGACGCTCCCCAGCCCAGCGTCAGGAACCAGACCAGGAGTCGCTGCGGATGGAACCGGTCAGCCAGCAGGAAGATCACGGACCACACCGCCAACGTCGGCCAGGCGTACGAGGCTGACTGGGTCAGCGCATCCCAGTTGAGACCAGGGATGGTGCCGCCTTGGACCTTCTTGTCGGGCGAGAACGTCAGGTACATCGACACCAGGCAGGCGATGTAGCCGACCACCAGCACCAGGCTCGACCACAGCCACCGGCTCCGCAGCAGACGATCGGCCAGAGGCATGGAGGTTGACAGCCCCGCTTCGACGCCGCTGAGCCGCCTGAACCGGTCGATTCCCGGAAGGTCGGTACGAAGAGCGTCTGCCATGCGCCCAAGCGTACCGGCGGCCGGTCGAGGCTCAGCCGTAGAATCGGATGGGTTAAATCGGACCAATGGTCTAGTCAAACGGCGTCCGGACCCCCTACGTTGTAGCCATCACTGGACCAGTGGTTTGGTATCCGCGGAAGGATCGGGGATGGCGAGGAGTGCCAGCCAGGCGGCACGTGTCCGCGACCTGATCCACCGCGCCTACGTCGACCCTGCCGTCGCCGTCGCCGCCCTGCCGTCCGAGCGCGTCCTGGCCCGTGAGCTGGGGGTCGCTCGTGGCACCGTACGCGCAGCACTCCACCAGCTCGAGTCCGAGGGCGTCCTGCGGTCCACCGGCGGCTCGGGGAACGTCGTCGTTCCCCACATCTCCAAGTCGTTTGGCCTCACCTCGTTCACCCAGGACATGAGCTCGCGAGGTTGGTCGTCGCGCTCCGAGGTACTCGAAGCGGCGGTCGAGGCCGCAAGCATCCAGACCGCCCACGAGTTGGGCATCCCCACGGGTTCCCCGTACGTCAGACTACGTCGGCTCCGACTCGCCGATGAAGTGCCCTTCGCCATCGAGCTGGTGCACCTGCCCGACCACGTCGTCCCTGGCCTGCTGAGCCACGACCTGTCGGGTTCGCTGTACGGGATCCTCAGTGAGGCGTACGGGATCCGCATCCAGCGACACGAACGTACGGTCAGCGCCGTCAACCTCGATGCGCAGCACGCAGACCTGCTGGGCGTGCCGGAGGGGTCGGCGACCCTGTACGCGGTCCAGACCGGCTACGACCAGGCCGGCCGGAGGATCGAGTTCGGCCGCTCTCTCTACCGCGGCGACCGGTTCGACTTCACCACCATGTCCGTGGCAGGAGGCCCGGGATGAGACCGATGACCACCAGCACCATCTCGCTGCCGCCACACGACGCAGCGCTGACCGGTGAGCTCGGCACCTTTGAGGGGATCCAGCGCCCGGAGCGCCGCCTGTACTCCGAAGGTGCCTGCTGGGCCACGGTCGGCGGACCGTGCGCGATCCCGCCCGGTTCCCCTCTCACCCGACTGCCCGGCACGTGGTTCCTCGACCCGGCCAGCGGCAGCCTCGCAGCCGCAGCCGTTCCCACCCAGGCTGAGGTAGACCAAGCGAGGCACCTGCTGGCGACGAGCACGCTGCCTGGCCGTGGCACTCGCTGGGAGGACATGGCAGCCGCAGCGCTGCTCGACATCGTCGTCTGCCAGGTCGACAACGGTGCCGTGATCGGCGCCCCGAGCCACTTCTGGCGCTATGTCTGGATTCGCGACACCGCCTTCATCGCCACCGGCCTCGCTCTGTGCGGCCAGGTCGACCGCGCGTGGGCATCGCTGGCGTACGTCGCCGACCGCATCGAGCCGGACGGTACGTGGGAGGCGCGCTACCTGCCCGACGGCAGCCACCGGGTGCCCGACGACCGCGGTCGGCAGCTCGACGGGAACGGGTGGTACGGCTGGGGCGTCGCGACCGTCGCCATGATCACCGGTACGACTCCGCCGCCGTCAGTGAGCACCGCCCTCGAGCAGAGCCTGCGGGCGGCCATCCAGATCGTGGCTGCGGACGGGCTGCCACGACCGAGCCAGGACTACTGGGAGACGGACATCGACGAGCCTGTGCTCGGTGTCGCTGCGCCGCTCCGCGCAGGGCTGGTCGGCGGCGCGAGCTTGGTCGACGACGAGCTCGCCCGACAGTGCCGCGACACGGCCCGACGCCTCGACCAGGGCATCACCGAGCAGTTCGGCAGCGCTGGCTACCCCCGCCGACTCGGTGGCGGGGGCCTGGACGCCGCGGTCGCCTACCTGCTCCCGCCGTTCGGACCTGCGCGACCCGACGTCATCGCGGCCTGGCGCCGTGCCCTGGATCTGCTGTCAGTGACCAACGGCGGTTGGCGCCCCGGCGAGGAGTGGCCCGACCCCGAGACCGCCTGGACGCCGCAGACCTCCCTGTTCGCCCTCACGGCCGCCCAGCTCAGCACCCTCGACGACACGACCACTGCCGACCGCGACCTCGCGGCCGACATCCTCGACTGGCTGGACGCGCGCCGTACGGCCTGGGGCAGCCTCCCGGAGAAGGTCAACGTGGACGGCCAGCCTGCAGCCGTCGCCCCCATCCCGCTCGTTGCCGCCACCGTCCTCGCCGCGCTCGCCGCCCTGGACGGCCGTCCTCTCCCGACCATCACCCTCGACCCGACCAGCCCCACCCACCACAAGGAGTGACCATGTCTTTACGCAGACTGCTTGCCGCGGCGGCGGTCGCAGCACTCGCCATCACCAGCGCGTGCTCGTCCGGCGATCCGGGTGGCACCACCTCAGGCGCCGCGTCGAACGGCACCAGCCCGTCGGCTGTCCAGCTCAGCGGCAGCATCACCTTCTGGACCCCGCACCTGACGCCACCCCGGTTGGCGAAACAGCAGGAGATCGCCAAGAAGTTCGAGGCGAAGACCGGCGTCAAGGTGGAGGTGGTCGGCCTCGGTGCCGCCGACCAGAACCAGGCGCTCGTGACCGGGGCCGCGTCGGGCAAGGTGCCCGATGTGGTCATGGTCGCGCCCGACCAGATCGCCGCCTGGGGATCGCAGGGTCTCCTCGACCTCGAGGCCCCGCAGCAGGTCGTCAACAGCCTGGGCGCTGACACGTTCGCCAAGCAGGCCCTGCAGCTCGCCCAGATCGACGGAAAGCTGGGCGGCGTACCGTCTGACGGCTGGGCGCACCTGCTCGTCTACCGCAAGGACCTCCTGACGGCAGCTGGCATCCAGCCGCCCAAGACGATCGAGGACGTCGCGGCCGCCGCCACCAAGCTCAAGTCCGGCACTGTGTCCGGCATGGCGATCGGCACCCGCGCCGGCACCCCGTCCGCCACCGAGGCGCTCGAGTCGGTGCTCCAGCCGGCGGGCTGCAAGCTGGTCACCGACGGCAAGGTCACGATCGACTCGAGCGAGTGCGTCAAGGGCCTGCAGCTGTTCAAGCAGATGAACGACTCGTCGGTCGCCGGTCAGATGGACGTCACGGCAGCCCGTACGGCCTACCTGGCAGGCAACGCAGGCATGCTGCTGTTCTCGAGCCACATCCTCGACGAGCTGGCCGGCCTCGACCCAGCGAACCCCGTCAGCTGCGCCCAGTGCACCGCCGACAAGCAGTGGCTCGCCAAGAACTCCGGCTTCGTCACCGTGCTGCAGACCGCAGACGGCAAGGGCGCCCAGTACGGCACCACGTTGAACTACGTGATCCCGACCAACGCCCGGACGAACGAAGCCAAGGCGTTCATCGACTACATGCTGAACGAGGGCTACGTCGACAACCTGTCGACCGCCACCGAGGGCCGGGTGCCGCTGCGCGCTGGCACGAAGGATGCGCCGACGAAGTTCACCGACGCCTGGGCCAAGCTGCCCTTCGGTGTGGACCAGTCGGGCGGCAAGTCCATCTCCGACGTGTACGGCGCAGACATCGCCAGCTCGGTCCAGAAGGGCGCGATGAACATCAACCGCTGGGGCTTCGGCACCAAGGATGCCGCGCTGGCGGGCAAGGCGTTCAGCCAGCACATCCTCAGCAAGAACGTCGAGCCGCTGTTGACCGGGACCCCGGCCGACCAGGTCGCGAAGAACATGGCTGCGGCCGTCAAGGCGCTGCAGTAGATGACGCAGTCGCAGACGTCGCCCGTCAGGTCGGCCACGGGGCGCCGGGAACCCTCCCGGCGCCCTCGTGGCGCGCTCCGACGGCAGGAGGACCTGCAGGGCAAGCTGCTGGTCGCACCGACGGTGCTCGTCGTCTCGGCAGCGTTCTTCCTGCCGCTGCTCGCCGTCGTCGTGTTCGCGTTCACGCGCGTCCGCCTGATCGACATCCCCCGGCTCACCTTCGACCGGCTCCGCTGGACCACTGACAACTTCGCCACCATGTGGGCGTCGCCGACGTTCCTGCCAGCGCTGCGTACAACCGTGGTGTACGCGGTGGGTACGACGCTCACCTCCCTGGCGATCGGCACCGCCATCGCACTCGTGCTTCGCCGGCCGTTCTTCGGCCGAGGACTGGTGAGGGCGCTGGTACTGATCCCGTACGTTCTTCCCGTGGTCGCCGCGACCACCATCTGGAAGGTGATGCTCAACCCGCAGTACGGCATCGTCAACGCGTTCGGTACGAAGGTGCTGGGCTGGGAGTCTCCCCTGGCGTTCCTGACGACAACATCCGTGAGCGTGGGAGGGGTTGATGTCCCCGTCGCCCTGCCCACCGTCATCCTGTTCGAGGCGTGGAAGACCGCCCCTCTGGTCTTCCTGTTCGTCACCGCTCGGCTCCAGGTGATTCCCGATGAGCTGGAGGAGGCGGCTCAGATCGATGGCGCCGGTCCCGTACGGATCCTGCGCCACATCGTGCTGCCGCAGCTCACCGGCGTGCTCGCGCTGCTCCTGCTGCTGAGGTTCATCTGGTCGTTCCAGTCGTTCAACGACGTCTACCTCCTCACCGAGGGCGCTGGCGGTACGGAGGTGCTCGCGGTGAGGGTGTACTCCGAGCTGATCACCCGCGCCAACATCGGCACGGCCTCGGCGACCGGCCTGATGATGACCGCCGTGCTGCTGGTGTTCCTGGGTGCGTACTTCCTGCTGTTGCGCAAGCGAGGTGAGGTCGGATGAGGCCCCGGACGCGACGCCGGCTGATCACAGCCCTGCTGCGGCTCGTCGCAGTCACGATCATTCTCGCGTTCTCCGTCGGACCGGTTCTGTACGGGCTGCTGCTGTCGTTCCGCCCGTTGTCGACCATCGTGAACGAGCCACTGAACCTGATCCCGAAGCCGTCGGAGATCGACTGGTCGTCGTACGCGCTGGCGATGGGTGATGAGAAGGCCGGTGGGTTCGGTCTGACCCGGTTCATGGTCAACTCCTTCGTGGTGTCGTTCGCCACCGTCGCAGCCGTCCTTCTGGTCTCGATCCTGGGCGCGTACGCCGCCACCCGCCTGGCGTTCCGGGGCCGGTCGGCGGTGAACGTGCTGTTCCTGTCGATCTACCTCTTCCCAGGGATCGTGCTCGCCGTACCGCTGTTCGTGATGATGAGCCGAATCGGCCTGACCGGCACCCTGCCGGGGCTTGTGCTGATCTACGTGGCCCAGACCGTGCCAGTGGCGATCTACATGCTGCGCAACTACTTCGGCGCAATCAGCGAGTCGATCGAAGAGGCTGCGATGGTCGATGGCTGTGGCCGGATGGGGCTGATTCGGCGGATCGTCCTGCCACTCGCCCTGCCCGGCATCGCCGCCACGGCGCTGTACATCTTCATGATCGCGTGGAACGAGTACCTGTTCGCACTGCTGTTCCTCGTCGCGCAGCGGGACCGCTGGACGGTCGCCCTTGGCATCGCCCGGCTGACCGAAGCGACCGTGCCTGCCCCGGTGCTGCTGGCCGGGTCGATCACCATCACGATCCCCGTACTGCTGGCGTTCTTCCTGGCCCAAAAGCTGCTCGTCTCTGGCCTCACAGCCGGCGCCGAGAAGGGCTGATCGGCGAGCGCCCCAGGCAGGACTCGAACCTGCGACCAGAGGATTAGAAGTCCACTGCTCTATCCAGCTGAGCTACTGGGGCCGGCGGCGGAAAGTCTAGTGGGCTGGCTCGGTTCGGCTGCAGCCACCGTACGGACGAGAGCCTGGAGCCAGCGTGACCGCGAGTAGGTTCGGCCGGTGACCGAGTCCGGCGAACCCATCCAGTGGCGCCGGATCGGACTGTCCGCGTACGGGCCGACGCTGCTGTCGTCGATCGGGTTCGGGTCGATCGCTGCGCTGGTTCCTCTGACCGCCTTGCACCTGGGCGCTGACGTCGCTGTCGCTGCGCTCGTGATCGGTCTGATCGGCGTCGGGCAGCTGGTCGCAGATCTCCCGGCTGGCTGGCTCGCGGAACGGCTGGGCGAGAAGCGGGCGATCGTGCTGGCCTGCCTGGTCGACGCGTGCGCGCTGCTGGTCGCCTGGGCTGCCGCATCCGTGGTCGTGCTGGGCGCCGCAATCCTCGTGATCGGCATGTCGGGCGCCGTGTTCGGGGTGGCGCGTCAGGCGTACCTCACCGAAGTAGTTCCCGTGCGCTACCGGGCCAGGGCCCTGTCGACCTTGGGCGGCGTGTTCCGGATCGGTGGCCTGCTCGGGCCGCTGGCCGGGGCCGGGATCGTGGCGCTGTGGGGGCTGTCGGCGGCGTACATCTTCGCTGCCACGATGACGTTGATCGCAGCCGCCGTGACGCTGATGCTGCCTGACCTGCCGAGCGACGTACGGGCTCGTCGCAGCGAGATCGGCCCGAGCCTGCTGACTGTATTGAGGGGCCACGCTCGAGTGCTCGTGACCCTCGGCCTGGGAGCGCTGCTGATCATGCTCGTCCGCTCCGGTCGGCAAGCGATGCTGCCGCTGTGGGCCGAGGCGAACGGGCTGGATGCCACGCAGACCAACCTGATCTATGCCGTGTCGATGTCGTTCGACGTGGCGCTGTTCTTCCTGGGCGGCTCGATGATGGACCGCTTCGGCCGGCTCGCCGTCTCGGCCCCGGCCATGATCGTGATGGGGATCGGGCTGCTCGTGCTGCCGCTCACCCACACCGCGTGGACCATCGTGGCCGTCGCAGCCCTCCTCGGTCTGGGCAACGGCATCTCGTCAGGCATCGTCATGACGCTCGGCTCCGACGCGTCACCCGCTGCTGGTCGGACCAAATTCCTGGCCGGGTGGCGGCTCGTCTCAGACACGGGCAACTCCGCCGGGCCCCTGCTGATCGCCGCGTTCACCGCGATCCTGAGCCTCGCTGCCGCGTCGGTCACGGTCGGTCTGATCGCGATCGCTGGGGCGGCCTGGCTCGTCCGGGTGGTGCCTCGTCGCGTCGACTGAGGCGGCAGCGTCGGTACAGTGACGCGAGTGAACGACCTGTTGGTGTGGATCGACTGTGAGATGACAGGCCTCGACCTGGAGCATGATGCCCTCGTCGAGGTGGCAGCGCTGGTGACCGACGGCCAGCTCAATGTGCTCGGTGACGGCGTGCAGGTCGTGATCAAGCCACCCGCGTCCGCCCTGGAGCACATGGGCGAGTTCGTCACCGAGATGCATCGCAAGTCCGGCCTGCTGCCGCTCCTCGAATCGGGCGTCACCCTCGCCGATGCCGAGGAGCAGGTCCTCGCCTACATCCGGCAGTACGTGCCTGAGCCACGCAAGGCCCCCCTGGCCGGAAACACCATCGGTACGGACCGCACGTTCCTGGCCCGTGACATGCCCACCCTCGAAGGGCACGTGCACTACCGCAACGTCGACGTGTCGAGCGTCAAGGAACTGGCCCGACGCTGGTTCCCGCGGGCGTTCTACTCCTCCCCCACCAAGTCGGGCAACCACCGCGCGCTGGCCGACATCCGGGAGTCGATCGAAGAGCTGCGCTACTACCGCGAGGCCGTCTTCATCGCGCCTCCCGGACTCGAGCGGACCGAGCTCAACGAGATCGCCGCCCGGCACCGCGGGGCCTTGTCAGCGACCAACGACAAGACCCCCGAGGATGCCCAGGAACCGGACGCCGACGCTGGCTGACCAGCTGTGAGCCCAGCCACCGGTTTCGGTTGGCAGGAGGAAGGCCCGTTCAGGTATGCTCTGCTACCGGCCGATTCGGTGATCCGAAGCAGGCCAATGGTGGGTATAGCTCAGTTGGTAGAGCGTCTGGTTGTGGTCCAGGATGTCGCGGGTTCGAGTCCCGTTACTCACCCCAAGCAAGATCGGCAAGAATGTTCCCCATGCCGCTCGATCTGACCACCTACCGTGAGCCACGCCCGGCGCCTGTGCTCGACAGAGTGCGGGTGGGGTTCGGAGTGATCGCTGGCAGTGTCGCTGGCATCGCGTCCAGGCTGGCCGGCCGTGGGTCTGGCGCCTCGATCCGCGGCAAGGTGTTGATGACGGTCGCGCCGAACGCTCTCCGTACGCTGCTGCCTGGACGCACGATCGCCGTCGTGTCGGGTACGAACGGCAAGACAACCACGACTCACTTCCTCACTGCTGCCATCAGTCAGAGCCTGTCGCGGCCGGACCGCGTCGTCACCAACGCTGACGGCGCCAACCTTCACCACGGCATCGCTTCGGCTCTCGCCTCTCACCCCCGCTCTGACATCGCGATCCTCGAGACCGACGAGCGTGTCGTGCCTGACGTCGTCCGGCTCGGCAAGCCCGCCGTGCTCGTCCTGCTGAACTTCTCCCGCGACCAGATGGACCGCCATCACGAGATCAAGGCGCTTGGGCGCGGCTGGCGCACTGCGCTCGAGAACGCTGGCGACGACGGCCCGGTGGTTGTCGCGAATGCTGACGATCCCCTGGTGGTCTGGTCCGCCGAGACCGCCAAGCGCGTCGTCTGGGTCGACACGGCCACCCGCTGGTCACAGGACGCGACGCTATGCCCGGCCTGCGGCGCGGTCCTGACCCACACCGACGACCGCTGGGACTGCCCGGCCTGTCCGCTCACGCAGCCGACCGCCACCTACGTCGTCGGCAAGGACTCGGTGACCCTGCCCGACGGCACGACCCACTACCTCAACCTTCAGGTACCTGGCTCGTTCAACGTCTCCAACGCCGCGTGCGCACTCGCCGCGGCCGCAGAGCTGGGCGTCGACGCCGAGACCGCCATCGCCGGCATGGGAACCGTCACCTCGCCCGCGGGCCGCTACGCGTACGCTCACATCGGAGGCACGACGGCGAGGCTCCTGCTCGCCAAGAACCCTGCG
>Ga0116180_1003003_pt1 | contig 12987 bp, 14 predicted proteins | sample AD_UKC073_MetaG_FD_89804 | JGI IMG/M metagenome (GOLD analysis project Ga0116180, IMG submission 89804) | Active sludge microbial communities of municipal wastewater-treating anaerobic digesters from USA - AD_UKC073_MetaG | ecosystem: Engineered > Bioreactor > Anaerobic > Digestate | place: USA...
AAGTAGCTTAAAATGTAATGATTTTGGTATTTATAAACCTAAAGAAAATGGTGACAACCCAGGTGTTATGAATGAAGTTTTATGTTCGGTATAAATTTGTCCAAAAAAGGGTTGCCAATCCAACTTCTACCATAAGGATGCCCTGGGTTCCATCACAGCAATAACAGACAGATATGAAAATGTGGTGGAGAGATATAGATATGATGCTTACGGCAATCCCTACGAGGGAAGATTCCTCCATATGCCGAAGAATAATTCCTATGGCTTTACCGGCCAGCGGTTTGAACCGGAACTTAGGATGTATTCCTTTGCCTACAGGACATATAATCCGATGAGCATGAGGTGGATGACAGTAGATCCGGTCAGGGATGGAACCAACTGGTATCTGTATGTAAGTGGAGATCCAGTGAACCTGTGGGATCCGCTTGGGTTAAAGGAAGTAATTGTAGAGAAACAATATAAAGCAGAAGTGTATTTTTATTATTTTAGTATGTTTGTAGAAATATTAAGTGGTTCAGAACAAGGGGATCCTTATATAAGATATGAATATTATGTGGAAATAACAGAAGAAGTACCTGATCATTATGAGCTTATCGATGAAAAGATTCAAATTGAAAAAAGCAAAATAGATTATAGATTGCCGAGTATTAGTTGGACGGAAGAAGGTGTGATAAAATATATTTGGGGAGCTCCTAATGAGTCAGGTATAATTTCTGAAGATGAGAAATGAAAAATTAATAATACTATAATAATTTAATATTGGAGGGGTATAAATTGTCACTGAAAAGAAGATTAATTTTAACTATAATAGGATATATATTAATATACATTGTTTATTCTTATTTGTTGATGAGTTTAATAAAAGAAAAAAAAATGATGATATATAATATATTAGATTTTATGCTACCTTTTATTTTAGGATTTTGGGTGGGGATTTTTTTGAAAAATAAGGGAGCTATTTATGCATTGGTTTTTGGGTTAACAATAAATGTATTTACTTTTATATTTAGTTTGACATTGTTTGAAAACTATAAGTTAATTAACATGATCTTAATATGGTTTAAAGATATGTGGCTTTCTTTTGCTATAACAGCGTTAGGGGGTTATTTAGGGGAATTGTATGCAAAGAGATCATGACTGTCGTATATCTAAATAGAAAATTTAGTTATATACAGTATATATTTATGTATATTTAGCTAATTATAGAGGATTTTAGGGATTAAATTAATACTCTCCTTCTCTTAAGTGAGTAGGAGAGTATGACCTTCCCCCCCCCATTTGTCGGACACTGAGTTTAGATATAATTAAACTCAGGAGATGCCCACAAAATGGGAAGAAGAAATAGAGTATCTTTGTTTTGAACAAAAATTAATAAATGAATGGGGGAACTAATGTTAGAATGAAAAGTGGTTATATTTTTGTATTGATAATAACAATTTTGTTTGTTAATGCTTGTGTTGCAAAAGACTCAGTTGATTTCTTTAATATTAATGTAGGGGATAAACCTGATGAGTTAGGTGTTATCGTTGGAAAAGGCGAGATAAGAGATTCTGGGCCAACTGGTATTGCTTCACACAATAACATTATATATATTCTTGATGAAGTAAATTTAAGAATAAACATGTATACTAAAGGGGGTAAATTTATAAAGAATATACCATTGAGAGAAGAACTATTATATTATGATTTATCGGTTTCTCCAGAAGGGAAAATTATATTATTAACAGATGATGGTATATATTTGGTAGAGGAAACTATGGAAAAAATATATGATATTCCTGATGATATTAGTGTACCTTATTATTTTTCAAGTATAAATTCTAAATTAGGTAATATTATTTTTTCTGGTTTATGTAAAAACGGTCGTTTGAAGATCGGTGTAATTGATAGAAATGGATCCTATAAATATTTAGAGGGGTTTAGAATAATTTCCAACAATTCTGATTTAGTGGGAGTGCAGACATCAAATACTAATGTTGATGTTTACAGAGATGAAATTAAAGTGAATTCAATTAATATATCAAAGGATATGTATCCAATAGGATTAACAGATGAAAAAAATATTTTATGTTTACAACCCAATAGTGATGGATTTAAAATAATTAAAATAAGGAACGATGAGCGTATTGCGGAAAAATATTTACCATATAATCTTACATTTCAAGCACATGAAAAAATAGAGCCTATGAAGTATTTCAGAGTAACAAATAGTGATGAAATAATAATATTAGAGACATCTTCAAATGAAGTTAAAGTATTAATTATTCATTTCTAAGGTAGGAATATTATTCTTTTAGTATAGCGAGGTGCGTGAATGGTGAGACAGTTTAGAATATCAGGAAAAAATGGTTCGATAAAGATTAATCTTAAAGAATCTAATATATTATGGAAACAATACAAGATTTGATAATTTCAAAGCGGAAAATGGCTATCTTTTCTCTGTCATTATTAGTCATAAAAACCCCCCCTAAAACAAATAAATGGAATAGTAATGGATTCAAAGTGCTTAAACTCCTGATAATAACATTTTAATGAGAAAAATAAGCCCAATCCAGTGGAAAGTTAATGTGTTTTCAAAAAAATCACTTGTTTGGTAAAATTAAAGTGCCATAAAACTTGTATTGAAGTGATCGTAAAACCTTTTGGCGAAGGTTGGGACTGGGTAGCGATGGATTATTTCAATCAGTTTTATGGCTTTTCTTTTTTTAAAGGCCATATTTCTTATCAACCCTATCCCTGAAAAAGAAAACTAGTCCCGGGATATTGGCTTTAAAGCGTTTTAAGTAAAAGAAGACAGCCAGTCTGTAGAGAAGAAACTTACGGTAGAGCAGGTATTCCCTGATAGAGTTGAAGATAGAGTTTAGACTTCTTTGAAAGTGTGGCAGCAAGAAGAATGTGAGAATGGAGATGCTGATCCCGCAATGTTTGCAACGGTATCTTCAGATATAGATGGTATAGGTTTTCTTAAAAGAAATTACATATCTTCTGTAGTAACCGTTTTTGATTAAACGGTCATGGTAATGAGGGCATTCTGTCAAGCTAGGGAAATCATGGCTTCATGGTTTTTACTGTATTTCTCAATTGAAATCTAAAAATCGTGAATAACCCCTGCATAAAAAAATAACTCCTTATATAATTTGAAAAGATTTTATTAAATTATAAAGGAGAAATGAAGTATTAAAAGTAATTTTATTTTGAAAAAAATTAATGGATTTAAACCAATATAATTTGAAAAATTACACGGTGCTTAGCAGAATTATTATAACAGCTACACTAGACCCGAAAACAGCTGAACAGATAATCGAGCTTACCCGGCGGATTGTCGAGAAGAATAGGCTTACGGTTTTGATGGTAACTCATATTTAGTTGGGAGCTAAATGCGGTAAAAGCAGAACTAGCTGTTAAAACTTCTGTTTCAAGGATAGAAGCCAAAGCTTATGGGAAATTTTCGTTAGTTGAAGGAAAAGTTGATTTTCAAATTCCTTTTACTAAAATAAAAATTACTTTGACTGGAGATTTAGCAAGTATTGGTGGCGGAATAGAGTTTGACAAGGAACGTATAAAGATTGGTTATCATTTTGGTTTAGGTGCAGATATTGAAATAAGTTGGCAACCTTAGTTTTTGACAGGAGGAGATGAATAAATTGAAATATTTTATCAAACCTAAATATCAATATTTTTTATTATTGTTAATGCCATTACCCTTTGTCTTTATTGGTTCTGTAGCTATGATTAATTTAATGATTAATCAAAAAAGTAAAATGGCTATACATTTATTGATAGTAATTTTAGTTGCAAGTTTTATTTTACTAATATTTATACCTAATATTTTACAAATAAGTCACAATAAATTTTTTAGTAGAATTTATTTATACATATGCTATAAGTATAGGTATAGGTATATATGCTATTCGATATCAAAATAAAGTACTATCAAATAGATAAACAAATCCAACCAATTTAAATAGATTAAAAATTCGTATATGATGTCCTGGGTTCCATCACAGCAATAACAGACAGATATGAAAATGTGGTGGAGAGATATAGATATGATGCTTACGGCAATCCCTACGAGGGAAGATTTCTCCATATGCCGAAGAATAATCCCTATGGTTTTACCGGCCAGCGGTTTGAGCCAGAGTTGAGAATGTATACCTTTGCCTACAGGACATATAACCCGATGAGCATGAGATGGATGACAGTAGACCCGGTCAGATAGAATAGAAAAGAAATGTTATACAGATTCAAATGGTATTATCATTAATCCTGAAGGAAAATATATTTAAAATTATATGAAGAGCTTTTACATGAATACATGTACATAAGTATGAATAATGTAGGGGAGAACTCATTTCCCATATGATTGTCCACTAAGACAAATTTAAATAAATATTGTGCTGTTTAAAAAATTGATAAGCCAAATAAAAGGATGTCCTGAATTTATTAGAAAGGAGTTATAAATTGACTCTTTGGTATGTAAAATATATTATAATTTTCATAGTTTTTGTTATATATCAGCTTCTTCATATATTAAATATTATAGATATTATACCACGTAGCATATTTCTATTTATAATTCATCCTTTATATGGAATCTCATGGATTTTACTTTTTAATATTTTTGAGAATAATAGATGGAAAAAGGGAGAATTACTTATATATTTATTATGTATTTTAATGTGTGTTTTATTAATAACTAACTTAATAATATATGATGAAAAATTGATTTTTAAATATTCTGAGGTTATCCAGTTGCTTTTGCTAAGTTGGATTATTTATCATATAAAAAGAAATAAATGGTAACAAACAAAACTGACAGCTAACCATGAAAACAAACTGACAAGAACCAGATATGGAAATATGCGACTAGATATAGAGTGGAACATTTTAGTGAGGTGATTTAAGCTGAAAGAATCATTGGTTATTTTAATGATATTAATTATTACATTATCTAATATTGCTATGGCTTATGACAGGGATACATGGATTAAAATGACCCAATTGATACGGGACAAAGATTTTGAGCAAGTGGAAAAATATCTGGATGAACTCCTGACAAGTGCAAATCCTGAAAAAATATACCAACAATACTCAGATGTTATTGTTAACCTGGAGCGACATCGTGAACTGGAAAAGGCTTTAGAATTCGTCAATAAATATATCGACACATATCCGGATTATTCAGGTGATGCCTATATTTATAGAAAACAGGGATGGTTTTTGACAGAATTAAACAGGTACCAGGAGGCAATAGAGTCTTTCGAAAAGTTTGTGGCTCATTTTAAAGGTTCTATTTATGAACCATTAGCAAGATATAAATTAGGAATGCTCTATTTCCGGACCCAGGAATATGAAAAGGCTGAATACAACCACAAATTTTACATGGAGGATGAAAAGGAGATCAGGAAATACGGGGACTACCTGGCAGCTATAGAACTGCTCGATATCTATTTTGCCTGGGGTAAGATGGAAAAAGCAAAAGAGATGATAGATGAAGGCCTGGATCTTTTCTCCAGAGAGAATGAAGATATCAGGGACTATTATATCGCTTACTATATGAAACAGATTGAATATTACTTCATACAGAAAGACTGGAAGAACTTTAAAAGGGTGAATCGTTTACCGGTACCCTTTTATCTCAGGATTTTTTATGGCGGGTTAAACAGTAGGCTTAAAAAAATGAATACAGTATATAAATATCGTAAGAATGAGAGTTTCGTAGATGCCTATATCAATCATCGTCTATGGAAACATCAGGAGGTATTAAAGGCAGAGATTGATGAAAATCAGCTGAATAAGAAGCAGAAGTTGGCCCTGCAGACCATGAGAGGTATAGCCTATTACTGGTTCGGTGAAAAGGAGAAAGCCAGTGAGTACCTGAAAACTGCTAATGTAAGAGGAAACTTTCTTCTGGATGAGGCCTCCTATTATGCGGCATTAATAGAATTTGAGAAGGGCAATTATGAGGAAGCAGAGCAACAGTTGAAAAACTATCGTTCATTGTGGTATAGTGATGTCCCTGAAGGACACGATCTGGTCAGGCGCCTGGATTCAAAATTCGGGAGGTTGAAGTTTTTTGGAGAAGATGGGTAATTACTTTAAATTTATATTTATTTTATTGATTTTAGGATTGCTTATATTAGGTATAAATAGATATTATCCGGAAAATAAAGACGTTCTGCGGAAGTTTAAACTAAAAGGAGATGTATATACTGCTCAGTTTTATGATGATTCAAAAATAATAGTGACAGGCACCATGGGTTTTGGATTAAAATGTCTGGATATAGAAAAAGGTAAAGTACATTGGTCAGAAGATAAAGATAAAATAGTGTCTACACTAAATAAGCCTTTTATTTATAATGGTTGTTTATTTACAGGTACAGACCGCTCAAATTGCATATACAGGATAGACATTTCAACCGGAGAATATCTGGAAATATATGAAATTGATGGGATAGCGATTCTAACGGGAATATCAGATGAACAATTGTATTTTATAGCCAGAGCTGAAGACTATAGCAGCTATAAACTCCAGGTACTGGACTTTGATACTGGAAATGTAAGTACAATATATGAGTTCCAGGATAAGTTGATTCATGTAAGAGATCCACTGATATTTTACAAGGATTACATCCTTGTATCTACATTACAGAAAAACGACAGGAATTTCTTATACTCCATTAATAGGAAAAATGGAAATTTAATTTGGAAAATAGAATTACCCGTGACAGGGATGCGAATGTCAAATGTCATTTATGATGAAGAAGATAGTATTTACTGGGTAGATAGGGATAAAAACCTGTTATATGAAAAGAATCTAGAAACGGGTTCCATAGATTCAATTCAGTTGGAAGATATTACTAGCTTCTGCCTGAAATTTGATGGTGAACATATATTGATATATGGGAAAATGGAGGAAATAGGAACGCCAAATATGTATTACTCCGGATTATATCTTTATAATGTAAATGATAGATATATAAGAACTATACATATTAATTACAATAATGCATTAGTCAATGATGATAAAATAATTTACGAGTATAGGAATAAAATCTTTATATATTATCTGGAAACTGGAGAAAGCAGGGAAATATATTCATTCAAAGAAGAATTGGTAGACATGTTTGCTACAGAAAAATATCTTTTACTCATGTTAGCCAGAGATGTAGTAAAGGCACATGTTGGATATGAACCATATAAATATGTATTGTTATCGCTTTAGTGTATGAACAATCAGGAATGACAAGCTTTTTAGTGAGATCTGGGTTGTAAACCAGTACAGACAGGATAAGGAGCCTACCACAGATCATTGGCAAAAAGTTGGAATAGTACGGATATTATACAAATCAAATTTAAATACCTCCAGGCAGTTGATCCTGATTTAAAACAATCAGAATTTCCACTCTGGAGGTATTTTTATAAAAGCAAGGAAGTAGCCTGCTATTTATATTATAGAAGGGTTTATGCAGGCATGTTGCTTGTGATGACCTGTTTATCTTTCCAGCCGCCTTTCAGGAATCTAATTGTAAAGGCGAGTCCCCTGAATATCCAGTCCATGGTCATGGCTACCCAGACACCAAAGACGCCAAGTCCAAAGGTGTTACCCAGTATATAACTGAAGCCAACCCGCCAGACCCACATGGAGATGATGGCAATTACCATTGTAAACTTAACATCTCCTGCAGCCCGCAGGGGATTGGCCATGGTGAAGGATAAGGGCCAGAACACTATACACATGACATTGTAATATCGGATCAGTGTTAAAGCTAATTCTTTAGTTTCAGGTGTTAAATTATACAGGGTGAAGATTTGAGGAGCAAGGACAAAGATAAAGAGATTTGTAAAGGCAAGGGCAGTGATTGTTATCTTCATCATCTTCTTCGTATAATAAACTGCCTGCTCATAGTCACCTGCTCCCACACACTGGCCGACTATTGTTACCAGAGCCAGCCCGATGGCTGAACCCGGGATGGTAGCAAAGCCGGAAACTGTCATAGAGACTGCATTGGCTGCAATGGCAGCTGTACCAAAGCTGGCGATAAGACTCATAACCAGTATTTTTCCAATCTGAAACATACTGTTTTCCAATCCATTGGGTATTCCAATCCTCAAAATCTGCCTGATCATGGGGAAATTAAACCTAAAGGAAAACTTTTCGAGACTGATTGTATATATGGGCTTTCTTATCAGTATTAACATGATTACGGCAGCCACAACCCTGGAGACCAATGTAGGGATACTTACCCCGGCTACCCCCAGGCCTGCTCCATAAATAAGTATGGCATTACCGGCTATATTTATGATATTCATAATCAGAGAGGTGAACATGGAGACCTTTGAGTTGCCCATGGCCCGGAAAAGGGCCGCACAACTATTATAGAGACTTAGGAATGGAAAAGATAGGGCAGTATAGAAGAAATAGATCCGGGCATTCCTCATGACTGAACTATCAACCTGGCCGAATATTGCCTGGAGGATAGCCCTGTTGCCGATTAAGGCAATGACCATCATGGCGATAGAAATAGCCCCTGAACTCAGGATAAGTTGGTTGGCAGAACTACGGGCATTATCCCGGTTTCTTTTCCCCAGATATTGGGCTGTGATAACAGCTCCCCCTGTAGCCAGGGCTGCAAAGATATTGATTAAAAGGACATTAATCGTATCTACCAGGGAGACCCCGGAAACAGCACTTTCTCCTGCAGCGGACACCATGATTATATCAGCCATACCTACTGCAACGGCTAAAAATTGCTCGATTATCAGTGGTACGATTAATCTTTTTAAATCTTTTCTGGAAAACATTAATTCCATAAGACAGCCCTCCTGTTATTTCATTACCTGGAGGATATCTAATGTGCCTATAATCCAAGGTATTAAAACACCTTGTATTATTAAAAAGCTATCCCCACAAAATATGAATGTCATTTATTTTATATAAAAATTAAGTCCTGGAAGACATCCAGGACTTTTTATAAAAAAAAGCGCAGGTCAAGTCTTACCAGACTGAACACAACGCTTGGCTTACTCCTACGGGGTTAGCTGACGGGTTCGGGCTACCAAGTTGCCCTACCTGCTATATACAGGATTCACCCCCACTTATGGTTCCCCCGCTTTTTATGGGGAAATTCGGAGAAAACGTTATATTGTTTTTTTATTATTAATTATTACATATTTATAATACCATAAAAATATAGTTAATTCAAGGGAGTTTTTTGAAAGGCAAAATTTGCAGGAGGATTTTTTATTGGAATCAAGAAATTACTATAGAGATAGGAAAAGAGATTCGGGGTGATTATTAGTGGGGCATTTTAAGAAATGTGATAAGGATAGCAGGTTATAGATCTTTGTGGAGAAGGAGATATATAGAAAGAACCGGAATTTGTAGCAAACAATGTAATGAGTTGAGGAGGCTATAAAATGCAGAATATTATACTGGATATCATTAATCATTATGGTTATATAGGCGTATTTTTATTAATTGCCATTGAGAATATTTTCCCGCCCATTCCCTCAGAAGTGATTTTAACCTTTGGCGGTTTTATGACTACTTTTACCAGCCTGAATGTCTGGGGAGTTATTGTTGCTGCTACAATAGGATCAGTGCTGGGGGCGATTGTTTTATATATTCTTGGACATGTACTGAGTACAGAACGACTGGAGAATTTATTTGACAGTAAGTTTGGGAAAATGATGCATTTAAAAAGGGAAGATGTGCAGAAGGCAGAAAGCTGGTTTGCAGAATATGGCACTAAAGCAGTCTTCCTCTGCAGGTTTGTCCCCATTGTCCGTAGTTTGATATCCATACCGGCAGGTATGGCGAAGATGGAATGGTTTAAATTTTTGCCCTTAACTATTACTGGTACCTTTATCTGGAATTTAGTCCTGGTCCATCTGGGCAGATTTGCCGGAGAGGCCTGGGAATCGATTGTTTCATATATCAATATCTACTCAAAGATAGTTCTAGCTATTTTAATAATAATTATTTTAGTCTTTGCTATTATATTTGTTAAGAAAAGATTTATAGAAAAAAAGGAGTAGGGATTTTAGTAATAAGACAGGATAAACCAGGGGCCGGGTATGGAGGATAATTCAAGAGGTGGAAAAGATGGCTGTAGAAAATATAATCAATATTGTAAAAGAAGAATTGAAAGCAGTGCCCGGTATAGTAGGAGTAGTACTGAAATTAGGTCCTGTTTGCCGTTAACGGGGAGTATTGCATCAACGAGAAAAAGGCTGTAAAGATGATTGAAAGCTTTAAATACAAGCCGGCTGCCTATAAAGAGAGGATAGACAGGATTATATCTTTGCTATCTTTCGCTGTGGACAGGACCAGACAAGGACTGGATTTACTCCAGGGACTTGTCAGCGAAGTAGAAAATATAGCCGGAGAGTAAAAAGCTTGCAAGAAAGAGCAGTTTTTATTATAATTAGAGAGAAAATGTCCGTTTGGAGGTTATTGTGAAAATAGCAGTCATTGATGGATTGGGTGGGGGAATAGGTTCACAAATAGTCGAAAACCTTAGGGATATAGTAGTGGACTCAGTAGAAATCATAGCCCTGGGAACCAACTCCCAGGCGACTACCAACATGCTAAATAAGGGAGCCAGCCGGGGGGCCACTGGAGAAAATGCCATCTGTTATACGGTGAGGAATGTAGATCTAATAATTGGTCCCATCGGGATAATTATTCCCAATGCCATGTCAGGAGAGATTACCCCAGCTATGGCCGAAGCCATAGTGGATAGTCCGGCAGAAAGGATTCTGCTGGGAATCAAACAACACCACCTAAGAATAGTTGGTTTAAAGGATATCTCCCTGAATCAATTACTGAAGGAACTGGAAGTGGAGTTAAGGGCTTATCTTGATGATGTATACATAAAATGATATTGGCCTGGAAATGATATATCTTTATTGATCAGGACAGTTAAATATATGATTAGACGATAAAGTGACGAATCACGAAGACTTCCATCAGTAAGGAACACTGATGGGTTTTCGTGTTTTTTTGTTTGTATATCTATAATTTTCTGCTTTCCGCGGGTCAAATAAAATTTAAATATATATTTAAAAAAATATGTGGAGGGATATTCTATGACAAGTAACAAAACTTTTACAACAAGAAATTTAGTATTGATGGCTTTATTCATTGCCCTGGGTATTGTTTTACCTATCAGTTTTCATGTATTTGGTAATGTGGCCCGGGTCCTGTCTCCCATGCATATAACTGTATTCATTGCAGGAGCACTTATGGGGCCTGTTGCCGGCCTTGTGGTGGGAGCCCTGACCCCTTTGTTGAGCTCTCTCATTACTTCCATGCCCCCCTTGATGCCCATGCTGCCTTTGATGTTTTTTGAACTGGCAGTCTATGGGTTGGTAATCGGTTATCTGTACAGGGTCAAAAAAATGAACATCTTTGTCAGTCTGCTGATAAGCATGCTGATTGGAAGAATCGCCTATGGTATAGTTGCCTCAATTATGGTATATGTTTTCGCAGTTCCCAATTTACAGGGCAATCCCTTTGTACTTGTTCCAACAATGATTGTGTCAGGACTGCCAGGTATTGTATTGCGTCTCCTTGTTGTCCCCTTGATAGTTAAATTCCTTGGCAATACCCGGTATTTTCAGGAAGAGACAGAATAAGATATAGCTGAAACATATTTAGAAATAGATAAATTCAGGAGGGAATATATGTGAAACTGGTCTGTGTAGGAGATAATGTAGCAGATTTTTATCCGGAAGAGGGGATACTCTATCCCGGTGGAAGCACCTATAATGTAGCAGTACTGGCCGGGAGATACGGAACCCGGACTGCCTATCTGGGGACCTTTGGTAATGATGATGCCGGCCAGTATTTGCTGGAAGTGCTGAAGGAAGAAGGGGTTGACTGCTCTTATGTAAGTATATTAGAGGGTAAAAATGCCATAGGCAGGATAATCAATAAGGGAGGGGAGAGCCAGGTCCTTACAGTGGACAAGGGGGTCTATAGGGATTTTTCCCTGTCAGAGAAGGATCTGGAGTTTATCAAGGACTTTGATTACCTGCATACTACTGTCTATAGTTATACAGAAAGTTACCTTCCCTTTTTTAAAGAAAAGGGCCTGGCTGTTTCCTTTGATTATTCATTTATGAGTAGCATAGAATACCTGGCGAGGACTCTTCCCTATGTGGATATAGCCTTTTTCTCGGCTGTAGGATTAGAAGGGGATATAAAGGAATTTATGAAAGAAGTCAGCAATTCAGGGCCAGAACAGGTAATTGTTACAATGGGTAAGGAAGGAGTACTGGCCTATTATGGCCAGGAGTTCTATTATCACCCGGCCAGGCAGGTAGAGGTGGTGGATACCCTGGGGGCAGGGGACGCCTTTATCGCCATGTATTTGACAGCCCTTGGCCAGGGTTATTCTATCGAGGAGATCCTGGAGAAAGCCACTGATAAGGCGGCCGAATGCTGCACTATGCCCGGCACCTTCGGCCGGGGAATAACGACACAAGGGGACGGTTCTCCTGTGCCATAACTCAAATGGACGGTTCTTTTGGGTTGAAAAATATTTCCTGTGTAAAAAAGGACCTGAATACCATAGAGACTCAGCATCTATATACAGATGCCAGGGTCTCTTTTTTTATATTTATAATATAACTAAATTTATAAAGGATCAGTTTGTCAGGGGTTAATGAGCTGTCCCTAATTAATTCCTTATCCAGTTTGATTTGTTATAAGTATTGACAGATTAGGGATAAAGAAAAAAGAAATATTAGGAAAATAATCTAAACAAATAATTGACATAGGACATTCTACATAGTAAATTAATACGTATAAGATGAGGTAAAATTATAAATATTCTTTTGTAACAAAGATTTTTTAGTAAAGCAAAGCCTGCAGAAGAGATAGAGAGAGGATTTGAAGCATTAATAGAAGATATTGAAAAAAATAATGATGAAATAGTTCTATCAGTAAAAAAATATAAAATAGAAAGGGGGGAATAA
>Ga0116180_1003007_pt1 | contig 12972 bp, 10 predicted proteins | sample AD_UKC073_MetaG_FD_89804 | JGI IMG/M metagenome (GOLD analysis project Ga0116180, IMG submission 89804) | Active sludge microbial communities of municipal wastewater-treating anaerobic digesters from USA - AD_UKC073_MetaG | ecosystem: Engineered > Bioreactor > Anaerobic > Digestate | place: USA...
CTCGAACAGTGGCAGGAGGCAGTGGTCCCCGAGGGTGGGGGAGTGGACGCCCTCGCGGTGCGCCACAGCCACCCCCAGTGGGTGGTCTCCGCGCTGCGGGCCGCCCTGCTCGGGCACGGGCGAGCCACCGCCGAGACGATCGACACCGAGCTCGAGGCGCTCCTGGCCGCCGACAACGACCCGCCCCGCGTCCACCTCGTCGCCAGGCCCGGTCTGTCGGACGTGGACGAGCTCCTGTCCACCGCGGAGGCCCGCAAGAGCACCCTGTCGCCCCACGGCGTGGTGCTCGAGAGCGGTGACCCCGGGGCCGTCGCGGCCGTGCGCCAGGGCCGGGCGTCGGTGCAGGACGAGGGCTCCCAGCTGGTGGCCCTGGCACTGGCGGCGGCCGAGGTGGGACCCGACGTCCCGGACCGCTGGCTCGACCTGTGCGCGGGGCCCGGTGGCAAGGCCGGGGTGCTCGGCGCGATGGCGGTGCAGCACGGCGCCGACCTCACCGCCGTCGAGGTGACCCCCCACCGTGCCGACCTCGTGCGGACCACCCTCGCGGCCCTGACCCGGCACGCCGAGTCGGTCGGCCAGCGCGTCGAGGTGCGCACGGCCGACGGGCGTGACGTGGGCGGGGAGGAGCCGGCCGCCTATGGCAGGGTGCTCGTCGACGCCCCGTGCACCGGGCTGGGCGCGTTGCGCCGCCGCCCCGAGGCGCGGTGGCGCCGCCAGCCCTCCGACGTCGCCGAGCTGGCGCCGCTGCAACGGGCGCTGCTGACCTCGGCGCTGGCCGCCGTCGCCCCGGGTGGGGTGGTCGCCTACGCCACGTGCAGCCCGCACGTCGCCGAGACCAGGTTCGTCGTCTCCGACGTGCTGAAGAAGCACCCTGACGTCGAGGTCGTCGACGCCCGACCGCTGTTCACCGACGCCTCCGGGGCGCCCGTCGACGGGCTGGGTGACGGGCCGTACGTGCAGCTGTGGCCGCACGTCCACGGCACCGACGCGATGTTCTTCGCCCTGCTGCGTCGCCGCTGAACACCGTCACGGCCTAGGGTTGCGCCCGTGCTGATCTCACCGTCGATCCTCTCCGCCGACTTCGCGAACCTCGAGCGCGAGCTGGGGGCGATCGCCAACGCCGACTGGGCCCACGTCGACGTCATGGACAACCACTTCGTCCCGAACCTCACGCTCGGGCTGCCCATCGTCGAGGCGCTGGTGCGGGTGTCGCCCATCCCGATCGACTGCCACCTCATGATCGAGGACCCCGACCGCTGGGCCCCGGGGTACGCCGAGGCCGGGGCGCGCTCGGTGACCTTCCACATCGAGGCCGTCGCGGATGCCGTGGCGACCGCTCGCGCGATCCGCGCCGCTGGTGCCCGGGCGGCGTTCGCGGTCAAGCCGGGAACGCCCTTCGCGCCCTACGAGGACCTCCTGCCCGAGGTCGACATGGTGCTCGTCATGACCGTCGAACCCGGGTTCGGAGGCCAGTCCTTCATGGCCGACCAGATGTCCAAGGTCGCGCAGGTCCGCGAGGCCGTGCGCCGCCACGGCGGCGAGGTGTGGGTGCAGGTCGACGGTGGGGTGTCCGCCTCGACGATCGAGCAGTGTGCGGATGCCGGTGCCGACGTCTTCGTCGCAGGCTCCGCGGTGTACGGCGCCGAGTCGGCGTCCGCGGCGATCGAGCAGCTGCGCGCGCTCGCCACCGCCCACACCCACCGGTGAGCCACCCGGCATCCCTGCTCGACGAGGTCGCCGCCGACCGGGGCTACGTCGTGGGCCGGACTGCCGGTTCGTCGACTGCACGGCGCTGATCTGCGCGGCGCGAGCCTGCTGGGCGCCTACGGATACACCGAGGCGAAGGCTCGGAAGATCTGTGCAACGTTGGACAAAGATTCAACACAGTTCGCCTAGAGTCGTGTGCATGGATGTCCATGCCGCCCTGACCGACGTTCGCTCCTCAGCCACCATCCTCGACGCGATGCGCGCTGGCGAACGGCTCGAGGACGTCGCCCGTTCGGCCGGTCCTGAGGTGGTCGACCACCTCGTCGTCGCCACCACGGACCCCGATCCGATCACCGCGATCGCAGCGGTGCACGCCCTCGGCGCCCACGGCAGCGCAACGGCCGGGGCGCACCTGGTCAGCCTCCTGGACGACGAGCGAGCCCACGTGGCGGAGCACGCCATCGACGCCCTGTCCGGGGTGGTTGCGCAGGCCGCGGCCCTCGAGCGGCTCGTCCGGCACTGCGCCGAGGGCGGCTTTCCGGGGATGCTGGCGGCGCGCACCCTGGAGCGGTGGGCCGCGGCGTCTCCGGATGCCGTCGAGCACGCCGTGACGGTCGGCCTCGCGTCGGAGCGCGACCCGGCTGCCCGGGCGCACCTGGAGGAGCTGGCTCAGGACCTGCGCAGCGGTGCCCGCGACGCCACGAAGCCGCCGACTCGCGGGGGCCGGGCCTCACCGTGGCCCAGCTCTTCCTGCACGGTGACCTCGACGGCAGCCTGCGCCACTCCGGCCAGGGCGACACCGGCGGGGTGGCAACGCTCCTCGTGCACCTCGGGGACGCCCTGCTGCGTCACGGCGCCCGGGTGGACCGGGTGATCACCATCTCGGGGAGCAGGGATGCCGCGGTCGCCGACGCGTGGGCAGCCGGCGCGACCACCGGCCGCACCCTCTCGCAGGACCTCGCCCCGAGAGGCCACCACTACGCGCGCATCCCGTTGAGCGGGCCCTCGACGAGCGTGTCGACGGCGTGGTCGCTGCGCATCCAGGCGCGCCACGGCATCCGAGAGGTCCTGCGCGCCGCGGGTCGCGTCGACGTCATCCACCTGCGGATGGCGGACGTCGGGTCGCTGGTCGCGGCCGAGGTGGCGGCCGAGCTCGGCATCCCCGTGGTGCTGACCCTGGCCCCGGACCCCCAGGCGCTCCTCGCCGCCCGAGAGGCCGACGGGAGCCTGACCCGCGCCGAGTTCGGCGACGCAGACCGGGTGGAGCACCTGTGGTTTCGCGACCGGCTGCTGCGGGCCCTCGCCGCGCAGGCCGAGCACCTCGTGCTGTTCCCACGCCCGGACGTCGAGCGCAGCATCGGGCGGCTGGTCGGCATCGACGTGACGGCACAGCGCGAGCGGGTGTCCGTGGTCGGCGAGGGCATCGACCTCGCGGCCCTCGAACGCGTGGCCAAGGAGGTCGCCGGCGACGCGCCGCGGAGCCCGGAGACGGCATCCGCGCTCCGGGAGCTGAGCGCCGTGCTCGACCAGCTTCCCCCGAACCGGCGTGGCCTGCCCCTCGCCGTGTCGGTCGGCCGGCTGTCTCCGGTCAAGGGCATGGCGACGCTGGCGTCGACCTGGCTCACCGAGCCCACCCTGCGGGAACGCTGCAACCTCGTCATCGTCGGTGGTGACCTGGACGACCCGACGACCGAGGAGGCCGCCGAACTCGCCCGCATCCGAGAGGTCGTCTCAACCGACGACTGCGCCGGAGAGGGGCTGCTCCTCGCCGGCCACCGCCCGAACGCCACTGCCACCGCGTGGCTCGCAGCCGCCCACCGGGGCGTCCCCGGGGTGTGTGCGCCCGACGGGGTCTACGTCTGCGCCAGCCTCAAGGAGGAGTTCGGCATCGCGATCCTCGAGGCGATGGCGATGGGCCTGGTCGTCGTGGCCCCGAACAGCGGGGGGCCGGCGACCTACATCGAGGACGGCGTCACGGGTGTCCTCACCGACACGACCGACCCACGACGGCTCGCGGACGCGTTCGGCCGTGCCCTCGAGCTCGCCTCGTCACCGGGTGAGGCGCTGCGGACCCGCCGCTCACGGGCAGTGGTCCGCGAGCGGTTCGGCATCGACACGATGGCCTCGTCCCTGGTCGAGGTGTATGCCGCGGTGGCGGCGCGCCAGGCCGCGACGTCGCTGCCGAGCGCGGTCACGTCATGACCCTGCTCGTCATCAGCCCCGACTACGCCTCCCACCTGTACCCGCTCGCCACCCTCGCGACGGCCTGGCAGGCCGAGGGTGAGCGAGTGGTGGTCGCCACCGGCGGGGCCACCGACGCCGTGGTGCGGGCGTTCGGGTACGACCGCGAACACCTTCAGCTCGGCCGGGGGTCGAACCCCGGGGTCATCCGAGCCGAGGAGCAGCCGCCGGGGGAGGACGACGCACTGCGCGGCTTCTTCGACGCCACCCGCCGCGGCGCCGTGGCCGCCCTCGAGTTCCAGGCACGGGCGCGCGGCGATGACCTGCTGTGGAACGCGGTCGGCGTGGCGCGCGAGGTCCAGGCCATCGTCGAGCGCGTGCAGCCGGATGCCGTGATCGTCGACCACCTGGCCTTCGGGGCCCGTTTGGGGCTGGTGGGCGCGCAGGTACCGCACGCGGACGTGGTGCTCGGCCACCCGACTGCACTCACCGTCGGTGACGAGGTCTACGGCCACCCACCGACCTGGCCGCGTGCCATGCGCCCCGCTGACGAGGAGCTCGCCGACCTGCGGGTGCTGTGCGAAGGGGTCCGTGACACGTTCACGGCCCAGTGGAACGCAGCGCTGAAGGACCTGCGTCCGAGCGCGCAGCCCAGCCGGGACGCCTTCGCCGAGACGGGCGACCTGCTGCTGCTCAACTACCCGGCCGCGCTCCACGAGCCCGAGCGCACGGCCCTGCTCCCGCCGCACACCTTCCTCGGGTCGGCAGTGCGCGAGGAACCACGGGACGCACAGGTCGAGGCCTGGCTGGACGCCGACGAGGGGAGCGTCGTGTACGTGAGCCTCGGCAGCTTCCTGTCGGCCCGCTCCGACGTGCTCGCGCTGATCGCCGACGCCTTGCGACGGCTCGACGTCCGGGTGGCCCTCGCGACCGGCTCCGCGCCGGTGGAGGAGCTCGGGCCGCTGCCGCAGGGTTGGCTCGTGCGCGAGTTCCTCCCGCAGGTGCGCCTGCTTGCCGCGTCCAGCGTCGCCCTGACGCACGGCGGCAACAACAGCGTCACCGAGGCCCTGACCGCCGGGGTTCCCCTGCTCGTCCTGCCGTTCTCGACCGACCAGTTCGCCGGTGCCGCGGCGATCGAGCGCACCGGGGTCGGGGTCTGCCTGGACCCCAACGCCACCACCTCGGGCGACATCGCGGATGCCGTGCGGCACCTTCTCGCCCCGGGCGGCGCCCGCAGTGCCGCGGCGGCGATCGGCGAGGGGCTGCGCGAGGTTCCCGGTCCGCAGCGAGCACGGGCCGCCGTGCGCCAGGCGCTCAGCGGCTGACGTCGGCTGACCGGTGACCTCGTGAGATCACCTGGAGCAGGTCGGCGGCGACGGCGACGGCGATGCTCGCAGGCTCCTTGCCGGCCAGGTCGGGCACGCCGATGGGGGAGTGGATCCGGTTCACCACGTGCGCCGGGTGGCCGTCCGCCGCGAAGCGTTGCTGGAACCGGGTCCACTTGGCCGAGGAGCCGATGAGTCCCACGGATCCCAGTCCCGCTCGTCGCAGGGCTGCGTCGCACAGGGCGTAGTCCTCGGCATGGTCGTGCGTCATCACGACGACGTGCGTTCCAGCGGGCAGCGAGTCGAGCACCATCTCCGGCAGGGGTGAGTGGTGCCGTTCGACGCGGGCCACGGCCTCGCCGAGCCACGACATCATGGCGACGTCCAGCTGCTCCTCGCGGGAGTCCACGAGGTGCAGGTCGAGGTCGTGACGGCTGAGGATGCGCGCGAGCTCGTGGCCGACGTGCCCGACACCGAAGACGGCCACGCACGGCACGACGGCCAGGGGTTCGAGCAGGACGCTGACCTCGCCGCCGCAGCACTGGCGGCCGTGCTCGGTGCGCGCGCGCTCGCTGAGGGTGATGTCGAGCTGCTCGGGGACGTCTGCGCCGTCCGTCAGCATCCGCCGAGCGCGCTCGACGGCGGTGGCCTCGAGGTTGCCGCCGCCGATGCTGCCCCAGGTGTCCCGGTCGGAGACGACGAGCTTCGCGCCGGCGTCGCGCGGCGCGTGTCCGCGAACCCGGGTCACCGTCACGAGGACACCGGGCTGACGGGAGGTGCGCAGGTGGTCGAGCGCTGCGAGCCAGTGCATGTCAGCCCTCCACGACCGGGTGCAGACCTGGGGGCACGCCCCCGCCGCGAGCGTGCTCGACTGCCCAGAAGACGGCTTCCGGCGTGGCTGGCGTGGCCAGGCCCACCGAGACCCCGGGGGGCCCGAACGCTGCTGCGGCCTGACGAAGGGCCTCTCGCACCGAGAACGCCAGCATGAGCGGGGGTTCGCCGACGGCCTTCGATCCGTAGACGGCGCCGTCCTCGTGGGCGCGCTCGAGCAGGGTGACGTTGAACTCCTCGGGCATCTCGGAGAAGCTCGGGAGCTTGTAGGTACTGGCCGTGTTCGTCGCCAGCCGGCCCCGCGAGGGCCCGTCCGACTCGTCCCACCGAAGGTCCTCCAGGGTCAACCAGCCAGCCCCCTGGACGAACGCCCCCTCGACCTGGCCGAGGTCGATGAGGGGGGACAGCGAGTCGCCGACGTCATGGACGACATCGACGAGCAGCACCCGATGGCTGCCGGTGAAGCCGTCGACCTCGACCTCGGCCGCGGCGACGCCGTAGGAGAAGTACTTGAACGGGGAGCCCTGCATGGCCGCGGCGTCCCAGTGCAGCCCCTCGGTGCGGTAGAAGCCCGCCGCCCACAGCTGGACGCGGTCGGCGTAGGCCACTGCCACGAGATCGGCCCAGGGCAGGGCCTCTGCATGGGCAGCCTCCACCGCGCGCAGCCGCTCGCGGATCTGGACGCAGGCATCGAGGACGGCACCCCCGTTGAGGTCCGCCCCGGAGCTCGCGGCGGTCGCCGACGTGTTCGGCACCTTGTCGGTGCGCGTCGGCGCGAGGCGCACCAGGTCGAGGGGCACGTCGAGCGCCGTGGCCGCGATCTGGAGCATCTTGGTGTGCAGGCCCTGGCCCATCTCGGTTCCGCCGTGGTTGACGAGCACGGACCCGTCCCTGTAGACGTGCACGAGAGCCCCGGCCTGGTTGAAGGCGGTGAAGTTGAAGGAGATGCCGAACTTCACCGGCGTCACCGCGATCGCTCGCTTGGAGTGCTCGTGGCTCGCGTTGTACTGCGCGACCTGTTCCAGTCGCCGGGCCACGTCCCCGGAGGACAGCACCTGCTCCCAGCAGGTGACGATCCGCTCGGCGTGTCGCACGACCTGGCCGTAGGGGGTGCTCTGGCCCTCGCGGTAGACGTTGCGGCGCCGCAGGGAGAGCGGGTCGATGCCGAGCAGCGGGGCGCACCGGCCGAGGATGTCCTCGATGACGAGCATCCCCTGCGGGCCGCCGAAGCCGCGAAAGGCAGTCTGCGACGTCTTGTGGGTCCGGGCGATCCGACCATCGACCCGCACGTTCGGGATCCAGTAGGCGTTGTCGACGTGGCAGAGGGCACGAGCCATGACGGGTTCGGACAGGTCCAGGCTCCAGCCGCCGTCCGAGGTCAGGGTGGCCTCGAGGGCGAGGAGGTGGCCGTCGTCGTCGAACGCCACCTGCCACCGGGTGTGGAAGCCGTGCCGCTTGCCGGTCATGGTCATGTCCTGCCCGCGAGTGAGTCGAACGCGCACCGGACGCCCGGTGATCACCGCGCCCAGGGCGGCGACGGCCGCGAACCCGTGGGGCTGCATCTCCTTGCCTCCGAAGCCACCCCCCATGCGCAGGCACTGCACGGTCACGGCGTGGGTGGCTCGACCGAGCACGTGCGCGACGATGTCCTGGGTCTCGCTGGGGTGCTGGGTGCTGCTCTGGACGAAGACCTGCCCGCTCTCGTCGACGTGGGCGATCGAGCAGTGGGTCTCGAGGTAGAAGTGCTCCTGCCGGCGCTGGTCGTCACGCCGCTGAAGACGTGGGCGGCCTGTGCGAGGCCGCTCTCGACGTCACCGCGTTCGAGGCGGGGCGCACCGCCCTGGAAGCTGCCGGCGTCGATGGCCTCCTCGACCGTCACCACGGCCGGAAGCACCTCGTACTCCACCTCGACCGCGAGGGCCCCGAGGCGGGCAGCCTCCGCGGTCTCGGCGAGCACCCAGCAGACCGACTGGCCGTGGAACATCACCTCGTCGGGGAACAGCGGCTCGTCGCCCTTGGCCCCGGCGTCGTTGATGCCGGGTACGTCCGCGGCCGTGAGCACCCGCACGACCCAGGGCACCGACAGCGCGGGCTCGGCGTCCAGACGGGTCACGAGGGCGTGCGCGTGCGGAGCCTGGACGGGATGCGCGTGCAGCAGCCCCGGCATCCGCGACCCGAGGTCCTCGGTGTACAGCGCCCGGCCGGTGACGTGCAGGGCCGCCGACTCGTGGGGCAGCGGCTGGCCGACGACCTGGTCGTCAGGGCCTTGGGCCACGGCGCTCATCGGGTCACCTCCGGCGTGCTCGCGCCCTGCGCGTGCAGCCGCACCAGGGCGGTGGCGAGCACCGCCCGGCGGTAGGCGGCGCTGGCGCGGTGGTCGTCGATCGGGGTGCCGACGTCGCGCAGCACCTCGCCGGCCGCCGCGGCAGTCGCCCGTGTCCACGCCCGCCCTTCGAGGGCGGCCTCGGTGTCGGTCGCCCGCAGGGGAGTGGCGGCGACACCGCCCACCCCGATCCGGGCGCGCTGAACGCTCCCGTCGACGACGTGCAGCGACACCGCGACCGCGACACTGGTGATGTCGTCGTGGCGTCGCTTGGCGATCTTCTGGAACCCCGTGACCTCACCGAGCGGCAGGGGGATGCGGACGGCGCGGATCAGCTCGTCGCGGCGCCGCACGCTGCGCCGGTACCCCGTGAAGAACGATGCGAGGGGTACCAGTCGCTGCCCGTCGGTGCCGTGGAGCACGACGTCGGCCTCGAGGGCCAGCAGCGCCGGGGCGAGGTCGCCGATGGGGGAGCCGGTGGCGAGGTTCCCGCCGATGGTGGCGCTGTTGCGGATGAGCGGGGACGCGAACAGCGGCAGCACGGCGGTGAGCAGCGGCACCTCCCGCGCGATGCCCCGCTCAAGCTCGGCCAGGGTGACCGCGGCCCCGATCTCGAGGTGGTCGGCGCCACGGGTGGCCGCCCGCAGCTCCGCCAGGTGGTCGACACCGACGACCAGCTCAGCCCGGGCACCCCGAAGGTTGACCTCGACCCCCCAGTCCGTGGACCCCGCCACGACAACGGCATCCGGATGCCGCTGGAGCAGGTGGATCGCCTCGTCGAGGTCGGCGGGTCGCACGTAGGAGCCGGTGGGACCGTCCACGACCACGGGTGCAGCGGCGGGTCCGGGGCCCTCCAGCCGGCTGGCGAGCGCGTCGTCGGTCTGCGGGAGGCCGAGCGCGAAGGCGGCTTCGCGGATCGGACGGTAGCCCGTGCACCGGCACAGGTTGCCGGAGATGGCCGTGAGGTCGAAGCCGTTCGGCCCGACCTCGCCCCCGTGGTCCTTCGGTGACGGCGCCCGGTCCGGACGGTAGAACTCGGCGGCCATCGAGCACACGAAGCCGGGCGTGCAGTAGCCGCACTGCGACCCACCGCGCACGGCCATCTCGTGCTGGACGGGGTGCAGCGCCTCGGGCGACCCGAGCCCTTCGGAGGTCACGACCTCCTGGCCCGCCAAGGCGCTTGCCGGGAGCAGGCAGGCGTTGACCGCGGCCCACCGGGTGCGGTCATCGCCGTCGCGCCGGGCCAGCATCACCGAGCAGGCACCGCACTCACCCTCGGCGCACCCCTCCTTGGCTCCGGTCAGCCCGATCGAGCGCAGCCAGTCCAGGGCGGGGGTCCACGGGTCGGTGCCGGCGAGGTCGTGGATCACACCGTTGACCGTCACCCGGGGGGTCTGGTTGGTCGCCATGGCCTGATCCTCCTCGTCGTCGCGGCCCGTGGGGCCCTTGTGCCCAGCGGCATCCGGGTGAGGGAGCACACACGGCGAGGCCACGGTAACCCCGCGCCGGGGTGCGGCATACTGGGCGTGACACGTGCTCCGGGGTCGGTGTAATTCCGAACCGGCGGTGACAGTCCGCGACCCGACCGCAGCCAGCGGCCGGTTGACCCGGTGAAACTCCGGGACCGACGGTGAAAGTCCGGATGGTAGGCAGCACGTGCTGGCGAGGCCCGCGGGTCTCGCCGGCGGTCGTCGTGGTCGGTTGCCCTCGGGTGCCAACCTTGGACAACCATCCTCCCGGAGCCTGACCGAACACCCGGTTTCCAGGCACGAGGGCAGGACATGGACGAGAGCACCGCGCTGATGCAGCGGGCGATCGACGCTGCTCGCCTCGGCCCGCAGGCCGACCCCAACCCGCGGGTGGGCTGCGTCGTCACGGATGCCGCGGGTCGGGTGGTCGGTGTCGGGCACCACCGCGGGGCCGGCACCGCGCACGCCGAGGTCGACGCGCTCGCCCAGGCGGGGGAGGCGGCCCGCGGCGGCACCGCCCACGTCACCCTCGAACCGTGCAACCACACCGGACGCACCGGCCCGTGCACCGGCGCCCTGCTCGAGGCGGGCATCGCCCGGGTCGTCTTCGCCGTCGGGGACCCCGACGCGGTCGCCGCGGGTGGGGCCGCGACGCTGGCCGCCGCCGGGGTCGCCGTCGAGACCGGGGTCCTGCGCGAGGCCGCCGAGGAACTCAACGAGTCGTGGCTGCACGCCCGCCGCACCGGCCGCCCGTTCGTCATCGCCAAGAGCGCCTCGACCCTCGACGGTCGCACGGCCGCCGCCGATGGCACGAGTCGCTGGATCACCGGCGAGGCAGCCCGCGCCGACGTGCACGACCTGCGCTCGCGGTGCGGCGCCGTCGTCGTCGGCACCGGCACCGCCCTGAGCGACGACCCCCAGCTCACCGTGCGCACAGCCGACGGCACGGCCGCCGGGTCCCAACCGCTGCGCGTCGTGGTCGGCCACCGCACCCTCCCGGCGACGGCGCGCGTGCTCGACGGCGCGGCCGAGACCCTGCTGCTGGCGACCCACGACCCCGGCGCGGTGCTCGCGGCACTGCACGCCCGCGGCATCCACCGCGTCCTTCTCGAAGGTGGCCCGACGCTGACCGCGGCCTTCCTCGCCGCCGGCCTCGTCGACGAGGTCGTGGCCTACGTCGCGCCGGCGCTGCTCGGCTCCGGCCCCACGGTCAGCAGCGACCTCGGTGTGCGCACCATCGCGGATGCCGTGCGCCTGGACCTCGTCGACGTCACCGTCCTGCCCCCCGACGTGCGGATCACCGCCCGCCCCGCCACCGCACCCCCGGTCCACCCCCGGGCAAGGAGCTGATCGCCGTGTTCACCGGAATCGTCGAGGAGCTCGGCACCGTGCTCGCCCTCGACACCCTCGAGGCAGACGGCCGCACCGACTCCGCGCGCCTCACCGTCGCGGGCCCGCTCGTGACCGCCGACGCCACCCACGGCGCGTCGATCAGCGTCAACGGGGTGTGCCTCACAGTCCTCACCCACGGGGACGGGGAGTTCACGGTCGACGTCATGGCACAGACGCTCGCGCTGACCAGCCTGGGCGCGCTGCGACCGGGCGACCGGGTGAACCTCGAGCGCGCGATGGCAGCCGACGGTCGGTTCGGCGGCCACGTCGTGCAGGGCCACGTCGACGGGGTCGGCACCATCGTGCGCCGGACGCCCGGCGAGCGGTGGGAGGTCGTCGAGGTCTCGTTGCCCGCCGACCTCGCCGGCTACGTCGTCGCGCAGGGGTCGATCACCGTCGACGGGGTGAGCCTGACCGTGGCCGGGCTCACCGGGACGACGTTCAGCGTCTCCCTCATCCCGACCACGCTCGCGCTGACCACGCTCGGCACCAAGGACGTCGGTGACCCCGTCAACCTCGAGGTCGACGTGCTCGCCAAGTACGTCGAGCGCCTGCTCGCCACCCGGTTCGCCAGCCCCGCAGCCCAGCCAACACCGACCCCCGCGGAGGAGTCATGACCCTGTCGACCATCGAGGCTGCGCTCGACGCGCTGCGCCTCGGGCGCCCGGTGCTCGTCCTGGACGACGAGGACCGTGAGAACGAGGGCGACGTCGTGCTCGCCGGTCAGACGTTGACCGACCAGTGGATGGCCTGGACCATCCGCAACACCTCCGGCTACATCTGCGCCCCCGTGACCGAGGAGGTCGCCGACCGGCTCGACCTGCCCCTGATGGTCCGTGACAACCGCGACCCCCGACGCACCGCGTACACGGTGACCGTCGACGCGGCATCCGGTGTCTCCACCGGCATCTCGGCCGCCGACCGGGCCCACACCATCCGCACCCTGTCCGACCCGACGGCGAGCGCCGACGACCTCATCCGACCGGGGCACGTCGTGCCGTTGCGGGCCCGTGCCGGGGGAGTGCTGGCCCGCGCCGGGCACACCGAGGCAGCCGTCGACCTGTGCCGGCTCGCCGGGCTCGAACCGGTCGGAGCCATCGGTGAGCTCGTCGCCGACGACGGCACCATGCTGCGCACGCCGGGCGTGCTCTCCCTCGGTGCCGCCCACGACCTGCCGGTGGTCACCATCGCCGACCTCGTGGCGTGGCGCCAGCGCCACGACCGGGTGACGCGGGTAGCCGACACCGTGCTGCCGACGCGCCACGGCACGTTCCGCACCGTCGCCTACCGCGACGTGCTCACCGGCGTCGAGCACCTCGCCCTGGTCAGCCCCCTGGGCATCCCGGAGCGGGCCCCGCTCGTTCGGGTGCACTCCGAGTGCCTGACAGGTGACGTGATGGGTTCGCAGCGCTGCGACTGCGGCCCCCAGCTCGAGCGTTCCCTCGAGCGCGTCGCGGCCGAGGGTGGCGTCGTCGTCTACGTGCGCGGACACGAGGGCCGCGGGGTGGGTCTCGGTGCGAAGCTGCGCGCCTACGAGCTCCAGGACCGCGGTCTGGACACCGTCGACGCGCAGATCGAGCTCGGCCTGCCGATCGACGCACGGGAGTACGCCGCTGGCGCTGCCGTGCTCCTCGACCTCGGGGTGCACGAGCTGCGGCTGCTCACCAACAACCCCGCCAAGGTCGATGCCATGCGCGAGCACGGCATCCGGGTCGTCGCCGTCGAGCGACTGCGGATCGCACCC
>Ga0116180_1003009_pt1 | contig 12970 bp, 13 predicted proteins | sample AD_UKC073_MetaG_FD_89804 | JGI IMG/M metagenome (GOLD analysis project Ga0116180, IMG submission 89804) | Active sludge microbial communities of municipal wastewater-treating anaerobic digesters from USA - AD_UKC073_MetaG | ecosystem: Engineered > Bioreactor > Anaerobic > Digestate | place: USA...
CCGAAGGCTGTGACATCTGCGATCCGACGCGGCGTCCTGGCCGCCTGCCCATGGCTCAGGCCGTCGCCTGTGCCGACTGCGCCGCCCGCACCTCGTCGCGCACCTGTTCGGTCAATTCGGCCTTCAGGGCCATGAAGTCGGGCGTGGTCTTGACCGCATAGTGGCGCGGGTGCGGCAGGGGCACCACGCGGTCGAGCTTGATGCGCCCGGGCCGCGCACTCATCACCACCACCCGGCTGCCCATGAACACCGCCTCGTCGATGTCGTGCGTGACGAAGAGCACGGTGGTGCGCTCGGCCTCCCAGATGCCCAGCAGCAGCTCCTGCATCAGCTCGCGGGTCTGGTGGTCCAGCGCGCCGAAGGGCTCGTCCATCAGCAGCATGCGCGGGCGGTTGGCCAGGGCGCGGGCGATGGCCACGCGCTGCTGCATGCCGCCCGACAGCTGCTTGGGAAAGTGCTGCTCGAAGCCGCGCAGCCCCACCTTGGCGATGAAGGCGCCGGCCTGCTCCAGCTGCTGGGCGCGCGGCAGCCCGCGTTCACGCAGGCCGAAGCACACGTTGTCCAGCACGTTCAGCCAGGGGAACAGCGTGTAGCTCTGGAACACCATGCCGCGGTCGGCACCCGGGCCGTCGATGCGCCGGCCGTCCAGGTCCACCGTGCCGGCGGTGGGGTGGTCCAGCCCGGCGACGATGCGCAGCAGCGTGCTCTTGCCGCAGCCGCTGGGGCCGAGGATGGTGATGAAGTCGTTCTCGGCGACGTCGAGGTCGGTGGCCTGCAGGGCCAGCGTGCCGCCGTTGACGGGGCCGAAGCGGCGCTCGACGCCGCGCACGGTGAGGATGGGTCCGGCCATGGTCAGCGTCCGAGTTGGGCCCAGGGGAACAGCTTCCTGTTGAGCTGCTTGAAGCCGAAGTCGCTCACCAGCCCGATCAGGCCGATGACGATGATGCCGAAGATGATCTGGTCGGTGGCCAGCAGGGCCTGGCTGTCGGTGATCATGTGGCCGATGCCGCTGGACGCGCCGATCAGCTCGGCCACGATGACGTAGGTCCAGGCCCAGCCCAGCACCATGCGCAGGATCTCGGCGATCTCGGGCGCGGCGCCCGGGATCAGCACCCGCCGCACCAGGCTGGCGTCGGTGCTGCCCAGGGTGTAGGCGGCCTCCACCAGGTCGCGCCGGGTGTTGCCCACCACCACCGCCACCATCAGCACCAGCTGGAAGAAGCTGCCGATGAAGATCACCGCCAGCTTCTGCGCCTCGCCGATGCCCACCCACAGGATCAACAGCGGAATGAAGGCGGAAGCCGGCAGGTAGCGGGCAAAGGACACGAAGGGCTCGAAGAAGGCTTCGACCGGCTTGTAGGCGCCCATCGCCACGCCCAGCGGCAGGGCGATGGCCGCGGCGATGACAAAGCCGCCCAGCACCCGCCACACCGTCATGCCGATGTCGGCGGCAAAGCCCATCTTGGTGAGCAGGGTCCAGCCGCTCTGCACCATCGTCAGCGGGTCGGCCAGGAAGGTCTTGCTGACCAGGCCGCCGAAGGTGGCGGCGGCCCACACGGCGACGAACAGCACGAAGAAGGCCACGCCGAGCACGGTGCGCGTGCCAGGCGCCACCGGCACCAGGGGCTTCATGGTGCCCCCCGGCCGACGGGTACGTCGTCCGCCCCCCCGAGGGGGTGCGGGCCGGCTTGGGAGCGGCCCGGCGCTCGGCCCGCCGTCATCACCGGATGAAGCGGGTGTCCGCCAGCTTCGTCAGGTCGGGGATGGCCTTGATGATGCCGATCTCCAGCAGCAGGTCGGCCGCCTCCTTGCTGAACTGGGCGTGCTCGCCGGCGAAGAACTTCTGGTTCGCCGCGCGGTCCTGCCAGCGCAGGTAGGCCTGGCTCTTCTCGAAGGCCTCGCCGGTCTGCTTGACATCCGCCCCCATGATCTCGAACGCCTTCTTCGGCTCGGCCTTGATCATGTCCAGCGCGTCGAAGTAGGCATTCGCCAGGCCCTGCGCGGCCTTGGGGTTCTCGGCCAGGAACTTGGGCGTGCAGCCGAAGGTGTCCATCACCATCGGGTAGTCCAGCGTGGTGGCGATGATCTTGCCGGCCTCGGGCTTGGCGCGCACGGCACTGAGGTACGGCTCATAGGTCATCGCACCATCGATGCCGTCGGTGCCGGCGATCATCGCGTTGGCCGCCGGCTGCGGGCCCATGTTGACGACCTTCACGTCCTTCACCGACATGCCGTTCTTCTTCAGGATCCAGGCCAGGCCGAAGTAGCCCGCGGTGCCGGGCGCGTCGGCGGCCACCGTCTTGCCCTTCAGGTCGCTGATCTTCGTGATGCCCGGCTTGGTGACCATGCCGTCGGCGCCGAAACTCTTGTCGAGCTGGAAGATCTGCGTCGCGGCGACGCCGTTGGCGTTCCACACCACCCAGGTCTCCACCGTGGTGGCGGCGCACTGGATGTCGCCCGAGGCGATGGCCAGGTGGCGGTCCTTCTGCGGGATCTTCTTGATGCTGACGTCCAGGCCGTGCTTCTTGAACAGGCCCGCTTCCTTGGCCAGGGTCAGCGGCGCGAAGCCGGTCCAGCCGGACATGCCGATGGCGACCTTGGCCTCCTGGGCGAAGGCGGAGGCGGCGGACAGGGCCAGCATGGCCACAGCGGCGGAGATCAAGGTCTTGCGCATGGGTTCCTTCAGGGCGAGGGTTGAAGTGGTTCAGGCCGGCGTCCACAGCGCCGGCAGGCCGGGCAGGGATCGCAAGATGCGGGCCAATTCGCCGCCGTGCACCAGGGCGGTGGCGCGGGCGATGTCGGGCGCGATGAAACGGTCCTGGTGCATCGCCGGGCATTGTGTGCGCAGCAGCGCATGGGCCGACTCGATCGCTTGCGAGCTGCGCAAGGGCCGCAGGAATTCGATGCCCTGCGCCGCCGCCAGCCATTCGATGCCCAGGATGTGGGCCACGTTGTGGATCATCGGCTGCAGCCGGCGCGCCGCGAAGGTGGCCATGCTGACGTGGTCCTCCTGGTTGGCGCTGGTGGGCAGGCTGTCGACGCTGGCCGGGTGGGCGTAGGTCTTGTTCTCGCTGGCCAGGGCCGCCGCCGTCACGTGGGCGATCATGAAGCCGCTGTTCAGCCCGGCGTTGGCGGTCAGGAAGGGCGGCAGGCGCGACACGTTGGGGTCGATCAGCATCGCGATGCGGCGCTCGGCGATGGCGCCCACCTCGGCGATGGCGTTGGCCATCGCATCGGCCGCCAGGGCCACGGGCTCGGCGTGGAAGTTGCCGCCGCTGATCAGCTCCCCCCCGATGCGGCCTTCGGCCGCCTCCCCCCCAGGGGGGCGCCGCGAGTGGCCCGGCAAAGCCGGATCCACCGCGGCCGCTTGACGATCGCCCTCGCTTCGCTCGGCGGAAAAGACCAACGGGTTATCCGTGACGGCATTGGCCTCGCGCAGCAGCACCAGCGCGGCATGGCGCAACTGGTCCAGGCAAGCGCCCACCACCTGCGGTTGGCAGCGCAGGCAGTACGGGTCCTGCACGCGGTCGTCGCCTTCGGTGTGGGATGCGCGGATGGCGCTGCCGGCGAGCAGTTCGCGGTAGTACGCCGCCACGTCGATCTGCCCCGGCTGCCCACGCAGCGCATGGATGCGCGGGTCGAACGGGCCGTCGCTGCCGCGTGCCGCGTCCACCGTCAGTGCGCCGATCACCAGGGCCGATTCCAGCACCGGCTCGAAGGCGAACAGCGCATGCAGGGCCAGCGCGGCCGAGGTCTGCGTGCCGTTGATCAGCGCCAGCCCTTCCTTGGCGCTGAGCACCAGCGGCGCGATGCCGGCGGCGCGCAGTACGTCGGCCGCCGGCCGGGGCTGGCCGTCGACCAGGAACTCGCCCTCGCCCAGCAAGGCCAGGGTCATGTGCGACAGCGGCGCCAAATCACCCGAGGCCCCGACCGAGCCCTGGCTGGGCACCACCGGCACCAGGCCGGCGTTGTGCACGGCCACCAGGGTGTCGATCACCACCGGCCGCACACCCGAGAAGCCCCGCGCCAGGCTGGCTGCCTTCAGCGCCAGCATCAGGCGCACCACCGCAGGCTGCAGCGGCTCGCCCACGCCCACACTGTGGCTGCGGATCAGGTTCAGCTGCAGGGTGGCCAGGTCGGCCGCGCTGATGCGGGTGGACGCCAGCTTGCCGAAACCGGTGTTCACGCCGTAGACGGCAGCGTCGCCATCGGCGGCGGCCTGCACCACCGCGGCGCTGGCGCGGATGGCCGGCAGCGCCTGCGGGTCGATGACGAGCTTGTGGCCGCCGGCGTGAATGGCCTGCAGTTCGTCCAGCGAGAGGTGACCGGGGCGCAGCAGCATCAGCGCACCATCGGCAGTTGCAGACCCTGTTCCTTCGCGCAAGCGATGGCTTCGTCGTAGCCCGCGTCGGCATGGCGCATCACGCCGGTGGCCGGGTCGTTCCACAGCACCCGCTCGATGCGCTTGGCCGCCGCATCCGTGCCGTCGCAGACGATCACCACGCCGCTGTGCTGGCTGTAGCCCATGCCCACGCCACCACCGTGGTGCAGGCTGACCCAGGTGGCGCCGCCGGCGGTGTTCAGCAGCGCGTTCAGCAGCGGCCAGTCGCTCACCGCGTCGCTGCCGTCCTTCATGCTTTCGGTCTCGCGGTTGGGCGAGGCCACGCTGCCCGAGTCCAGGTGGTCGCGGCCGATCACGATCGGCGCCTTCAGTTCGCCGTTCTTCACCATCTCGTTGAAGGCCAGGCCGGCGCGGTGGCGCTCACCCAGGCCGATCCAGCAGATGCGTGCCGGCAGGCCCTGGAAAGCGATGCGTTCGCCCGCCATGTCCAGCCAGCGGTGCAGCTGGGCGTCGGCGGGGAACAGCTCCTTCATCTTCGCGTCGGTCTTGCGGATGTCCTCCGGGTCGCCGCTCAGCGCCACCCAGCGGAACGGACCCTTGCCGCGGCAGAACAGCGGGCGCACATAGGCCGGCACGAAGCCGGGGAAGTCGAAGGCGTTGGCCACGCCGGCATCGAAGGCCACCTGGCGGATGTTGTTGCCGTAGTCCACCGTCGGCACGCCCATCGCCTGGAAGGCCAGCATGGCCTGCACATGCACCGCGCAGCTCTGCGCCGCGGCCTGGCGCAGCGCGGCATGGCGGCTGTCGTCGGCGCGGGCGCTCAGCCACTGGTCGACCGTCCAGCCGGCCGGCAGGTAGCCGTTGACCAGGTCGTGCGCGCTGGTCTGGTCGGTCACCAGGTCGGGGCGCACGCGGCGTTTCACGAGCTCGGGCAGCACCTCGGCCGCATTGCCCAGCAGCGCGATGCTGACGGCCTTGCCCTCGGCCGTGTACCGGCGGATGCGCGCCAGCGCGTCGTCCAGGTCGGCGGCCTGCTCGTCGACATAGCGGCTGCGCAGGCGGAAGTCGATGCGGCTCTGCTGGCATTCGATGTTCAGGCTGCAGAAGCCGGCGAAGGTGGCGGCCAGCGGCTGGGCGCCGCCCATGCCGCCCAGGCCGGCGGTCAGCACCCAGCGCCCGGCCGCCACACCACCGTAGTGCTGGCGCGCGGCTTCGGCAAAGGTTTCATACGTGCCCTGCACGATGCCCTGGCTGCCGATGTAGATCCAGCTGCCGGCGGTCATCTGGCCGTACATCATCAGGCCCTGGCGGTCCAGATCGGCAAAGTGCTCCCAGGTCGCCCACTTGGGCACCAGGTTGCTGTTGGCCAGCAGCACGCGCGGCGCGTCGGCATGCGTGCGGAACACGCCCACCGGCTTGCCGCTCTGGATCAGCAGGGTCTCGTCGTCGCCCAGGGTGCGCAGGCTGGCGAGGATCTGTTCGAAGCAGTCCCAGTTGCGCGCCGCCTTGCCGATGCCGCCATAGACCACCAGCGCATCCGGGTTCTCGGCCACCTCGGGGTCGAGGTTGTTCTGCAGCATGCGGTAGGCGGCCTCGGTCAGCCAGCTCCTGCAGCTGAGCGCCGTGCCGCGCGGTGCGCGCACCGGCCGGGCTTGATGCACGGACTGAACAGCGGACTGGACAGCGGACAGATCGGTCATGGCGGGCTCCTGATGGCGAAGTCGGTCTGAATGCGGCGCATGCTACTTGTCTAGACAAGCAAGCGCAAGTAGCATCCAGCCCATGGTTTCCACCAGATCCGGCAAGCAGCCTGCCCCCTACGCCGCCGTCAAGCAGGCCCTGAAGGACGGCCTGGCCGCCGGCCGTTGGGCCGCCGGCGCCTTGATGCCCAGCGAGGCTGAACTGGTGGCACAGCACGGCGTCAGCCGCATGACGGTCAACCGCGCGCTGCGCGAGCTGCAGGCCGAGGGCCTGGTCGAGCGCGTGCAGGGCGTGGGCACCTTCGCGGCCCGGCTGCACCGCGTGGCCAGCACGCTGACGCTGCACGACCTGCACGAGGAGATCGAGTCCCGCGGCCATGTGCACGAGGCCCGCGTGCTGGTGCAACGCAGCGAGAAGGCGCCACCCAAGCTGGCCGAGCAACTGAACCTGCCCGCCAGCAGCACGGTGTTCCACACCCTGATCGTGCACCTGGAAAACGGCGTGCCGCTGCAGCTGGAAGACCGCTACGTCAACCCGGCCTGTTCACCCGCCTACCTGCAGGCCGACTTCAGCCGCACCACGCCGACGCAGGTGCTGTTCGACACCACGGCGCTGTGGCGCGCGCAGTTCAGCATCGAGGCCGAGCCCGCCACCGCGGACGAGGCCCGCCTGCTGGCCATTGCCCCCGGCAGCGCCTGCCTGGTGGTGACGCGCCGCACCTTCACCACCGACGCCACCATCACCCTGGCCCGCCTGGTGCACCCGGGCCAGCACTACAGCCTGCATGGAGAGTTCCAGCCGTGACGAACCCTGCCCAACGCGTGACACAACGCGCAATTGACGTGGCCACGCCCGACCTGGTCGCCGCCTTCCAGCGCGACGGTGCCGTCTGCCTGCGCGGCTTGCTGGATGCCGGCGAACTGGCGACGCTGCGCCGCGGCATCGACGCCAACCTGGCCGCGCCCAGCGCGCGCGCCATCGTCGCCAGCCGGCCCGACGACCCCGGCTTCTTCATCGAGGACTTCTGCAACTGGCAGCACAACGCCGACTACCGTGCCATCGCGCTGCAGTCACCCCTGCCCCAGGCCGCGGCGCGGCTGATGCAAAGCCGCACGGTTCGGCTGTACCACGACCACATGCTGACCAAGGAGCCCGGCACGCGGCAGAGGACGCCCTGGCACCAGGACCAGCCGTACTACAACGTCGACGGCCTGCAGAACGTCAGCTTCTGGATTCCGGTCGACCCGGTGGCGCGGCCCAGCACGCTGGAGTTCGTGGCCGGCTCGCACCGCGGCCCCTGGCTGATGCCGCGCACCTTCATGAGCCACGAGGCGCGCTGGTTCCCCGAGGGCAGCCTGGCCGACCTGCCGGACGTGGAGGCCGACCGCTCGGCCTTCGACATCCTGGGCTGGGCGCTGGAACCCGGCGACGTGGTGGCCTTCCACATGCTGGCCCTGCATGCGGCCGGCGGCGTGCCGGCGGGGCAGCGGCGGCGCGTGTTCAGCCTGCGCTACCTGGGCGACGACGCCCGCCACGCGCCGCGGCGGTGGACCACCTCGCCGGAGTTTCCCGGCCTGGCGGAGCGGCTGCCGGCGGGGGCGCCGATGGACGATGCGCTGTTTCCCCTGCTGGTGACGGACAACGCGGCATGACGGTCTTCCAGCACATCAGCGTCGACAGCCAGCCTGCCCAGCCCTGGCGCAACGGCGGCGGGCAGACCCGCGAGCTGTTCACCTGGCCCGGTGGCGATGCACCCTGGCAGCTGCGCATCAGCGTGGCCGACATCGATGCCGATGGCCCGTTCTCGGCCTTCGAGGGCGTGGACCGCTGGTTCGCCGTGCTGCAGGGTGCGGGCGTGGTGCTGGACCTGCTGGGCGGCACCCGCACGCTGACCTGCGACAGCCCGCCGCTGCGCTTCGACGGCCGCGCAGCACCCGGCTGCCGGCTGGTCGACGGCCCCACGCGCGACTTCAACCTGATGCTGCGCCACCGCGCCGGCCAGGCGTTCGTGCAGGAAGCCCGGCCGGGCGAAGCCTGGTCACCGGGCGCACCGCTGCGCGGCCTGTTCACCACCGGGGCGCTGCAGTTGCAGATCGACGGCGGCGCGACCAAGGCGGTGGCTGCCTGGTCGCTGCTGCTGGCCACGTCGCCCGCGCCGCGGCCCTGGACCATCACCGACCTGCCGCCCGGCGCCCGTGCGTTGTGGCTGGCGTTCACCCCGCTGACGGGCGCCGCATGACCGCCACCACGACCCTCTGGCGCGACGCCCGCCTCGTCACGCTGCGGCCCGGCAGCGCCTGGGCGCCGGTCGACGACGGCGCACTGCTGGTGCAGCAGGGCCGCATCGCCTGGACCGGGCCGCTGGCCGACCTGCCGACCGACCTGGCCCGACAGGCTCGCGACGAGCAGTCGCTGGGCGGCGCCCTGGTCACGCCGGGCCTGGTCGACTGCCACACCCACCTGGTCTATGGCGGCCAGCGGGCAGCCGAGTTCGAGCTGCGGCTGCAGGGCGCCAGCTACGAACAGATTGCGCGGGCCGGTGGCGGCATCGTGTCGACCGTGGCCGCCACGCGTGCCGCCAGTGAAGACGCGCTGTACACCGCCGCCCTGCCCCGCGCCCGCACCCTGCTGGCCGAGGGCGTGACAACGCTGGAGATCAAGTCCGGCTACGGCCTGAGCGCCGAGCACGAGGCGCGCTGCCTGCGCGTGGCCCGCCGCCTGGGGCGCGACCTGCCGGTGACGGTGCGCACCACCAGCCTGGCTGCGCATGCCCTGCCACCCGAGTTCGCCGGCCGCGCCGACGACTACCTCGACGCCGCCATCGCCTGGCTGCCGCAGCTGCAGGCCGCCGGCCTGGTCGACGCGGTCGACGCCTTTTGCGAGACCATCGCCTTCAGCCCGGCGCAGACGCGGCGCATGTTCGATGCGGCGCGAGCGCTGCGTTTGCCCGTCAAGCTGCATGCCGAGCAACTGAGCAACCAGCATGGCGCGGCGCTGGCCGCGTCGTACGACGCACTCAGCTGCGACCACCTGGAACACCTGGACGACGCCGGCATTGCGGCGATGAAGGCCGCCGGCACGGTGGCCGTGCTGTTGCCGGGCGCGTTCTACTTCCTGCGCGAGACGACGTTGCCGCCGGTGGCCGCATTGCGGGCTGCCGGCGTGCCCATCGCCATCGCCAGCGACCACAACCCGGGCTCATCGCCCGGCCTGTCGCTGCTGCTGATGCTGAACATGGCCTGCACCCTGCTGCGGCTGACACCCGAGGAAGCCGTGCTGGGCGCCACCCGCCACGCCGCCGCAGCGCTGGGCCTGGGCACCACGCACGGCCAGCTGGCGCCGGGCTTTGCCGCCGACTTCGTGGCCTGGGACCTGGACCATCCGCGTGAACTGGCCTACTGGTTCGGCCACAACCCGTGCCGGCGCGTGGTGCGCGGCGGCGTCGAGACCGATCTGAGGACACTGCGATGAGCGACGACATCTTCACCTTGCACCGCGGCACCCGTCCGCTGCTGCTCAGCCTGCCGCATGTCGGCAGCGCGCTGCCCGACTGGCTGGCACCGCGCCTGGTGCCGCGCGCCCTGCAGGTGGAAGACACCGACTGGCACCTGGAGCGGCTGTACGGCTTTGCGAAGGCGCTGGGCGTCAGCGTGCTGGTGCCGCGCCACAGCCGCTACGTGGTCGACCTGAACCGGCCCAGCGAGAACACGCCGATGTACCCCGGCGTCAACAACACCGCGCTGTGCCCCACCACCTTCTTCACCGGCGATGCGCTGTACCGGCCGGGTGAAGAACCCAATGACGCCGAGGTGGCGCAGCGTGTCGACCGCTACTGGCGCCCGTACCACGCCGCGCTGCAGGCGGAGCTGGCGCGACTGCGCGCGGCCCATGGCACCGTGGTGCTGTTCGACGGCCACAGCATCAAGGGTGAACTGCCCTGGCTGTTCGACGGCGCCCTGCCCGACCTGAACCTGGGCACCGCCGGCGGCGCCGCCTGCGCGCCGGCGCTGCGCCAGGCCCTGGCCGACGTGCTGGCGGCGCAGTCGACATACAGCGTGGCGGTCGACGGCCGCTTCAAGGGCGGCCACATCACCCGCAGCAACGGCCGGCCTGCCGACGGCTTGCATGCGGTGCAGCTGGAAATGGCCTGGCGTTGCTACATGGACGACACGCCGCCGTTCGGCTACCGCGACGACCTGGCCAGCCGCGTGCAGCCGGTGCTGCAGCAATTGATGGCGGCGATGCTGGCGTTTGCCGAAGGCACGAAAGCATGACCACGCAGCTCTGGGCGCCGCGGGCCTGGATCGCCGGCCGCTGGCAGGCGCAGGTGCTGCTGACGGTCGACCGCAGCGGCCACTTCAGCGCGGTGCAGGCGGGCGTGCCGGCACCGCACGGCGCCACCGTGCTGCCCGGCCCGGTGCTGCCGGCCATGGTCAACGCCCACAGCCACGCCTTCCAGCGTGCCTTTGCCGGCCTGGCCGAGCGCCGCAGCGGCGCCGGTGACGACTTCTGGAGCTGGCGCGACCGCATGTACGCCGTGGCCCTGCGCCTCTCGCCCGAGGCGCTGCGCGCCGTCGCCGGCCGGCTGTATGCCGAGCTGCTGCAGGGCGGCTACACGCAGGTGGTCGAGTTCCACTACCTGCAGCACCAGCCCGACGGCACGCCCTACCCCGACCGCCTGGCGCTGAGCCACGCGCTGATGCAGGCGGCGGCCGACACCGGCATCGGCCTGACCCTGCTGCCGGTGCTGTACGAGCGCGCCGGCTTCACCCAGCCCGCGCTGCGCGACGACCAGCGCCGCTTCGCCACCAGCGCCGCCGACGTGCTGGCGCTGTGCCGAGGCGTGCGGGCGGCGGGCCAGCCGCTCGTGTCGGCGGGCGTGGCCGTCCACTCGCTGCGCGCCGCCCGGCCCGAGTCGATCACCACGCTGCAGCGGGCGCTGGCCGACGACCCGGGTCCGATCCACATCCACATCGCCGAGCAGACGGCCGAGGTCGACGACTGCCTGGCCGCCACCGGCCAGCGGCCCATCGCCTGGCTGGCGCAGCAGGTGCCGCTGGACGCCCGCTGGCACCTGGTGCACGCCACCCATGCCACGCCGGCCGAGATCGACGCCGTGGGCCGGGCCGGCGCTGGCGTGGTGATCTGCCCCAGCACCGAGGCCAACCTGGGCGACGGCCTGGTCGACCTGCCGGGCTGGCTGGCCAGCGCCGCCGCGCTGTCGCTGGGCAGCGACAGCCATGTGCTGCGCAGCTGGGCCGGTGAACTGCGGCTGCTGGAAGAAGGCCAGCGCCTGGCGCTGCGCCGCCGCAACGTGGCTGCCGCGCCCGAGCAGGGCCAGGGCGCCACCGCGGCACGCCTGTTAGACCGCCACCTGGCCGGCGGCGCCGCCGCCGCGGGCTTCAGCCGCTGGGGCCTGGCGCCTGGGGCCCGGGCCGACCTGCTGGTGCTGGACACCGACGCCGACGGCCTGGCCGGCGTGCCGCCGTCGCACCAGCTGGACGCCCTGGTCTTCGCCACCGGCGCGCCAGCCTTGGCCGAGGTGTGGGTGGCCGGCACGCGCCAGGTGGCCGGCGGCGCCCATGCCCGGCGCAGCGCGCTGCGCGCTGGCTTCGTCGATGCGATGGCGCAGCTCTGGCCGGCGCAAGCCAAGGGATAGCGCCTGATCGAAGCGTCATCGGCCCTGCCTAAACTGCGGCATCCCTCAACGACGACAGGAGATGCAGCATGGGTTCGATGATCAGCTTCAACCGACCGGACGGCCAATCGGTGCAGGGCTACCTGGCCGAATGCCCCGGCGCCACCGCCGCGGTGGTGGTGATCCAGGAATGGTGGGGCCTGAACGACCAGATCCGCGGCGTGGCCGACCGCGTGGCCGCTGCAGGATTCACCGCCCTGGTGCCCGACCTCTACCGCGGCAAGAGCACGGTCGAGGCCGAGGAAGCCCACCACCTGATGACCGGCCTGAACTTCGGCGACGCCGCCAGCCAGGACGTGCGTGGCGCCGTGCAGCACCTCAAGGCCAGCCACGCCAAGGTCGGCGTCACCGGTTTCTGCATGGGCGGCGCGCTGACCATCCTAAGCCTGACGATGGCGCCCGAGGCCGATGCCGGCGTCGTCTGGTACGGCCTGCCCCCGCTCGAATACGTGGACGCCAGCAAGATCAAGGCGCCGCTGATCGCCCACTGGGCCGAGCAGGACGGCGCCTTCCCCATCGCCAGCGTCGACCCGCTGGAGGCCAAGCTGAAGGAAGCCGGCGTGGCCTACAAGGGCTACCGCTACCTGGCCCAGCACGGCTTCGCCAACGAGACCGCGCAGGGGCCCGGCCGCATCGCGATGACCCAGTACGACGCGGCCTGGGCGCAGATGGCCTGGGACCGGAGTTTCGCGTTCTTCGGCAAGCATCTCTGAGCTTGTCAGGCGGCTTGGGGCTCGTTGCGGTCGTTGTTGATCTCGGCTTGCGGGCGTCTTGCGCAGGGCCAAGGCCGCCGGGCACCTGGCCGACTCCATGTCCCCCGTCCTACACGCCGCAAGCGGCGCATAGGACTCCTCCTTTACTTCCGTCGGCCAGGCACCCGACGTCCTCGGCCCGCCACCATCGCCGCACGACAAGAAGCGCGCCTCGGTGGTTGCTGAGCGCCGGGACGGTCGGGCCTGTTTTGCGGAAGTCGAGGAGGAGTCCTATGCGCCGCTTGCGGCGTGTAGGACGGGGGACATGGAGCAAAACAGGCCCGGCCGGCTCGGCGCGATCGCTCAGATCCGAACCAGCAAGGTCCGCAACGAGCCCAACGCCGCCAACTCGCTACCCCGGATGGCGCCCATCCCCCGCGGCATGGACACTCCCGTCCGATGAACACCACCGATCCGACGTCCATCACCGTCCGTGCCGCCGTCCACCAGCTGATGCGCAGCCTGGGCATGACCACG
>Ga0116180_1003014_pt1 | contig 12955 bp, 9 predicted proteins | sample AD_UKC073_MetaG_FD_89804 | JGI IMG/M metagenome (GOLD analysis project Ga0116180, IMG submission 89804) | Active sludge microbial communities of municipal wastewater-treating anaerobic digesters from USA - AD_UKC073_MetaG | ecosystem: Engineered > Bioreactor > Anaerobic > Digestate | place: USA...
ATCTGAGAAGGCAGTTCCACAAAATCGCGATAGACATTCGTTCCCGAAAGCGATTGATATGTGCAGCGCGACAGCATACCATGTAAAGCATGGCCAAATTCGTGGAGAAAAGTTTCAACCTCGTCGAAGGTGAGCAGAGCGGGTTTCGTTTCGGTCGGTCGGGTGAAATTCATCACCAAAGATACATGCGGACGACTATCCACGCCGTCTTTTATCCATTGACCTTTAAATTCGGTCATCCAAGCGCCGGACTGTTTCCCCGGACGAGGGTGAAAGTCGGTATAGAGGACGGCCAAGAATTGACCGTTTTCGTCCAGCACGTCAAAAGCTTCCACTTCGGGATGATATACCGGAATATCCGGATTTTTTACAAATTGCAGACCGTATAGATTGGTCGCCAAACCAAAAACTCCTTTTTTAACCTGTTCCAGCTCGAAATAGGGGCGCAACATCTCGTCGTTCAGCTTAAAACGCTCATCTTTGAGTTTGTCGGCATAAAAGCTCCAATCCCAAGGTTGAAGTTCGATTGGTCGGGCTTCCACTTTCGAAGCATAGGCCTGTACGTCGTCTACTTCTTTTTTTGCTGTCGGTGTGTATGCCTCTGCCAGTTTATCGAGTAAACCGTAAACGCCTTCGGTGTTTTTGGCCATTCGGTATTTCAAAACATATTCGGCGTAATTTTTGTACCCTAACAAGTTGGCGATCTTCACCCGAAGATTGACTATTTTTTTTACGTTCTCCTGATTGTCGAATTCGCCTCCGGTAACGCATTTGGTGTTGTATGCCCTATATAGTTTTTCGCGAAGATCGCGTCGTGTGGAGTATTTCATAAACGATGTGTAGCTGGGAGCAGACAGGTCAAAAAGCCACCCCTCTTTGCTTTTTGCTTTAGCCCGCGCCTGAGCAGCTTCCAATACACTTTCGGGCAACCCCGCCAAGTCGGCTTTATCGGTCAGCAACATTTCATATTTATTGGTTTCTTTAAGCACATTCTGCCCAAAATCGAGCGTTGCAAGGCTCAATTCCATCGTAAGCTGCCGATATTTTTCTTTGTCTTCGGGTGAAAGCGTGGCTCCGCTACGCTCAAAATCCTGATAATATTTTTCTACCAGTCGGACTTGTTCGGCTGTTAGCCCTTGATTCAACCGGCTTTCGTATATGGTTTTTATCCGAAGGAAAAGTTTGTCGTTAAGATAAATAGTATTGAAATGTTCCGACAGTTTGGGGCTCAGGCGCTGCGAAATATCCATCATTTCGTCGTTGCTTTCAGCGCTTAGCAAATTAAAGAACACGTTGCTTACCCGATTCAGCATTTCGCCCGAATACTCCATTGCCTCAATGGTGTTGGCAAAGGTAGGCGGTTCAGGATTGTCGGCAATAGTGTCGATTTCCTGTTGATGTTCGGCCATTGCTTTTTCGAACGCCGGTTCATAATGTTCTGTTTTGATTTTGTCGAACGGGGCAGTCCCGTGTGGTGTGGAAAAAGGGTTGAAAAATGGGTTATCGCCCGCTTTCATCGTTGTTAATGTAGCCATAAATATAATTATCCAAAAAGTTTTCCTCATTTGAAAATTGTTAAAAGGTCAGTAACGGACAACAAATATACGCCATTTTTTTATGATATCTTTCCTCTAGCGTTGCATTAGTGTAACATTGAAGTCATATTCAAGTTGTATGCTACTCTCTAAAAGCAGGTCGCTATCCGTCGAATTTTAACCGACCGATTAATCCGCACTCAAAGTGTTTTTGAGAAAAGTAGCCTCGTAAGCTGTTCGCCGGGCGGATATCTATTTCCGGCAACGGGTTGAAAGCTGCTTCACTTTTTGATAACGGAATTTTATCGGGTTACTGTGTAAATTGAAAATTATCATGTACTTTTGTAAATAAGTTGGATGGGAAGTTAAATTTACACAAGAATATGAGAGAGATGCAGATGAAAAAAATATTCGTTTTGCTTTTTAGCATAGCAAGCATTATTACTTTGCAGGCGCAGCATTATACCCTGCAAGATATCTTGGAAGGCAAGTTTTCTGCCCGTGGAGTAAAACCGATGGAGTCTTCTGCTGACGGTATGCATTATTATCAGACAGATGCCGAAAACACAGCTGTGATCAAGTTTTCGTATGCAACCGGAAAAGCAGTGGATACGCTTTTCAGTACGCGCAAAGCACGTGAATGCACTTTCGATAGGTTTGAGGGATTTTTGGTGAGCCCCGATGAAACACGGGTGTTGGTATATCGCGATCGGGAACAGATTTACCGACATTCATTCAAAGCTACTTACTATTATCATGATGTGCGTCGCAACATGGTGCGTAAACTTACCGAAAACGGGAGTAAACAGATGGTTCCTGTTTTTTCACCTGATAGCAAAATGCTGGCTTACGTATGCGACAACAATATTTGGCTGGTAAAATTCGACTTTACCACCGAATCGCAGGTGACGAAAGATGGTGAGCTGAACAAAATCCTGAATGGCATAACTTGTTGGGTATATGAAGAGGAGTTTGGCGTAACGCGACTGATGGAGTTTTCGCCCGACAACAAATTTCTGGCTTATGTGCGTACCGACGAATCGGAAGTGCCACAATATCGTTTTCAAACATTTAACGAACAATTGTATCCCGATTTTTACGCATACAAATATCCCAAAGCGGGAGAAAAAAATCCACAAGTAGAATGTCGGGTATTTAACATTGCGGAAAAAACCATTCGCACCGTAAAAGTACCTCTGGAAAAAGATGGTTACATTTCACGGATTGCTTTTACGAATGATCCGGATCAATTGGCTGTGATGACGCTCAACCGCGATCAGAATCGTTTCGACATGTATTTTGCCAGTCCGCGTACCACGATTGCTAAGCTTATTCTTCGTGATGAAAACACGTATTATATCGATTCCGATTTTCTAAAAACTATTCATTTTTTGCCCGACAGATTTACCTATATTTCCGAAAAAGACGGTTACAGCCACATTTATATTTATGGTTTGACGGGTACGTTGCAGAAACAACTCACATCGGGCAGTTTTGATGTGACGGATTTGCCGATGGTTGATCCGCAAACCAATACCGTATTTTATGTGGCAGCCGACGAAAGTCCTTTACGCCGAAATATTTACAAGATCAATATAGATAAAGGGCGTCCTGAAAAACTTTCTTCGAAACCGGGTTACAATACGGCCTCGTTCAGTAAGAACGGGAAGTATTTTGTTAATCGGTGGACCGACCTCCACACCCCTACGGAGATTTCGTTGTGCGATGCAAACGGGAAAATGATACGGCTGCTCGAAGACAATGCAGATGTTGCACAACGAGTGGTCGAAGCCGGATTGCCGAGGAAAGAATTCATAACCGTACCTGCTGCCGACGGCATTACGCAGCTGAACGGTTGGATATTGAAGCCGGCAAATTTTGACCCTTCCAAAAAATATCCGTTGGTAATGATTCAATACGGAGGTCCTAATTCGCAGCAAGTAGCCGATCGATATGGTGTTGATTGGGAATATGCTTTGTTGAACGAAGGGTTTGTGGTGGCATGCGTTGATGGACGCGGAACAGCTGCTCGAGGAGAAGAGTTCCGCAAGCAAATCTATTTGAATCTTGGTATAAAAGAAGCAGACGATCAGGTGATGGCTGCCCGCCACCTGGGAAATCTTCCCTATATCGATAAAAATTGCATCGGCATTTGGGGATGGAGTTATGGTGGATATAATGTGTTGATGAGCATGAGTCGTGGTAAAGGCATTTTTAAAGCCGGTGTGGCCATAGCCCCGGTCAGCGACTGGCGTTTTTACGATACCGTTTATGCCGAACGCTATATGCGAACGCCCCAGCAAAATCCGTCGGGATACGACAACGGTTCGGCAGTGAAACTTGCCGGCAGCTTGCAAGGCAATTTGCTTCTGATTCATGGAACGGCCGATGACAATGTGCATTTTCAGCATACGATAGAATATGCTCGGGCGCTTATTGCGGCAGATAAGCCGTTTGATATGTTTGTGTTTCCCGATAAAGATCATTCCATTTATGGTGGTAATGCGCGGACGTATTTGTATAAAAAGGTGATCGATTTTTACAAAAAGAACCTGTAATTTTTGTCTCACAAATTGATGTGTTTTGTTGTATACTCAAATATAATGTGTTGAAATCTGACGAAAAACAATGAAAAAACAGTCTTCCTCTTTTTCCTTAAATGAACATAAAAGAGCAGGCGATGATGCGTTAAACCTGCATTCTTCAACTTATTTGAAAAAACCCGACTGGTTGAAAATAAAGCTCGGCGAGACCGAGCGTTTCACGCAAACGAAAAAGATTGTGGAATCGTATGGTTTGCACACCATTTGTTCCAGCGGTCGCTGCCCGAATATGGGAGAGTGTTGGGATAGGGGGACGGCTACTTTTATGATTGGCGGCGACATTTGCACTCGGTCGTGTAAGTTCTGCAATACGTGGACCGGACGCCCACTGGCATTGGATCCGGTTGAGCCGGAAAATGTAGCGCACTCGGTTAAGTTGATGAAGTTGAGACACGTTGTTATTACCTCGGTCGATCGGGACGATTTGCCGGATTTGGGTGCAGAACACTGGATAAAAACCGTCGAGGCGATTCGGCGTGAAAATCCGGGAACAACTATCGAAATCCTTGTTCCCGATTTTCAAGGAAGAGAGGAGCTTATTGACAGTGTTTGTGCTGCCCGGCCTGATGTTATGGGGCATAACATGGAAACTGTTCGTCGTCTGACGCCGCAGATTCGCAGTGCCGCAAAGTACGATGTCAGCCTCAAAACACTGGCTCGTATTGCCGAAAACGGTGTTTTATCCAAATCGGGCATCATGGTGGGGCTGGGTGAAACTCACGAAGAAATTTATGAACTGATGGACGATTTATTGGCTGTTGGTTGTCGTTCGCTCACTATCGGGCAGTATTTGCAGCCTTCTCGAAAACATTATCCTGTGAGGGAATACGTTCATCCTGATACCTTTGATGAATTTCGAAAAACAGCTCTTGAAAAGGGCTTTACTACTGTAATTAGTGGGCCGCTGGTACGTTCCTCTTATCATGCAGATATTTATTTTCGCCCGTAAGGAACAAAAGTCGTTGGCAGTTGTTATTATAGCGAGACTGTCGATTGTCTTTGGGTGAATATGAATGGCATACAAAAATTATTGAAAAATCCTGCGTTCGGACTTATTCCTTTCCTGGTTTTTTCTTTTCTTATTGGAAGAATAGACTTCAGGTTAGCTTTGCTTATTGCTGCAGCGTTATCGGCAGCGGCTTTTCTTGTCGTTAAAAAGCAAAGTAGGTTGATTTATGATCTTTCGTTTATCACGTTTATTCTCTCGTTTGTACTGTCTTTTTTTATTCCGCCTCAAATCGACGAATTCGGAACGTTTGTTCTTATCGAAATTATTTTTGTGTTAACGTTGATTGTTTCCCGCCTTTCGCGTTCGAAAATCATTTTTCGTCTTGCAAAAAATGCCAATCCGATGGTTAAAAATTATTTGAGCGAATCGTTTAGGGTGGCATTTCAAACACAATATGGCCTTTCTATTCATTTGTTGCTGGTACTTGCTTTTTTTATCTTTTCTACCACCGGTACTTCTTTTCTCCACAGGTTGGCTGGGATTACCTTTTTTCAGATTATTTTAATTACTATCATCGTGATGGAGATGATGCGTCTTCGTATGCTTGACAAGCAGCTAAAAAAAGAAGAATGGCTGCCTGTAGTGAATGAGCGTGGTAACGTTAAGGGGAAAATAGCCAAATCGGTTTCTAGAGAAATGAAAAATAAATTCATGCATCCGGTAGTGAGGTGTGTGGTGATATACAAAGGGAAAATATACTTGAAAAAGCGCGATGAGTCTTGGTTGTTGGACCCCGGCAAGTTGGATCACCCTTTTGAAAAATACATGAGTTTTAATAACCATGATCCCGACGAAGTAGTTCGCAACGTCATTCGCAAGGAGTGTGGCAGCGATGCTTTACCTGTTCGGTTTTTGTTGAAATATGTTTTTGAAAACGAGGATACAAAACGGCTGATCTTTTTATATGTTTCCGACATCGAGGATGAAGAAGTGTTCAACAGTTTGCAGCTTGAAGGAGGAAAGTTGTGGACTGAATCGCAGATAGAGGATAATCTGGGGAACAACCTTTTTTCGGAATGTTTTGAATTGGAATACGAATACTTGAAAAATACGATTCTTATGGTTCGTCATTTAAAAGAAAAAACGGATCCTTTAGACAAGAGAGAATAAAAAGAGGTAGTCTTAAAATAAAAAATAAGCCTCTGCGAATTGAATATTTGAAATTATTCTTCGATAGGAGTACGAATACAAAGAGGGTGAAATCACATTGTGACACACCCTCTTTCTCATGAGAAAGAAAATCTTTTTAGAGATTGAATAATCTTTTTAAATGCCGGTCGTAAATGTTTTCTTCTACGCAAGAACCTATGATATCGGCATATTTTTTAAGCAAATCGGTAAATTCTTTCCCCATTTCTGCAGCTACAGGATAAGCTACATGGATCAACTGGCGGAAGTGGGAATTATAATCAGGATGATCGGGAATATGACGCAGTGTATTGGCAAATTTTTCACCCGACCAGCTGTTGACCTCGTTAACAGAGGGTAGTTGATTCGGATCGATATCAATTACATCAGCATACGGTGCACACAATTTTTCTCTTCTATCATAAGCGTTTGCATATATTTTTTTTGCAACATTCAGTCCGTCGTTTCCTGCGATCGATAAACCTATAACTTCTTCGAGCCAGGTAGTCCCGGCCGTTTTCAAATGCAAGCCTTTGTCATATTTGTTGATGATTTTTGCCATGATCGGATAAATGGAGAATTTATCGCTTCCCGAATGTACGCTGAGTTTTAGTTCTTCAGGAAGACCGAATTCTTTTACTGCAAAATCGATAACGAGAACATCTTCTTCGAATTCCTTTGCAAACTGATCGAGATCGCCAACATAATCCACTCCCTTGTTGAATCTCCCTGTAAATTTTGGAGCGATTGTTTGGACGGGAACCCCCTTATCGGCCAACATTTTCAGGATAAACAACATTTCTACCGGTGTTTGGGGTGTTTCTACCTCATCCATGGATACTTCGGTAATAAAATTCCCTTCTCCTTTTTCTTTCTTCAGATAAGCATATATTTCGAATGCTTGTTGTGTGGCTGCCAAAAATTTATTGGCGATTTCTTCCAATAGTTGACGGGTAATTTCCAACGGTTTTACAATGCCCGGCACGTGCAATTGCCCCGTATATTTTTCGCAGGAAGCAACGAAATCCTCAATCTCTTCTTTTTTGCTTTCTTTTCCTATGAAAGCAGCCACGTCAAGCGTAAAAAAATCGGAAACTTCAACAAAGGGTGCAACGGTATTCAGGTTAATATGGTCTGCATCTACAAAGTATTGTCATTTATAATTCAATGCTTTTACGGCTTCATCGGCTTCTTTCCGTACATCGGCCGGATGAGAATTCACATACATGTGTTCACGGTTCGATTTATTCCATACCGGAATAATTTTCAATCCCGCTTTGTTTGCTTTCATTAATGCTCTTAACTGGGCTTTGCCTTGGTGTGAGAATCTGTCGCCCACGCCAAAGCTGTATTTTCCTAATTTCATCATGATGGAATATATTTTTGAAAATCAATAATTTTAAAAGTTGAAATAGTTTTTCGCATTGTAATACGAAATGTTTTCAACCATCTCTCCTATGAATGCCATTTCAGATGCCGGCAGTAAACCGGTTTCCACATCATTACCAATCAAATTGCATAATATGCGACGAAAATATTCGTGACGTGGATAAGACAAGAAACTGCGCGAATCGGTAAGCATTCCTACGAAACGGCTCAACAGTCCCATATTGGAAAGTGATGTCAATTGTGCTTCTATTCCCGTTTTCTGATCGAGGAACCACCATGCTGCACCAAATTGAATTTTACCGGGAACAGATCCGTCCTGAAAGTTACCTATCATCGTTGCTACGAGGTCGTTGTCTCTGGGATTGATATTATAAATGATGGTTTTGGCAAGTTTGTTGTCTACGTCTAATCGGTCAAGAAAACGGCTCATGTTTTTTGCTACGGTAAAATCGCCGATGGAATCGAATCCGGTATCGGGTCCCAACTGCCTAAACATACGGGTATTGTTGTTTCGGATAGGGCCGTAGTGAAACTGTTGTGTCCATCCTTTTTCCCAATCCATTATTGCACCTTCGTAAAGCATGGCCGATTTGAATTTCAGGATCTCTTCTTGAGATAGTTCTTTTCCCCCATATACTTTGTTGAATATGGAGTCGATTTCTGTTTGCGTGTAGGGTTCGGCGTAAAATTCTTCTATCCCGTGATCGGATAATTTACAACCTACGCTTGCAAAAAAGTCATGACGTTTGCGTAAGGCTTCAATAAGGTCGGAGAATTTGCCGATGGTTATGCCTGAAACCTTTGAGAGTTTTTCCAAATATGCGCGGTATTCTGTGGGATTTTCCACTGCCATTGCTTTGTCGGGGCGCCATGCAGGCAGTACTTTTATTTCGAAACCTTCTTTTTTTAAAGCGAGATGATGTTCGAGGCTGTCTACAGGATCATCCGTTGTGCAAACGGTTTCGACATTAAATTTTTTCATTAGTCCGCGTGCAGAAAATTCCGGAGTACATAGTTTTTCGGTACAAATGTCATAAATTTTTCTAGCCGTTTTCGGACTCAGAATTTCATCTACTCCAAACGCCGTTTTCAGTTCGAGGTGTGTCCAGTGGTACAGTGGATTTCGCATGGTATAAGGAACTGTTTCTGCCCATTTTTCGAACTTTTCCCAATCCGATGTATCTTTACCTGTACAATATCGTTCATCAACCCCATTTGTCCGCATGGCGCGCCATTTGTAGTGATCGCCTTCGAGCCATATTTGTCCTAGATTGTCGAATTGATGATCGTTTGCGATATATGCCGGATTTAAATGACAATGGTAATCGATGATGGGCATTTTTTTTGCATGTTTATGATACAGTTCTTTTGCTGCGTCGGTTTGAAGTAAGAAATCTTCGTGAATAAAACTTTTTTCCATAGCTATATGTTTTTAAAAAAATTAAAAGTAAGAATCATCAATAAAGTAAGAATCATCAATATAAATATCTCATGTTTGGCAAATATATGCATTTATATGCATTTGATATCTAAACAAAGAAAGTTTTTTAACGAATCTTGAATTAGTTGTTCGAACAATCAAAAATTAAATTCTGTGTAAAATTTGTAGGTTTACCTCAGCAAATTTGATGATCCAACCCGTGCTGCAATGGATGAGAACAGAAGCGGAACAAAATTTTATCTTTCGTCGGAAAATGGAGTCAGAGTGCACAAAAATTTTATCCTTTTTCTAAAGAGCGGCGTTAACAAAAACTGAACAGATTCCTTTGTCGAATTTTCAGGCGTGAGTTACAGAAAATATTATCCTATTTCTGAAAATCTGTCGGACGTATATTTTAATTTTTTAACCCTAAATCGATTCGTCTTTGGGGTAAATTGCTTTCATTTGTTAAAGTATATTATCAGGATGGGGGTAAATCAAGCTGTTTATATGCGTCCTGAAAATCCGACGGAGGATAAATTTTTTTTTATCCTCTTTTTTACAAAGATTTTTTGCATCTTTGTGACGCATGCCGCCTTCGACAATTGAATTTATTCAAACGATTTTTTAAGTAATAATACGCATCATGAAAAAAGTTTATTTTTTAACGTTCTTGTTTTGCTGCCTGGTTGCAGCAGTTTTTGCAAAACCGATTTTACCGGAAATATTGAGTGATAACATGGTTTTGCAGCAAAATGCTAAAGTGAATATTTGGGGAAAATCCGCTCCCGGAAAAACAGTGGCAGTGCGTCCTTCATGGACATCTGAAGTCACTAAGGTAAAAGCCGATGCCAAAGGAAATTGGATTGCTTCCATTTCTACCCCTTTGGCCGGTTTCACTCCGTATTCCCTTTCCGTTTCCGATGGAGAGGAAGTAGTTTTAAACAATGTATTGATAGGAGAGGTGTGGCTTGCTTCCGGACAGAGCAACATGGAAATGCCGTTGAACGGTTTTTGGAACAATCCGGTGCTTAAAGCCAACGAAACCATTGCAATGGCAGGGCAAAACAAGGGAATCCGTTTCGTTACCATTCCCAAAACTGAGGCGATGGAACCCCAGGAAACCGTTAAGGGCATGTGGCAAGAATGTACCCCGGAAAATGCGCCGGGTTTCAGTGCCACGGCATATTATTTTGCGCAAACGCTTTATCGGGCGTTACATGTTCCCGTTGGGATTATTGTATCGAGTTGGGGAGGCTCAAGAGTGGAATGTTGGACAAGCCGGGAAATATTGGAAACCTATCCCGATGTCGATTTGAGTGAAAAAGCTATTAATGAACTCCCTTCGTCTGCGCGTCCGATGGTGATGTATAATGCGATGATACGTCCGTTGATTCATTATACTGTCAAGGGTTTTATCTGGTATCAAGGAGAATCCAATGTAGGCAGCCACGATGTGTATGCCGAGCGACTCGCCAACATGGTCAATTGTTGGAGAAAAGATTGGAGATTGGGCGATTTGCCGTTTTATTACGTAGAAATAGCTCCTTTTATTTATGGAGATGGGGAAACCGGCACTTCCGGAGCGCTGCTGCGAGAGGCTCAATTCAAGGCACAATTTCTGATTCCCAACAGTGGCATGATTTCGACTAACGATTTGGTGGAAGATTACGAGAAAACCAATATTCATCCCCGTAATAAAATTGATGTAGGGAAAAGACTTGCGTTCATGGCTCTTTCGCAAACTTATGGTCATGCGGGCGTAGCCGATCACGGGCCGGAGTATAAATCGATGGAAATAAAGGGCGGAAAAATTTTCCTTTCTTTCAATCATTCAGAGAACGGTTTCAGCAGAACGGTGGGTATAAATGGTTTCGAGATTGCCGGAAACGATCGGATTTTTCATCCGGCTAAGGTTGAAGTCGATTTGAACAACAGAATATTGATTGTTTCGAATGAAAATATTCCGAATCCTGTGGCGGTAAGATATTGCTTTAAGAATTTTCAAATCGGGAATCTTTACAATACCCGCGAATTGCCTGTGGTTCCTTTCAGAACGGATAATTTCGAAAAATAAAAACTGCAACTTTTGCGATTGTCGCCTATAAACTTATGTTGGTAAGATTATTTGCGAAAATTATCCTTATAATCCTTATTTTTTAGCAATTTTCCGTTATCTTTGCCAATAACGGATCATTAATGTGTTATTCTAATTTTATCGAAGAACAATGAATACGATGAAAAAAATTCCTCTTGTCCTTTTTTTGTTGATGGGACTCTCTTTGTGTGTACATGCTCAACGAACGATGTTGAAAACGAATATTCCGTATTGGTTGATCGCATCGCCCAATTTTGGGGCAGAGTTTGCAGTGGCCGATAACGTAAGCATAGAGTTGTCGGCCGGATTCAATCCATTTAAATTCGGCAATGACAAACAACTGAAACACTGGGTTATATGGCCGGAGGCACGTTATTGGCTTAACGAAACCTATGACGGTCATTTTTTTGGATTTCACGGTGTGGGTGGACACTTCAATATGGGGGGTGTGGATATTCCCATATGGAAGCTGAAAAATCTGAAAGATCGTCGCTACGACGGATCTGCCATTGGCTTTGGTGTTAGTTACGGGTATCAATGGATATTAAGTTCTCGCTGGGGATTGGAAGCGACGTTGGGAGTGGGATATGCCCGACTCGATTATGACACCTATTCATTGGGAAAAAACGGATCGAAAATCGGAGAAAATAAGAAAAACTATTTCGGTCCTTCCAAAGGAGCGATATCCATTACTTATGTCATCAATTGAAAATTGAAATAGGGGAAAAATAAAAGCCTTTTCTTCGTTATGCAGTCCAAACGTATTTTTCTTGCTTTGCCCCTTATTCCCATTGAACCGGCGGCGAATAAAGCGAAGGAATTGAAACATTTGCTGCAAAAATATCGCATCAAATGGGTAGATCCGGAGTTGTACCATTTGACGTTGTTCTTTTTCGGCGAAGTACCTGTGGATCAATTAGCGGAATTGAAAGATGCGATTCATTCGGCAGTGTATGGAACCCCTGTTTTTTCTTTTCAATTGACAAATCCGGGTTTATTCAACCGAAGGAATGAACCCAAGTGCTCTGGTTAGGGATTGATGCTCCCGAAATTTTATTCGAATTGAAAAAAAGGATAGACCGTGCGGTGGCGCCTATGGGTTTTATTTCCGATGAGAAATTTTTCAATCCTCATCTAACAATAGGGCGATTTATTCCCGGTCAAACCATTAAACCTTCATTAAATCGTGCTTTGACGATTTCCCGGTTTCCTCAGCCTGTGCAGTATGAAGCCAATGAAATAGTGTTGTTCGAAAGTCGATTATCTCCTCGAGGAGCTTCTTATTATCCAATGGAAACCTTTTCGTTACGAGCAGAAAATGGCTAAGGTCGGTGATGAGGAATATAGTTTATGTTTATTGCTATGATTCGCAAAATAATCCATATCGATATGGATGCCTTTTATGCTTCTATTGAACAACGCGATAATCCAGAATACCGCGGCAAACCGGTTGCCGTGGGTTACGAAGGTAAACGCGGAGTGGTGGCTGCTGCCAGCTATGAGGCTCGGCGTTACGGCATTCATTCGGCAATGGCATCGGTTACCGCTTCGCAGAAATGTCCTCATCTGATTTTTGTTATGCCTCGTTTCGATGTTTATCGAGCGGTATCTCATCAGATCATGCAGATTTTTCTTGAATACACCGATAAAGTGGAACCTTTGTCGCTCGATGAGGCTTTTTTGGATGTTACTGTCAATAAAAAAGGAATTCGTTCGGCAACAGTGATAGCAAAGGAAATCAAACAAAAAATATATAATCGTACGCGTTTAACG
>Ga0116180_1003022_pt1 | contig 12930 bp, 9 predicted proteins | sample AD_UKC073_MetaG_FD_89804 | JGI IMG/M metagenome (GOLD analysis project Ga0116180, IMG submission 89804) | Active sludge microbial communities of municipal wastewater-treating anaerobic digesters from USA - AD_UKC073_MetaG | ecosystem: Engineered > Bioreactor > Anaerobic > Digestate | place: USA...
GCCGGCACGACGACCTGCCGGTCGGCGCGCCACTCGCCCATGTCCCAGTCGTGCGAGACGACCCGCGTGCCGGGCGCGAGCGTCGACAGCAGCTTCGGCCTCAGGGCCAGGTTGACGTCGGGCAGCAGGTACATCGTCACCACGCTGGCGCCGGACAGATCGGTGTCGAACAGGTCCTGTGCGACGAACCGCGCCCGGTCGGCCACCCCGGCCTCGCGCGCGAGGCGGTTCGACAGATCGATCAGATGGGGCGCGAGTTCGATGCCCAGCCCGCGGGCGCCGTGCGTGCGCGCGGCGGTGATCACGATCCGGCCGTCGCCCGAGCCGAGGTCGATCAGCCGGTCGCCGCGCTGCACGCCGGCGAGCGCCAGGATCGCATCCACCACCGACTGGGGCGTCTGGACGTAGGGCACCTCCTCGAGCGGCGCGGGCGGGATCGAGGCCAGCGCCGGACGCGCAGTGCCGCCGGTCGCGCCGCCGGCGGCGCACGACATGCCCGGGAGCGTCAGCCCGGCGGCCAGCACGAGCGCGGCGGCCAGCGCGCGCGTGGCGACCCGCATCGGTGCGGTTGGCGTGCGCGATGCGGGCCCCCGCCCGTCTCGGTGCGGGCCTTCGGGACGGGCGCTCGAGCAGGGGGCGGATCGGTTCGACGGTGCGGAGCGGACGGACATGACGGTCGATGCGGACGGCGCGGCGGCGGGTGCGGGGGGCCCGCATCATGGCACCATTGCGACCGTACTCAAAGCTGCCGGATCGCGACCATGATCGAAACCTCCCTCGAACGTTTCCAGGCCGACGTCATCGACGCGTCGATGCAGGTGCCCGTGCTGCTCGATTTCTGGGCCCCCTGGTGCGGCCCCTGCAAGACGCTCGGACCGATGCTCGAGAAGCTCGAGCAGCAGTACGGCGGGCGGTTCAGGCTCGTGAAGGTCAACACCGAGGAGCATCAGCAGCTCGCGCAGCATTTCCGCATCCGCTCGATCCCGACCGTCTACGCGTTCGTCGGCGGTCGCCCGGTCGATCAGTTCCAGGGGGCGCTGCCCGAGGCGCAGCTGCGCGAGTTCATCGACCGGCTGATGCCCAACCCCAGCGACATCGAGCTCGACACGGCGCTGCAGTGCATCGAGCAGGGCGACCTCGCCGGCGCGGCCGAGCACCTGCGCAAGGCCCTGGCGCTCGACCCCGCGAACGACACCGCCCGCATGACGTACGCGCAGGTGCTGCTCGACGGCGACGATGCCGCGGCCGCGAAGGCGCAGTGGGACGCGCTGTCGGCGGCGGCGCGGCAGGATCCGCATGCGCAGGCCCTGCTGGCCCGCATCGAGGCGGTGCTCAAGGAAAACACGCTGCCGCCCGCGCCGGAGCTGGAAGCGCGCGTGCTGGCCAATCCCGCCGATCTGCAGGCGCGCCTGGAGCTGGCGCAGCACTTCATCGCGCACAAGGCCTGGGAGCTGGCGTTCGAGCAGCTGATCGAGATCGTGCAGCGCGACCGCGCGTTCGGGGACGACATCGGGCGCAAGACGATGGTGCAGGTGTTCGACCTGGCCGCCTCGCAGCCGCAGCTGGTGTCGGCCTGGCGCCGCCGCCTGAGTTCCGCGCTGAACTAGGCAAAAAAAAAGCCCGAACCTTTGGGGTTCGGGCTGAATCCACCTTTTGGAGGAGGGTGGAGGAGACAGGTGCAACTGTACCTGTTTGATTGTTGCGACGCAACAATGACTTTAGAGTTTGTCCTCAAAAAACCACTCCCGTACAATCCGCCGCCATGTTGATCGAGCAAAAGCAGACCCTGGCCGCCTGGTTCCGCACCGCGGCCGGCGAACTGATCCACACGCGCGCCGGCAGTCTCGGCGACGCGACGCTGAGCGTGCCCGACGTCGTGCTGGATCGGCCGAAACAGGCGTCGCACGGGGATCTCGCGTGCAACCTCGCGCTGCAGATGGCCAAGCCGCTGCGCATGAGCCCGCGTGACGTCGCGCAATTCCTGGTCGACCGGGTGACGCAGCTCGACGCTGCGGCCGCGAGCTCCGCGGGTGCCGTCCCGGCCGCGGACGGGGCAGCGGCCGGTGGCTTGTGCGATGCCGCATCCGCGATGATCGCCGGCCTCGAGATCGCCGGACCGGGCTTCATCAACATCCGCCTGTCTGCGCCGGCGCGGCGGGCGCCGGTGGCGGCCGTGCTGCGCGCGGGCGCGGCCTACGGCCGCAGCGACCGCGGGGCCGGCGCGCCGGTGGTCGTCGAGTTCGTGTCGGCCAACCCGACCGGGCCGCTGCACGTCGGACACGGCCGCCAGGGGGCGCTGGGCGATGCCCTCTCGGCGCTGCTCGAGGCCAACGGCTGGAAGGTGCAGCGCGAGTTCTACTACAACGACGCCGGCGCCCAGATCGCCAACCTGGCCTTGTCCGTGCAGGCCCGTGCACGCGGCATCGAGCCCGGCGACGAGCGCTTTCCCGCCGACGGCTATCGCGGCGACTACATCCAGGACATCGCGCGCGACTACCTCGCCGGTGCGACGGTCGGCGCCGAGCGCGTCGCGCCCGTCACCGCCTCGGGCGACCCCGACGATCTCGACGCGATCCGCCGCTTCGCAGTCGCCTACCTGCGCCGCGAGCAGGACATGGACCTGCAGGCGTTCGGGGTGCGCTTCGACCAGTACTACCTCGAGTCGTCGCTGTACTCCGAAGGGCGCGTGCAGCAGGCGGTCGACGGCCTGGTGCGCGCCGGCCACACCTTCGAGGAGGGGGGCGCGCTGTGGCTGCGCTCCACCGCGTACGGGGACGACAAGGACCGCGTGATGCGCAAGTCCGACGGCGGCTACACGTACTTCGTGCCCGACGTCGCCTACCACGTCACCAAGTGGCAGCGCGGCTTCCAGCGGGCGATCAACGTGCAGGGCTCCGACCACCACGGCACGATCGCCCGGGTGCGTGCCGGCCTGCAGGCGCTGGGCGTCGGCATCCCGCCGGGGTACCCGGACTACGTGCTGCACAAGATGGTCACCGTGATGCGCGGCGGCGAGGAGGTCAAGATCTCCAAGCGCGCCGGCTCGTACGTGACGCTGCGCGACCTGATCGAATGGAGCGGCGGCGCAGGCGCAGACGGCGCCGGGGCCGGCGACGCGGCAGGCGCCGGAGACGGCACGGGCAGCGAGGTCGTCGCGCGCGCGCAGACCGCCGACGACGCGCTGCGCCGCGGGCGCGACGCGGTGCGCTTCTTCCTGATCTCGCGCAAGGCCGACAGCGAGTTCGTGTTCGACGTCGATCTGGCGCTGTCGCAGACCGACGAGAACCCGGTGTACTACATCCAGTACGCCCACGCGCGCATCTGCTCGGTGCTGGCGCAGGCCCGCGCGCAGAACGGCGACGACGAGGACGCGCTGCTGGCTGCGGTGCAATCCGGCGACCCGGCAGGTCTGCTGGCGCGTCTGGAACTGCCGCGCGAGTTCGCGCTGGCGGCGCGTCTTGCGGCCTTCCCGGAGCTGGTCGCCACCGCCGCCGACGAACTGGCGCCGCACGCAGTTGCGTTCTATCTCAAAGACTTAGCGGCGGAACTTCACAGTTACTATAATGCCGAACGGTTCCTCGTCGACGACCCGTCGCTGCGTCAGGCACGGCTGCTGCTGCTGCTGGCCACGCGCCAGGTGCTGCGCAACGGTCTTGCGCTGATCGGGGTCTCGGCACCTGAAAGGATGTGATGCTCGTCGCTGCGCGCCCCTCGACGCCCCCCGCGCGCACCGCGCAGCGCGGCGGCACGCTGCTCGGATTCATGGTCGGGCTGGTGCTCGGCCTGTCGATCGCGGTGGTGGTGGCCGTGTTCATCACCCAGGCGCCGGTGCCGTTCGTCAACAAGACCAACCGCGCAGCCGAGCGCGTGACCGAGCCCAAGTCGGCCGCCGACGCGCCCGATCCCAACCGTCCGCTGAATCCCAAGGCTGCGGCGGGGAACGGGCGCGCCGCGCCCCCGGCGTCCCCGGCGGCGCCCGAGGCGGCCGACGCCAGCGGCACCGTGCCGCCCAACACGGTCGAGGACAAGGCCAGCATGCTCGACCGGCTGTTCGGCAAGGGCGCGGCCGAGTCCGCCGGCATCGCGCCGGCGTCGCCGACCCCCGCGCCGGCACCGGCCCCGCAGGCGGCCGTGAAAGCCGACGCCCGCCCCGCCGACGCACCGAAGGCGGAGGCGCCCAAGGAGGAGCGTTCCAGCTATCTGCTGCAGGCCGGCGCGTTCCGCACGCAGGAAGACGCGGAAGCGATGAAGGCCAAGCTCGCGTTCATCGGCTTCGAGGCGCGCGTCGTCGCCGCCGAGGTCAACGGGCAGACGATGCACCGCGTTCGAATCGGCCCGTACGCGCAACTCGACGACATGAACAAGGCGCGCACCCGCCTGGCCGAGAACGGCATCGAGGCTTCCGTGGTGCGGGCCAGATGACCGGAGCCCCGATGTCCCACACGATCGACCCCGTCACCCGCACGCTGCTGAAGGCCGCGCTGCTGTCCCCGCTCGCGGGCGCCGGCACCGCGTTCGCGCAGGCCGGGGCGCTGCAGGAAGGCTCGGCCTACCGTGCGGTCAAGCCGGCGCAGCCGGTCGCCGTCAGCGGCAAGATCGAAGTGCTCGAATTCTTCTGGTACGGCTGCCCGCACTGCAACGCGCTCGAGCCGCTGCTCAAGGACTGGGTCAGGCGGCTGCCGTCCGACGTGGTGTTCCAGAAGGTGCACGTCGGGCTCGGGCCGTCCTGGGTGCCGCATCAGCAGCTGTTCTACACGCTCGACGCGATGGGCAAGTCCGCCGAGCTCGACGAGCGCGTGTTCAAGGCCATCCACGTCGACGGGCAGTCCCTGTCCAAGCCCGAGCAGATGGCGGAGTTCGTGGCCCGTCAGGGCGTCGACCGCAAGCTCTTCACCGACACGTTCGATTCGTTCGCCGTGCGCACCAAGATGCGCAAGGCGCAGCAGCAGGCCGAGGCGTACCGGGTCGACGGCGTGCCGGCCATGTCGGTCAACGGCAAGTGGTACACCGCACCCTCGATGGCCGGCGGCAACGCCCCGGTGCTGCGCGTGCTCGACCACCTGATCGAGCTGGAGCGCAAGGCCCGCAAATAGCGGCGCCGCGGCTGCGCAGGCGATGAAGGTCTTCATCACCGGGGCGTCCAGCGGCATCGGCGAAGCCCTGGCGCGCGAATACCGCCGCCGCCATCCGCAGGCCGCCCTGGGGCTCGTCGCGCGCCGCGCCGACGCGCTGCACGCGCTGGCCCATGCGCTGGACGGCGACCGGACGCTGGCGCTGCCCGCCGACGTGGCCGACCGGGGTGCGATGCAGCGTGCGGCCGACACCTACGTGCAGCGCTTCGGCGTGCCGGACGTCGTGATCGCGAACGCGGGCATCAGCGCGGGCACGGTCACCGGAGCGCCCGGCGATGCCGAGGTCTTCGAGCGCATCGTGCGCACGAACGTGATCGCGCTGTTCGACACCTTCGCGCCGTTCGTGCCCGGCATGCGCGCCGCGGGCGGGGGCTGCCTGGTCGGCATCGCGAGTGTTGCCGGCGTGCGCGGCCTGCCCGGCGCGGGTGCCTACAGCGCATCGAAGGCTGCCGCCATCAGCTACCTCGAAAGTCTGCGCGTCGAGCTGCGGGGCAGCGGCGTGGGCGTCGTCACGATCGCGCCCGGCTACATCCGCACCCCGATGACGGCGACGAACCGCTATCGCATGCCGTTCCTCACCGACGTCGACGTGTTCGCACGCAAGGCGGTGGCGGCGATCGAAGCCCGCCGCTCGTTCGCGGTGATTCCGTGGCAGATGGGGGTGGTCGCGCGCGGCCTGCGTCTGCTGCCCAACGGCGTGTTCGACGCCCTGTTCGCGCGCGCTCCCCGCAAGGCGCGCGACCCGCAGGGGTCGGCGTGATGCGCGCCGTGACCGGGGCCATCGACGCCGCCGGGCAGTGGCACGGGCCGGCCACCGGCGACGTGCGCATCGTGTCCCTGGTGCCCAGCCTGACCGAGATGCTCTGCGCGCTGGGGCTGGCCGACCAGGTCGTCGGGCGCACCGGCTTCTGCATCCATCCGACGGACGTCGTGCGCGGCATTCCGAAGGTCGGCGGCACCAAGGACGTCGACCTCGACAAGGTGCGCGCGCTCGCGCCCACGCACTTGGTGGTGAACGTCGACGAGAACGAGAAGCCCACCGTCGACGCGCTGCGCGCGTTCGTGCCGCACGTCCTGGTCACGCACCCGATCGAAGTGGCCGACAACGCCGGCCTGCTGCGCCTGTTCGGCGCCGTCTTCGACCGGGGGGCGCAGGCCGAGGCGTGGTGCGACCGGCTCGAGGCCGAGCTCGCCGCCAACCGTGCGGCGGCGTTCGCGCCGCAGCGCGTGCTCTACCTGATCTGGAAGCGCCCCTGGATGACGGTCGGCCCCGACACCTTCATCGCGCGCATGCTGCGCACGGTCGGCCTGCATGCGGTTGCGCCGGACACGGGGGCGCGCTATCCGGAGGTGGACTTCCAGCGCTTCGGTCCCGAGCGCTTCGACCGGGTGCTGCTGTCCACCGAGCCCTATCGCTTCGGCCCGCGCCACGTCGCCGCGCTGCGCGCCGATCCGGCCCTCGGCGGCCGGCCCGTGACGCTGATCGACGGCGAGATGACGTCCTGGTACGGCGTGCGCGCCATCCAGGGCCTCGCGTGGCTGCGGGCGTTCCGGCGCACGTTGGATGCGGAGTGCGCCACGTGAAGCGCACCGTGCATCGCCCGATGAATTGCGCCGTGCATCGCCCTTCGAATCGCCCTTCGAATGGCACGGCCCATCGCACCGCGAAACGCCGCGTGGAGACGGCCGCCGGTCGCCGGGGCGCGGCGCTGGCGGCGATCGTCGTGGCCGCCGCGCTGGCCGCCTGCTCGTCGCCCGGGCCCCGACCCGGCGCCCCGGGCGCGCGTTCCGACACGGGTGAGCGCCCGCCAGTGGCGCGCGGCGGCGGCTACTACCAGGACGACGGTCCCGGCGAGCATCCGCCGGCGGACCTGATGTCGATCCCCGACGCCGTGCCGCGGCCCGAGCCACTGCTGGCGCGCGCGAACCGTCCGTACGTCGTGTTCGAGCGGCAGTATCAGCCCATGGTCGAGCTGTCGCCGTTCCGCCAGCGCGGGGTCGCCTCCTGGTACGGCCGCAAGTTCCACGGTCGCCGCACCTCCAGCGGGGAGGTGTACGACATGTACGCGATGACGGCGGCGCACCCCACGCTGCCCATCCCCAGCTATGCGCGGGTCACGCACCTGGCCAGCGGCCGCAGCGTCGTCGTGCGGGTGAACGACCGCGGGCCGTTCCTGCACGACCGGGTGATCGACCTGTCGTACACCGCAGCCGCGCGCCTCGGTTATGCGGGCGCCGGAAGCGCGCAGGTCGAGGTCGAACTCATCACGCGCTTCGACGGCGTGCCCCTCGAGGGCGTGGCCGCGTCGGGGCCCGCCGCCGCGCCGGCCGGGCCAGCCGTGTCGGCCGCGCCGGCGGCACGCCCGGCCGCCGCAACACTGTCCTCGGGCGCGGCCGCCGTCACCGACGTCCGGTTCGTCCAGGTTGCCGCATCGGGTGCGGAGGCCCTCCGTCCCGAGCGCCTCGACGTCGAGACCGTCGTGGCCCCCATCGAACGGGCTGCGCCGCAGCGTGCCCCCTCCGAGCGAACGTCGCCGGAGCGGACATCGCCGGAGCGGACAACGCCGGAGCGGACAACGCCGGAGCGGACATCGCCGGAGCGCGCCCCCTCGGAGCGCGCATCACCGCAGCGGATGCCGATGACGCCGCCGCCGGACGGGCCCCGGCCCGCCACCGTGACCGCGAGCCCGCGCAGCGCGTCCGCGGCGCCGGGCGCGTCTGCACCGGTGGCCGACACAGGGGTGTTCCTGCAGCTGGGTGCGTTTTCGACCCGTGAAAACGCCGAAGCCCTGCGGGATCATCTGGAGTCGCAGCTCGACACCGCGGTGCCGTTGCGCGTCCGGGCCGACGGCGCGCACTTCAAGGTGCTGATGGGACCGTATCCGCGCCGTGCCGATGCGCTCGCCGCCGCCGAGCGGATCGCGCAGCGCAGCGGATCCCGCCCGTTCGTCGTGACCCGCTGATCTCCGGGGGCCTCGCCCGTCGCCCGCGCCCGTCCGGCCGGGTTTGCCAATTCATCTGCGAGTGTCTATTGTTGACCGCCGCCGGGCGGTCACAGGCTCGGCCAATGAAACAAGGTCCGGAACGTCGATCGCGCGTGATGCGTGCAGCCGGGGGCACCCGTCGGTGCCGCCGTCGCGATCGACGCGCGGCACCACCACACGAGGAGACGGGATGAGCGGCATCGGCAGCCTGGAGGGCCGGGCAGGGGCGGCGCGTGCATGGGGGCGGACGACGCGTGCACGGGTGCGCACGCGGGTGCATGGGAAGGCACTGTCCGGGGACGCAGCATGAGCGCGCATCCCCTGCCGATGTCGGGGCTCCGCGTCCTGGAGATCGGGACCCTGCCCGCGGCCGCCTACTGTGCGCGGTTCTTCGCCGACTTCGGCGCCGAGGTCGTCAAGGTCGAGCCGCCGCAGGGCGATCCTGCCCGCCAGGCGTCGCCGATGATCGACGACGGCCGCGGCGGTCGCGCCAGCGGCTGGTTCGCCTACCTCAATTTCGGCAAGCGCAGCCTGGTCGTCGACCCGGCGGACCCGGCGGCTGCCGCGCGGATCGCCGCCCTGGTCGCCGAAGCCGACGTGCTGATCGACGCCACCGACGCGCAGGATGCCGCGCGCTACGGGATCGACCACGCGCGTCTGCGCGCCGCGCATCCCCGTCTCGTGGTGATGGGCCTGAGCTGGTTCGGCCGGGGCGGCCCCTATGCCGAGTTCCACGGCAGCGATGCCGTCTGCCGCGCGCTGGCCGGCAAGGTCCAGCCGATCGGGCCGATCGAAGGTCCGCCGCTTGCGCTGCCCGACTACCACGCGGCGATCGTCGGCGGGCTGTCTGCGTTCATCCCCACGATGGCGGCGCTGCACGCGCGCGCGCGCTCCGGCGACGGCAGCGTCTGGGACGCCAACGTCCACGAGGCCGAGATCGCGCTCGCCGAATTCCAGGCCACCGAGGGGCACGGCGCGGGCACGCGCCAGCCGCGCGGCGGCATCAACCGCTTCACCCCCACCTATCCGATGGGCGTGTACCGCTGCCGCAGCGGCTGGCTCGGCATCACGGTCGTCACGCCGCACCAGTGGGCCGCGCTGTGCGAGCTGCTGCACATGCAGGAGCTGGCCCACGACCCCGGCTACGCGATGGGCCCCGAGCGGCTGGAGCATGCCGACACGCTCGAGCCGCGGCTGATCGCGGCCTTCCGCGAACGCACCGCGCAGGAGTGGTTCGAGGAGGGGCTGCGCATGAAGCTGCCCTTCGCGATCGTCCCGGAGATGCACGAGCAGCTCGCCACGCAGGTGTTCCGCGACCGCGGCGTGATCGTGCCCATCCGCGTGGGTGCGCGCACGGTGGAGGCGCCTGGCTCGCCGCTGCACCTGAACCGCACGCCGCCGCAGTCCGGCGGCGCCATGCCCGAGCTCGACGACGGCGGGGCCGCGGGCGGCGTCTGGCGCAGCCCGCGGGCCGACGTTGCATCGCGCACGCTCACGCGGGCCAGCGGCGCGGACATCCGCAGCGCCGTGCCCGGGCCGCTCGCCGGCGTGCGCATCATCGACCTGTCGATGGGCTGGGCCGGGCCGATCTGCACGCGCAACATGGCCGACCTCGGCGCCGACGTGATCAAGGTCGAGGCCTGCGGCTATCACGACTGGTGGCGCGGCACGAGCACGCGCATGTCCGACTTCGAGCAGCAACTGTACGAGAAGCAGCCGCGCTTCATCGCGCTCAACCACAACAAGCGTGCGATCACGCTCGATCTCACGTCGGCCGAGGGCGCGCGCCTGCTCAAGGAGCTCGTGCGCGGCGCGGACGCCGTCGTCGAGAACTACTCGAGCGAAGTCCTGCCCAAGCTGGGGCTCGACTACGCGCGGCTGCGCGAGGTCAACCCGCAGCTCGTGATGGTGTCGATGGCCGCGTTCGGCGCCACGGGGCCCTGGAGCACCTGCCGCGCATACGGCTCGACCCTCGAGCACGGCTCCGGCCTGCCGACCGTCGCCGGCCGCGAAGGCGATCCGCCGCTGATGACGCACATCGCGCATGGCGACGCCGTCGGCGGACTCAACGCCGCTTCCGCCCTGATGGTGGGGCTGTGGCACCGGCTGCTCACCGGCGAGGGGCAGCACCTGGACCTGTCCCAGGTCGAGTGCATGATGCCGTTCACCGCGCCGTGGGCGATCGAGCAGTCGGCCAACGGCCGGCTCGGGCCCCGGCTCGGCAACCGGCACCCCGATCACGCGCCCCAGGGCGTGTATCCGTGCAGCGGCCACGACGCGTGGGTGCTGCTGTCGGTGCTGGACGACGGCATGTGGCGCGCACTGTGCGGCGTGCTCGGCGATGCCGCGCTCGCGGCCGACGGGGCGCTGGCGAACGTCGCGGGGCGCCGCGACGCACACGACCGCATCGACGCTGCGATCGCGGCCTGGACCCGCACGCGCACGCCCGACGCGGCGATGGCCGCGCTGCAGCGCGCCGGCGTGTCCGCCGGGGTCGTGCGCGCGCCGGCCGAGCTGATCGACGATCCGCAGCTCGCGGCACGCGGCTTCTGGCAGGTGACCGACCGAGCCTACGTGGGCCCGCATCCGCAGCCGTCCCCGCCGTACCGCGCGGCACCGGCGGGCCGCTCCGGTCCGGTCGCGCCCCCCGTGCCCATCGCGTGGCCGGGCCCCACCCTCGGACAGTTCAACGAGGAGGTGCTCCGCGGCGTGCTCGGCCTGGGCGACGACGACCTGAAGCGGCTCGAGTCCGCCGGCGTGATCGGCACCGTGCCGCTGTCGCCGATGCTGCGCAAGCGCGGCGCGCCGAAGACCGCTGCGGCGTGACGGCGGGCCGCTTCCACACGAATCCAACCGCCCCGGCTGCGGGGCCCGAGAACCGGACCATGTCCTTCAAGAGACTGCTGATCGCCAACCGCGGCGAGATCGCCATCCGCATCGCCCGTGCGGCGTCCGCGCTGGGCATCGAAACCGTGTCGGTGTACTCGAACGACGACGCGGCGTCGCTGCACGTGCGCAAGACCGACCGCAGCGTCGCGCTCGACGGCACCGGGGTGCCGGCCTACCTCGACATCGAACAGCTCGTGCGCGTGGCGCGCGCGCAGGGCTGCGACGCGATCCACCCCGGCTACGGCTTCCTCAGCGAGAACGCGGTCTTCGCCCAGCGCTGCGCGGACGCGGGCATCGTGTTCGTCGGCCCCACCCCGCAGACGCTCGACCTGTTCGGCGACAAGGCCAAGGCGCGCGCGCTGGCGGCGCAGCGCGGCGTGCCGGTGATGCCCGGCACCTCGGGGCCCACCACGCTCGAGCAGGCGCGGACCTTCTTCCGTTCGCTCGCCAGCGCCCCCGACGCGGGCGGCAGCGCGGCCATCATGATCAAGGCCGTCGCCGGTGGCGGCGGACGCGGCATGCGCATCGTGCAGCGCGAGGAGGATCTGGCCGCCGCCTACGAGCGCTGCCGCTCCGAGGCGCTGGGGTCGTTCGGCAACGGCGACGTGTACGTCGAGCAGCTGTTCACCGCCGCCCGGCACATCGAGGTGCAGATCGTCGGCGACGGGTCCGGTGCGGTCACCCATCTGTGGGAGCGCGAGTGCAGCCTGCAGCGCGAGCGCCAGAAGGTGGTCGAGATCGCGCCCGCGCCGGCGCTCGACTCGGGCCTGCGCGACCGGCTGCTGCAGGCGGCGCTCGACATGGCCGCCGCCGTGCACTACCGCAACGTCGGCACCTTCGAGTTCCTGGTCGACGCCGCCGCCGGCGGCCACGCGAAGTTCGCGTTCATCGAGGCGAACCCGCGCCTGCAGGTGGAGCACACCGTGACCGAGGAGGTCACGGGAGTCGACCTCGTGCAGGTGCAGCTGCAGATCGCCGCGGGCGCGAGCCTGTCGGAGGTGGGGCTGTCGCTGGGCAGCCCGCCCACGCCGCTGGGCATCGCGATCCAGCTGCGCATCAACACCGAAACGCTCACCGCCGAGGGCGCGATCCGGCCCGCCGGCGGCACGCTCTCGGCATTCGAGCCGCCGCTGGGCCCCGGCGTGCGCGTCGACACCTTCGGCTATGCCGGCTACCGGACCAGCCCGCGCTTCGACTCCCTGCTGGCCAAGCTGATCGTGCACGCGCGCTCGGGGTCGCTGCGCGACGTCGCGACGCGGGCCTACCGTGCGCTGTGCGAGTTCTCCGTCGCAGGGGTGCAGACCAACATCCCCATGCTGCAGAACCTGCTGCGGCACCCGGCGTTTCTCGATGCGAAGATCGACACGCGCTTCATCGAGCGGCACGCGGCCGAGATCGTCGCCGAGGGGGCGGGCCACCAGCGCCTGTTCCACGAGCCGGTGGCGCCGGCCGCCGGCGCGGCGGCACGGCGTGCGCCCGCTGCCGGCGCGGGCGCACAGATCGATCGCAGCGATCCGCTGGCCGTGCTGATGCATGGCAAGAGCGACGCGCCGCAGTCGGCGGGTGCCGACGCGTCGACCGACGCAGGCGCCGCTGCCGCTGCGGGCGCCGCCGGACCCGAAGGCACGGTGGCCCTGGCCGCCCCCATCCAGGGCACCATCGTCAGCCTGTCGGCCGCGGTCGGCGACGCGGTCCGTGCCGGTCAGCCGGTGCTGGTGATGGAGGCGATGAAGATGGAGCACGTGATCTAGGCCACCACCGGCGGCATCGTGCGCGCCATCGGCGCGCCGGTCGGCGAGACCGTGTTCGAGGGGCATCCGCTGCTGTTCATCGAGCCGTCGGACGCGCTCGGCGCCGCCGAGCAGATCGAGGAGGAGGTCGATCTCGACCACATCCGTCCCGACCTCGCCGAGACGCTGGCGCGC
>Ga0116180_1003023_pt1 | contig 12924 bp, 9 predicted proteins | sample AD_UKC073_MetaG_FD_89804 | JGI IMG/M metagenome (GOLD analysis project Ga0116180, IMG submission 89804) | Active sludge microbial communities of municipal wastewater-treating anaerobic digesters from USA - AD_UKC073_MetaG | ecosystem: Engineered > Bioreactor > Anaerobic > Digestate | place: USA...
ACCGTCGCCATCATGCAGACAATGTGGGTGCGCACCGGTAACGAGCGCTACCTGAGAATGACCAAGTTCTGGGGCAAGCTCTACCTGATCAACTTCATCATGGGTGTCGCCACCGGCATCGTGCAGGAGTTCCAGTTCGGCATGGCATGGAGCGAGTACTCCCGCTTCGTGGGTGACGTCTTCGGTGCCCCGCTGGCCATGGAGGGACTGCTCGCCTTCTTCATCGAGTCGACCTTCCTCGGTCTGTGGATCTTCGGCTGGAACCGGCTGCCGAAGCGGCTGCACCTCGCGACCCTCTGGCTCGCCGTGCTGGGCTCGATCGTCTCGGCATTCTTCATCATTGCCGCCAACTCGTGGATGCAGCATCCGGTGGGCATCGAGTTCATCGACGGGCGTCCAGTGCTCACCGACATCTTCGCGGTACTCTCCAACAACACCGCGATCGCCGCCTACACCCACACGATCTTCGGCGCCCTCGGAGTCGGCGGGGCGTTCCTGCTCGGTATTGCCTGGTACCAGCTCTGGCAGCGTCGCAAGGACAACATCGACACCGTAGATGCTGCGGGCCGCGTCGTCGTGGGCGAGAACCGCACCATCCCGGGCCGCGACAAGGCCGACCACAGCGTCTGGATCACGTCGCTGCGGTGGGGTGCCGTGGTCGCGATCATCGGCTTCGCGGGGGTCGCCATCACTGGTGACTATCAGGCCAAGCTCATGTTCGAGCAGCAGCCGATGAAGATGGCCGCCGCTGAGGCCGCCTGCGCCGACGGCACCGGATTCTCGGTGCTCGCCTTCGGCGACCTTGCCGCTCAGGACTGCTCGCAGGTGACCACGGTCATCGAGATCCCCGGGCTGCTCTCGTTCCTCGCGAATGGTGACTTCACGACCGAGGTCAAGGGTGTCAACACCCTCGTGCCGATCTATCAGGACAAGTACGGAACGAACCTTCCCGACAACCCGATCCTCGGTGACAGGGCCGGCCAGGCGATCGACTACGTACCTCTCATGGCCGTCACCTACTGGGGCTTCCGGCTGATGATCGGGTTCGGGGCGCTCGCCGCCTTCGCAGCCGTCGTCGCTCTGTGGATGACCCGCAAGGGAACGGTACCCAAGTCGAAGTGGCTCATGCGCCTCGCCCTTCTGGGCATCCTCGCTCCGTTCGCGGCCAGCGCGGCCGGCTGGGTCTTCACGGAGATGGGCCGCCAGCCCTTCGTCGTGGCCCCCAACCCGACACCCGGCGGCATCGACGGTGTGTTCATGTTCACCGCCTCAGCGGTCTCGCCCGGAGTGGAACCGTGGGAGATGATCGTCTCCCTCGTGGCCCTCACCCTCGTCTACCTGGCTCTGCTGGTGGTCGAAGTGGGTCTGCTCTGGAAGTACGCCCGGGCCGGAGTCGCGGGTGTGATGCCCGAGCTCGACGAGAGCCACGACGACACCGACAAGACCGACGACGTGCTCGCGTTCGCCTACTAAGCCGCTAGGAGACTTTCAATCATGGACGTTCTGCCCACCATCTGGTTCGTCGCCATCGGCGCCCTGTGGATCGGATACCTCGTGCTCGAGGGATTCGACCTGGGTGTCGGCATGCACATGCTGTTCACGGGCCGTAGCGACGCCCAGCGCCGCGTGATGCTCAACACCATCGGCCCGGTCTGGGACGGCAACGAGGTCTGGCTGCTCACCGCGGGCGCTGCAACCTTCGCCGCCTTCCCGCTCTGGTACGCCTCGCTGTTCTCCACCCTGTACCTGCCTCTCGTGCTCGTGCTGCTCGGCCTGATCTTCCGGGCCGTGTCGATCGAGTACCGCGGCAAGGGCGCGACCGAGCGCTGGACGAGGTTCTGGGACTTCTCGATCGGCATCGGCTCGTTGGTGGTGGCCTTCGGAATCGGCGCGGCACTCGCGCTGACGACCACCGGCCTGCCCATCAACGAGAACGGTGACCGTGTCGGCGGCCCGTTCGTCTGGCTCAACGGCTACGCGATTCTCGGTGGACTCGCGGTGATCGGCTTCTGCCTCGTGCACGGTGCCGCGTTCCTCGCGCTCAAGACCGACGGCCCGATCAGGGAGAAGACGGGGAAGTTCCTCGTTCGCTGGAGCCCCGTGTTCCTGCTTCCGATCGTCGCCTGGGTGCTGATCATCCAGTTCCAGCACGGCACCATCCTGAGCTGGGCACTCGTGGTCATCGCGGTTGTGGCGGTCGTCATCGCCTGGCTCAGTGCCCGCGCAGGTCGTGAGGGTCGTGCCTTCACGGGTATCGCGGTCTTCGTGGCTGCCGGTGCTGGCGCGATCTTCGCTGCGGTCTACCCGGTGGTGCTGCCCTCGACGCTCGACCCCGCGTTCAGCCTCACGGTCTCGAACGCCTCGAGCGGTGACTACACGCTGATGGTGATGTCGATCGTCACGGGCATCTTCCTTCCCGTGGTGATCGCGTACCAGGCCTGGACGTACTGGGTCTTCCGCAAGCGCATCAGCGAGACGCACATCCCGACCAAGCACGTGGTCGTGGCTGCCGTCGGAAAGTAGCTGATGAGGTCGTCGCGAGCCCTGCTTCCGCGTCGCTTCGTGTACCTGGTCGGTGCACTGAGCGGCGCGAAAGCGCTGTCACTGGTCATGCTCGCCGAGTGCATCGCCCGGGGGATCTCCGCCATCGCGGCGGGGGACCCCGGGTGGTCGGGCGTGCTGGGCTGGGCGGCGGCCGCTGCACTGCTGCGCGCGGGCTCCGCGTGGGCGACATCCGTGGTCGCCACGAGGGCCGCACTCGACACCAAGCAGCGCCTGCGGGCGCAGCTGGCCGATGTGCTGGTCTCGGGCACTCCCCGGGTCGGCTCATCGGCGGCTCTGGCAACGCGCGGGCTCGATGACCTCGACGAGTACTTCACGAGTGTGCTGCCCGCGATCACCTCGGTGGCCGTCGTGCCGCTCGTGGTGATCGCGCGGGTCGTGTTCGCCGACTGGCTGAGCGCCGTGATCCTCGTGCTCACGGTGCCGCTCATTCCGGTGTTCATGGTGCTCGTGGGGCAGTACACGAAGCAGAAGACGGATGCCGCGGCATCCGCCCTCGACCGCCTCAGCGACCACGTGGTCGAGTTGGCGCGCGGGCTTCCGGTGCTGGTGGGACTGGGGCGCGCCGACGATCAGGCGAAGGCGCTGCGCGGCATCTCCGACGACTACCGCAAGCGCACTCTCGCGACCCTGCGCACCGCGTTCCTGTCGTCGCTCGTGCTCGAGTTGATAGCGACCATCTCGGTCGCTGTGGTGGCAGTGACGATCGGCGTGCGCATTCTCGACGGTGGCATGACTCTCGAGGTCGGCCTGCTCGTGCTGATCCTTGCGCCCGAGTGCTACACGCCGTTCCGCGAGTTCGGGGCCGCGTACCACGCGTCCCGGGCGGGTGTCGCAGCGTTCGAGCGGGTCACCGCCATTGTCGACGCGCCGCTCGCCGTGCGCGCGGTGGTACCTGCGTCGACGGTGTCGGCGTCGCACTTCACCGTCACCTACCCCACCGGCACGGTTGTCGCTCCGGTGAGTTTCTCTCTGCCGCCGGTCGGGATCACTGCGTTGCTCGGGGCGAGCGGCACCGGCAAGAGCACACTGCTGCGCGCGCTTGCGGGCCGGCTCGATGCCGAGGCGATCGTGTCGGGCGAGCTCGCGGGCATCGACGCCGATCGGATCGCGTGGGCTCCGCAGCATCCCCGGGCAGTCGAGAGCACGGTGCGCGCGGAGCTCGAGCTCTACGCGCTCGGCCCGCCGGTCGATGACCTGCTCACTCGACTCGGCCTGGCCGTGGTCGCCGACTCCGACCCCGCCGAGCTGAGCCCCGGCGAGCTGCGTCGGCTCGCGGTCGCACGCGCGGCACTGAGGGTGCGCTCGGGTGCGACGCTTCTGCTGCTCGATGAGCCGACCGCACACCTCGACGACCACTGGGCCGCCGTCGTGCAACGCCTCGTTGCCGAGCTGGCCGAGACCTGCAGCGTGTTTGTCGCGTCGCACGATACGGCGGTGACCTCGATCGCGACCGGTGCAATCCGGTTGGGTACGCCGGGACCGCTGCGCGAGCGTGCTGAGGATGGCACGGTGAGCGAGGGGCGCGCGCGTCAGCATGTCGCGACCGAACGGGTCGAACCCCGGGAGATCGCGCGGGCCTGGAACGAGTTCGTTCGCCCCGCGATGGGCCGCTACGTCGGCTCGGCCGTGCTGGGAACTCTGGCTGCAGGCTTCGCGATCGCCCTCACCGCCGTGTCGGCCTGGCTGATCGTGCGTGCCAGCGAGCAGCCCGCCATCATGTACCTTCTGGTCGCCATCGTGGGCGTGCGGTTCTTCGGACTCGGCCGCGCGGGCCTGCGCTACGCGGAGCGGTTGGTCACCCACGACGCAGCCTTCACCTCCGCAACTGCTCTGCGCCTGCGGCTCTGGGCAGCGCTCTCCGCTCGCGCCGGCAGTTCCCGCGCGCTGCAGCGCGGGGGCACAGCGCTCGATTACCTCGTCGGGGCGACTGACGAGATCCGTGACCTTGTGCCGCGGGTGCTCGTGCCCGGCGCGGTCGGCGTCGTGGTCTCCATCGGAGCCGTCATCACCGTCGGACTCATCCTGCCCACCGCGCTCGCCGTGATCGTGGCGACCCTCATGGTCGCCCTGCTCATGGCGCCCCTGATCGCGCTCGCCGCCGACCGTGCTGCCGAGCGCGACCGGCAGCGGATGCGCTCCGGCGTGCTGCGGCGGTTCGTCGCGTTCCTCGACGCGGCCGATGACCTGCGTGGCAACGGTGTCGACGGCATCGTGCGCGCCGAACTCGCGGAGGCAGATCAGCGGGTCAGCGCATTCAGCCGGCGGGTCGCGACATCCCGAGGTCTGGGACTGGCAACCGTCCTGCTCGCGTGCGGGCTGGGCACGGTCGGCATGCTCGCCGTGGGATCGAGCGCCGTGGCATCCGGAGCCATCGGTGTCGAGCTCGTCGCCGTGCTCGCGCTGCTGCCGATCGCCCTAGCTGACTCGCTCGCGGGGTTCGTGGCTGCGATGCAGCTGGTTCCCGCGTTGGTCACCGCGCTCACTCGTGTCGCCCGGATGCGCGAACCCGCCGTTGACCCGCACCGCACGGCGACCCTCGACCGCCCGGTGACCGATCTGCGCCTCACGCGGCTCGCCGCGACCTGGCCCGGTGCGACCTCGCCCGCCTTCGAGCACGTGTCTGCGGACGCCAAGCGCGGGGACTGGCTCGTCGTCTCGGGCGAGTCCGGAACCGGCAAGTCGACTCTGCTCAGCGTGCTGCTCGGCCAGCTTGCGCCGAGCGACGGGTGGCTCGAGTTCAACGGGCGCGACATCGCGGAGCTCGACCCGGTGCAGTTGCGTCGCCACGTGTCGTGGTGCCCGCAGGATTCGCACCTGTTCGATTCGACGATCCGCGCCAACCTGCTGATCGCCCGCTCGCGCGACGACGCACCGAGCGAGACGGAGCTGACCGAGGCCCTGACCCGGGCCGGACTGTCCCAGCTCATCGCCACCCTGCCCGACGGGCTCGACACGCGCATCGGTTCGCAGGGCTCGCACCTCTCCGGTGGTGAGCGTCAGCGCCTCGCCGTGGCCCGCACACTGCTGTCGCGCTCGGAGATCGTGCTGCTCGACGAGCCCACCGCCCACCTCGACGAGGACACCGCCGACCAGCTCATGGACGACCTGCGGTTGGCCTTCGCCGACCGCATTGTCGTGCTGGTCACACACCACCACGGCGACCGCCGCGATGGCGACCGGGTGCTGGAGCTCGGGTCGCTGCAGGCGGCGCCGGTTCTGGCGTAGCGCCAGCCGCCGCCGCAGCGCTTCGGCCACCGCGCGTGCGGAGGACGCCACGCCGCGGTGCCGAGCCAGCGCAGGCCTGCGGCCGGCGTGTCATCCTCCGAAACTGCGGGGGTGCCGCTGAAAGGCCTCTCGCGGGTCTGTGGTTGGAGAATGGGGGAATGAAGTTGCCGGAGGTCGAGTCCCTCATGCGGGAGCTCGCTTTGGATATCCGCGGAGCAAACGTCGAGGTGGGTGTCACGGATCGGCGTCGGTACAACGACGCTTTTCTGCGGATTACCTCGCTGGCCGATCCGGAGAAGTATGCGATGGTGTCGAACAATGGCGGGGCCGTGTACGAGCTGGAGGTTACGGGCGGATTCCGCGCGTTCGCGTGGGACGACCAGGCGGTCGCGTACGAAGACGTTCGGGCCTACCTCGAGTCGTTTGTTCGCGCCGCCTCGGCGTACCTCGACGGTCAGTGGTCGATTCGACGGTCTCGGATTTTCCGGACACCGATCCTCACCATTCGAACCGACGTGGCTCCGCTGGATCTCACCCTGCCACGCCGGTGTTGGGTCGCCTCGGGCTCGCGTCTCTGAACTAGGTACGCTGCCGGCCTACAGCCAGTCCCACCCGGTGACTTCGGGGCTGTCCTCGCCGTTCTCGTAGGCGTAGGCGCGCATGCGGGCGCGTTCGTCGGCGAAGTGCTGCACGAGGCTCGCGTGACGCTCCTCGAGCCCGGGAACCCGGCGGATGACATCCATGGCCAGGCGGTACCGGTCGAGGTCGTTCATCATGAGCATGTCGAAGGGCGTCGTGGTGGTGCCCTTCTCCTTGAAGCCGCGCACGTGGATGTTGGCGTGGTTGGTGTGCCGGTAGGCGAGCTGATGGATGAGCGCCGGGTAGCCGTGGAACGCGAAGATCACGGGCTTGTCGGTGGTGAAGAACGCGTCGAAGTCGGCCGCCGATGAGCCGTGCGGGTGCTCCTCCTTCGGCTGCAGCCTCATCAGGTCGACGACATTGACGAAGCGGATGCGCAGCTCGGGGATCGCGTCGGCAAGAAGCCGCACGGCCGCGAGCGCCTCCATCGTGGGCACATCGCCGGCGCTCGCGACCACCACATCGGGTGCCACGCCGGGCACCTCGGTGCCGGCCCAGTCCCAGATGCTGAGGCCGCGCGCGCCGTGCACCCGGGCCTCCTCGATCGACAGGAACGTCGGCGCCGGCTGCTTGCCGGCCACGATCACGTTCACGTAGTTGCGGCTGCCCAGGCAGTGCTCGGCGGTCACGAGCAGAGTGTTGGCATCCGGTGGCAGGTAGACCCGCACGACCTTGGCGCTCTTGTTCATGACGACACTGAGGAAGCCGGGGTCCTGGTGCGAGAAGCCGTTGTGGTCCTGTCGCCAGACGTGCGAACTGAGCAGATAGGTGAGGGATGCGACGGGCCGCCGCCAGGCGATCTCGTTGCACGCCTCCAGCCACTTGGCGTGCTGGTTGAACATCGAGTCGATCACGTGGATGAACGCCTCGTAGGAGTTCATCATGCCGTGGCGACCGGTGAGCAGGTAGCCCTCGAGCAGTCCCTGCACGAGGTTCTCGCTGAGGATCTCGATCACCTTGCCCTCGTCGGCGAGATGCTGGTCGGTGGCCACGATGTCGGCCTCCCACTGCTTCGAGGTCACCTCGAGCACGGCGTCGAGCCGGTTGGAGGCGGTCTCGTCGGGGCCGAACATCCTGAAGTTGTCGTTGGCGTCCATCACGTCGGCCAGCCAGCGGCCGAGCACGCGGGTCGCCTCGGCGGTGACCCCGTGGCCTTTCGAGATGTCGACCTCGTGCTCCTCGATCGGCGGCAGCACGAGGGGAACCAGCAGCTCTCCGCCGTTGGCCTGCGGCAGCGCGCTCATACGCTGGATGCCGCTGGGCCGCAGCACCCCGAGGCTCGCCACCGGGCGGCCGTCGCCGTCGAACAACTCCTCGGGGCGGTAGCTGCGCATCCACTCCTCGAGCTGGGCGAGGTGCTCGGCATTGCCGCGTACGGTCGCGATCGGAACCTGATGCGCGCGCCAGGTGTCCTCGACGGGTAGGCCGTCCACGACCTTCGGTCCGGTCCACCCCTTCGGAGTGCGCAGGATGATCATCGGCCAGGCCGGGCGTTCGGTCTCGGTGCCGCTCCGGGCATCCGTCTGGATGGCGGCGATGCGGTCGGTCGCCCAGGTGAGGGCCTCCGCGAACGCCTCGTGCACGCGCATCGGGTCTTCGCCGTCGAAGCCGCCTGACACCAGCACGGGCTCGTAGCCGTAACCGCGGAACAGCGAGAAGAGCTCCTCCTCGGAGATGCGCGCGAGCACGGCCGGGTTGGCGATTTTGTAGCCGTTGAGGTTCAGAATCGGCAGCACGGCACCGTCGGTCGCGGGGTTGAGGAACTTGTTGAGGTGCCAGCTCGCGGCGAGCGTGCCGGTCTCGGCTTCGCCATCGCCGACGACACACGCGACGATGAGGTTCGGGTCATCCAGGGCAGCACCGTAGGCGTGCACGAGCGAATAGCCGAGCTCTCCGCCCTCGTGAATCGACCCGGGCAGGTCGGGGGAGGCGTGCGAGGGGATGCCGCCCGGCGCCGAGAACTGGCGGAACAGGGCGCGCATGCCGGCGGCGTCCTGCGAGATGCGCGGGTAGATCTCGGAGTAGGTCTCGTCGAGCCACGCGTTGGCAACCATCGCCGGCCCCCCGTGCCCCGGGCCCGCGACGTAGAGCACTTCGAGGGGCTTCTGGGTGATCAGATGGTTGAGGTGCGCGTAGACGAGGTTCAACGCGGGCGAGGTGCCCCAGTGCCCCAGCAGTCGCGGCTTGATGTCCGCATCGACGAGGGGGCGGGTGAGCAGCGCGTTGTCGCGCAGGTAGATCTGGCCGACCGTGAGGTAGTTCGCGGCACGCCACCAGGCGTTGACGGTCTCGAGCGGATGTGTTTCGGACATTATCGGGCCACCATAACTGTCGTGTTGATGTTGAGGAGAACTTCGTAGGCAACTGAGCCGAGATGATCCATGCCGCGCCGGCTCGACCCGATGACAAGCAGCGAAGCCGAGCGGCTCGCATCGAGCAGGCCCTCGGCCGGCCTGCGACGGGAGAGGCGGCTGCGCACCTCGAGATCGGGGGCCACCGTCGCGACCAGGGCGACGGCATCCGAGAGCACGGTCCGGCCGGTCTGGGTCGCGTCAGTGCAGTGCAGCAGTGTCAGGTCCTCGCCCAGACGCGCGGCTTCGCGAGCCCCCGCGAGAACGGCGGCGTCGGAGGCACCGTCGGCTGCCACGCCGACGAGGATTCCCGTGCGGCCCGCGAGCGTGGCATCCGGCACCACGACAACACTGCAGGGGGCGACGGATGCGACGATCACACTGCGCGTGCCGAGCACCCGGCCATTGAGATACCCCGTCTTGTGCGTGCCCACGACCAACAGGTCACCGGGGCGCGCCACGGCCGCCAGCTCCCACGGGGCGGCACCGTGCACGAGTTCGGAGCGAATCTGAACGTCGCCGGTCGCTGCTCTGGCGGCGCTCACGGTCTCCTCGAGAACCTCGGGGCCGCGGGAGTCGGAACTCTCCTCGATGCAGTGCACGGCGAGAATCGCGGCACCGATCGACGTGGCACGGGCGAGAGCCCACGCGAAGGCGGCACGGCTCGGCCCTGAGCCGTCGATGCCGACGACGATGCTCGCGCTCATGGCGTGTCCTTCCTCGGGCACTGCGCCCATGCCAGACTGACAAGTCGGGTGCGTTCCCGTCAGGGCCTAAGGTCCCACCACCACGACCGAACGGAGGCAGGGTGACAGACGAACTGAGTTTTCCCGACGTCTCCCGTTCCGAACTCGACCGCGCACTCAGCCAGCTGGTCGAGAATGCGCAGGACGTACTCAACAGTCAGGATCGCCTGCGCAGCCTGCTCAAGGCGACCCGGGTCGTTGCCGGGGAGCTCGAGCTGGCCGAGGTTCTGAAGCGCATCATCGAGGCCGCGGTCGAACTCGTCGGTGCCCGCTTCGGCGCGATCGGCGTGATCGCCCCCGATGGCACGCTCGAGCAGTTCATCCATGTCGGGCTGCCCGACGAACTGGTCGGTCCGATCGGCCGCCTGCCCGAGGGCCATGGTCTGCTCGGTGCCCTCATCGACGAGCAGGAGCCCATCCGCCTCGACCACCTGGCCGAGGACCCTCGCTCCTCCGGCTTTCCCCCCGGCCATCCCGCAATGGACAGCTTTCTGGGCGTGCCCGTGCGGGTGCGTGACGTGGTCTACGGCAACCTCTACCTGTCGGAGAGCACTGCGGGCTCCTTCAGTGCCGAGGACCAGGAGCTTCTCGTCGCCCTCGCTGCCACCGCGGGCGGGGCGATCGATCACGCCCGCCTGTTCGATGAGACCCGTCGTCGGCAGCGGTGGGCGTCCGCTCTCGCCGAGGTGACCGCGGCACTGCTCTCCGACGACGTGCAGGACTCCCTCGGTATCGTCGCCGAGCGGATCACGACGCTGGCCGAAGCCGACCTCGTCACCTTCCTCGGGGCAGCGTCGCCCACCACCCTGAGGGTCGAGCTCGCCCGCGGCCCGCTCGCTCCCGGCGTGGAGGGTTTGGTGTTCGATGCTCAGGGCACCGTTGCCGGCCGCGCGCAGGAGAGCGGGCAGCCGGTGCTGTCGGATGCTGCTGCGGCCAGCGCCCTCGGCGACGGGGTGCGGCTCGGACCCACAATGGCGATCCCGCTCATCACCTCCGACGGCCCGAACGGCGTGCTCACCGTCTCGCGGGAACCCGGACGGTCGCGCTTCACCGAGGTCGACCTCGGAACGGCGGCTGACTTCGCCAGGCAGGCCAGCGTGGCGCTGCGCCTCGCTGCAGGTCGTGCAGACCGCCTTCGCCTGGCGACCCTCGAAGACCGCAGTCGCATCGCGCGCGACCTGCACGACCACGTGATTCAGCGGCTCTTCGGCGCCGGGCTGAGTCTGCAGGCGCTGGCGGGATCGCTTCCGGATGAGGCATCCCGAGCGAAACTGGTCGACCAGGTGGATGCGCTCGACGCGGCGATCGCGGAGATCCGCACCGCCATCTTCACCATGACCACACCCCAGGACGCCGAGCGGCCGTCGCTGCGCCACCGGGTCATCGACATCCTCGGGGAGTCCGACGGCCTGTTCGAGCAGCCCCCCCTGCTGAGCTTCTCGGGCGCGGTCGACACCATGATTGATGTCGCACTCGCCGACGACGTCGCCGCCGTGGTGCGCGAGGGACTCAGCAACGTCGCCCGCCACGCCGCGGCGCACAACGTCACCATCGCCGTCGGCTTCGCCGCGGGCAGTGTCACCGTGAGAATCGACGATGACGGCACCGGGATCGACCCTTCCGTGGCGGTGCGGGCGAGCGGCACGGCCAACCTCGCCCAGCGCGCCGAGGCTCGTGGTGGTAGCTTCACGCTCGAGCCCCGCGAACCGCGAGGCACAACACTGACCTGGATCGCACGAGTGGAGTCAACCGAATGAAGCGCGTATTCCTGGTCGACGACCACGAGATCGTGCGTCGCGGCGTCGCCGACCTCATCAACGCCGAGGCCGACCTGACTGTCGTGGGCGAGGCATCCACGGTCAAGCAGGCGCTCTCGCGCATCGCTGCGACGACCCCCGACGTGGCGGTGCTGGATGTGCGCCTGCCTGACGGATCCGGCATCGACCTGTGCCGCGACATCCGCTCGGCGCACCCGGATGTCGCCTGCCTGATGCTCACCGCGTACGACGACGACGAGGCCAGCTACACCGCCGTGCTCGCGGGCGCCGCCGGCTACGTGCTCAAGGACATCCGCGGGCAGGGTCTGCTGGAGAGCATCCGCCGCGTCGCCAATGGCGAGATCCTCGTTGACCCCGCGGTCACCAAGCGCGTCGTCGCGCGCGCCACCACCGGTGCGGATGCCGCAGCCGACCTCAGCCTGCGCGAACGCCAGGTGCTCGACCAGATCGCCGCGGGGCTCACCAACCGCCAGATCGCGGAGCACCTGGGACTCGCCGAGAAGACGGTGAAGAACTACGTTTCGGGCCTGCTCGCGAAGCTCGGGATGGAGCGTCGCACGCAAGCCGCTGTGTACCGGGCGAACCAGACGCCGTAGCCTCGAACCATGACGTCGATCACCAGCATCCCGCAGAAGCCCGGCAGGGTCTGGGGAGTGCTTGCGCTCATCGCGGTGCTCTTCCCGCTGCCGTGGCTGTTCGTACTCAACGTGCTCTCGGTCGTGGTGCGCTCGCAGCCGCCGCGCACGGGCACGAGCGCCGAGGAGTGGGCCTACGGTCTGATCGCCTTCGGTGGCCTGTTCTTCTTTCCGCTGTTCGCGATTCTCACGGTCTTCTTCGCCATTCGCGCGGTGCTGAAGCCGCGGGTCGCGGGCAAGGTCATGGGCTGGATCGCGATAGCCCTCCTCGTGCTGTCGATCCCTCTGATCTGGAACGGGTACGCGGTCTGGATCATGGCGGGTGCCCGATGAGCGACTTCGATCCGCGCTTCGACCCCGCGTTCCAGCGCGGCTATGACGGGCCCGCCGTCACGCCTCCCGCGACAACGGATGCCCCGGCTCCCGCCGCGCCGCCGCTCGTGCGCATCGACCCGCAGGCAGCGGTCGCGCCGCAGGCCGAGCAGGATGAGCTGCCGCCCCGCAGAGGCAACCCGTTCCTCGTCGTGCTCGCGGTCATCGGCGTCGCGCTGGCGGTCGGCGGACTGGTGCTGGTGTTCCAGTTGCGCACGATCTTCGGAGACGGCAACGGCAACCCCGACTTCGACTACGTGACCCTGCAGACGCTCATGATCGCAGCCCCGATTCTGACCGGCCTGGGATTGGCGACGGGAATCGGTGTGCTGTTCGTGTTCGCGGTGCGCTGGGGTCGCTAGGGTTCGGCTGCGCCGCTAGCGCAGTTCCTTGCGCCAGACGATCTTCAGCTGGGGTGTTCCGGAGCACCCCGCCGAGTTCGTCACGGCGCACACGTTACCAAGTTGACTCTACCGCCGCACGGAGCGGGCTGGAAAGCTTCTCACTGATGCCTGTCAACCGAACGGGCACGGTGGCGCGTCGAGGGGGTGTGGCTGTGGCGGTGAGCGAGAGGGTCCAGCTGGACCTCGACGCCTTCGTCGCGTCCGAGTAC
>Ga0116180_1003026_pt1 | contig 12914 bp, 12 predicted proteins | sample AD_UKC073_MetaG_FD_89804 | JGI IMG/M metagenome (GOLD analysis project Ga0116180, IMG submission 89804) | Active sludge microbial communities of municipal wastewater-treating anaerobic digesters from USA - AD_UKC073_MetaG | ecosystem: Engineered > Bioreactor > Anaerobic > Digestate | place: USA...
CCGTCTTAATGAAGGCGAAACTGTTTCTGAGCAATCTTTGAGGGATTACCCTAAGTTAAAAGTAGCAGAAATTCCTGACACACCACCTGTTCAAGGTAATCCGGCTAACAACGACAATGAGGTGCCTGAATAATGGCAAACTATGGAGCCGCTGACGTATACGTTGTAGAACGTGACCTCAGCCAAGAGATCGAAGCAACCGCTACTAGCGTAGGCGCTAGCTTAGTTTACGCCGACAAAGGTGAAATAGGTAAGCCTATCCTTGTCACTTCTCCTCAAGATTATATTGATCGCTTCGGTACGCCTAAGCCTTCTAATGGTTATGGTGGTTACGCTGCCTTAGCGTTCCTTAATGTTAGCAACCAGCTTTACGTTTCGCGTGTTGTTGCAGGCAGCTACGCACATGCAGGTGTAAAAATTGGTGTTGCTGCAGGCGTGCCTACGGGAACAGGCCAAGGCGAAAAAGACCCCGAAGGTATTACCATGGCAGTTAGTGATGCTTTCTATATCTACCGTAGTGGCCCTGGCGAAGAAGGCGATAACTTCTCCGTTAGCATTGACTCCCAGAACATGAGCGTGCCTACTGGTGTAACTGCGACCGCTTCTACTTCAGGCGGTACGCTAGCTGCAGGTGCTAAGAATTACCGTGTAGTTGCTTTTAACTCTTTAGGAACTACCGCACTCAGCACCGCAGCGGCTGCTACTACTACTGGTTCTACGTCGTCTGTAACTATAAAATTTGGACGTGTTCCAGGTGCTGCAGGGTATAAGCTTTATGGTAGAGCAGGTACTGGGACTGACCAGCTGCTGGCAGTTATTTCCCAAGCAGATACCTCCACTATTAGCTACGTGGACACCGGAGCAGCCGCATACGATTCTTTAAACACCGCAGCAGGCATTACTGCCTACACTGCAACTGAAGAATTTACTGTTAACATTTTTGATAACAGTCAGTCCTTGTCGCAGCCTGTAGAATCTTGGAACGTTACGCTGGAACAATCTGTGGACGGCTTTGGGCAGCAACAGAAAATCGACGAAAAGATTAACGTCTATTCCAGATACGTTAAAGTCTACGTGAACGAACTGTACACAGGATCGTTAAACCTTCAGCCCATGGATAAGACCGACTTCTCTGGCGGCGCTAACGGCGACGTTTACTCCGGAACAGGCGGGCCTTTGCTATCTGATTCTGCCTACATCAATACCTGGAATCAGTATCTCGATAAGGAAAGCGTCACTGTTCGATTGCTTATTGAAGGCGGGCGTGGTTCTGCCGCAGTTCAACTCAATATGGACAACGTGGCCAAGAAGCGCCAAGATTGCGTGGCAATTCTTGACGTGCCTTCTTCTGCACAGGAAGCCACTCGCGCCGTTGACTACAGAAATTTAACGCTCAACCTTAACTCTAACCGTTCTACGCTGTATACGCCTGACGTTCAGATTCAAGACCCCTACAACGACCTTGTGCTTTACATTCCACCGTCTGGTTACATTGCATCTGTTTATGCTTACACTGATGCGGTAACCAATGCCTGGTGGGCACCTGCAGGTCTTAACCGGGGTCTGCTGAATGTGTTAGGCTTACGCTACAAATACGATGCAGGCCAGCGCGACATTCTGTCCAACGCTCGCATTAACTATATCCGCAACTTCCCTGGATTAGGTATTGCAGTCTGGGAAAGCTGGACACTACAGAGCAAACTGTCTGCATTTAGCTTCGTGAACGTGCGCCGTTTGTTTGACCTTATTGGTGTTTCCGTTTCGCGTGCCCTGCTGTTCTCTGAGTTTGAGCCTAATGACGATTTTGTTAAGCGTCAGGTGGTGAACCTTATTGCACAGTTCCTAGATACTATCCAGAACGCCCGCGGTATTAACCAATACCAGGTTGTTTGCGATAGCAGCAATAACACTGGGATAGACGCTGCTAAGGGTCAGTTGAACATTGACGTATACATTCAGCCTACGCTTCCGGTCAGAGTGATTCAGCTTAAACTTATTGCTACCAAGCAAGGCGTTTCGGTCGCTGAATTTATCGGACAAGCCGCTTAATTAAGAGGAAAATAAATCATGGCAAAACCAGGTTTAGCGGATCTCCGGTCGCTTCCAGATCCCTTACAAACACAAAACTTTGCACTTTTCGTTAACGTACCTAGTCCTAATGGTAACGCTCGTCGCCTTACTTTGCAGTGCCAGAGCGTGCCTCTGTCTGGCATTAGCAACGACCAGCTAACTGTAGGCCTGCACGGCGTTGAAGCAATGTACCAAGGTCGTCCTATGTACGAAAAAACCTTGTCTACTAGCTTCGTTGAAACCCGTGACATGGTTATTCGTAATACCATACGTAACTGGATTGAGTATGCGCGTAACGCTAGAAACAATACCGGTGCTTACAAGGCAGAGTACGAATCTACAGGCGATCTAGTGTTGTACGACGACCGTTATCGTCCTATCAAAACCGTTCGCCACTTTGGTTTCTACCCTAACAACCTGTCTGAGCTTTCTTTAGATGGTTCTTCGTCAGGTGTAGCTATTATCCAAGTTACCTGGCTATACGATTTTACGGTGGACGCCTAACTTTGGCATAAGGTAAGTGGGCGTCTGTTCACTTACCTTTTTGTCTTTTTACTGTAAAGTAGGAGTGATAACATGTCAAAACTACCTACACTAGTTAAAGCGTTTCTCGGTGAGAAAATTAGGGTAGACTCTAATGAGAACGCACAACCTACAATAACTGGCGCTGACGGAATAAGTGATGTTCCTCCAGTTTCCTCTACTGCCGCATTTGAAGGCGTTGGGGGCAGTGTCAATCAGCGTTCTGGCACTACTTCTTCAGGCGACCCCGTTTCAGGTGTACAAGCTGTTGGCGCCGTTACAGTAGGCGCTGCTGCTGGCGGTTTAATGCAAAGCGGGGCTTTAGGGGACTCTGACTCTACTAAAGAAACTATAAAAGCCGTAGGACAAGAGATACTGCAAAATTATGGAATTTCTTCCAGGACAGCTAATGATATAGTTGAAGCTGCCTCTGGAAATAAGAATGCCCAAGTAGATTTAGGTATCCAAGCCGTTAGCGCTTTAAGTAAGGGCTTTATAACGGAAGATGCAGGAAGAACCGTAGTAGGAGCTTTAGAGGGAGACAAAGCTGCCCAACAGAAGCTAGTGCTTAAGGCAGTTGACGTTCTAAGTAATAACCCTACCGCAGCCCCCGTAATTAAGGCAGCAGGCGAACTAGGTCAAAAAGCTATTGATACCATACTCCCAAGAGGTTCTCCTCTTCGTGGGGTAGTATCTGACTTCTTAGGAAAAGAGTACAACAAGTTAGCTAACAATGCGCCTTTAGATAACGCTCCTCCTAGAATAGCTGCATCTACAGGAGTCTCGCGCCTACAGAAACTTAGGCAGCGAAGGGATCCACTACTAAATTTTGATTGGAAAGTTGAGCTTCCAGATATAGGCAACGCGGGCGTAAATGTTACAGGTGACACCTTTAATTTTTACGCTGAAGAAGTTACTATAGCTCTTCCGTATTACCAATCTAACGACGTGTTCCGTTGTGGCTCCCGAAAAAATTATCCTGGATTTTCGGATGTTGGTTCTATTACTGTTACTCTGTATGAAGATAATCAGATGACAGCCTCAGCGTACCTTAATCACTGGCATTCTTTAATACAAAATAAGGCAGGCGCTTACTATAACTTGCCTAGTGTCTACAAGAAAACCTTCTACGTTTATTGCTATGACGTTAAGGGGAACACTGTGGGATTGTTTAAAGTAACCGATGCCTGGCCACTACAGCGAGGTAACTATAGCTTGCAATCTTCCTCCTCTGATCGTGTAATACTCTCCGCAGAATTTGCAACGGATGGTATCTTCTTCCAAAGAGTAGAGAACGGCGCTCCGGTAGAACAAGCTGTGCCTGTGTCTTCCCTAGCAAAAGCAGATTATTCGGGCAAAATAAGCAGTATGCTACAATCGGTTGGCCTTAGTAGTAAAATCGCAGGCCCCGTGTCCAAAGTAGCTAATTCTTTTATACCAACGTAGTAAACTTGTTATTTAATCGAGGTCACGTATGAGTGAAGACAAAGATTTGAAACCGTCTCTTGAGGAAGCCCCAGAATTTCCACACGGAGGGCACCAGCTAACACCAGTAGAAGCTAAGCTGGAAGAGGCTGCAAGAATAAAGCCTCAAGTGACCATCATTGACGAAAACGGCGCTACCAATGTAACTGGTAGAAAAATCGTTTCTCAGGAGCAAATAGAAAAACGGTTTAGTGATGATTCTGCACCATACTCCGAAAAGAATCCAGAGTTTGTTAACATCGCTGGAGACATTCCTTCAAGCATGGCATTCTACCCAGGGAATAGCCTTTGCATCCGCACTTTCAAATCCTCGCATATTATTAAGCTAATCGACGGTATGGAGCTAGAAGACCTAGGTGTAATAGTAGATACCGTATCTGCTGTTTTAGAGCCTAGCTTCTCTGCCTTAGACCTAACCCCAGAAGATTTTTTCTACTGCCTTTATTGGCTGAAAATCAATAGCTTCAAGAAACACCCTTACGAAATAGAGTTTATCTGCACGAATGTAAAACACCATGAAGACGTTCTAACTAAGAAACTTCCTCAGGAAACTTTGCGTAATAAAACCTTAGTAAAGCAAGTAGGCCAACTTACTATTGACAAAATAACTGAAAATAGTCTTGCGGTAAGCACCAAACTTCTCCAAGAGATAAAGGAAAATTATGGGGTTGACGTTTTCGCCATGCGTATGCGCGACTACGTAGACTTGCAAGGGTATTTGAAGCGCTCTGCAATGTTCGCTGTGAAAATAGCGGAGTTTGAGGAAGCCGGAACGTTTGATTCTCCTGAGCTGGAAGAACTAAAAGCCAAAAAGAGAGAGCTGGATGCAATGTACGCGATGAAAGACTACGCTCCGTATATTTGCTTGCCCGACCCTAAAGCAACAATAGCAGACAAGATCAATTACTTGAATAGCCTTGACCTTGATCCAGATTTCTTCATTGACTTGGACGCTTTTATCCAGTCGCTCGCCCATGGTGTAAGAGAAACCGCAGTGGTTCACTGCCAGGAGTGCAAGGCTAAGGTAGAGGTTCCAGTCTCTATCGAAGCCTTGCATTTCTTTCCCGAAATTATCCGAAGGAGATTTGCTCAATAGGCTGTCAAACTATCATATATGGACACACATTGACCTGTACGAAAACTACGACTACAGGCAAATTGTCCATCTGACAGACTTGTTACAAGCAGACCTTCGGGAGAAAGGACTAATTAAGTGAGGTAAGTATGGCAAACTCAGGACGCAAGGCTAGTAAAATGCTCCAAGAGTTTATGAAAACTGCCGTAAAAGCTAAAGCCGACTTCAAGAAAACAGGCTCGGATTCAAAGGCTTCAAATGCAGCCTTTGAATCTGTTATTGACAAGTTAGAGAACCTTTTTTCTACTATGGAAAAAGGTCAAGAGGGCAACCGCTCTAACTTAGAAAAAAGCCAGATGAAAGACCTTACGCATGTTACTGCCTCACTGCTAGCTATTCTTAGGTCTAAAGATAAATCTATAAACTCCTTACAGGATACTTTAGCTAACTTCCAAGAAAGTACGCTACGACTAGCTGAAACTTTAGGCGGGGAAAACCGAATAGAGGATACTAAAAACATTAACGCTAGGATGCTTAAGGAAGTCCAAGCAGGCCTAACTTCTGATATTGCCGAGGCTTTCGCAAAGTCGCAAGGCAAAATAGAAAAAGCCTCTAAAGTTGCCTCTAAGTCAGGCTTATACGGAACTATAGCTGACGCTTTTGCTGGAGGCATCTTCGGTCCCGCAGGGAAAGATATATCAGAAATGTTCGGCCTTGAGGATAGGGTCGAAAAGATGTTTACTAAGACAGCTGGTCACTGGAGTAGAAAAAAGAGGAGGGCAGGTGCTGCTGGTGTACAAGGGTTATCCGCAACGGCTGCTACGGGAACCGACGCTTTGTCTAACAAGCAAGCCCGAACAGATGCGGCGCTAGCAGCAGACGCTAACGCTGACTTCATGCGGAATAGTCTAGAATCCAATAAAGATGTTGTAAGGGAATTAAAAGGTATAAAGTCCGGCTTCAGTGTAGGCGGAATGATGGGGTCTTTGTTTAAGATGTTCTTAGGCGGAGGCTCTACTATCGTAAGGGTACTAGGTGCAATTGCATCTGGTATCATGGGTTTAATGGGCTTGAAATCTTTGCTACCTGGAGGTATGCCGGACATAGATGTAGACTTGCCTGGAGGTGGAGATGGTGACATAGGTCCTGATGGTAAGCCTAAACCTAAGCCGAAGCCGAAGCCGAAGGGGGGTAGGCTCAAAAACATTCTTAAAGGCGCTAAGGGTCTTGGAGGGCGGGCTCTTTCTATGGGGGGCCGTGCACTTCCTTGGTTAGGCCGAGCTGGTATGGGGTTGCTCTCATCACCCGCTGCGGCAGTAGCAGGTGCAGGCGCTACTGGGTACGCTGTAGGCACCGAACTAAACAATCAGTTTGATCTATCTACAAAGCTTGTTGACGGCGTAATGGCTGCTCAATCTGGCGTTAGCAGTGCTTGGGACAAAGCCAAAACCTTTATGTCAGGCGGCGAGTCTGTATCTGATATTCTTAAGAAAGCTGCTGACAGGACAGGTGTGGATTATGGAATTCTCATGTCTGTGGCAAAACAAGAATCTGGCTTTAATCCTAACGCAAAGGCGGGGGGCAAATCCTCTGCTAAAGGCCTATTTCAATTCGTAGATAAGACCTGGGCCGGCATGGTAAAACAGTACGGTGCGGCTTATGGCATCGGAATCGGAGACGTGATGGACCCTCTAGCTAACGCTACAATGGGCGCACTCTACCTTAAAGATAATATGAGGATACTAAAAAATGCAAAGGTTCCCATTAACGGAACGTCTTTGTACGCCGCGCACTTTATGGGGCCTTACGCGGCAGCAAAATTATTTAGCGCAGACCCTTCGGCTGAAATAACTTCTGTCAAAGGAATTCCTGGCCTTTCTGACCCTACTAATTCTAACATATATTATAGGGACGGTAAGAAAATGTCGCAACCTAAGACTGTTGCTGAGGTGCAGCAGACCTTATTCGATAAAGTAGGAAAAAGCGCAGACGCTTTTGCAGCGCACGCCAACGCCCAAGGCTCTTCTGTGGCTCCGCCTACAGTTGCGAGGTCCAAAGGCGGCGACAACATTCCTCAAACCATTGCTGCTCCTCAAGGTTCTTCTGGGCCTGTTTCCTCCAGTAATACTGGAGCTAATGGTGCGCCTGCTGCTACCATTGATGAAATACCTATGTTTGTTAATGATATGGGCCTAGTACTAACCACAGCTGGCGCTATTCTTTAAGAGGTGAAACATGGTAGGAAAATTATCAGATTTCGCTAATACCTTCGTGCCTACTATTAAAGAAGGCCAAGGCCCTAGCACTAGGTCCTACACACCTATAAGTGCGCCTGCAGGCACCGCAGAAGCTGCCCAGCAAGGGGCAGTTGCTAAGTCTGAGGCTACTTTTCGAGAATCTCTCCAGCATAAATACCAGATACATATAGCATCTATAACATCAAACGTAGAGAATCCAGTTATTTCGGTAACTGGTTTTCTTCCTGAAGACATAAGCATAGATATTAGTGCCGAGTACACTCCCGCCTTTGGCGAAGGCTTGTTCGACCCTAGCGCAGGGTTAGTCCAAAAGGCAGTTCGACTTGCAGGCTTCTCCGGTATATCTCAAGAAATGTCTGTAAAAATATGGGAGTCTACTCAAGGCATAAACATATCCATACCTATTACATTTGTTGCTGGTGAAATTATAGGCGGTAAACCTGTAAACAACATTATGGATCCTATAATGGATCTAATGAGTCTGTGCACACCTAGTAAAACTAAGGGTGACTGGTTCTTAACCCCGCCCGGGCCTACAGTGGTAGCCGATTTTGCTATGATCGGTAGGGTTCTTAAAGACTCTGCCGCACTTAGCGCTTCCTTCGCGTCAGAGGTTGTAGAGGAAATTCCTGTAGTAGGTAGTGTTGTGACAGCATTAAAAGCCGCCGCAACAGGAGCCGTAGACGTTGTTAACAAAACTACAGGCGTAGATTTAAGTACGTACAACCTAGAAGGCGTAACTAAACAGGTAGACGACCTTAAGAAGTCGTGGGCTGGCTTGGACTTCAGCCAAGTGTTAAGGTTTAACAGTAAAATTTCCGTATTCATCGGTGACTTTCTCCACTTCGACAACGTTGTGGTTAACAGCGTTAGCCAGAATTACCAGATGATACTGGACGAAGTAGGTAACCCTATGCAGGCCACAGTAACGTTTAACTTTACTACAATGCTGTCGCCTACTATACAGGATTTGCGTAAGATATTCCTGCACCACTCTAAGAGAGGGGCCGCACAGAAATGACTTCACAATATGAGAGAACAGAATACATTCCTATAAAAGCCTTGTCCGCTGGCATTTCTAGGGAACCTAAGTTGTATCTAGATTACCTAAATGCAAAGTACTTGCCTATTGTGCAGCAAATAGGCATCTACACTGAGTACCAAGTAACTTCGTCTATGGAGGCTCGGTTAGATTTAATAAGCAACCTATTTTACCAGACACCTACTCTATGGTGGTTTATAGGTATGTACAATGGCATAACTAACCCTATATTTGAGGTTACTACAGGAAGAAAATTAAAAATTCCTGACAGAAATAGCTTGGATTCTGTGCTGCAAGTTGCCGTAGAGCCTAGCTCGAACAAAGGCGTAGTGGAGTTACAATAATGCTTCGTGTGTCTGATAGATTCTATATTTCCGTTAAGATAGACGGGAAAGAGCTACCGTTAGAAAAGCTGGCGTTTAGGTCTTTTCAGGCGCATAGCAGCGTAAACTTTTACCAGCCAATGGCAAACCTTTCTGTTGTAGATAACCAAAGATACTTCGACACTAACCCAGTAGGCGATGGCGTTAAGTTTGAAGTGTATACAGGAACTACGAAAGACATAGCAAAAGCCAAAATATATAAGTTTAGGCACTTTAAAACAGACAAGTCTCCTATTGGCGGCAACATACAGGCTTACAACTTTCGCCTAGTTTTTGACGCCCCTCGTTTCCTAAATGAAAATCTGGTAAGTTCCATAAAAGGCACCTCAAGCGAAGTAATTAAAAAACTCGCCGCACAAGTTCCTATAAACAAAGTTGTTGCCGACCCTAGTTCTGACTCTATGTCTTGGCTGCCTTTCGGAATGAAGCGGTGCGAGTTTGCTAGGCAGGTATGTAATCACGCTTACGCTAACGCTTCAAGTTGCTTTATGTTAGGCATTCGCCTCGACGGCTCCTTGCACTTCAGAAATGTTTCCACAATTGATTTGTCAAAGTCCAACACCTTGATGGTTAGAGGTACGTCTAAGCTAAGTGATTCTATTAAAATAATAGGGTACCGAGAAGTAGCCGCATCCGGATTATCTAATCTTGTTACAGGCTACAAGATGGAAACAATAGAACAAGGTACTGGCGAAGATAAGTCTTACACTAAAGTGTCTGCACCTACTACATCGCCTAGTGTTCTGATAAATTCAAACATTAGCTTAGGGATAGAAGGCTCTAAAATAGTAAACACGCCTATAGCAAGTTCTAACACACACCCTAACTACCAGAATGCGTTACACCAGAACAAGCGCATACGAAATACCTTTATGCTATCCACTTTCGTTGCTACTGACCACATGACTGATCTTGACCTGTTTGATACAGCAAAATTCATGCTAGTGGAGCAAGGCCAAGGCAAAACCCAATTAAATGAAAAAATCTCCGGCTCCTACCTAATTGTAGCTAAGACTATATATGCAACAAAAGATGGAATGTATTATGAAAAGTTTCAATTGCAGAGGCAAGGCTATAATGCTAATACCATAAGCTCCTCGCAGATGAAGGCCTTGGAGGCAAAATGAGCGAAAGCATTCTTAATATGAGGCCGCAAGACCTCAAAGACCTACTTTTTATTGCGACTGTAGTAAGTGCTTCGGACCCAGAAAGAGAGGCGGAAGTACAAATTAGAATACCAAAGCGCATGGACGCTATTCCAGACGAAGACCTTCCTTGGGCCCGTCCTAAACTACAAGGCGCGTTCTTCAAAGTTCCAGACGTGGGTGAGAAAATATATGTAGAATTCCAGCAAGGCAGCATATATCATCCAATGTACTATGCTAGGGCAATTGCTCCAAACGGCGTTAACGTTTTCTCTGACGATTACCCTAATACTTGGGGTATATCTGACGGTAAGAACTATATCCGCATAAATAAAAACACGAACATAATGGAATTTGTTAACGACGAAGGTGTTAAGGTAACGATGGGCGCAGGTACTATGGCTGTAGACGTTCCTTCAACTTACACTCTGGATGCAGGGGATAACGTTGTTATTAACGTAGGCCTGAATGCGTCGATTACTGCATTAACCGCAGACGTTACCACAACAGGCCCTGCTACAATTACAGGTGTCCCTATCCTACTGAACAACGGGTGAACTATGACAGGTATAGCTAGACTGAATGACATAGGAATTGGAGTCTGCCCAGGACACCCTGTACCAGTTCCCTTCACAGCAGTAATCATACAAGGCTGCACAATGACAATATCTGAAGGAATGCCCGTATCTAACTCAAACTCCATATTGATGTGTACCTGCGGCCACACCGCAATACCTACTATGTTTTCATCTAACGTAATAGCAGAAGGTGGCGGTGTCCACCGACTAGGAGACCTAGGTGTTAACAACGCAGGCGGTACTTACGTAATTTCATTAGCAGGCGCTACCGTAATAGCCGGAGGTTAACATGGGGGTTCACGTAGATTCTGTCATTCCTACTTGGATAAATACGTATCACCCTACTTTTTACACTTCTCTAACAGATAAGGAGGAGTACACCTACAATACTTACCCTTCCTACAAGTCTCAGTGGATAACCGAATTCACTAATTTAAGTACAGCAATGAATAACTGGAAAAACGTGTCTAGAGAAACCTCAGTGTCCGGTTTACTCAGTAGCATACACACTTACATCCAGCTGTACTTAAACTTTGGAACTAGCAGCGCAGCATTAGCTTCCATGCAGGCTTACACTATCTTTAACATTAACGGTTTTATATCTTCTACACTGGCTAGGCCTATTGGTTACTACAATGATATGACCTCGGTAGCGCCTTACAACTCTGCCAAGGTAGACGCCGACATTGCCGCAATAAATACTATGGCTACAGAAACTTCTAGCATAACCACAGCGCAGAACAACTCAAAAGCGGTGGTTACGCCTTTTGTAGCTAACGCATTATTCGTGGATGTTTCTCCTGTAGGGCCTGCGGGGGCAACTCAGGTCACATTGCCAGGCTCAGGCTACACGGATGGCATTTACACAAACATTGCTTTATCCACTGTTTCAGGAACAGGTTCCGGCGCACAAGCAGGCACTATACAGGTGACAGGCGGAGAGGTTGTTCTATGTGTTGTAGGGGCTACCAAAGGCTCTGCCTATAAGCCAGGCACAATAGTAACCGCTGCGTTACCTGGTGGTTCTGGTTTCCAAGCCAAAATTGTTGCTGTCATTGGTGCGAGCAAACAAAACGTTGGAGAGTTTATTTTCAACAATATGAATTACAGGAAAGTGTACGAGAACTTGAACGTAGGAAGCTTAACGTTGCCTCCGTACATTACCTAAGAGGTAGAATATGATTCTGACATACCCTACTGCAAAGTTAGAAGGCGCTACCTATATTGACTTAAACAATTTGCTAGGCGTTAACCTAGATCCAAACCTGATCACCGACGTTAAAGCTATTAGAGGCTCTATCTACAATATACTAATGACCCCTCTAGGTACACGCTACAGGCTTCCTGAGTTTGGTTCTGCTCTTCTATGGTTGTTGCAAGAGCCTAGAGACCTTAGTACTGCCTTTAAAATAAAAAATGCAGTGTTAACAGCAATTGACCGATGGGAGCCTAGGGTGGAAATAGATACACCTCAATCTAAAGTCGATCTGTTTGGAATGGATGGGTACTCCATGAGCCTTGTTTTTTACATGCCTAGATTCAGTCAGACAGCCTCTTTCTCAATGAACATTCGGAGACCTAACTAATGACTGACCGCGTTAAGTCATTATCGACAATCCATCCAGATTTCGACTACCTGGTAACCCAGCTCAGTAGCTACCTTAGCACTCGCCCTGTTTGGAAAGACCAACTGCGCTCGTCTACGGGCCAGTTTACGCTAGAGGTAGCAGCCGCTATTGGTGAATTAGATCAGTACTCTTTGGAACGCATCATGCAGGACGCTTTTCCGGAAACAGCAAAACTGGATAGCGCTGTATATGCTGCAATGAAATCCTTGGGTACAAGATTAGGAAGAAAAAAGCCAGGTACTACTGTATTACCTCTGGCCGAAGTTACTACTCCTAACGGCCCTCCTGTTGGGTTTACTCGTTTAAAAAGAACTACTAACGGCGCACCTCTGATTATTCCTCCAATGACGCAGTTCTCTACGTCTTTGGGTCTAATGTTCAATCGTAAAACTATTAGATTCGACTCTGGTTCTTTTTTCGGGTATCAGGTTCCTGATTCTTCTATAGGAAAAGAAGCGATTGAGTTATACGAGGGTAGAGTAGAGACGCGCTACTTCTCTATGACAGGCGAAGATTTTGCCTCTATCTTTTCGGGCGAAGACAACTTTGTAATTTCGGATACTGACGTTTCTATTACGCTAGGGGCTGGCGGCACCTCAGCAGGCCCTATACCAAGACAGACCGTTGGCCTGTGGAACAATAAAAATAACTTACCAGGTTGGCAAGACATTACTACCTCAGATGGCAGACTACACGTATTGTTTGGCAGTAGCGTTTACGGTACCATA
>Ga0116180_1003030_pt1 | contig 12899 bp, 12 predicted proteins | sample AD_UKC073_MetaG_FD_89804 | JGI IMG/M metagenome (GOLD analysis project Ga0116180, IMG submission 89804) | Active sludge microbial communities of municipal wastewater-treating anaerobic digesters from USA - AD_UKC073_MetaG | ecosystem: Engineered > Bioreactor > Anaerobic > Digestate | place: USA...
AATTCCGCTTCACCCATTGGGTGATCCTCCTCAGCTCAGTCAAACCCACGCCAGTATTGAGTTTGACGCAGTTTCTGCGAGGGTAACTGAGGAAAGTAGGATGAATTCGACCCCACGGGCACTCCAGTCACCCGTTCACAGATAGGAACGGAGGAACCTCGGCAAACCGAAAAATGGCCGGAGGCGCATCGACGGGGATGCGTCCTCCGGCCATTGGCTTTCAGCGGGACTGCGGGTCAGTTCTTTGCCGGTTCCGTCACGAAGGCCACTTTGCCCAGGCCGTGCCGGCTGGCCGCAGACAGCAGCTGGGCCACGTGGTCGTACTCGGCATGCTTGTCCACCCGCAGGTGCAGCTCGGGCTGGGGTTGCAGGGCGGCGGTGGTGCCCAGGCGGGCATCCAGGGCATCGAGAGCCACGCTCTCGCCGTTCCAGCTCAGGCCGCCATCGGCGTTGATGGAGAGGTTGATCTTTTCCGGCTTGATCTCTTCCTTCTGGCTGCTGGCCTTGGGCAGGTCCAGCTTTACCGCGTGATTGATCACCGGCACGGTGATGATGAAGATGATCAGCAGAACCAGCATGACGTCCACCAGCGGCGTCATGTTGATCTCCGACATCACATCTCCGTCGTCGTCGAAGTCGCTGCTCTGGAAGCTCATTGCGCTTCCTTCCGGGCGGGGAGGGGATGGACGCTGGCGGGGTTCTTGCGGACCTTGCCGCCGGTCACCAGGTAGGCGTGCAGGTCGTGGGCGAAGTGCTTGAGGCGGGCCAGGATTTCCTTGTTGCCACGCACCAGGGCGTTGTAACCCAGCACCGCCGGGATGGCCACCGCCAGGCCGCCCGCGGTCATCACCAGGGATTCACCCACCGGGCCGGCAACCTTGTCGAGGGTGGCCTGGCCTGCGGCGCCGATACCGATGAGGGCGTGGTAGATGCCCCAGACCGTACCGAAGAGGCCGATGAAGGGCGCCGTCGAACCGACTGAAGCGAGGATGGACAGGCCGGACTGCATGCGGCTGGTGGTGTCGTCGATGGACTGGCGCATGGTGCTGGTGACCCAGTCGTTGAGGTTGAGGACGCCGTGCAGTTCGTTCTGGTGGTTGACGTGGTGGGTGACGGCCTCGGTGCTGCGGCTGGCCAGATCACGGAAGGGGTTGTCGGCCTGCCGGGGCTCGAGGGCGGCCATGCCTTCGTCGAAGCTGGTGGTGTGCCAGAACTTCTTTGCCCCGGCGCTCATGCGACGCAGCTGCATCAGCCCCCAGGCCTTGACCAGGATGACCGACCAGGAGGCGAGGGACATGACGACCAGAATGATCGCCACCGCGTGGGAGACGCCATCCCCCTGGGCCCAGATCTGGCCGATGCTGAAAGTGTTTTCGTTCATGAGAGTTCCTTTGCGGGGATGAGCCTGATGGGAAGGTGAGAAGGGAAGAGGGTCAGGAATTCAGGGAGAAATCGATGGGCACCCGGACGGTGCCGTCCACCGCCTGGTCGCCCTGGCGGGCCGGGACGAAACGCCAGCTGCGCAGCACCGTGTCGCGGGCGACTTCGTCGAGGCGGGCGAAGCCGCTGCTCTTGGCGATGGTGACCTCGAGGGGCTTGCCGTCGGCACCGACGTGGACCCGCAGCATCACCCGGCCTTCCTCACCCATGCGCCGGGACAGGCGGGGATATTCCGGCACGGGGTTGGATAGGTAGGCAGCGTCGAAACGCGGAGCAAGCACGGCCACCGGGGCCTCACGGGCCGGGCTGGGCGCCGGTGCGGCAACCGGTGCCGGCGGCGCAGCGGGGGCGGTGACCTCCACCGGATTGGTGGCGGTGGCTGCCGAGGTGAGCACCGGCGGCGTGTTCTGGCGGACCTGGGGCGTCGGCGCCTTGGGCTGGACGGTCGGGGTGAGCTTCTTCTCGGGCGCCTTCACCGGCTCCTGGCGGGGCGTCGGGGCCGGCTTCTGCTGCTCGGGCGTCACCAGACTGACCGTCATCACGGGCTGGGGTGGAATGACCACCGGCGGGCTGCTCTGGGAGAGGGTATGCACAATGGCCGCCAGCACGCCCGCATGGAGCAGCATTGCAACGCCGACACCAGCGGCGGTGCGGCGGGTGCCCCCCGCAGCCGTGCCGGCTCGCTGCTGGACCAGGAAAGGCGCAGGCAGCTCCACCCCGGCGGGGCCCTGCGCAGTGAGGGCAAGATTCATGTCGATCTCCATCCAGTGAAGGTGTGTTCCTGGCTGGCTTGCAACATGCGCTGGCTGGCAAGTGGCTGGCTGGCTGAGAGTGGCACCGCTGCACGGCCGGGCTGGCACCGCGCGAATACAAATGCGAACAATTCGCATTTTATTGACTGTGCTGCGACGCGTCAACGGAATTTGCCGGGCTGCACGACAAGCCCGGGAAGCCTGGAAAGGCTGTCGTGGCAGGGCAGGGCGGCAGGTCGGGAATTTCTCCCATGGTCGAAGGAGGAGCCTGCCGGTAGGCTGCGGTCCATCAAAAAGAATATGGAGACTGCCCTTCATGCAACGCCATCTGTCCCCCTCGTCCCTTCCCCGTGTGCGCCCCCTGGTGCTGGCCCTGGCGGCCGCCTTTGCCGCTAGCGCTGAAGCTGCCGACAGCGTGCAGACCGTAGCCCCCACCGTGACGGTGATCGGCCAGACACCCCTGCCGGGCCTCGAGCAGCCGGTCAGCCACATTCCGGCACCGGTCCAGTCCTTCAGCGCCCGGGAGATCGACGACAGCATGGCGCTGGACATCTCCGCTTTCATGAACCGCCGGCTGAACGGCGTGCATATCAACGAAACCCAGGGCAACCCCTTCCAGGCGGATGTGAACTACCGGGGCTACACGGCCTCGCCGCTGCTGGGTACGCCCCAGGGCCTGTCGGTGTATTTCGACGGGGTACGCATCAACCAGCCCTTCGGTGATGTGGTGAGCTGGGATCTGATCCCCCGCTCGGCGATTGCGTCCATGAACATGATGCCGGGCTCCAACCCCCTGTTCGGGCTAAATACCCTGGGCGGCGCCCTGGCCATCCAGACCAAGGAAGGGCGCACCCACGCCGGCACATCGGTGCAGGCCAGCGCCGGCTCCTACGGGCGGCGGGCGGTGGAGTTCGAGCACGGTGGCTTCAACGACCAGGGGCTGGAGTGGTTCATCACCGCCAACCAGTTCCACGAGAACGGCTGGCGCACCAACTCGCCGTCCGACCTGCGCCAGGTGTTCGGCAAGTTCGGCTGGCAGGACGCCCGTACCGACCTCGACCTGAGCGTGGCCTACGCCGATAACAAGATGAACGGCAACGGCCTGCAGGAGAAGCGCCTGCTGGAGCAGGACTACAGCAGCATCTACAGCCAGCCCGACATCACCAAAAACCGCTCGATGTTCCTCAACCTGACCGGCAAGCACAGCCTGAGCGACCAGACCCTGCTGTCGGGCAACATCTACTATCGCAAGATCACCAGCTCCACCTACAACGGCGACATCAACGAGAACGCCCTGGAGAACTCGATCTACCAGCCCAGCCTGAGCGAACGCAACGCCCTGGCGGCAGCCGGCTACAGCGGTTTCCCCACCAGCGGCGCCAACGCTGCGAACACCCCGTTTCCCTACTGGCGCTGCATCGCCAACGCCATGCTGGCCGACGAGCCCAACGAGAAGTGCACCGGCCTGATCAATCGCTCCCGCACGGACCAGGAGAACTTCGGTCTGTCGGGGCAGGCGTCGGTGGCGGGGGAACTGGCCGGACGCAAGAACCTCTTCATCGTCGGCGCCGGCTACGATCAGAGCAATCTGCACTTCCAGCAGTCCGGCCAGTACGGCTACATCAACGCCGACCGCAGCGTGACCCCGGTCAACGCCTGGGCTGATGGCAGCCAGAATTCCGGCGCCGGCGAGACCGCGCTGGATTCCCGCGTCAGCCTCAACGGCCGTACCCGAACCGTCAGCCTGTTTGCCACCGATACCTTGTCGCTCAACGACTACTGGCACGCCACCGTGTCCGGGCGCTACAACCGCAGCACGGTCAAGAACCGGGACAACCTGAATCCGGGCGGTGGCTCCGACTCCCTGGACGGCAACCACAGCTTCAACCGCTTCAACCCGGCCGTCGGCGTCACCTTTACCCCGTCGCGCAGCTGGAACGCCTACGCCGGTTACAACGAAGGTAGCCGCACCCCCACCGCCATCGAGCTGGGCTGCGCCAACCCGGAGAACCCCTGCAAGCTGCCCAACGCCATGGCCGGCGACCCGCCCCTCAAGCAGGTGGTCACCAAGACCTGGGATCTGGGCCTGCGCGGGCAGTTCGACGCATCCAGCCGCTGGAACCTGGGCGTCTTCCGCGCCACCAGCCACGACGACATCCTGTTCGTGGCCGATGACCAGCTGGGCTACGGCTACTTCAAGAACTTCGGCAAGACCCGCCGCCAGGGCGTCGAGGCCGGCGCGAGCACCGCCATCGGCGCCCTGAGCCTGGCCGTCAACTACACCTTCCTCGACGCCACCTATCGTTCGTCCGAGGAGGTCGGTGGCGCCGGCAACAGCACCAACGAAGAAGGCCCGGGCCTCGAAGGCACCATCGATATCAAGAAGGGCAACCGCATTCCGCTGATTCCCCGGCACTTGCTCAAGGCTTCCGCCGACTACCGCTTCACCCCAGCCTTCTCCATGGGGGCCGACCTGATCGGTGTGTCGGGCTCCTACGCTCGCGGCAACGAAAACAACCAGCACCAGCCTGACGGCACCTATTACCTGGGCTCCGGGCGCTCGGCCGGCTACGCGGTGCTGAACCTGAGCGCCCGCTACCGGGTGAATCGCCAGCTCCAGGTTTTCGGGCAGATCAACAACCTGTTCGACCGGGAATACACCACCGGCGCCCAGCTCGGCTCCACGGCCTTCTCGGCCGCCGGCGGCGTGGTGGCCCGGCCCTTTGGTGAAGTGGGGGGCGAGTACCCGCAAGTGGGCTCCACCTTCTACGCGCCGGGGGCACCCCGGACGGCCTGGATCGGCGTGCGCTACAGCCTCTGAGGCCATTTCGTCAGCGTGGGCGCCTCCGGGGGCCCGCTTTCCGGGGAGGGTGACGACGCATGGACATGACCAGTCTGCTGATGCGGCGCTCTGCGTGGATCTTCCTCGCCTGTTTCGGGGTGGCCCTCGCCGTGGCCACCCTGCGCGCCCAGGGCGACATCCGCCGGGAAAGCCAGGGCGCCGACCAGCTCGCCCACCTGGTCGGCGAACTGTCCGCGCTGCAGAACATCGCCCCGGAAGCCCTCGACAGCCAGGTGGACAAGCTGCGCAGCATCAGCCGCTCGGGCAGCCTGCGCCACCTGGACTTCCAGCTTGAGGACGGGGCCGGTCAGGTCCTGATCCCCGCGCCGCCTGCGGCGTCTGATGCCATGGTGGGGCGCACGCGGCTGCTCCTGCAACGCAGCGACGGCAGCCGCTTCCAGGCCACCCTGATCGCCAATCCGGCCAGTGAGCAGGAAGAGGCGCTCTCCGACATCATGGGCATGGCCGGGCTCTTCCTGGCCTACGGGTTGGCCATGCTGGCCGGGCTCTACGCCGCGGTGCGCTATGCCTTCGGCCCTCTGCGGGGCATCGTCGGGGCCATCGCCGCCTTTCGCAAGCAGGACTTCAGCGCCCGCCTGCCACGCCTGCCGGTACGCGAACTCGATCACATTGCCGGAGCACTCAACCATCTGGCCGAAGCCCTGGCCGCCGCCGAGGCCCGCCAAAAGCACCTGTCCCTGCAGATGCAGACACTCCAGGAGGACGAGAGGGCGAACCTGGCCATCGAGCTCCATGAACACCTGGGGCAGGGGCTGACCGCCCTGCGCGCCAACGTTGCCTATCTGCTGCGCCAGACTACCGAGGCCCCCCGCCTACACGCTGCGGTGCGCGACATGGAGGCCCAGACCGCGGCAATCCATCGGGAAATCCGCAGTTTGCTGCGCCATCTGCAACCCGACGCCGGCAGCCAACCCGGGCACACCCGCGTCGACCTGCAGCCACTGCTCCACGAGCTGGTCAAAAGCTGGCAGGATTCGGCCGGGCAGGGCACCCGCTTCCACCTCACGGTGACGCCGGACACCCTGCATCTACCCCGTGAAACCAGCCTGATCGTGTATCGGATGACCCAGGAAGCCCTCGCCAACATTGCCCGCCACGCCAAGGCCACCGAGGTGGAGATCGCGGTCTGCATCGACGCCGAAGACCCCGCCATGCTGTGCTGGCAGATCTCCGACGACGGTGTGGGCATGGCCTCGCCCGAAGCCGCCATGAGCCACGGCAACGGCCTGGCCGGTATCCGTGAGCGGGTCTGGGCCCGGGGGGGGCAGCTCGACATCGCCCCCCGCAGGGCAGGGGCCACGCGCCCGGGCCTGAGCCTGTCGGTGCGGCTGCCCCTTGGCGAGCTGTCATGAGCATCACGCAGGCGGCCTCGTCGGGCGTGCTGAGGGTGGTGCTGGCCGACGATCACGCGGTGGTCCGCACCGGCTACCGGCGGCTGCTCGAACTCGAAGACGACATGCAGGTGGTGGCCGACTTCAACGACAGCGACTCGACCTGCCAGTGGTTTTCAGGCCACGCAGCCGATGTGCTGGTGCTCGACCTGTCGATGCCTGGCCGCGGCGGGCTAGAAACCCTGGCCCGGGTCAAGGCACGCCGGCCGGAGCTCAAGGTGCTGATCTTCTCCATGCACGACAACCCGGCCATGGTTGCCCAGGCCCTGAAAGCGGGGGCTGACGGCTATCTGACCAAGAGCAGCGAGCCCGACGCCCTCATTGATGCCGTGCGCCAGGTGGCACGGGGAGAGCGGGCGCTGTCGCCGGAGATTGCCGGTGCACTGGCAGGGGAGGGCGGGCAGGCCGCGCATCTGACCCTGTCGCCCCGCGAATTTGAGATTCTGAGACTGCTGGCGGCCGGGCGTACGGTGGAAGAAATCGCCACCCGGCTGTTCCTCAGCGCAAAGACCGTGGCCAACTACCAGACCGGCATCCGCCAGAAGACCGGGCTGGCCACCGCCCTGGACATGTACCGCCACGCCGAGGCCCATCGGCTCCTCGACGGCAGCGAATAGGCCTCAGCGAGGCCGGGGCTGCGCCTCAATGGCGCACATCATCCAGTTCGCCGACCGAATCAAACTCGCGCTGGTTGGCATCGTGGCGGCGCTTCACCATGTACATGGTACCCGCCACGAACAGCCCGAAGGCCACCACCACTGTATTGATGGACACGCCGGAGCTGATCAGGAAGGCATAGAGCCCGGTCATGATCAGGATGGAGAGGTTCTCGTTGAAGTTCTGTACCGCGATGGAGTGACCGGCCCCCATCAGGATGTGGCCCCGGTGCTGCAGCAGCGCGTTCATGGGCACCACGAAGAAACCGGAGAGGCCACCAATCAGCACCATCAGCGCCATGGCCAGGTTCATGTCGGTGACGAAGATCATCACGTTGACGATCACCCCCATGGCGATCCCCAGGGGAATCACCTTGACCGACGAGCGCATGGACACCAGGCGCGCGGCCATCACCGCGCCGATCGCCACGCCCACGGCCACCACACCCTGCAGCATCGAGGCCTTGGAGAGATCCAGGTGCAGGGCCTGCTCGGCCCATTTGATCACGATGAACTGCAGGGTCGCGCCGGCGCCCCAGAAGAGGGTGGTGGTGGCGAGGGAGATCTGGCCGAGCTTGTCCCGCCACAACAGGCGGAGACAATGGTTGAAGTCGTGAATGAGGTAGATCGGGTTTTTCTTCAGGACTTTATGGTCCACCCCGGTGTCGGGCACCTTGAGGTTGAAGAGCGCGGCCAGCACGTAGAGTAGACCGATGACGCACAGGGCCATTTCCGGCACCGTATCGACGCCCGTATCGATCAGAGGCAGATCGAAACCCAGCAGGGCCTGGGAGAAGGAAGGCTTGATGAGCATGCCGCCCACCAGCGTGCCCAGGATGATGGCGCCAACCGTGAGGCCTTCGATCCAGCCGTTGGCCACCACCAGCAGGCGGTGGGGCAGGTATTCGGTGAGGATGCCGTATTTGGCCGGCGAGTAGGCCGCCGCCCCCAGCCCGACGATGGCGTAGGCGGCAAGGGGATGCACCCCGAAAAACATCAGCGAACAGCCCCCGATCTTGATGGTGTTGCTGATCAGCATGACCCGCCACTTGGGCATGGAGTCGGCAAACGCCCCGACAAAAGCCGCCAGCAGCACATACGACAGGGTGAAGAACAGCTTCAGCAGCGGTTCGTATTCCTGGGGGGCCTGCATCTCCCTGAGCACATAGATGGAGGCGATCAACAGGGCATTGTCGGCCAGCGCAGAGAAGAACTGCGCCGCCATGATCATGTAGAAACCGAAGGGCATCGCAGGGAGATGGAAGCTCGGTGAATTTGACGGACCGCGCTTTATACCACGAAGGTCATGTCGGTTCTGGCGGACGGATCAATGTTGTGATTCAATGGGGTACTCATAAACCGGATTTATGAACCATGGCCGATCGACGTCTCCAGGTTTTCCACGCGGTGGCACGGCACGGGTCCTTCACCCGGGCTGCAGAAGCCTTGTTCATGACCCAGCCCGCCGTGACTTTCCAGATCAAGCAGCTGGAAGAGCAGTTCAACACCCGGCTCTTCGACCGGGGCCACGGGCGGGTCACCCTCACCTCTGCCGGTGAGCTGGTCATGGCCTACGCCGAGCGCATCCTCGGCCTCACCGAAGAGCTCGAGTCCCGGGTCTCCGAACTCACCGACGAGCTCTCCGGCATCCTGCACCTGGGCACCAGCACCACCATCGCCGGCTACTGGCTGCCCTATCTGCTCGAAGGCTTCAAGCGGCGCTACCCGCGTGTGGTGCCTCGGGTCTCCGTCGGCAATTCCCAGCTCATCGAAAGCCGGGTGATGGATCGCAACCTCGATGTGGGCCTGATCGAGATCATCACCGAACAGCCCACCCTGGACAGGCGCAGCGCCGGCCGCGACGAGCTGCAACTGATCGTTGCCCCCGACCACCCCCTGGCCACCGCCAAGTCGGTGCGGGCCGAGCAGTTGGTGGCCTATCCGCTGCTGCACCGGGAGCCCGGCAACGCCATCCGCGATCTGGTGGACCAGTTCTTCTCAGCCTCGGGCATTCCCCTGGAAGATCTGAATGTGGCCGCCGAGCTGGGCAGCCTGTCCACCGTGAAACACATGGCGGCCCAGGGCTTCGGCATTGCCATAGCCTCAAGCGCCGCCATCCGCAGCGCGGTCACTGCCGGCCGGCTGGTGGGCGTGCCCCTGTCGCCACGGCTGTACACTCCGCTGGAAGTCATCCTGCTCAAGGACAAGTTCCGCTCCCGTCTGGTCAATACCTTCGCCGATTTCGTCACCGAGGAAATCGGCCGCATGTGCGCCACTGAAGAAGCCTGAAACCATGCCCCGTCCGATCCGAGCGTCCATCAATCTGGAAGCCTTGCGTCACAACTACGCTCTTGCCCGAGGCAAGGCCGGGCAGGCCAGGGCCTACGCGGTGGTCAAGGCCAACGCCTACGGGCATGGCCTGAACAACGCCATTCGGGCCCTGGGCCCGGTCGCCGACGGCTTTGCCCTACTCGATCTGGCCGAGGCGCGGGCCCTGCGGGAAGCCGGGCTGACCCAGCCCATCGTACTGCTCGAGGGCTTTTTCGAACCCGCAGACCTGACCGATATCGTCGCGCTGGGCCTGACGCCCACCGTTCACAGCGAGGCCCAGCTGACCATGCTGGAGCGGGCTGCGCTGGCTGGCCCCATCGACGTGATGCTCAAGATCAACTCGGGCATGAATCGCCTGGGTTTTGTCGGCGACGCCCTGGGCGCCACCCTGGCGCGCCTCCGCGCCCTGGCCTGCGTGCGCAACATCACCCTGATGACGCACTTTGCCCGGGCCGATGACGATGCCGGCATCGCCCCGCAGATGGCACGCTTCAAGGCCTTCACCAGCGGGCTCGATCTGCCCGTGAGCCTGGCCAATTCGGCGGCCCTGCTGCGCTTTCCCGAGGCCACAGGGCAGGTCGTGCGGCCGGGCATCATGCTCTACGGCGCTTCGCCCATGCCCGACCTGCACAGCGCTGAAGCCCTCGGGCTGAAGCCGGTCATGACCCTGAGCAGCGAGATCATCGGCGTGCAGAGCCTGAGCGCCGGCGAGCGGGTCGGCTACGGTGGCACCTTCGAGGCGCCTGGCGCCCTGCGCGTCGGCGTGGTGGCCTGCGGCTATGCCGACGGCTACCCCCGCCACGCGCCCACCGGCACCCCCATCCTGGTCGGCGGGCGGCGTACCCGGACCCTGGGGCGTGTGTCCATGGACATGCTGGTCTGCGATCTCACCCATCTGGAAGAAGCCGGTGTCGGCTCGCCGGTGACTCTGTGGGGCGACGGGCTGGCCGCCGACGAGGTGGCCAGCGCCGCCGGCACCATCAGCTACGAGCTGTTCTGCGCCCTGGCTGCCCGGGTTCCGGTGCGCGTACTCGAAGGGTAGGGCAGATGGCCAAGGCAAAGACCGAACACGTCTGTTCGGAGTGCGGAGGCAAATCGCCCCGCTGGCAGGGGCAGTGCCCCCACTGCAAGGCCTGGAACACCCTGGTGGAGTCCGTGGTCGAGCCCGAGGCCCCCGTCGCCAAGCGCTTCAGCGCCCTGGCCGGAGACAGCGGTCGTCTGCAGACCCTGGCTGACATTAGTCCCCGGGAGTCGCCCCGGGTCCCCACCGGCATCGACGAATTCGACCGGGTGCTCGGTGGCGGGCTGGTGCCGGGAGGCGTCGTATTGATCGGTGGTGATCCGGGTATCGGCAAGTCCACGCTGCTGCTGCAGGCCCTGTCGCTGCTTTCGGGGCACCTCAAGGCCTTGTATGTGAGTGGCGAGGAATCTGCCGAACAGGTGGCGCTGAGGGCAGGGCGCCTGCAGCTGGAGGCCGGTGGCCTGCAACTCCTGCCCGAAATCAACCTCGAACGCATCCTCGGCACGCTGCGGGATCTCAAACCCGATGTCGCGGTCGTGGACTCCATCCAGACCATCTATTCCGAAAGCCTCGGCTCGGCCCCGGGGTCGGTGGCCCAGGTGCGGGAATGCGCGGCCCAGCTGACGCGCTTTGCCAAACAGAGCGGCACCACGCTGATCATGGTCGGCCACGTGACCAAGGACGGCGCGCTGGCCGGGCCACGGGTGCTCGAACACATCGTCGACACGGTGCTCTACTTCGAGGGCGACACCCATTCCAGCTTCCGGCTGGTGCGGGCCTTCAAGAACCGTTTCGGGGCGGTGAACGAGCTGGGGGTGTTCGCCATGACCGAGAAGGGGCTGAAGGGCGTCTCCAACCCCTCGGCGATCTTCCTGTCCCAGCATGGACAGCAGGTGGCGGGGTCCTGCGTGCTGGTCACCCAGGAGGGCACCCGGCCGCTGCTCGTCGAGATCCAGGCCCTGGTGGATAGCGCCCACAGCCCGAGCCCGCGGCGGCTCTCGGTGGGGCTTGAGCAGAACCGTCTGGCCATGCTGCTGGCCGTGCTTCACCGGCACGCGGGCGTCGTGTGCTTTGATCAGGACGTGTTTGTGAATGCCGTCGGCGGCGTCAAGATCGCCGAACCGGCAGCCGATCTGGCGGTGCTGCTGGCCATCGTTTCATCCCTCACCAATCGCCCCTTGCCACGGCAGTTGGTGGTCTTCGGTGAAGTCGGCCTGGCCGGCGAAATTCGCCCGGCCCCCCGGGGCCAGGAGCGCCTCAAGGAATCGGCCAAGCTGGGCTTTACCGTGGCCCTGGTGCCCCGCGCCAACGCGCCGAAGCAGGAGATTGCCGGGATGCAGGTAATCGCAGTGGAACGCATCGAGGAAGCCCTGGAGCGTTTGCGCGAACTGGCGAACAGCTGATGGGCTCCCGATTTATGCCTTTTGTACCGGAACACGGCGGAAAACCCCGGAAAACCTTGAGATTCGCGCCACAGGCGGAAAAGAGCAAGGTAAGCTACTGCCCGCGGGTGTTGTAGCGCGCTTGAGGCGCAAAGCGTCACCTGCCTCAGCTCCTGTATCCACCCATTTTTATCACCTACCCATTACGAGCTATGAACAAGACTGAACTGATCGATGCGCTGGCAGGCAAGAGTGGTTTGACCAAGGCCGACGCCGGCCGTGCCGTTGACGGCGTGATGGAAATCATCACCGAAGCCCTCGCCAAGGGCGAAAGCGTGACTCTCGTTGGTTTCGGCACCTTCGCCGTCGGCGAACGTGCTGCCCGCGTCGGTCGCAACCCGCAGACGGGTGCCGAGATCCAGATCGCGGCCTCCAAGCAGCCCAAGTTCTCCGCCGGCTCCAAGCTGAAGGATGCGGTGAACAGCTGAACCCGCCCTGCGGAATGTGTCCGGCGGCTTGTCGGGCACGCTTCAGGAATGGCGATCCTTCGGGGTCGCCATTGTTTTTGGGCCGCCGCCGGACGGCCTCGTCGGCCCTTGATCGGCCTGTGTGGTGCTTGTCACATGGGCTTACAGCATCAACTTTTCCCTGTCATATGAAGGGGATAAAATGCGGCCCCCGTAAGACGAAAGAAGCTCGTCGCGGACTTTCCCGGCCCCGGCCGGGGCCCATTACCGGAAAACCACCCCATGTCGCACCTCCTGCCCCGTCCCGATACCGCATCCGCCCGCAGACCGCGCCACAGCGCACAGGTCTTGCGCGGCGCCCTGCTGGGCAATCTTCAGGATGCGGCGGAGGCCATCGGGCGTTGCGTCGCGAGCCGCGACGGGGAAACCCTCTTCGTGCAACCCGCCTTGCGTGAAGAGATGATGGCGTCGCTGGAGGTGATGCGTGAAAGAGGGTCGGCCGGGAATCGTGAGAAATTTCTCGTTTTCGCTACAGTCGATTGATTTATAGTGGTTATTCAGAAAACCGCCTGGTCCAATGGCGTGCTCCCCGGACC
>Ga0116180_1003031_pt1 | contig 12899 bp, 13 predicted proteins | sample AD_UKC073_MetaG_FD_89804 | JGI IMG/M metagenome (GOLD analysis project Ga0116180, IMG submission 89804) | Active sludge microbial communities of municipal wastewater-treating anaerobic digesters from USA - AD_UKC073_MetaG | ecosystem: Engineered > Bioreactor > Anaerobic > Digestate | place: USA...
GAGCAGGCGGCGCATCGAATAGACCTGCTTGGCCTCACGCGGGACCAGGCTGATCAGGCTCTGCTCGCGCCGGTCGACGGGATCGGTATTGGCGACGCGCGGCGCAGCCTGTCCAGCCGCCGAGGGCAAGTAGGACAGGAACCGCCGCGCCTGGGCAAAGGCCTCAGCCTCGCTCGCCACTTCCTCATCGACCACGCCGTTGCGGGTATGGATGATCGACCCGCCAAGCGATTCCTTGTCGCTCGCTTCGCCGATCGCTTCGACCACGGCGGGTCCGGCGGCGAACAGCTGGCTAAGGCCCTTGACCATGATCGAATAGTGGCTGGCTACCACCCGCGCCGCGCCCAGCCCCGCCGTCGGCCCCAACGCCAGCGCGACAACCGGCACGGTATCCAGGTTCTTGACCACATCGCCCCAGCCCGGAACCGCGGGCACATAAGTCGCCCCGACCATTTCCAGCGTCTTGACCGACCCGCCCCCGCCGGTCCCGTCGATCATCCGGATCAAGGGAATCTTCAGCGTATGCGCCATCATCTCGCACTGTTCGAACTTGCGCTTGATCGCGGCATCGGCGGCCCCGCCGCGCACGGTAAAATCGTCGGCGCTGGCCACCACTGGCCGGCCTTCGATATTGGCACGGCCGAAAATCAGGTTCGATGGAGCCAGATCGAGCAAATCGCCGTTCTCGTCATAGCGGCCCTTGCCGGCGATCTTGCCGATTTCCCGAAAGCTGCCGGGATCGACCAGCCCCTTGATCCGCGCCCGGGCATCCAGCTTGCCGCGCGAATGCTGCCGCGCCACCTTTTCCGGCCCGCCCATCTGCTCGGCCAGTTTGCGCCGCTTGCGCAGTTCTTCGATTTCGCTCTTCCAGGCCAATTCCGCCTCCCGATCGGCCCCGGCTTGCGCGGCGGCCAAAGAATTCTTGGGGACAGTGGCTAGGGTGCAATTCGCATGGCTGCAATGCCCCTTGCGCAGCGCGCGACGCGCCACTAGAGCGACCCGCAAAGTCCAAGCTGAATTGCCAACGGGGCCCTATCCATGTCTGACCGCTTCAACACCATTGCCGGATGGACGCTGTTTTCCGGTGTCGTACTGCTCGGCCTCTCGGCCGTCAGCTCACGTTACTTCCACGCTGGCAAGGAACAGCGGCCCGATCCGATGGGCTTCGCGATCGAAGGTGTGGCGCAGGAAGGCGGCGCAAAGAAGGATGGCCCGCCGTTTGAATCGCTGCTGGCCTCGGCTGATATTGCCAAGGGTGAAAAGACCTTTGCCAAGTGCGCGACCTGTCACACGATCGATCAGGGCGGCGCCAACGGCCTTGGCCCGAACCTGTTCGGGGTGATGGGCGAAGGCATCGGCAGCGGCCGCGGCGGCTTTGCCTTCTCCGATGGCCTCAAGGGCAAGGGCGGCAAGTGGGACTGGACCACGATGAACGAATGGCTGACCAATCCGGCAGCTTTCGCCGCGGGCACCAAGATGAGCTTCCCCGGCCTGCCCGATGCGCAGGAACGCGCAAACGTGATCGTCTATCTGAACTCCAAGGGCTCGAACCTGCCGCTTCCGGCGGTTCCCGCTGCTCCGGCCGCGGCTGAGGGCAAGGGTGAAGCAGCACCGGCAGCAATCGTCGGCGATGCCGCCAAGGGCCAGAAGAGCTTCGCCAAGTGCGCCGCCTGCCACACCGCCAATCCCGGCGGCGCCAATGGCATTGGCCCGAACCTCGCCGGCGTTTTCGGCGAAGGCGTGGCCCAGGGCCGCGGCGGTTTTGCCTTCTCGGACGCGCTGAAGGGCAAGGGCGGAAAGTGGGATGAAGCCACTCTCAATGCCTGGCTTGAAAATCCGGCCAGCTTTGCGCCGGGCACCAAGATGACCTTCGCCGGGATTTCCGATGCGCAGGAACGCGCCAACGTGATCGAATATCTGAAGACCGCCAAGTAAGGCGCAGCCTTCAATCAGGTGCGAATGGGCGGGACCGCAAGGTTCCGCCCTTTTCGTTGGGCCTGTCCACGCCATCATGTGGTAATGCGGTGCGCCGGGCGGGCCGCATTCAGGTCTTTCCCATTTCAGCAATGATGGTATCTCCTGACGCAACAATACGATTCCGATTTCAAGGAAGGCCAAGAGGATGCGCGCTACTCCCCACTTCGATTTCGGCCTGACCGAAAGCGCCCAGATGATCCGCGATGCGGCTGGCCGCTTTGCCGATGAGCAGATCATGCCGCTGGCGGCAGAGATCGACGCGAACGATCGTTTCCCGCGCGAACTGTGGCAACCGATGGGCGCGCTGGGCCTGCACGGGATCACCGTGGAAGAGGAATGGGGCGGGCTGGGGCTGGGCTATCTCGACCACGTCATCGCGGTGGAGGAAGTCAGCCGGGCCTCGGGCGCGGTCGGCCTGTCCTATGGTGCGCATTCCAACCTCTGCATCAACCAGATCCGCCGCTGGGGCAATGACGAGCAGAAGGCGAAATACCTGCCGGGGCTGATCAGCGGCGAACACGTCGGGTCGCTGGCCATGTCTGAGGCCGGGGCCGGATCGGACGTCGTCTCGATGAAGCTGCGCGCCGATGCCGTGCCGGGCGGGTTCAGGCTCAACGGCACCAAGTTCTGGATCACCAACGGCACCTATGCCGATACGCTGGTGGTCTATGCCAAGACCGCGCACGAGGCCGGATCGCGCGGGATCACGGCCTTCCTGATCGAAAAGGATATGCCCGGTTTCTCGATCGGCCAGAAGATCGATAAGATGGGCCTGCGCGGCAGCCCGACCTGCGAACTGGTGTTCGACGATTGCTTCGTCCCTGAAGAAAACGTGATGGGCCCGCTTCACGGCGGGGTCGGCGTGCTGATGAGCGGGTTGGATTATGAGCGTGTGGTGCTTGCGGGCATGCAGATCGGGATCATCCAGGCCTGCCTTGATGTCGTCATCCCCTACGTTCGCGAGCGCAAGCAGTTCGGCAAACCGATCGGCAGCTTTCAGCTGATGCAGGCCAAGGTTGCGGATATGTACGTGGCGATGCAATCGGCGCGGGCCTATGTCTATGCCGTGGCCAAGGCCTGCGATGCCGGGCAGACTACCCGCTTTGACGCCGCGGGCGCGATCCTGCTGGCATCTGAGAACGCCTTCCGCGCCGCAGGTGAAGCGGTGCAGGCGCTGGGCGGCGCGGGCTATACCAAGGACTGGCCGGTGGAGCGGTTCCTGCGCGATGCCAAATTGCTCGACATCGGCGCGGGGACAAATGAGATCCGCCGGATGCTGATTGGGCGGGAACTGATCGGGGCGAATTGATGGCTGATTTAGAAGACAGCGTGCACGAAGAAATTGTGCGGCTTAGCCAGCAGGGCGACGAGCTGGCGGAAGCGGGTCAGTATGACGACGCCATAAAGCTATACAGTGACGCGTGGCGCTTGCTGCCCGAGCCCCAGCAGCAATGGGATGCCGCACTTTGGCTACTTGCCGCGATTGGGGATACAAGTTTCTTGTCCCAGAATTTCGAAAACGCGAAAAACGCCCTTCAATTCTGCTTGCTGAATTGCCCAGATGCGCTTGGAAATCCTTTCCTTCACCTCAGGCTCGGTCAAACTCAGTTTGAACTTCAGGACTTGGAGGGGGCGGCCAACGAACTAATGCGCGCTTATATGGGCGCAGGAGACGACATCTTCGCAAACGAAGACCCGAAATATCGCGCTTTTCTCGCTACTCGAGCGAGGCTGGACGATCAATGACCGCCCCCGTCCTTCCCACCGCGCTCAATCCCGAAGATCCGCAGGCCCAGGCGCGCGCGGCGCATAACCGGGCACTGGCTCAGGAGCTGCGCACCAAGGTCGCACAGGCGGCGCTGGGCGGGAACGAGAAATCACGCGAACGCCACACCGCGCGCGGCAAGCTGCTCCCGCGCGAACGGGTGGAACGCCTGCTCGATCCCGGCTCTCCCCTGCTCGAAATCGGACAGCTGGCGGCAGACGGGGTTTACGGCGAAGATATTCCCGGCGCCGGGATCATCACCGCGATCGGGCGCGTATCGGGCCGTCAGTGCATGATCGTGGCCAATGATGCCACGGTGAAGGGCGGCACCTATTACCCGCTGACGGTCAAGAAGCACCTGCGCGCGCAAGAGATTGCCGAGCAGAACCATCTGCCCTGCATCTATCTGGTCGATTCTGGCGGGGCCAACCTGCCGCACCAGAGCGAGGTCTTCCCCGACCGCGACCATTTCGGCCGGATCTTCTTCAACCAGGCGAACATGAGCGCCAAGGGCATTCCCCAGATCGCCTGCGTGATGGGCAGCTGCACCGCCGGCGGCGCCTATGTCCCGGCGATGAGCGACGAGACGGTGATCGTGCGCGAACAGGGCACGATCTTTCTGGCCGGCCCGCCGCTGGTCAAGGCCGCGACCGGCGAGCAGATCAGCGCCGAGGATCTGGGCGGGGGCGACCTCCACGCCCGCAAGAGCGGCGTGGTCGATCATCTGGCCGAGAATGACGAACACGCGCTGACCATCGTCCGCGATATCGTCAGCCACCTCGGCCCCCGGCACGATCACGGCCTGCCGCTAAAGGACCCGCGCGCGCCGAAGTACGATGCCGAAGACCTCTACAGAATCGTGCCCGAAGACGTCCGCGCGCCCTATGACGTGCACGAGGTGATCGCCCGGCTGGTCGATGGCAGCGAGTTCCACGAATTCAAGGCGCATTACGGCAGCACACTTGTCTGCGGGTTCGCGCACATCTGGGGCATGCCGGTGGCGATCCTTGCCAACAACGGCGTGCTGTTTTCGGAAAGCGCCGTGAAGGGCGCGCACTTCATCGAGCTGGCCTGCCAGCGCAAGATCCCGCTGCTGTTCCTGCAGAACATCTCGGGCTTCATGGTCGGCGGCAAGTATGAGGCTGAGGGGATCGCCAAGCACGGCGCCAAGCTGGTCACCGCCGTTGCCACGGCCACGGTGCCCAAGATCACCGTGCTGATCGGCGGCAGCTTCGGCGCGGGCAATTATGGCATGTGCGGCCGCGCCTATAGCCCCCGCTTCCTGTTCACCTGGCCCAATGCGCGGATTTCGGTGATGGGCGGGGAGCAGGCCGCCTCGGTGCTCGCCACGGTCCACCGCGACGCGGAAAGTTGGACGCCGCAGCAGGCCGAAGCGTTCAAGGCCCCGATCCGCGCGAAATACGAAGACGAAGGCAATCCCTATTACGCCACCGCGCGGCTGTGGGACGACGGGGTGATCGATCCGGCGCAGACCCGGGATGTGCTGGGGCTGGCCCTGGCGGCGGCTCTGGAAGCGCCTATTCCGCAGCGGCCGGCGTTCGGGGTGTTCAGGATGTGAGGTGAAGAAATGCAGGTAAGCAAAACATTGCTGGCCATTGGTTTGCTGATCATTTTAACGCTGACAGCCTCAGTCGCGTACCTGTTGGGCAAGTCAGCTTCGACACCTGCCGCTGCGTCAACGAAGGCAGCAAAAGAGACAGATGCTTCTCCGGCACTAGAATTGACGACCGCACCGGCGACCGCCGAGGCGAATCTGTCCCCGCCTGCACCGACAGAGCGCAAAGTGAGCACCCCGAAACCTTACTCCAAAACGTTCACCGCACCCGAACAGCGACTGATTGATGCTTGGTTCCACGCCGAGGAACTTTGCCGGGGCTCTTCTGAGGAATCCGTGATCAAAGTGTGGTGTCCACGTCGCGATGCAGCAATGAGCAAAATGAACAATGCCGGCATTTGCTACGGACGAGAAAGCGATCAGTCGGCAGCGGAGTATGACGTTCACCATTGCGGACCGGATTCCTACAGATGACCATGATTAAATCCCTCCTCATCGCCAATCGCGGCGAAATCGCCTGCCGGATCATCCGCACGGCGCGCGCCATGGGTATTCGCACGGTCGCGGTCTATTCCGATGCCGATGCAAAGGCGCTGCACGTGCGTCAGGCGGACGAGGCGGTGCATATCGGGCCCTCGCCCGCGCGCGAAAGCTATCTAGTGGGCGCGAAGATCATTGCCGCGGCCAAGGCTACGGGCGCGGAGGCGATCCATCCGGGGTACGGGTTCCTCTCCGAAAACGCCGAATTTGCGCAGGCGGTGATTGATGCCGGGCTGGTCTGGGTCGGGCCCAAGCCCGCCTCTATCGAAGCGATGGGGCTGAAGGACGCGGCCAAGACGCTGATGCTTGAGGCCGGGGTGCCGTGCACGCCGGGCTATCTGGGCGAGAACCAGGACCCGGCGTTCCTCGCCGAGCGCGCCGCCGAAATCGGCTATCCGGTGCTGATCAAGGCCGTGGCCGGCGGCGGCGGCAAGGGGATGCGGCTGGTTGAGCAGGCCGAGGACTTTGCCGATGCGCTCGCCTCGTGCCAGCGCGAGGCCAGCGCCAGCTTCGGCAACCCGCACGTGCTGATCGAGAAGTACATCCTTTCCCCTCGCCACATCGAAGTACAGGTGTTCGGCGACAGCCACGGCAATGTCGTCCACCTGTTCGAGCGCGATTGCTCGCTCCAGCGCCGCCACCAGAAGGTGATCGAGGAAGCTCCCGCGCCGGGGATGAACGCGGCGACCCGCGAAGCCGTCTGCGCCGCCGCCGTCCGCGCGGCCAGGGCGGTCAACTACGAAGGCGCTGGCACGATCGAGTTCATCGCCGACGCCAGCGAAGGCCTGCGCGCCGACCGGATCTGGTTCATGGAAATGAACACCCGCCTGCAAGTCGAACATCCGGTCACCGAGGAGATCACCGGCGTCGATCTGGTCGAATGGCAATTGCGGGTAGCGAGTGGGGAGCCTTTGCCAAAGCGGCAGGAGGAGCTCAGCATCAACGGCTGGGCAATCGAAGCGCGGCTTTATGCGGAAGACCCGGCGAAGGGGTTTTTGCCAAGCACGGGGCGGCTTGTCGCCCTTGGCCTGCCACGATCTGCGCGCATCGAGACGGGGGTTGAAGAAGGCAGCGAGGTTTCCCCATTCTACGATCCGATGATCGCGAAAATCGTCGTGCATGAACGCGATCGCACAAAAGCAATCGCGACGATGGATCACGCCTGCCGCGAAGTCATCGCATGGCCTGTCAAGCACAATGCCTGGTTCTTGAGCCGCCTGATGGTGCTCAACAGTTTTATCTCGGCAAGCATGACGACTGGCACGATTGCGTCGGACATGGAAAGCCTGATAGCGGAGCCACAGCCCTCGCCTGCCTTGCTGGCTGCTGCTGCCTCGGATGCATTCTTCACGCATATCGCTTTCGATGAAACCGACCGCGCCAAGGGGCTGGCAGGTTTCAGGTTAAATGCACCTGCAAACCTCGAAACCACCCTGTCGGTTGGTGGTCAGCGCCAAACCGCGAAGATTGATTTCCCCGAAGGCGAAGGCTTCTTTGATGCTGCGACCTCATGGTGGCGCAATGAAGAGAACCTCTATTTCGAAGACGGCGCGGCTTTCGTAATTTCGGCATTCCGCACCGAAGGTGGCAGCGGCCACTCCGCCCACGACGGCGATATCCTTTCGCCCATGCCGGGCAAGATCATCGCGGTCGAAGTCAGCGAAGGTCAGGCAGTGACCAAGGGCCAAAAGCTCCTCACGCTCGAAGCGATGAAGATGGAACATACCCTCACCGCGCCGTTCGATGGCGTGGTGGCGGAACTTGCCGCCACGCCCGGCGCGCAGGTTCAGGTCGAGGCGCTGCTGGCGCGGATCGAGGCAGGGGACGACTGATGGCAGGCAAGCATTTCGACGAATGGCAGGTCGGTGACCGTCTCGAGCACGAAATCACCCGCACCGTGACCGAAACCGACAACCTGTTGTTCACGGTGATGACCCACAACCCGCAGCCGCTGCACCTTGATGCTGAGGTGGCGGGGGCAAGCGAGTTCGGCCAGATTCTGGTCAACGGCACTTTTACGTTCGCGCTGATGGTCGGCCTGTCGGTGGGGGACACCACGCTGGGCACGCTGGTTGCCAATCTGGGCTATGATCAGCTGGTAATGCCGAAGCCGGTGTTCATCGGCGATACCATGCGCGCGACAAGCGAGGTGGTGGAGCTGAAGGAATCGAAAAGCCGTCCGGGTGCCGGGATCGTCACCTTCCGCCACGAACTGATCAACCAGCGCGGCGAAGTGGTCTGCCGCTGCCTGCGCTCTGCCCTGGTCAAACGCAAGGCGGCCTGACCGGGGCCCGCCTCCCGCCAAAAAACATAGCTGATTTCCAATCCGGCAAGACCGCACGACGATTCCCGCGTTCAGTCCGCCCGGCCTGCTGGGCGGGAACCCATTGCCCGCTCCGCCGGCCATTCCGGCACTTCGACGCGTTCGAACAGATCAAGGGCAATGATCAACTATGCAAGAAACCCTACAATCCCCGTTCCCCCCGATCGCCACCTGGCGAATCCACTGTATCCGTCTGGTATTCCTGCTGATGGCGGGCTTCATGGGCAGTTCGGTCTGGTATCGACTGCTGTTCGAATCCGCCGATATTCCGGTCCCGCAAAGCCTGGCCCGCGCCATGCTCGGCGCGCTGGCGCTGCTCGCCGTGCTGGGCGTGCGCTATCCGGTGCAGATGCTGCCGCTGATGATATATGAGACCGCGTGGAAGACGGTCTGGCTGGTGCTGATCGCCTTTCGCGCCTGGTTGGCGGGCAAATGGACCCAGGATATCGAAGCGCTGTTCTTCGAATGCATCGGGATCGTCCTGGCCTATATCTTCATGCCGTGGCGCTACATCTGGGCGCGCTATGTGGTGCAGCCGATGGAGCCGCTATTCCCCGCGAAGTAGCAAGTCGCGCAGAAATTCTCTGAGTTGCTGGCGGCGCGCCAATCCCAGAACCGCCAGGATGTGAGACAGATGGTTGCGAACCGTAAAATGCGAAATGCCAAGTTCTCGGCCAATGTCCTTGTTGGACCGCCCGCTCATCACGCCAAGGGCAATCTCGAATTGGCGCGGGGTCAGGCGGCCTTGCAAGACGGATAGATTCATTGCGGCCAGCGCCAGGGGGTTTTGCACCGCCTGGTCGCTGGCCTGACGCCCGACCTCGATGCACGAGGAGGCCAGTTCCCCGATCCGCACGATTGCATCGGCATCTTCGACGGCAATGACGAAGAGCCTTGGCCAATCGCCGGAACCGCCCCTTCCCGATAGATCCGGCATGGGGTCAGCCCTTCGCTTCCCGTATCCCGAACAGCGCCAGCCACACCGCAAGCGCCAGTTCGCCCAGCAGGGTAGGCAGCGTGAAGTATGGCGGCAGCTTGGCGGCCCACTCAGGCATTCCCAGCCAGGCAAGGCTGTTGATGAGGTTGCACAGCCCCGCCGCCGCAACCGCCAGGCCCACCGCGCGCGGCAGGATCCGGCCGCGCCAGATCATCCAGCCCAGCAGCAGGCAATAGCCCCCAAAGAAGACCAGACTGATCTTGTAGCCATCACCGTGGACCCGCATCAGCAAATAGACGGTTTCGGCCAGTGACGAATGCGCCAGCGCCGGAACGCCCTGCTGCAATCGCAGGACCATCGCCAGAAACACCGTGTTGCAGGCCAGCACCGCAATCCCGATCAGGCTGAATCCGGCTGCCGTCGCCGAAAGGATCGGTGAAGCCCTGCGGAAAATCGCGTCAAGCAGGATCGTGACCACGATGTAGCTTGCCAGCATGGCCAGATCGGCGACCAGACCCAGCCGGAACGCCGGCACTGCCGCAAAGATGGCCTGGGTGGTTGCTCCGGCATCGCCGCGCACGAACAGGCCGCCCCGGACGACTGCCTCGGCATAAACGCCCGTACCGATCGTCACCAGATAGGTCAGCCCGGCAATCCGGGCATTCCGCGATTCCGCGCTCAATGGGACTCTCCCCGGTATTCCGGCCAGGCCCAGGCCGTCACCGCGATCCACAGGGTCAGCGCCATCTCGATGATCGCCAGCGTTACATAGAACGGCTCCGCCCCCGGCAGGGTGAGCGCCATGATCGCGGTGTAGAGCAGACCGAACCCGATATTGCCCCACCGGCACAGAGCGAGCGGAGCGAACGGCGCGGCTGCGATCAGCAGGGCCGGAACCGCCATCATCAGCGATACACCGACCAGAACGGCGGCGCTGGCCGGGCCCAGCGGCCCCATGCTGCCGCGGGCAACCGCGGCCAGCTTGCCTTCCACATAGAGCCCGAAGTAATCGCCATAGACATAGCAGAACATCGTTGCCGTCCAGAGCGCCGCTAGCTTGATCCGGGTGGGAACCGGACTGTCCGAATACCTTTTCATCAATTGCCACCATGTTTGACGGCACGGACCGGATCATGGCCCATGCTCCTCCTCTGGGGATGGAATGCCGGGCCTGAAGGGTTGCCGTTCGCGCCGTACGGTTTATCTGGTTGTTACGTGCCGTCGTCGATGGCAGCCTTGACAGGCCAGGTCCGGCCGATTTGGAAATCGGCCATAGATTTTCCCGGCCTTCGCGGAGCAGCCCGTCCATGGGATCGATTGTGCAATTTAAAGCGGGGCCCGGAAATTCCGGCCCGATCAACGTCGAGCCATCGCTGATCTATGGCGCGGCCTTTGCTTGCGCGACCTTTGCATTCTGCCTGAAATCGTTGTTCGCACCCCAGCTCGGCACATCGGGCAGCCTGTTTGCCGTCATCGGCAATGCAACCTGCGGCTGGTCGTGGCTGGCGACCCGATCACTGTTCCGTCGCGACAGCCAATTGCAAACCTTGTGGCCACTTGGAGCGGTGCTGCTCCTCATGCTGTCGCTGGCGGTTGCATCGTCAGGGCTGGTTGAGGGAACGGCGCTGCGCATCACCGAGAACCTGGCGCAGCTTGGCAGTTCTGCGATGCTGCTGCTGGCATTGAGTGAGCCCTTGCTCGACATCAAGAACCAGACCGACCAGCGGGAGCGCAAATTCCGCGTCGGTTACGCGCTTGGCTATCTTGCGATCCTGGGGCTGGCGGTACTGGCGGTCGATGGCGCACCGCAGGACTCGATTGCCCACCACCTCAGTATTCCGATCAAAGTCGCCAGCGCGATCGCCGCAGTCTGTGGGTTCTGGCTGGCATTGCGCCACCGGCTGCGCCACCCCCTCGAACCGGCCCAACCGCGCCGCAAACCGATCGTCCCCGATTTCAGGTTGGGTGAGCGGTTGACCGGCCTGATGACCGACAGGCATCTCTATACCGAAGCAGAGCTGCGCGTCGCCGATCTTGCCCGCCTTGCCGGAGAGGCGGAATACAAGGTCACCCAGTGCATCACCGGGACGCTGGGCTTTTCCAACTTTAACCAGATGGTGAACCGCTATCGCATCGAAGAGGCGAAGCGGCGCCTGGTCGATCCGGACCTCGCCCACCTGCCGATCCTGACGATAGCGCTCGATTGCGGATTCGGGTCGATCGGCCCTTTCAATCGCGCCTTCAAGGCCGACACCGGGATGACGCCGCTGGAGTTTCGCCGCCGCTAGAGCGATCAGAGTACGCGCCAAGGCATGGTCAGGGCAACGCGAAAGCGGCCCCGTCCGTCGGGTCCGGATTGTAGCGTGCAGCCGGATTGAAAGCGCGCGCGCATCCGGTCCTCGACATTGCGCAGGCCCACTCTGGTGCCGACCGGCCGACCGGAAATCGGCTCCCCCTCCGGCATATCGTTTTCGATGACGATGCTGAGCTGATCGCCGAGCCTGCAAACCCGCAGGTCGATGGAAACCTTGCCGCGCATCGCCCCCACACCGTGCTTGATGGCGTTCTCGATAAGCGGCTGCAGGATCAGGCTCGGCACCAGCGCACTCTCCGCCTGATCCTCGACCGCAATCGTGAATGTCATCCGGTCCGAAAAGCGCTCGCGCTCGATCCCGAGATATTCCTCCTGCAACGCGAGTTCATCGGCAAGCGTGACATCGTTGAACGGATCGAGCGCCAGCGTGGTCCGCAGGAAAGTCGATAGCGAAAGTACCATCCGCTCCGCCTGGGTTGCCGAGCCTTCTTCGATCAGGCCGCCGATTGAATTGAGCGTATTGAACAGGAAGTGCGGATTGATCTGATAACGCAGCGCCCGCATCTGCGCCCCAAGCGCTTCTTCGCGAGCCGCAGCCAGGCGCAATTTGCGATCGTTGAGTTCGAACGCGAAGACCAGCATCACGAACAGGCACGACCAGCCGAACAGAAACCCCCACGAAATCACCACCAGCCCGCCAAAGTTGTCAAGCGAGTGCGGCGCCGGAGGCGGGGTCCCGAGCAATGCGGGGTAGAATTTATGCGCCCCGGCCCAGAGCATCGAAGTCGCCAAAGACAAAGCCAGCGAAGCAATCAGCAGGATCGGCAGGGAATCTTCAGAGGTGCGGCTTCTGGTCAGCCTTTCATATATTATATATATAATAAATGAATTTAACACAATTAACGCAATCAACGAGAAGAATTGAATTGCGCGAAGTAGTAGCATTCTATTTGAAGCATCTTCAACTGATGAGAGAAACAATGCCACAATTATCATGAGGACGAATAGATAAAATGCGCCAAATCGCAACGTGGCGGCCTTGATACCACGGAAGTTAGCCGGACGGTTCTTGAACGTTCCGTCCGCAATAATGTCATCCAGTGTCATTGCCACACCTCTGGCACGCCCCGTCCTCAAACTGCCCTCTGCCGTGTCCGTATCGCCGCCCGTGCATCACTAGGCAAGAGCCACACACCGGCATGATAAGCGGCAAAGAGCACTGCAGCACCAGCAGCGCTGCGGCCCACAACAAATCCAAATCGGCCAGGGATGTTTAGAAAACTGGAGCGGGCGAAGGGATTCGAACCCTCGACCCCAACCTTGGCAAGAAGACCGACTAGCTTTTCTTAAGTGCGCCCGACTTAGCCAGTCTACTATAAAGCAAGGGTTTAGTGAAAATTCAAGTTTTCCTCAGTGCGATCAAGATGCCTGAAATGGACTTGCATCTGCTGACAATTTGGTGACAAA
>Ga0116180_1003036_pt1 | contig 12892 bp, 10 predicted proteins | sample AD_UKC073_MetaG_FD_89804 | JGI IMG/M metagenome (GOLD analysis project Ga0116180, IMG submission 89804) | Active sludge microbial communities of municipal wastewater-treating anaerobic digesters from USA - AD_UKC073_MetaG | ecosystem: Engineered > Bioreactor > Anaerobic > Digestate | place: USA...
CCCACGGTGCCGCCCGGTTATCCCGATCCGTCGGAGAGGAACTCCCTGCCGCAGCCGCCCTCACGCAGTCATCGGAATAACGCGCAGATCGGAACAATCGAGGTTATGCCGAGGTCGGCATAAGCTGGACCTGCTGTTCTTCCACCGCCACCTGCGCCGGCTGATCGCCGTCGAGCTGAAGCAGGAATCCTTCCAGCCGGCCCATGTCGGCCAGATGGAGCTGTACCTGCGCTGGCTGGACAAGCACGAACGCGCGCCGGGCGAAGAGGCACCCATCGGCCTGATCCTGTGCGCAGCGGCCGATGCCGAGCAAGTGGAACTGCTGCAGCTGGATGCGAAGTCCATTCGCGTCAGCGAGTACCTCACGGCCTTGCCGCCGCTGCCCGTGCTGCGCGAGCGGCTGCACCTGGCGATGGAGCATGCGCGGGAACAGGCGGCCCGGCGCCTGCCGGATGCGGAGGGGCGAGCGTGACGCTCAATGACCGACCGCCCCAAGCCATCCTCGACCTCGTGGGCAGCGTGCGCCAGCTTGGACAACGGGCTGCGCTGCAATACCGGCCGGTGGTGGATGACATCGTGCGCAGCGGCAGCCGGGATGCCCAACACATCGAGCGCACGCTGGACGGCCTGCTGGACTTTTGTGGGCATGAGCCCGTGGTGCTGATGTACCGCGAACTGTGCCGCCACTACTGGCCGATCGACCCAGCGGCCACGGCCTTCTACATCAATGCCTACCGCGATCGGTGGGACAGTGAAGAGCAGGGGGCCCAGGCGTGATTGGCGAACTCAAGCCCTACGCGGACTACAAGGACTCGGGATTGCCGTGGCTGGACAGGGTGCCGGCCCATTGGCGCGTCGTGCGAAACGGCAGCCTCTTCGGCCAGCGAAGCCAGACCGGCTATGCCGACCTGCCGGTCCTGGAGGTCTCGCTCAAGACAGGCGTGCAAGTGCGCAGCTTCGGCGGTGCCAAACGCAAACAGGTCATGTCGGACTTCGCCAAGTACAAGCGCGCCGCGAAGGGCGACCTGGCCTACAACACGATGCGCATGTGGCAAGGCGCACTCGGCATCTGTCCGGTGGAGGGGCTGGTGAGTCCGGCCTATGTCGTTGCGAGGCCTTACCCCGAGGTCGAGCCGGAATACTTCGCGGCGCTGTTCCGCACCGGCGACTACATGGCCGAGATCGATGCGGCGTCTCGGGGCATCGTGAAAGATCGCAATCGCCTGTACTGGGACCAGTTCAAGCAGATGCAGTCGCCATGCCCCCCGCCGGACGAGCAGGCCGCCATCGTGCGTTTTCTGGCCTCGGTGAACGGCCGGCTCGAACGCGCAATCCGTGCGAAGCGCAAGGTGATCGCGCTGCTAATTGAGCAGAAGCAGGCCAACATGCAGCGCTGCCTGTCGCACGGGCTCGATGACGGCGTGCCCAGCAAGCCGTCTGGAATACCTTGGCTGGGCGACATACCGATCCATTGGCGGACAAGCCGCCTCAAGCACTGCATCTCCCGAATCGAGCAGGGCTGGTCACCGCAATGCGACGCCCAACCTGCCGGCGACGGCGAATGGGGGGTACTCAAAGTCGGTTGCGTCAACCGGGACACTTTCTCGCCAGGGCAGAACAAGAAGCTGCCCGACTCGCTGCGCCCGGAACCCGACCTTGAGGTCCGAGATGGTGACATCTTGGTTAGCCGCGCAAACACCACGAGCCTGTTGGGCCTGGCCGCGCTGGTCAACAAGCCGAGATCGAAGCTCATGCTCTCGGACAAGCTCTTTCGCTTTCGGGCGAAGGCGGATCAGTTCGATTCCGCCTTTTTGGTGGCGGCACTGCGAGCCAAAGCTTGCCGGGTGCAGATCGAGAGCAGCACCAATGGAGCCAGCAGCTCTATGCAAAACATCGGGCAATCCGTGCTGCGTGAACTCTGGTTGGCAGTGCCGCCGTTGGCCGAGCAGCAGGCGGTCGTTGCCCACATCGCGCAGGAAGCACGTCCGTTGAACGAGGCGATTGCTCGCCTCGAACGGGAGATCGAGTTACTTCTCGAATATCGAACCCGCGTCGTCACCGATATCGTGACGGGCCAACTCGATGTTCGCGCCGCCGCAGGTCAATTGTCCGACGCGGCGGCCGAATTTGAGGCTGAGGCGGGCGACGAAGCCGAAGACCACGAGTCCATAGACGAAGAGGCCGCCGAAGCATGAGCACCGACAGCAGCGAGAAGGGCCTCGAATCGCTGATCGTCCGGCACCTGACCGGCACCGACGGCCTGGCTGTCCCGCCCAACGAGGCAGCCGAGCTGCCCGCGCCCTTCGGCGGCACCGGCTACTTCGCCGGCAGCCCCAAGGACTTCGACCGCGCCCACGCACTGGACGTGGCCCAGCTCTTCGCCTTCCTGCGCGCGACGCAGCCCGAGGCCTTCAAGAAGCTGGACATGGTGGATGCCAACGACACCAAGGACATCAACCGCCTGAAGTTCCTCACCCGGCTGTCAGCCGAGCTGGGCAAGCGCGGCGCCATCGATGTGCTGCGCAAGGGCATCGAGCACCATCCGGCCGGCCACTTCGACCTGTTCTACGGCACGCCGTCCGCCGGCAACGCCAAGGCCGCGGCGCTGCATGCGCAGAACCGCTTCTCCATCACGCGCCAGCTGGCCTACAGCATGGACGAGACCCGCCGCGCGCTGGACCTGGGCCTGTTCATCAACGGCCTGCCCATCGCGACCTTCGAGCTGAAGAACAGCCTGACCAAGCAGACCGTGGAGGACGCGGTGGAGCAGTACCGGCGCGACCGCAATCCGCGCGAGCGGCTGTTCGAGTTCGGCCGCTGCGTGGTGCACTTCGCCGTGGACGATGCCGAGGTGCGCATGTGCACCGAGCTGAAAGGCAAGGCCTCGTGGTTCCTGCCCTTCAACAAGGGCCATGACGACGGCGCCGGCAACCCGCCCAACCCCCACGGCCTGAAGACCGACTACCTCTGGAAGGAGTCGCTCACGCCGGCGGGCCTGACCGACATCCTGGAGAACTACGCGCAGATCGTCGAGATCAAGCACCCGAAGACGGGCAAGAAGAAGCGCACGCAAGTCTTCCCGCGCTACCACCAGCTGGACGTGGTGCGTCAGGCCCTGGCCGACGTGCGCGCGCACGGCGTGGGCCGGCGCTACCTGATCCAGCACTCCGCGGGCAGCGGCAAGTCGAATTCCATCGCATGGCTGTCACACCAGCTCATTGGCGTGAAGGCGGGTTCGGGAATCGGCAGCAAGGAAGTCTTTGACTCGGTCATCGTCATCACCGACCGGCGCATCCTCGACGACCAGATCCAGAAGACCATCAAGCAGTTCATGCAGGTGGGCGCGACGGTGGGCCACGCCGAGCACTCGGGTGACCTGCGGCGGTTCATCGAGCAGGGCAAGAAGATCATTGTCACCACGGTGCAGAAGTTCCCGTGGGTGCTGGACGAGATCGACGCCGTCGGCGACAAGCACTTCGCCATCGTCATCGACGAGGCGCACTCGGGCCAGGGCGGCAAGACTTCGGCCGCCATGGGCAAGGCGCTGGGGGAGGGCACTGGCGCGGCTGGTGACGACGAGGAGCGCGACGCCGAAGACGTGGTGAACGCCGCGCTGGAAGCGCGCATGGCCGCGCGCAAGATGCTGACGAACGCCAGCTACTTCGCTTTCACGGCCACGCCGAAGAACAAGACGCTGGAGATGTTCGGCGAGCCGCTGCCGCCCGATGCCGAGGGCAAGGTCAAGCACAAGCCCTTCCACCACTACAGCATGAAGCAGGCTGTTCAGGAACGCTTCATCCTCGACGTGCTCGAGAACTTCGTGCCGGTCGACAGCTACTACAAGCTGGTCAAGAAGATCGAGGACGACCCGGAGTTCGACACCAAGAAGGCGAAAAAGAAGCTGCGCCGCTACGTAGAAAGCCACGACCACGCGATCCGGCTCAAGGCCGAGATCATGGTCGACCACTTTCACGACCAGGTGCTGGCTGCCGGCAAGATCGGCGGGCAGGCGAGGGCGATGGTGGTGACCAGCGGTATCGAGCGCGCCGTGCAGTACTTCCATGCCATGCAGGCCTACCTGCAGGAGCGCAAAAGCCCGCACCGGGCGATCGTGGCGTTCTCCGGCGAACATGAGTTGGGCGGTGTGAAGGTCAGCGAGGCGTCGCTCAACGGTTTCCCGAGCAAGGACATTGCCGACCGTATCCAGGAGGACCCGTACCGTTTTCTGATCTGTGCCGACAAGTTCCAGACCGGCTACGACGAGCCGCTGCTGCACACGATGTACGTGGACAAGGCCCTGTCCGGCGTGAAGGCCGTGCAGACGCTGTCGCGCCTGAACCGGGCGCACCCGCAGAAGCATGATTGCTTTGTGCTCGACTTCCAGAACAACACCGAGACCATCACGCTGGCGTTCCAGGACTACTACCGCGCCACGCTGCTGGCCGATGAAACCGACCCGAACAAGCTGCACGACCTGGAGGCGGCGCTGGATGGTGCGCAGGTCTACTCGCCCGACCAGGTGCAGCAGTTCTCCTCGCTGTTTCTGGCCGGTGCCGACCGCGATCAGCTCGATCCGATCCTCGACGCGTGCGCGGCCGTGTACATCGGCACGCTCGACGAGGACCAGCAGGTCGATTTCAAGGGCAAGGCCAAGGTCTTTTGCCGAACCTACGACTTCCTGGCTTCGGTGATGCCGGGCACGAACGCCGAGTGGGAGAAGCTGTCGATCCTGCTCAACCTGCTGGTGTCCAAGCTGCCGGCGCCGAAGGAAGAGGACCTGGCCAAGGGCATTCTCGAGGCCATCGACATGGACAGCTACCGTGTCGAGAAGAAGGCGCTGATGAAGATCGCGCTGGCCGACACCGATGCAGAGATTGCGCCGGTACCCACCGAAGGTGGTGGGCGCAAGCCCGAGCCCGAGTTGGACCGGCTGAGCAACATCCTCAAGTCATTCAACGAAAGCTTCGGCACGCTGTTCGAGGACACCGACCGCATCGTCAAGCGCATACGCGAGGACATCGCGCCACGGGTTGCTGCCGACAAGGCCTTCCAGAACGCCCGGCAGAACACTCCGCACACCGCGCCGATGGCGCACGACCAAGCGCTGAGCCGGGCAATGCAGATACTGCTGAAAGACGACACGCAGGTCTACAAGCAGTTCGTCGAGAACGAGTCCTTCCGGCGCACGGTGCGGGACATGGTCTACCAGCTGACGAGCCAGAGGCCGATGTCGCCGGGCAACTCGCCGGCAACTTGAACGCTTTCGACGATCAGACGACTTCCGTCGCCGGTGCCAACAAGACCCGGCGATAGCGCGCCAGCGCAGCGGCATCGGCCAGGCCCATCCACTGCGCGACCTGGTCGGCCGACGTGCCGCGTCGAAGCTGTCGCAGCGCAAAGGTGTGCCGCAGCTTGAAGCTGCCGCCTTCAGCTTCAGGCACGCCGGCCGCGGCCAGCACCGCCTTTGCCGCCGTGTATTGCGCCACCTTGCCCCACGGCCGACCGGTGCGCGCGGCCGGGAAGAGTGCAGTGCCGGTGATCTGCAGCGCGCAGCGTGTGTCCAGCCACGTGCGAAGCAGTCGGCCGGCCCACGGGGCGATGGGGGCCTCGCGTGCTGGAATGCTGCCGTGCGCGGGCACGCGGATCTTCCAAGGCAGGCCGGCCACCTTGGCGCCATCGCAGACGACGCCGTCCACCACGGCAGCGCGAATGTCCCCGGGTGTGAGACCGGCGCCGAGTTGAAGAGCAACTGCCGTTCGGTTACGCAAGGCCTGCCAGGTGTGCGCGGGCGCACCGGCCACAGCGGAACCGTTCGCCGGGTCCAACAACCAGGACACGAGGGCCTTGGCCTCGTGTGCGTGCAAGTGGTCGGGCAGTGGAGTCTTGTCGCTGGCGTTGGCGAACCGCCACTCGGGCGTCGCCATCAGTAGATCCAGCGCCGCCGAGTTCCGCGGGAGGTCTTTCACCCGCGCGTGGTGCGAGAGCACTTCATCGACCAGCGTCAACAGGCGCCACGCATACCGCGCGCTCAGTTCGTCCGTGCCGCCACGCGACAGCAGGTAGGCCTCAAGGTGCTCAGCCTTCAGTGCGTCCAAGGCGATCGCGCGGCCGACGCACCAGGCCGACAGGGCGGCCCACATGCTGCGGTAAACCGCAACCGAGGACTGCTCGCGAATGACCCCGAATTCTTCGCGCGCTGCGAGCCATGCGTCGAAGGCGTCTTCATAGGCCTGCGGGCTCGCGGAGCCCGGCTCTTCGAAGAGGTCGCGGTTGGCTGATGACATGGGAATCGGTGTGCCTGCGTGCTGCGGCTCACTGTATAGACATCCATGGTTCGTTGCCAGCCCCGTAGCCCACACCGTCGGCCGCACGGAGATGAACTAACAGCGAGGCCTTGTGGTTTCGGATGCGCGGTTCGGGGCTTTGCGCACACTGCGTTGCTGTTAGTTCGTGCTTTCAGACGAAGGCCGGACGTGTGCCGGATCATCGTTCCAGGAAGCCGCGGGCGGCCGTCATCACGCTGGCAACGAGGCCTCGGCGCAGGGCCTGTACTGGCGTCAGGCCGGACAGGCTCGCCTTGGGCGACCGCAGGAATTGCTCCTGGCTGCCGAAAGCCAGCGGAGACAGGAGAACTCTGATCTTCGCGATCCGACTTGCGAGCAATCGGCCGTTCTGAATCCACCGACGTCGGCGGCGCTTGCGCATGAACTGCATCGCGAGCGTCGGGGGTGCCGGTGGCCGGAGCAACGAGCCGATCAGTGCCGCCGCAGCTGGCCGTCAGGCCCGACAACTCCCGGCTGCAATTGCTCCAGGGCGGCGTGCATTAGGCCGTGCGCTAGCGTTTCGACGAAGGCCGCACTCTCCCATGATCTCGGGTCAACTGCGTTTCGGGATGCATGGTCGGTGAGAGGCCAGAGGATGCTGACGTAGGCATACAACGCGTGCGCATCGAGCGAGTTCACCACAGGCCGCAGCGCGGCGACGCGCAGCCGTTCCAGCGCTGTCATTGCTGGCGCAGTCGGAGGGGGTCGGTGCGCTGCGAGACTCAGCAGGCTTGCTGCTAGTTCGGTGTCACCGCGCCTGCGCGCGTCGATGAAGGCCTGAAGCACTCCGTCCGAGACGCCGGCCAAGGCCAGACGGCGGACGTCGTCCGCAATCCCGGCCACCCAATCGTCGGAGGTCATGTCGTTGATGCTTGTGCCGCCGTCGATGAAGGGTTTGGAACAGGGGCAGGGCAGGTAAGGTCCATCTGCGGGAACTCCAATCGTCGATCAGAGCCGGCGGCAGCCGGTTCAACGACTCATCTGCCGGTAGCGATTCGGCTGGTCATCGCGCCTCGGTCAGCGGGATTCGGGCATCAGCGACGCGATCGGCAGCCATTCAGTTGCCGACCGGTTTGCCAGGCTCCGGTAGCGCTCGTCGTACTGCACCAAAACCAGGGGCGGGCGAACTTCGACGATCGTGCCGACGCTCGTCCGATCGCCCACGCGCGGGTTGCTGCGCAGCCGTTGCATGTCAGCGAGCTTCTGCGTTTCGCGTTCTTTGAGGCGTGCCGAGGCCTGCCGACTCCGCTCATCCTCACGCTGCCGGTAGGCCGCACCAAAGGCCACAGCTTGATCGCCAGTAAAGAAGGCCCGGGTCAATCGACTCAGGACCTTACCGTCCTTGACTTCAGTGTCACCCGGACGTCCAGGCGCGCTGACCATCACGGCCAACAGGCTTTGGCCTTGCTTCGCCAAACAACCGACAGCGGAGACGGCGACGAACGAAAGGCCGCTGGCCTGCTCGGCGTTCGACTTCGCCGCCAGGCCGTCGTGGAAGGTGCCCGCTGTCGCATTGGATCGTGCGAAATGTTGGACCTGGCCGCTGGTGCCGCCTTGCGCCGAGCACCACCGCGCGAAACGCCCGTTACCGCCTTCGATGGAGTTCGGGGCATTCACCGACACAGAGACCTTCGTGATGCCCGCGGGGTAGTCCCGAGATTCGAATGGCTCGCCAGCGAACGTGGCTACGAAGTCCTGCCAAGCCGCGGGCTCTGCAGGGCCAAGCGCGGCGCAGCCGGCGACCAAGGCGACCGTTGGCAGGGTGAGTGGAGAGAGTGATGCCGAGCGGCTTGCTTTCATAGTCTTCAACAGGCTTCCGAGCGACTAGGTCAGAACTCGCTTCGGTCGACACCGCGGGCCGCGTAGTACCTGTCTCGCTCCAACGGACCCTCCCAGCGGCCCCAGGCCTTGCGCGAGTCCCAGACACCGGGGGGTGGCAGATCGGCCTCATCGATTCCGTCGTCTTCCGTTGCCCCAGCCAGTCCCCCGGGTTCCCCTAGGAAGAGGCTGGCGATGAACCCAACCACCAGCGCTGCAAGAGCCAGCGACACGAGGAGATTCAAGACGGCGCCCAGCATTATGGGTTAAAGATAACGTGGTTTAGATTCTCCTGTGCCGCGACGCTTTTGTCGATGGCAAAACGGACAATTCAAGTTGGACGCCCGCGGGGGGCAACGACCGCCGACCCAGTTGTGGCTCAAGCGTTTGGCACGGCGGTTCGTTCCGTGAGAACGAAACTCGGCGTCGCTCAGGAAGCGTTGGCGCTGCAGGCCAAGGTGGAGAGGTCGCACCTCGGCAAGATCGAAAGAGGTGAGCACATGCCGACGCTGGTGCTCGTTCTGAAGATCGCGCGTGCCCTGCAGGTGAGCTCAGCGGACCTCATGGTCGAGACGGAGGCGCTGCTTCCAGCGGAGTACCTGGCCGAGGAATCGTCGACGTGACTTGGCGCGTGGCGGGCGTCCGCACCGCCGGCACGCCAAGCTTTGCAGGAACGCTGGTAGATCGACCCGGTAAGTCAAGCCGTTGAACGGACCCCGAATCTATGATGCCTCGTCTTTACCATCGAGCAATCCACGTAGAACAACATGCCGCGCTTCCTGCACACGGCCGACTGGCAGATTGGCCGGCGCTACTCCCATTTCGATCCTGACGACACCGCACTGCTGGCCGAGGCGCGCGCCCTCGTCGTCGAGCAAATCGCGGCACTCGCGACAGATCGCGCCGTTGACGCAGTCCTCGTCGCGGGCGACGTGTTCGACGCCCAGACGGTCGGCGACCGGGTGATCCGTCGCCTGTTCGCAGCATTGAGCGGCTTCGCCGGCCCGTGGGTCATGATCCCGGGCAACCACGATGCAGCGCTGTCGGAATCTGTCTGGACGCGGGCGCAGCGCCTGGGGGCCGTACCAGCGAACGTGCATCTGGCGCTCACTGCCGGCGTGATCTCACTCGAGCACTGCAAGGCGGCGGTGCTTTGTGCCCCGTTGACCCAGCGACACACCTACAACGACACCACCGATGCCTTTGATGGGCGACAGACACCAGACGGCTGGCTGCGGATCGGCTTGGCACATGGCAGCGTCGAGGGCATCCTGCCCAGCGAGATCGACTCGGCCAACCCGATCGCATCGAACCGTTGCCAGACAGCCAGGCTCGACTATCTCGCGCTCGGCGATTGGCACGGCCTGAAGATCGTCAACGAGCGCTGCGCGTACAGCGGTACGCCCGAGCAAGAGCGCTTCCGCGGAAACGAGCCCGGCTATTGCATCGTCGTCGACGTCGATGGCCCCGGCGCGATACCGAAGCTGGAAGCGGTGCGCGTCGGCCGCTACCAGTGGTTGGATCTCTCGCTCAGCGTCGCAGTGCCGACCGACATTGACCAGATCTGTGCGCGGCTGGCCTCGCTCGCTGGCGACGACGTTGTGCAAGTCGCCATCTCGGGCCGCACCGACCTGTCCGGCCAACGGCGCCTGACCGAAGCGCTCGGTCGTGCGGAAGCCGCGGTGCGAACGCTCCGATACGACCTTGCGGACCTCCTGCTATTGCCAACCGAAGACGACATTGCGGCGCTTCACGCCGACGGCTATCTCGCCCAGGTGATTGCGGAACTGCGCGACGAGCAGGCCGATGTGCGGGACGCCGAGCAGGCTCGGGTCGCCCGCGAGGCGCTGGCGATCCTCTGCAGCGCACTGGATCCCGGGGTGTCATCCGTCACCACGGTAGGGGCCACGGCATGAGGGTCCAGCGCCTGCGCCTCAGTCAAATCCGCCGCTTTCGGGGAACGCTGGAGATTCCTGACTTGTCGCCGGGCATCAACCTCTTCTGCGGCCCAAACGAGACCGGCAAGAGCACCATCGCGCGCGCGATCCGTGCCGCGTTCTTCGAGCGCTACCGCTCGAGTGTGCTCGAGGACCTGCTGCCTAAGGGCGAGGTGCCCACGAGCTGTTCGCCGACTGTGGAAATCTCCTTCGAGTCCGGTGGCCAGCACCACACGCTGCTGAAGACGTTCTTCGCTAAAAAGCGCTGCGCCTACACCCGCGACGGCGAAGTGCTCGACGGCGAGGAGGCGGAGGAGGCCATCTCCCGCCTGCTCGGCTTCGGCTACGCCGGCAAGGGTGCTAGCAAGCCCGAGCACTGGGGCATCCCGGGGCTACTGTGGATCGAGCAGGGAGACGGTCACCGCATCGACGAGCCGGTAGAGAGTGCTGCCGATTACCTGCGCACCGCGCTCGAATCCACCGTTGGAGCTGTGGCCAGCTCTTCGGGCGATGACGTGCTCGTCACGCTTCGCGAGCAGCGCGACCAGCTGCTCACGCCGGGCACCGGCAGACCGCGCGGCGTCTACCAGGAGGCCGGCCGTGAGCTGGCGGAAGTCCGGGAGCAGGGCGCCGCGCTGGACGTCCAGATCACGGCCTACCGAGAAGACGTGGACCGCCTGACCGGCCTGCGGGCCCAGCACGACGCTGATGCGAAGGCAAGGCCCTGGGAGGTCTTCAAGGCCAAGCTCGAGGGAGCCCGACAGGAGCTTGTGGCCGCAGAGCGTCTGCAAGGCGAACACGAGCAGCAGCTTAAGAACGTCTCGGCCTCGAGCACGAACCGCGAACTGCTGGCCGAGCGCCTGCGGACGTTCTCCGACCGGCGCGCCATGCTCGCACGGCGGCAGGAGGCTCTGGTCGCTGCGAAGCAGGCACTCGAGGCCGCCCAGGCTGCAGCGGTCCAGGCCGAGCAGCGGCGCGATGCAGCCGCTCGCGTATCCGATGAAGCTCGTACGCGCGTCGCGCTCGCCGAAGCCGAAGAGAAGCGCCGCACCCTGAACGAGCGGCTGGACCAAGCGTCCTCGGAGGCGGCGCGCCTCGAAGCCGCTCTGGCCAAGGCGCTGGAGCAGGCCGAAGAGCTGGCCCGGCACAACGCGACGGTCGACGCGAACCGGCAGTCAGCAGCGGATGTCGAGGCGGCCGTGCGCGCTCGCGACACGCTGCGCGAACGCGAAATCCTGCAAAGTGCCGCGGCCACCGCGATCACCTTCGCGCTGCTCCCCGAGATTGCTGCCACCCTCGACGGCAAACCGGTCGATCCGAATTCCGAACACCGAATCACGGCCACGGCACAAATCCAGATCGAGGGCGTGGGCAGCATCGGCGTGCGCCCGGGCGACAGCGACGTCGCCGACCTCGCTCGCCAGGTGGAGGAGGCAAGGGCAGCGGCCGAGCGCGCTCTGGCCAAGCTCGGCGTGGCGAGCGTCGAGGAAGCCCGCTCGCGCCAGGATCGCTTCAAGCAGGCACAGGCCGATGCCAAGGCCGCCGAGGCCATGCTCGGTCTGACCGCACCGCAGGGCGTCGACAAGCTCCGTTCGGCGCTCGCCACGGCAACGCAAACCCGTGCCGAGACGGCCAATCAGCTGCAGGCCCTGCCTGCTGCTCCCGGCGGCCAAAGCGTCGACGTGACCGAAGCGCGCGCGGCTAACGCAGCCGCTATCGAACGGTTGGAGCATGCTTCCGACGCCCACCTTGCGGCGGCCAAGATGTTGGCCACCGCGCAAGCCGGTGAGCAGGCGGCGGCTGCCGAAGTCGGCAAATTGCGCGAGGCGGTCGACGAGGCGCAGTCCTCGGGGGTGGAGGACGACACGCAGGCCCTACTCGCGAAGGCGCTCGCCGACCAGGAGGCCGCCAAGGCGCAGGCGGCGGAGCTCGCGAAGCGCATTGAGCAGTCGCAGCCGGATGTCGTGCGGCAGGATGTGCAGCGCCTGCAGTCGAGCATGGAGCAGTCCCTGGCGACGCACAACCAACGCGGCAACAGCATCGCCGCGCTCGAAGCCCGGCTGGAAGTGGCCGGCGCGAATGGCATCGAGGAGCAGCGCGAGGAACTGCGTGTGCGCGAGCAAGCGCTGTCACGCCGTCTCGCGGAGCTCCAACTGCGGGCCAAGGCGCTGAGCCTGCTGGTGGAGCGGCTGGAGACCAAACGGCAGGCGCTGACCGCAAAGCTGCAGGCGCCGCTGCAGGCGAGGTTGGATCACTACATGCGGCTGCTTTTCCCGGGCGCACGGCTCGGCCTTCAGGAAGACCTGACACCGGCCGTGCTTGAGCGCGGTGTCGGCACCGATGCCGTGGACTTCGGCCAGCTCAGTCACGGTGCGCGAGAGCAGATCGCGCTCATCAGCCGTCTGGCCTATGCCGACCTGTTGAAGGAGGCCGGCAAGCCGACGCTGATCCTGCTCGACGACGCACTCGTCAATACCGACAGCCAGCGGCTCGATCTGATGCAGCGCGTGCTGTACGACGCAGCGCAGCGGCACCAGATGCTGCTGTTCACCTGCCATCCGGAGCGCTGGGCTGGACTTGGGGTACCGGCGCGAGAGGTCGCAGGTTTTGTCAGGCGAGACGGAGCAGCCAACTTGGAACCACACGTGGCTTGAACCGCAGTACAAGCGGCCCTGGCGAAGGTGTCCTGCCAAGTGTTCTTATCAGCGCCCCAGGCGCGCACGCGCGGCAGGCGTCCGCAAAGAAACACCCGATGCGCTACAACGGGAGCGGCAGCGACGGCATGACCGACACGTCACTGGTGCGAGCTTGAGC
>Ga0116180_1003039_pt1 | contig 12890 bp, 7 predicted proteins | sample AD_UKC073_MetaG_FD_89804 | JGI IMG/M metagenome (GOLD analysis project Ga0116180, IMG submission 89804) | Active sludge microbial communities of municipal wastewater-treating anaerobic digesters from USA - AD_UKC073_MetaG | ecosystem: Engineered > Bioreactor > Anaerobic > Digestate | place: USA...
ACGTTGCATATTTCTACTGTCAAAAAGCGCAACTGCCTCTCTCTGCTCTCTTAGCCAATCAGGTTCTGATAAATCATAATTTTCATTTGGAGAGTTCCAGTAATCATAGTCAGCAGGATTTTGAATAGAATTTCTATAGTCATTATCAGATATATGATCTGGTAAAGCCGTGTTTAAAGATTCAAACTGATCTATGATAGGGGTTTCCACGGTAACATTATTAAATGAATATGTTAAGAATTGATTTCTAATACCTAAAGGCTGTACTTGATGTATTCTAATAGGTATGCCATTCTCATTTACAGTTCCTTGCATTGTATCTTCCAAGTAAGGATCTGAAATAACCTCTGTTTTAAAGTAAGCATCTCCCTTAGAAGTCTTAACCATTATATAAGGATATACAGTATCACTATTTATAAATATATCAGAGTGTATTACAGGATTAACTGATATGGTTGCTCCAGAAACTATATCTGAATCTTTTATCCCCGTCTTAGAAGATCATTCAGGTACTAAATGTCTATTACCTAAATTATTTCTATAGAATTGATCAATAAAAATATCTATATGTTCCTGAGTAAAATAACTACCTTGTTTCATAGGAGTTAATCTGAGTTTAGTGTGGGTCTTAGATTCTGTTGGTAAAATTTCCACCTTATATAAAGCACTTCCAGAATTAAAATACTCCACTCCTTGAGTAGAAGTTCAAGTAATTTTACTATTACTCACCTCTAGTTCATTAATTCTATCCATAGATAAGGAGGATACTTGTTCATTACTTAGCACACCCGTAGGTAGTATTTGATTACTCTTAATAATATTAATATCCATCAATTTATTCATATTATCCACAAAATTAGGGGCTAATTTCTTAACCATAGTAGGAGTCATATGCATAAAAGATGTGGTTCCAAAACTAAAACCATTTACAAAATAATTATAGTAGAATAAATCAAATGCCAGATTACCATATTTAGGATGATACAGTAATGATTCCCACTCTCTAATCATCTTATCTCTCTGAGTATTACTCAATCTACCTCCCGCTCTAAACCTCAACTTAGCTACAGGAACTTCCAGTGTGGGGGCAACATACTGTATATTTTTAATTAAAGACAATTGTTGCAACTCTGGGTGTTCAGATAAAATCTTTTGATACTTGTTAGGAAATTCATTTATATACTTATTAGCACTATCAATGTTGAAACTATCAAATTGAGACATATAGTATGTTAAAAAATCACCATACACTTTCTTCATTAAAGAAAGACTTATCTCACCAGTAGGCTGTCTTTCAGATAATATATCAAAGATATTATCAAAGTAGTCTTTATAATGTGGAAAATACCTAGAGAATACTAATTCAGGCCCTTGCCATCCTAATGTAGTGTATGCTTGTGCATAACCTATGGGGGATTCCCTGAAAAACTTCCTGGAAGCTTCTATATCATTTAATAAACTTAGATTAGGTGTTTGTAATATATCTGCATTAAGAAGAATTTTCTTGGATAGGTTCTTTTGATGCTTAGCTACTTTACGTAGTTTCAACTTGTTATCAGCAATAGTTGGCCCTGCACCACCATTACCAGTATATGCTCTCATGGCTCCTACTAAATCTGCAAGAACTTGAGCAGTTTGCATCATACTATCAAAATTCTTTAATACTTGATATTGATATATAGTATAATCCAAAATCCTTTTAGGATTGTTTTTAACAAAGTTGCTTTTAACTTCTGGTGATGAGTTATTTAACATAGCTCCAGTATGTATCATATGTGCTAAAGAGGTATTTAAGAAATTAGGAGTCTTTAATTCTTTAACATTTACCCCATTATCTCTTAATATCTTTTCATACTTGGATAGGATTTCTTTAACTGAATTATTCTTAGCTCCACCATGTCTTTCATGATGTCTAACAACCTCTTCAATAATAGGTTGTCTTAGGAATAAACCAATCTCATTAGAATCATATCCTAAAGCTGTTAATAACATAGCAGTATCCGCCGTATAAGTATTATAATTCATACCATCAAGTACTGGGTCTTTAACAGCATCTACAGAAGCAGCTACAGTACTAGCAAAAGCCTTGGATATATAACTCTTACCATCAGGTGCTAAAGAACTATGTAATGATCTATGAAACTTACCATTGAGTTTAAATCTTGGGAGATTTAATATTTCTCCATTATCAAGTTCTATTGTGATTGGGGCTACTTCAATTTGCGTATGTTGTCTAATAGCATGATTAACAGAATGGTTAGCCACTATACCAATCATTCTAGCTGCAACCATATTCTTTTTAAACAAAGCTACTTGATCAGTAAAATCTAGAATATCTACTTCAGACTTACTATCTAATGCTTGAAGTTCTCGTAAAGACATATTCTCTAATTTACTCCAGTCAGTTTCCTTACCAGAAGCTAATAGATTCATACGTCTAGAGGCAGCTTTTAATAAATCAAAGTTACCAGGGTTTAGACTATGTTCAGCAATATAAGGATTTTGAAGTACAGAAGTGTAAATATCTATCAATAGATTATTACGTTGCTTCCTATTCATATCCTTAGGATCTTTAGACATATCAGGCTGAATAGTTTCAAATTTTTGAGAAATAATATAACGATGTTTATTTCTTTGAAACCATTGTTTGAAAGCATCTTTTAGATTACTTAAAAACTCTTCCTGTTCAATTTGTAAACTAATAGTATCTCCTTCTATACTCTCTATAATTTCTTTACGTGTCTGGTAATCATCTTCAGCACTCTCCATGTCAGGATTTTCAAGATAGAAATCTGCCCAAGCTTGTTTCCAATCATACTTAGTTTTGAAATCAAACTCTTTCATCATAAGATATAGAGAGTCAATATCAAAGTCAAGACCTACAATAGTAGTAATTTCTCTTGGCATAACTATGTTACCGCCACCACTCCTATGTAAGAACCCCTTCACTTTAATAGGCCATATGGAATACTTATCCTCTGTAGGAATACGATACCCAATACCTTGTAAGAAAGACTCATCTATAATACCAGCATCTAACATTTCTTGAACATCCATTATGCCTGTATCAGGATCAATAAACCCTTGTAAATTCTCAGGAACTTTCTCACTCCAAAAAGGCATATAAACTTCCATATATTCAATATGTACTCTACCTTCAGAATCTCTAGAGTATTTAAGTTCTAAGTTATCATGTACTCCAAAAGAAGACATATTCACTACTTTACCACCTTTAATTTTCTGTTTAGTGATTCTACTTTTCCATATAGAATTGATTAATTGTTCAATTCTATTAGCTTGAGAAGGATCATATAAAGGTATAGTAAATTGGCCATCTTCAACTGTCAAGGCATGTATTAAATCCCTACTATATCTCGTGTTAGAGAGTATTTCTTCCTGTAGGATCTTCTGGACATTATCTATAGTATCAAAAGCCTTTAAAACGTCTTGAAATGACTCTAAAAGGTTTTCAATAATAGTATTATTATATAATTGTTTTAGTTGTTTTCCTGAAAGTTTAGTGTTGTTTACTGTAAAATCATAAGTATCTAAAACATCCTCCATAATCAAGGCTCTTCCTTGAGTTCCAAAAATACCATCAGAGTCTTGTAAACTATCATTTATAGGCTGTTGTATCCTATAATCAGAGTAAGGAATAGTTTTAAACACTTCAGGGTTATCTTTGAAAGATAGGATATATTCCTTAATTTGTGAAGGACTATTCATATCATTAATATTTAAATGTCCTTGTAACCCCACTTTAACAGCAGATTCAAACATTACTACATCAATACCCCCCTCATTCATAGCTTCTAATAAGCCTTGTAGTTTAGGGGAATTAAATTGTTTTGGATAATGTGGTAATAGTATCATCTCGGAGTTTTTATGTTGGGTAGGTACTTTTATTTTAATAGTATCACCGTCTAACTGTTCTGGATTTACTAATACTCCTGAATCCCTAGCATTTTGAGATGATGCAAAGGGTTTAAAAACTTGGAAGATTGTATTATAATCATCCATAGAAAACTGTCCAGATTTTAGATTTTGATAAGCCCTTTCTAAAATATCATTTCAACCCTTATGCATTGCTATGACTGACCTAGCAGAATCTAAACTCCTGATAGCTTGAGCATCTGTAAGGTTGTTCCTCTCATATAAACTTAAAATCCTAGATCTCTCTTCAGGAGTCAGTACATTATTAATACTAAGAGCTTCTTCTATAAAAGTTTTAACAGCGTCTGTAGATGCTACCTCCTGATCAGCAAGAACTACATAGGTTTCATTATCTTTACCAATCCTCTCACCATTATACATGGCTTCAGTATTAAGTTCTTCTCCAGGAGCATTAACGTGTTTATTACGCTTTTGAAAATCCTCTACACCATTATAAAATGCTAAATCTGTAGTAGTTAATTGTATAATATTAGCAGAAGCTAAATAAGAATTATAATAATACTCTGTAAGAGCCTCAACATAGTTGTTGGAGTTTATCTTGGATTCCCCGAAATTAAAGTTACTCAAGAACACGAACTTACCGTTTTCTGTCTTATCTAAAAGACCTTGCTTTTCTAATCTACTGATAGCGTTTTGTGCCTTCTCATTTAGAGACTGGTTAATAATATTAGAAACATAATCTAACAGTGAAGGATCATTACTTTCATGTAATCTATCAATCTCTTGCATATGCTCGTTTAGAAATGTGAGCATTTGAAATTGACTTCCCCTTGTATCAAAGTTTTTAATAGGTAATATAGTACCGTCTTCAATACCTTGTTTTCTACTCCTAACTATTTGAATCCTGTTATATTCTTGCATAAACACTGTTTCAGCAAGTATTCTAGAAATATTTTCTCTAAAATTAACAGTAATCTTTTCTCCTTTAATAAACCTTGCAATAGGTGCTTCAGCCATGATGGGGACATGATACCATGCAGTATTTTCTTGCCCAAAGTATTCGGCTAATAACATCTGTTGGTATTGAGCATCACTTAGATCTGAGTAATCTACCCTATCCAATGCTAAAGTAATTTTATGCTCTAAAGCATCTCTATGTTTAGAGGCAGTTTCTCCTACCAATAGATTGTTTAACCAGTGTATATTATAAGTACCATCTTTACTATTATATATAGTACCATCATACTGCCTATACTCCTTCTCGATAAACTCTTCAGAAGGATTCTTTAGATTATCTATCAAGTTAGTAATAAAACTAGGTTTTAAATAAGTCCAGTACGTTTTACCATTTTGAGTTACAGCACCTTCAATACTATCTTCAATACTTTCAACTAGTAATTTAGCTATTATATTATAATTACCAGAGTTGTTTTCAATAATACTAAAACTATTCTCGGCGTTACCTTTAGCTACCCAATCATTTAAGTAAATTAACCTTCTTAATAATGTATTTAGATTAAATGATTTTCTACCATTTTCTATAGTAGCATCATTAAGCATGCTTTTAATATCACCATTATCTAAAGATATTCCTATACCCTTTAATTGGTTACTAATAACTCCTAATTTACTTTCTATAAAAACTCTCCTATCTTGCATATTACCATTCCTGATAATATCCCTCCACTCTCTTTCTAAACCTTCAAGAATCTTTTTATTATTAGTGGCTACTTCCTGATTAATAGTACCATCACTATTATATACTGAAGAGTGTTTATTAAGAATAATATTCTTCTCTAAATGACCTTTCCATGAATCTATCCAAGGATTAGTGTCATCTGATGTATTAATAGAGATTGTCTCATAACTTACAGTACCATCATTATTAACTTTAGATTTGACTACCCAATGTTGAGTATGTGCTTTCTTAAAGTTAGTATAAAACTGGGAATGAAACTCGTTATCTTCTTGTAAAGCTTCTACAATAGCAGTAGCCCATGGGAATCTCTCAGCAAGTTTTTCCATTTCAGGGAGTAAATCCTTAGCAGATCTAACATTTTGCATTGCTTTCAAAATCTCGTTAGTAGCTATCCCAGAATCTAGATTCCTTACAAATCCAACACTATTAATATTAACTAAAGGTTCTCCCGCATCATTAAAATTTCCAGAATAATCAAATAAAGATCTAAGATATCTTTTAACTTTCCTACTCATAGAGCTTCCAACAGATTGGAATTGAGAATTAGTTCACCATCCATCTGTGGCCATTTCCTCATGCATAAGATCATTATCTGACATATCAGCATCTTGAGAAATACCAGAATCTAATTCACTTTCCATTTTAAGTTCAAATGTTTGATAATCTTGTATTCCAAACATTAACCCCTCGTCTTCAGTGATTACTGGTAAAGCCATTAAAACAAGATCATTATAATTATCCAGCATCTTACGCTGGTTATTAACATAATAATCCAAGCCCCCTCTACTTGAGAACTCTTGCATATTAGCTTCTAGTTCCTCTCTAACGTCTTGAAATATTTTAATAGGAGTTACTTTCCTAATAACATCTTCTCTTGAAAGATCTGTATATTTCTCTTGATAATAATCAACAATATCCCTAAATACTCCTACTATAGTATCTGCTAATTCACTAATCTCCCCAGGAGTATATACAGAATTTAAACGCCTCAAGGCATCACTTACAGTATTTCCATTATAAGTGTTAGGAGAATTGACCCCTTCAAAATCATTAACTATCTTAGCATAATCTACATTATTATCTAAATTATCTAATTCTAAAGTATTAGGATACCAATCCTTAGCTTCATTAATAATATTAGAAGCTACTGCAAATGATTGTTCAAATAGGGATGGTTTACTAATCCCAAAGAATTTTAAAATAGTATCCCAAATCTGTTTAAACAGGTTTTTATAAGGTTTAACTCCTTTCTTAGGTCTAGCATTACTAAGTTTCTTTTGAAATCTAGTATTACTAAACAACTCTGACATGAATTCATATTCATTTGTTAACCCATACTCTCCTTGTAATTCAGGGAGGGTTTTAGCATATTCAAATAATGATATAAAATCTTTTACAGCTTCATTATTAGGATTAGATTTTATATAATTAATAGACATACCATGCATTATCTCATGCACCATAGTAGATGCAGTAATACCTGATAATCCTAAAGTAATCATGTTAGAATTAGGAGAGTAATACCCCAAAGATTGTACACCATCTGAAGTAGTTACATGTGGTGTATTTTCTATAACCACTGGTATATCTGCTAGTAAAGAATCTAATAGTACTTTGGCTAACTGGCTCTTTTTAGATAGCTTCTCTAATATTTCCCTGGCTGAGGAGGTATCCGCCTCCCCAAAAAACTCTTGCTTTCTCTTCTGTAAAGCCTCTAACTGTTCTGGAGTAAAGGTGCTCTCGGAAACTTGTGCAGGGTAATCAGTCATTCTAGGGGCAATAGGGTAAACTCTACGCTTACCATCTTTAACAAATCTACCCACCCTTATTTCTTGCCTAGGAAGTAGCTTCTGCATTCTAGATTGCTCCCTTGTAACATCTTTTAAAGGCACTCAGACCCCTTTACCCCTTCCTAAAGAATCATATTTTACAGTTATATATTGAGAATAAGCTTGTATTGCTTGTTCTTTTTGCTGTGGAGTTACCTGAATAGGAATAATTTTTAAATCATCTGTTAATATAACAGAGTCTTGTTTATGCAGATTTTCTTCAGAAGTTCCATAATATTTTTTTAAATTTTCAGGTGTATATTTTATTAATCTTGGAGAGTACTCTTTTATTACTCTACCTACATTTTCTGAAATGTATTCTATAAATTCAGATTGTGGCATATCATATAAATAAACACCATCTTCTAATCTTACAGCAACTGTATAATGAAAAATTTGTTTATTATTTATAGGTGATTTTGTCCAAATAGTTACAGGATTTGCATAAAACGTTCCTCTCTCTGAAGGTTTGCCATATTTATTTAAAATATAATTTAATACTTTTATTTGAGTATTATCACATATATTTGCAGCTTCCGTCGGGTTGTCTATAATATGTCCTATTTTCCAATGTTTTTTAGGCATAAATGAATCCATTGAAAAATCATGGTCAATCCCTAAAAACTTTTTATATACTTGATTAGCCAACTTAGGATTGGAATCAAACAGTTCTAAAACTTCTTTTTTAATTTCTTTTGGGGCAAAGTTAAATGGTGGTTTATCTACAGTTTTTGTTGAAATATTAAATCTTTCTTTGAATAGCTTTTCATCAGAAATATCTTGGCCTTTTATATTTCTAAATTTCCAACCTTTAGGGGCTAAGACTGTAGTAGGAATACCTAATTTCATACCAGCCTTTGCTCCAGCTTCGTCAAATCCTGTTACTTTCCTATCCCGAGCATATAATTCTTCAGCCATTCCCTTGGGTATTTGAGATTTTCTAATGTACTCCATAATCATAGGAGCATTTAAAGAAAAGGCTCTCTCAAGCACTTTAATTCTATTAAAAACCCTTGCAATAGTTTCATTACCAGAACGTACAGGATTGACTATATGATCATCATATCTCTGTGATAACAGTTCAAAGAAAGTGTAATCACTGGGATATTTATGATATCTTTCATAAATTTCTTTCCTCTCCTCAACAGAAGTTACTGCCCACATCATGTATGAGAAAGCATTTAAATGATCTTCTGTACCTGGAGGAACACTTTCTAAAATCTTAGTATTTTTCTGGATATAAAATACTTTATCAGCCACATTATTATTAATAATAATATTAGTAGCTTCTTTAATATCTTCAGCATTTAAAGTGGGAAAATGTTCTGATATGAAACTATCCCTGTCAAAAGAAGTTTCTTGTGGGATATTAGGAACTTGACTATCTAACAACCCTACCACCTCTTCAGCAGTAGGGAAGTTATCATAGTCATTATTAATCTCTTGCCAAGTAGCTATTCTAGCTTTTAACTCTCTTTGACCTAATTTAGTGTCTTTCACCAGTTGTTTATATTCTGGTGTATTAATATTAATACAATGTGCCATATTATTTTTTACTAAAATGGTATAATACCATTACAATTATCTTTATGATGATCTTTATTTTCTTGTATCTTGGACTCTATCTCGCTCCTGGATATATTAGCAATTCCTATATCAAGAACAGTTTTAGTTTTCTTAGACTTGGGTATTCTCCTAACAGGAGGTTCTTGAGATTGTTGTGTAGAGCTTGTTTTTTTAATTTGCTCTATTTCTGCATTAATTTTAGTTTCTGCTATAGCTTGAGCATCCAATACTTTTCCTGCGGGTAATTTGGAAGCATTTGTCCACTCATTAATTAAATTTAATAATTTAGAAGGTATATATTTATCAACTAATCTTTGAACATCTTCTTTAGAAGGAAATACGTCTGTAGTAGTATAACTACCGTCTTCTCTTTTATTTCCCCATAATATAGGATTAGTATTGGTTCTATTCCAAGTAAGTAAAAAATCTCTCTTTTCTCCTCTGATTTCTATTTCAAGAGTGGTTCCCTGTCCTGTAAAAGATGCAGATATAATCCTTTCGGCTTTTTTAGCATCTATATTATTTTCTTGACCAAATCCTGAAGCTTCCTGAGAAGAAGATGTTTCTCCAAATAACGGCACCTCTTCAACAATAGTCATACCTGTTGTAGGAGGTGGTCCAAATCCTAACTCTTCTAATTCTAAAGCATGGGCTGAATTAACTTTCAATTCAACATCTTCTCTGGATATACCAGATATATATTTATTACCATAATTAGTACTAAAAGGACTTACATTACCTCCTTCCAACTCTTCTGGAGAAGCTTCTTTAATACTATTGATAGCATCCTGTCTTTTAGTTTCTAACTGTGCCTGTAATTCTTGAGGAGTAGTTCTAGAAGATTTTTGAGCACGTTCTCTTTTAACCCTGTCAATCTCTTTTCCCACACCATTCCATTCTCTTGAAACTACTATATGACCAGTCCATACTTGTCCATTAGGAAGTTCAACATAATCATTTAATGAAAACAAACTTCCTGGGAATAGCTCTTTACCAGTAAAAGATATTTTAGCAAGTTCTTTTGCAGATAGAGAGTTCAAATAATTAGTTACCTTAACACCATTAACAATCTTAGAAGTAGCATTATCTTTAGCTTGTATCAAATTACCATTAGCATCAAAAACTTGTCCTTTTTTATTAATGGTGTAATTACTACCCTCCCATGAAACAGTAGTATCTCCTTTATCAGAAACATTATCATTATTAACGTTAGTAGTAGCTTTTTTAGAGGGATTATTAGTATTACTTGAAGGAATATTAGAAACCCTTGTAATCTCCTTTAAATTATTATCTATAGGATTCATTTTGAAAAAGGCTCCTCTAACAGAATTACTAGTAACATTGGTAGTTAATATACCAGATTTTACTAGAATATTATTATAAGGCCTACCATTAACATTCCAGTTACCATTAATATTACTCTTGTTTATTTGAAAAGATGTATTAATAGCTATCAAATGTTCAAGTATATCTCTACTAATATCTTCTATAGGTCTACTATTTAAAGCACCATCATTAATAGTCATATCCCTAGTAGCTATGTTGATAAAATGCTCTCCTATAGTAATACCATACTCTGTCATAGGCCCATTAGAATAATTTCTAGCCCTGATAGGTATCCCTGCTTTACTTCCAACGAATAGGATGTTTCTTAAAGTCTTAACAGCACCATCTAAAGCTTCTTCAGTAAGTTCTAAAGACTTCTTCGCTAAATTTCTGATAGCCTTATGTAATTCATTGAAGAAATCATTATCACTAAATAGCTCTTCTTGAGTCATTTCCCCAAGTCTTTTACCTCTAACAGCTACAGGAATTCTAGTACCATTAGCACCTTTTATCAATAGGTATAATCTACCAGCATCCTCATTACCAGTATTAACATTCAACACATCATGGTTAGTACCATTTGTTTCAATATTACCTGAACCTGTGGATATACCAAATAAAGCAGGAGACTCTTTACTAATTATAGAAGATAATGATCTCTCAGACCCCATACTTATTCTACCAGGAGTTACTTGTGTAACAGTGGTTGAAATACTTGTATCAACACTATCAGTATTATCCTGTACAGCTTTTTGAATGAAGGGATTTAATGTATTTTTAAAAGTCCCTAAAACCTGATAATTTTGACCATCAATAGTTAGTCTACCGTTCTCATGAGGTGTTACTATTAATAAAGGTTTATTTTTTTGTAAATAAGAATCCTCTGAACCCTTCTCTCTCAAATAATCTCAGTATTCATTAGATGCTACAAAATAAACTTTAGTGCCTTTTTTAAGATTACCACTGTTTATAAAATCAAAAGCTCCTTGCTCTTCTAGAAAATCTACAGCATAACTATAAGGAGGGCCTTGTTTTCTAAACTCTCTACGCATTTTCCCAGTGGAAGGATCGGTAGAATAATAGTAATCAATATCTATTTCGAAAGTCCCATTATTTCATGGAGTATCTACAATAGAGTTTTGAACATCCAAAGACTGTAGTACATTGTTTTCTACTTGAGGAGGTGGATTACTCGTTTTAATTTCCTGTAGTGACGAATCCGTACTATCTTCAGAAGTTTCAACATCTTGTAAAGATACTTCAGATCCTGCTATAATATCACCATCATATGAATCACCTTTAAAAGGCTCTGCTTTAGGAGTTTTAGTATCTTTAGATTTTATGGGAGACTCTTTTTTTAGGTTGGAATATTTAGCGTCTCTTTCTTTAATACTATTTAAAGATTCTACAAAAACATCTCTAATCTCTTCCCTAACCTCTTGTGGGTATGCTCCACCTCTCTTGGGAACAAGCTCTCCCAAATCATCTTGTAATACTGTAGGATTAAGAGCTTCTTCAATACTGTTAGATCTATTTTTAACTATATTCCATAATTGATCCACCCCGTCTTGTACATCATCAGATACACTCTTGTAAGGTTGAGAATTTCTAATATCATTACCAGTATTTTCAATCCTAACATATTCAGCTACTACAGGAGAGAAATCTTCATTATCAGAAACACTTAATTCCTGTATGAAATTATTTACATTTCGACCCTTACCTTTAGCTTCTTGAGCTATGATATTTCTAATATCTTGTACAGTAGCAGCTTCTTTTAGAGATTCCTTAATATCTTGATTAATAATCTCTTCTTGTTTTACAGCGGCATCTTCTTTATCTTTAGCAATCCTATCTTTAAGTAACTGAGGAGCATTAATAAAACTATTATAAGTATTGACTAATTTAGCCCTTGTATTTTCAATAAGTACTAAATCATTCAAAATATTCATAATGTCATTACGCTCTTTAGTTTGGCTTAGAGACTCTCCTATAGATTTAATCTTTTGCTTAATCTCCCCTATTCTCTTATGTTGTTGCTGAGTTAATCCCTTCTTTCCTTGGGATTTATGTATGTCTTTTATAGTTTTCAAGAGATTATCTTGAGAATCTAATAGTCTTGGAACTGAAGCAAATAATAACTCTGAATAATCAAAATCCCCTTCTATTTTATTAGAGGCTATATCCATTAACCAATTTGATAATTCTGTGGGAGTAGCTTGATTTACTATTTCCACAAAGTTAAGCTCTCTAACTTCATCTTGCAATACTATTGGGAAAGTTTTAAGCTTTAATGAAGGAATATTAAGCGTATTAACAGTATCTCGTAAGCTTTCAAGCAATTCAGTATGCCTACCTTCAAAATTATCAATTTGAGAGAACAAGTAAATCATTTCACTCATCTCATCATCTTCAGTAAATTTATCCCCTAAAAGAGATCTTAAATTGGTACTAATCTCCCTGTATTTATCTGCTTGTTCTCTAAGGCTACGGTTGTGTTCTAAAGCTTCTTTAACAATTTGCTCATCAGTTTTACCCCTAAACATATTAACACCAGTCTCTTTATTGGTGCCAAG
>Ga0116180_1003052_pt1 | contig 12867 bp, 10 predicted proteins | sample AD_UKC073_MetaG_FD_89804 | JGI IMG/M metagenome (GOLD analysis project Ga0116180, IMG submission 89804) | Active sludge microbial communities of municipal wastewater-treating anaerobic digesters from USA - AD_UKC073_MetaG | ecosystem: Engineered > Bioreactor > Anaerobic > Digestate | place: USA...
CCAAATACTGAGAAGGTTGCTACCATCAGCAAAGATGCTGTAAGAGAGATTGCTGAACTGAAGATGCCTGACTTAAATGCAGGGAGTCTGGAAGCAGCTATGAGAATAATTGAAGGAACAGCCCGTAGTATGGGTGTAGTAGTTGAATAGTTTTAAAATAAGTGGGAGGAAAAATTCCGTTAAACCACGAGGAGGCGAACAAAAATGGCAAAAAGAGGTAAAAGATACAAAGAGTTAATGGAGAAGTTTGACCGCACAAAACTCTATGATCCAAAATCTGCCCTGGCTCTTATCAAAGAATTATCAAATGTTAAATTTGATGAAACAGTAGAACTACATGTCAAATTAGGTGTAAATCCAAAACATGCAGACCAAAATCTGCGTGGTACTGTTGTACTTCCACATGGTACTGGACGTACTGTCCGGGTAGTAGTTTTTGCTAAAGGTGAAAAAGTTAAAGAAGCAGAAGCAGCTGGAGCTGACTTTGTTGGCGCTGAAGATCTGGCCGAAAAAATTGAAGGTGGCTGGCTGGATTTTGATGTAGCTGTTGCTACACCTGATATGATGAGTTTAGTAGGAAAACTAGGTAGAGTCCTTGGACCCCAGGGATTAATGCCCAACCCTAAAGCTGGTACAGTTACCTTTGAAGTTGGTAAGGCTGTAGAGGAAATAAAAGCTGGTAAGATAGAATACAGGGTGGATAAAGCCGGTATTATCCACTTACCCATAGGCAAGATTTCCTTCTCTACAGAAGCTTTACTGGACAATTTCAAAGAAGTAATGGATACATTGGTCAGGGAAAAACCTGCCGCAGCTAAAGGGAAGTATCTAAGAAGTGTAGTTATATCTTCTACCATGGGACCAGGCATTAAAGTCGATGATGCCGAAATTATGACCCTGATAGGTAGATAAATTATTGACAATACCGATACTTCTATGTTAAGATTGTTATGTTCTCTTTGACAATAAGAAAATAGCTAAAACCATAGACAGCAGGTGTCCTCAGGGACTTAATATCCTGCCGAGGTTTTGTGAGGATGCAAATAATGATAATATTTGCAGATATATAGCCTCCTGCCTGTCTATGGGTAGGATTTTTTATTTTAAGGGGGTGAAAAGGTGGCAAGACCGGAAAAAGAAGCTCTGGTGCAGGAAATAGTTGAAAAGTTGTCATCTTCAAAATCTGTAGTTGTTACAGATTATAAAGGACTGGATGTTGCCAAAATAACCGAACTCAGGAAAAAGCTCAGGGAAGCTGGAGTAGAATACAAGGTAATTAAAAACACCCTGGCCAGAATTGCTGCTAAAAAGGCAGAGATGGAAGACTTAAATGAATTATTTATTGGCCCAACAGCTATAGCCTTTGGTCTAGAGGATGCTGTGGCACCAGCGAAAATACTGGTTGATTTTGCTAAGGAACATGATGAGTTAGAGATTAAGGGTGGAGCTTTAGATGGTGCTTTAATTAATCTTGATAAGGTAAAGGCCCTTGCTGAAATTCCACCAAGAGAAGTATTGCTGGCCAAAGCCCTGGGCAGCATGAAATCCCCATTAAATGGATTAGTCAATGTTCTTGCGGGTAATTTAAGAGGATTAGTTCAGGTGTTAAATCAAATAAAAGAACAAAAAGCTTAATTAAAGAGGAAATTTTAAGGAGGTTTATTAATAATGACTAAAGAAGATATTATTAAGGCAATTGAGGAAATGACTGTTTTGGAATTAGCAGAATTAGTAGAGGCCCTGGAGGAGAAATTTGGTGTTAGTGCAGCTGCTCCAGTAGCAGTAGCAGCTATGCCTGGTGCAGTAGCAGCTGGCGGAGCCGCAGAAGAAGAAAAGACCGAATTTGATGTCTTCCTGGCCAGTGTTGGCGACAAGAAGATCAATGTAATCAAGGTAGTTCGTGAACTGACCGGTCTTGGCCTCAAAGAAGCCAAAGAATTAGTAGATGGTGCTCCTGCTAATATTAAAGAAGGCGCAAGCAAAGAAGAAGCTGAAGAAATGAAAGCTAAACTGGAAGAAGTAGGCGCCACTGTAGAATTGAAATAAGGAAAAAAACTAAAAAAAGCAAAACACCCTGGTTAAATAATCAGGGTGTTTTTAGCTATTTATTAGAAAAAAATCTTGACAATAGACTTTTCTTATGGTAACATTAATTATTGTCGATAACATCATGATATAATGGGTTTATTATGCATATCGGCATATAAGTGGACTAATTTTATAGGGTATATGATTTATACAGATGGTTATTATAAATATAACTGTTTTTTGCTGTATAGGGCTGGATAAATAAACCATATATTTACTGCCAGATCTGGCCAAAATACTTATTTAAAACCTAATTTAAACAACTTAGGTTAAAGCTTTATACTACTTATATTATAAATCTATATTACTTAAATTAAAAAATTTAAACATTTATATTAGCGAGGTCAAAACCTTGCTTTATATATTATTAATCAAATTTACTTAATCCTGGGGGTGCAAGTAATGGCAAATTTAAGAAGAAAGCGTTATAGTTTTGCCAAGTTTGAAGATGCACTGGAAGTGCCTGATCTAATACAAACACAGATTGATTCCTATGAGCAATTCTTAAAGGAAGGTTTAAAAGAAGTATTTAATGAAATATCACCTATTGAAGACTTTTCAGAAAATCTGGTACTGGAATTTATCGATTATTATCTAGGCGAACCAAATTATGAAGCAAATGAATGCCGGGAGAGAGATGCTTCCTATTCTGCTCCCTTACAGGTTAAAGTTAGATTAATTAACAGGGAAACCGGTGAGGTAAAAGAACAGGAAGTCTTTATGGGGGACTTCCCTTTAATGACAGAAAAGGGTACCTTTATTATCAATGGTGCTGAAAGGGTAGTGGTCAATCAGCTGATCCGGTCTTCTGGTGTTTATTTTAATGAAGAAAGAACAAAAGATGGCAGAAGGATAATTACCGCCAATATTATTCCCAACCGGGGTGCCTGGATAGAATTTGAATATGATAAAAAACGCATAATATCTGTAAGGGTAGATCGTACCAGAAAAATGCCTTCAACGGTCTTGCTCAGAGCCCTGGGATATGGTACTGATATAGAACTATTGGAATTATTTAATGAACATGAAGTTATCCAGGATACCATTGAGCGGGATAATACTGATTCTACAGATGAAGCCCTTATTGAGCTCTATAAAAGATTAAGACCTGGTGAACCACCAACAGTAGAAAGTGCCAGGAACCTGATCAATTCTCTCTTTTTTGATCCCAAGAGATATGATATGGCTGATGTGGGCAGATATAAATTAAATAAAAAACTGGGTCTGGATGTAGATCCTGATAAGCATTGCCTTGATGAGAGAGATATAGTAGAAACCGTCAGATACATGTTAAAGATTATAGATAACCATCCTGATGCTGATATAGATGATATTGACCATTTAGGAAACCGCCGTTTGAAAACTGTAGGGGAATTATTGCAGAACCAGTTCAGAATCGGCCTCTCCAGAATGGAGCGGGTAGTCAGGGAAAGAATGACCATTCAGGATATTGATGTTATTACTCCCCAGGCCTTAATCAATACCCGGCCTGTAGTTGCTGCTATTCAGGAATTCTTCGGCAGCTCCCAGCTGTCTCAGTTTATGGATCAAACTAACCCCCTGTCTGAACTGGCACATAAAAGAAGGCTCAGTGCCCTGGGACCCGGTGGTCTAAGCAGGGACAGGGCTGGTTTCGAGGTCCGGGACGTTCACCAGTCTCACTATGGTAGAATTTGTCCGATTGAGACTCCAGAAGGACCTAATATTGGTTTGATTGGGCAGATGAGTACCTTTGCCAGAATAAACTATTTCGGTTTTCTGGAAAGCCCCTATAGAAAAGTAGTTGATGGCAAACCAACAGATGAGATTGATTTCTTATCTGCTGATGAAGAAGACAAATATATTATTGCTCAGGCCAATGAGCCCCTTGATGAAAATGGCTATTTTGCCAATGAATATCTGATTGCTAAATATAGAGGAAAGATCCTGGAAGTAGCTGCTGACCGGGTCCATTATATGGACGTTTCCCCCAAACAGTTGGTAGGGGTTTCTGCTTCCCTGATTCCTTTCCTGGAAAATGATGATGCCAATAGGGCCTTGATGGGGGCCAACATGCAACGGCAGGCAGTACCCTTATTAATAACTGATGCACCAATTGTGGGCACAGGAATGGAACATAAGGTAGCCAAAGACTCTGGAGCTGTTGTCCTGGCCAGGAATTCTGGTACAGTAGTAAGTGTAAATGCTGCCCAGATAATCATTAAGACAGATGATGGAAAAACTGATACTTATAAATTACTGAAATTTAAAAGATCCAACCAGGGCAGCTGTATAAACCAGAGGCCTATAGTAAACAAAGGAGACCGGGTAGAAAAGGGAGATGTCATAGCTGATGGTCCCTCTACAGATCATGGTGATCTGGCCCTGGGCAGAAATACCCTCATCGCCTTTATGCCCTGGGAAGGATATAATTATGAAGATGCTATCTTAATTAGTGAAAGACTGGTTAAAGAAGATGCCTTTACCTCTATTCATATCGAAGAACATGAAGCAGAAGCCCGGGATACCAAATTAGGCCCTGAAGAAATTACCAGGGATATACCTAATGTAGGGGAATCTGCTTTAAGGAATCTGGATGAAAGGGGTATAGTCCGTATCGGAGCTGAAGTAAAAGAAGGAGATATCCTGGTAGGCAAAGTAACTCCCAAGGGAGAAACAGAGCTGTCTGCAGAGGAAAGGCTCTTAAGGGCTATTTTTGGTGAGAAGGCCCGGGAAGTAAGGGATACCTCCTTGAAAGTACCCCATGGAGAACAGGGTATAGTTGTTGATGTAAAAGTATTCAGCCGGGAACAGGGAGATGAATTAAAACCTGGTGTAAACCAAATGGTCCGGGTTTATATAGCCACTAAACGTAAAATCTCTGTTGGGGACAAAATGGCCGGTAGACATGGAAATAAGGGTGTTATTTCCCGGATTTTACCTGAAGAAGATATGCCCTTCTTACCTAACGGAGAACCAGTAGAGATTGTACTTAATCCCTTAGGTGTTCCATCCCGTATGAATATAGGCCAGGTATTGGAAGTTCATCTTGGTATGGCAGCAAAGGCCTTAGGCCTCTATGTAGAAACACCTGTTTTTAATGGTGCCAATGAAAAAGATGTAGAGGATATGCTGGAAAAGGCCGGCTTAAGCAGGGATGGTAAGACCATACTTTATGATGGACGAACAGGGGAACCCTTTGATAAAGAAGTGACAGTAGGCTACATGTATATGCTGAAACTACATCATCTGGTAGATGATAAGATCCATGCCCGTTCAACCGGCCCCTACTCACTGGTAACCCAGCAGCCCCTGGGAGGAAAAGCCCAGTTTGGTGGCCAGAGGTTTGGTGAGATGGAGGTCTAGGCCCTGGAAGCTTATGGGGCTGCCTATAGTCTCCAGGAAATGCTAACAGTAAAATCTGACGATGTTGTTGGTAGGGTTAAGACCTATGAGGCCATCGTAAAAGGAGAAAATATACCGGAGCCAGGTATACCGGAATCCTTTAAGGTTTTAATCAAAGAGATGCAGAGCCTGGGTCTTGATGCAAAAATCTTTACTGAAGAAGATAAAGAGCTCATGATAGTAGAAGACGAAGACTATAATAGTACTGCCCAGAAATTAGGCCTTGATCTGGAATTAAGCCTGGAGGATGATTCCAGTGATATTGGGATAGAAGATGAAGATGACGAATAAAAGAGAGGGGGAGGCCCTTTGTATAATGTCAATAATTTTGCTTCGATGAGAATCAGTATTGCAGCTCCTGATCAAATACGGGAGTGGTCAAGGGGTGAAGTAAAAAAACCGGAAACTATCAATTATAGAACCTTGAAACCGGAGAGAGATGGACTCTTTTGTGAAAAGATCTTCGGCCCAACAAAGGATTATGAATGCCACTGCGGTAAGTATAAGCGGATAAGATATAAAGGCGTAGTCTGTGACCGTTGTGGAGTAGAAGTAACCCGCTCTAAAGTTAGGCGGGAGAGAATGGGACATATCGAGCTGGCTGCTCCCTGTACCCATATCTGGTTTTTCAAAGGGATTCCCAGTCGACTTGGTCTGATCCTGGATATGTCACCAAGGTCACTGGAAAAGGTCATCTACTTTGTTTCTTATCTGGTTATTGATCCAGGAGAAACTCCATTTAGTGAAAAACAATTACTCTCTGAAAGCGAATACCGGGAGGCCTGTCTCAAGTATGAGGGTGGCTTTGTTGCCGGTATGGGTGCAGAAGCCATTAAAGAGCTGCTGGCCAAAATAGATGTAGCCGAAGAAGTTAAAAAACTTAAAAAAGAGGTTAAGGAAAGTACAGGCCAGAGGAAGAAAAGGGCTATTAAGAGGCTGGAAGTTATGGATGGACTTCTCAAAGCCAATATCAAACCAGAATGGCTGGTTATGGATGTTATACCTGTGATTCCTCCTGATCTTCGTCCCATGGTCCAACTGGACGGAGGCCGTTTTGCTACCTCAGATTTAAATGACCTCTATCGGAGAGTTATTAATAGAAATAATCGGCTCAAGAGATTACTGGATTTAGGTGCCCCTGATATAATTATCAGGAATGAGAAAAGGATGTTACAGGAAGCCGTAGATGCCTTAATAGATAATGGCAGAAGGGGCAGGCCTGTAACTGGTGCTGGCAACAGGCCCCTGAAATCCTTAAGTGATATGTTAAAAGGAAAACAGGGCCGCTTCCGCCAGAACCTATTAGGAAAACGTGTTGATTATTCAGGTAGATCTGTTATTGTAGTTGGGCCAGAGTTAAAGCTCCATCAGTGTGGTTTACCCAAAAAGATGGCCCTGGAACTTTTCAAACCCTTTGTCATGAAAGGTCTGGTTGATAAAGGTTTGGCCCATAATATCAAAAATGCCAAGAGAATGGTGGAAAACTTTGATGATGAGGTCTGGGGTGTACTGGAAGAGGTAATTGAGGATCATCCTGTATTACTAAACAGGGCCCCTACCCTACACAGATTAGGTATCCAGGCCTTTGAACCTGTTCTGGTAGAAGGAAAGGCTATCAAATTACATCCACTGGTCTGTACTGCCTATAATGCGGACTTTGACGGAGACCAGATGGCTGTCCATGTGCCTTTATCTGCCGAAGCCCAGGCTGAAGCCAGGCTCCTGATGCTATCTACCAATAATTTGCTGGCTCCTTCTGATGGGCAACCCATAACTGTTCCTACCCAGGACATGGTTTTAGGAATCTTTTATCTAACTACTATTAATGATGGGGAAAAAGGAGAAGGCAAGATTTTTGCCTCTCCAGAGGAAGCTATAAAAGCTTATGCTACGGGTAAAATAGCTTTACAGGCCCGTATAAAAGTTAGAATAAACGGTAAAATAATAGAAACATCTGCCGGAAGGGTTATTTTCAACAATGCCTTGCCGGAAGACATGGAATTTATCAATGAACATGTAGATAAAGGAAAGATCGGAGATATCGTAGCAGAATTACATGAAAACTATGGCAACACTAAAACTGCTGAAGCCCTGGATAATATAAAAGAACTTGGTTTTAATTATGCCACAAAATCAGGTATTACGATAGCTATCTCTGATGCTTCCATTCCAGAGGATAAAGAAGAAATCCTCAAAAAGGCTGAAGAAGAAGTCTGGAATATTGAGCAACATTATAAGCGAGGGGCTATTACCGAGAATGAAAGATATCAAAAAGTAGTAGATATCTGGAACAAGGCTAAAGATGATTTAACAGATGCCCTTCTGAAAACCCTGGATAAAAATAATAACATCTATATTATGGCTATTTCTGGTGCCAGGGGTAATATCTCACAGATCTCACAGCTGGCGGGAATGCGTGGCCTTATGGCTGACCCCTCAGGTAAGATCCTGGATATCCCCATTAGATCCAGTTTCCGGGAAGGCTTGAATGTGACTGAGTTCTTTATTTCCACCCATGGTGCCCGGAAAGGTCTGGCTGATACAGCTATCAGGACAGCCGACTCTGGTTATTTAACCCGCCGCCTTGTGGATGTAGCCCAGGATGTTATTATCCGGGAAGCTGATTGTGGTACTGAAGAAGGCATCACTGTCAGGGCTATTGGCCGCCAGGGCCATGAGGCTATTGAGAGCCTGGCTGAAAGATGTATAGGCCGGGTTGCAGCTGAAGATATTATTAACCAGGAAACTGGTGAAGTCCTGGTAGCCCGCAATGAGATTATCACCAAAGGCAAAATGCAGAAGATTGAAGAAAGCGGAATAGAAGAAGTAAAAATACGGTCAATCTTAACCTGTGATACAGAACACGGAGTCTGCCAGCAATGTTATGGAATTAACCTGGCTACAGGAAGACTGGTAGATATAGGAGAAGCGATTGGTATTGTTGCTGCCCAGTCTATCGGTGAACCTGGTACCCAGCTGACCATGAGGACCTTCCATACCGGGGGTGTTGCTGGAGATGATATTACCCAGGGTTTACCCAGGGTGGAAGAATTATTTGAAGCACGTACACCTAAAGGACAGGCGATTATTACCGAAAAAGAAGGTTATGTGAAGATCATCAGCAAAAAGAATACTCGCCGGGTTGTCATTGAAGACGAGGAAGGAAAGAAGAAAACCTACCAGATACCCTATGGATCGCAGATTATTGTCAAAGACGGGGCCTATGTACAGGTAGGAGATAAATTAACTGAAGGGCCTCTGGATCCCTCTATGTTGCTGAAGATCAAAGGTGAAAGGGCTGTCCAGAAATATATCCTGGAAGAAATACAGAATGTTTACCGGTCCCAGGGTGTTGAGACCAATGATAAACATATTGAGGTTATAATCAGGCAAATGATGCGCAAGGTAAGGGTAATTACTCCAGGAGATACTGATTTTCTACCTGGCAGCCTGATCAACAAACATGAGCTGAAAGAAGAAAACAATAGGGTTCTGGCCGAAAATGGAGAAACTGCAACAGTCAAACCAGAAATCCTGGGAATCACTAAAGCTTCACTGGCTACAGATAGTTTCCTTTCTGCAGCATCCTTCCAGGAGACCACCCGGGTCTTAACTGAGGCTGCTTTAGAAGGAAAGGTAGATAGGCTCCTGGGCCTGAAAGAAAATGTTATTATTGGCCAGCTGATTCCGGCTGGAACAGGTATGCGCAGGTATAGAGAGATTGATCTGGTAGATGAAAAGGGACTTCCCTTTAACAATATGATGGAAGAAATAGCAGAAGAAAGTGAATTAATCTAAATATTGTGGAGAGACACGGTCAGACAAAGTATTAATAATCTATATATTTGCTGACCGTGTTTTTTCCTTTTAAACCAGGCAGGATAGATTAAAATATCTTGAAAAAAATTATTGACAAGGGCCTGTAAAGGTGTTAAAATACTTAAGTGTGCGTAATTAAAGACTTAACTTCGGGGAGGCAGGTTAAGTGATGAATCTGGCTGAACTGAGTAGAACAAAAAGTAAAGTTGTGGGCAAAAAACAGACTGTAACTGCCATAAAAGAAGGAAAAGCCGCTGTAGTCTTTTTAGCAGAAGATACTGATGACCATATAAAGCAGGAAATCATAAAGATAAGTGAGGAAAAGAATATCTCCATTATTTCAGTAGATAGCAAACTAAAATTAGGCAGAGCATGTGGTATCGATGTTCCCGCAGCATGTGCCACAATTTTGAAGTAAATGGAAGGAGGTGCACTTATGCCAACAATTAATCAATTAATCCGTAAAAATAGACAAAAAATTGTCAAGAAAACGGATTCCCCAGCTTTGCAGCAATCTCCACAAAGAAGAGGTGTCTGTACAAGGGTATCCACTGTTACACCGAAGAAACCTAACTCTGCTTTAAGGAAGGTTGCCCGTGTAAGAATGACAAATACTCACGAAGTAACAGCCTATATTCCCGGAATTGGACATAATTTACAGGAACACTCTGTTGTTTTGGTCCGGGGAGGTAGAGTTAAAGACTTACCTGGTGTCAGGTATCATATTGTGAGAGGTGCTCTTGATACAGCGGGTGTAGATAACCGCAAAACAAGTCGTTCTAAATATGGTGCCAAGAAACCTAAGTAAAGGGGGGTGAAAAATGAGGAAAAATAGAGCTGTTGTGAGAAAAATAGAGCCAGATCCTATTTATAATGAAGTTGTTGTAACAAGAATGATTAATAAGATTATGCTGGATGGCAAGAAAAGTCTGGCTGAAAGAATTTTCTATGATTCCATGGATTTAATTAAAGAAAAAACAGGTGAAGAGAGCATAGAAGTACTAAAGAGAGCTCTTGATAATGTAATGCCTGTTTTGGAAGTTAAGTCCCGTCGTGTGGGTGGCTCAAACTATCAGGTACCAGTAGAAGTAAATGAGCGGAGGCGTATGAGCCTTGCTATTAGATGGATTGTTGATGCAGCCCGTAAAAGAGGGGAAAGGACAATGACAGAGCGTTATGCTAATGAAATTATAGATGCAGCCAATAATACTGGTGGGGCTGTCAGGAAGAAAGAAGAAGTACACCGTATGGCTGAAGCTAACAGGGCTTTTGCACACTACAGGTGGTAAGGACAATAAGTTTTTATAAGATTATAATCTATGAAAGGAGGGGGAATAGATGGCCCGTCAATTTCCTTTAAATAAAACTAGAAATATCGGTATCATGGCACATATTGATGCCGGAAAGACCACAACCACTGAGAGGATTTTGTATTATACTGGAAGAGTCCACAAGGTTGGAGAGACCCATGATGGTGCAGCAGTTATGGACTGGATGGAGCAGGAACAGGAAAGGGGCATTACTATTACCTCAGCTGCTACTACCTGTCAATGGAAAGACCATCGTATAAATATTATAGATACGCCCGGACACGTTGACTTTACTGTAGAAGTAGAAAGGTCTTTGCGTGTTCTTGATGGTGCAATAGCCGTATTCTGTTCTGTAGGAGGTGTTGAGCCTCAGTCAGAAACAGTCTGGAGACAGGCTGATAAGTATCGAGTGCCAAGAATAGCTTTTATTAATAAAATGGATAGGATGGGGGCAGATTTCTACCGGGTGGTGGATATGATCAAGGATCGCCTTGGTGCCAATGCTGTACCTCTCCAGATCCCAATAGGTAAAGAAGATAGTTTTGCAGGTATGATAGATCTCCTTACTATGGAAGCTATTCTCTATAAAGATGAATTAGGTGTTGAGTTTGAAAGAACCGAGATTCCAGAAGATTATAAGGAACAAGCCAGTGAATATAGGGAACTATTGCTCGAAACCATTGCAGAAAAAGATGATGAATTAATGATGAAATACCTGGAAGGCGAAGAAATAAGCATTGATGAAATCAAGAAAACCATCAGGAAAGCAGTCCTGAATGTTGAGCTTATTCCTGTCTTCTGTGGCTCTGCTTTCAAGAATAAAGGTGTTCAGCCAATACTGGATGCAGTATTGGATTATCTGCCTTCACCCCTGGATGTGGCAGCTGTAACTGGCGTGAACCCACAAACTGGTGAAGAAGAAAGCAGGGCAACAGCAGATGATGAAGCTTTTTCTGCCTTAGCCTTTAAAATAATGACTGACCCTTATGTTGGAAAACTGGCTTTCTTTAGAGTTTATTCCGGTGTTTTAAATTCCGGTTCCTATGTTTTAAACTCCACCAAGAACATTAGAGAGAGAATTGGCCGTATACTGCAGATGCATGCTAATCACCGGGAAGAAAAGGATGCTGTATATGCCGGAGACCTGGCAGCAGTAGTTGGGTTAAAGAATACCAGCACTGGTGATACCTTATGTGATCCCGATAAGCCTATAATACTTGAATCTATGGAATTCCCAGAACCAGTTATCGACTTAGCAATTGAACCAAAAACCCAGGCTGATCAGGATAAACTAGGTGTTGCCCTGCAGAAATTGGCTGAAGAAGATCCTACTTTCAGGGTTAAAACCGATGAAGAGACTGGTCAGACTGTTATCTCCGGCATGGGAGAATTACACATTGAAATTATTGTCGACCGTCTCCTGCGGGAATTCAAGGTCAATGCCAATATCGGTAAGCCACAGGTAGCTTACCGGGAGACCATCTCCGGAACTGCTACCAATGTAGAAGGCAAATATGTCCGTCAATCTGGCGGCCGTGGTCAGTATGGCCATGTGGTTATTGACATTGAACCACTGGAAGAAGGCGCTGGCTTTGTCTTCGAAAACAATATCGTTGGTGGTGTAATCCCCAAAGAATACATTCCTGCTATTGAGGCCGGAATCAAAGAAGCTATGGGTAATGGTGTCCTGGCAGGATATCCAATGGTTGACCTGAAGGTTTCTTTACATGATGGAAGTTACCATGATGTCGACTCCTCAGAAATGGCCTTTAAGATTGCCGGTTCCATGGGCTTCAAAGAAGCTGCCAGCAGAGCAAAACCAATCTTACTGGAACCAGTAATGAGTGTTGAAGTAACCACCCCGGAAGAATATATGGGTGATGTTATTGGTGATTTAAACTCCAGGCGGGGACAGGTTCAGGGTATGGAATCAAGGGCCAATGCCCAGGTGGTAAAAGCCCTGGTACCATTGGCAGAGATGTTTGGTTATGCAACAGACCTGCGTTCCAAAACCCAGGGTCGTGCAACCTACTCCATGCAGTTTGCCCATTATGAACCTGCACCAAAGAGTGTTGTTGATCAGATAACAGGTAGTTAATCAATTGATGATAAAATTTTAATTTAAATTTTTAAGGAGGAACTTAAAAATGGCAAAACAAAAGTTTGAAAGAACAAAACCCCATGTTAATATTGGAACAATTGGTCACGTTGACCACGGAAAGACCACCTTAACAGCTGCTATCACAGCAGTATTAGCTGCAGCTGG
>Ga0116180_1003060_pt1 | contig 12827 bp, 15 predicted proteins | sample AD_UKC073_MetaG_FD_89804 | JGI IMG/M metagenome (GOLD analysis project Ga0116180, IMG submission 89804) | Active sludge microbial communities of municipal wastewater-treating anaerobic digesters from USA - AD_UKC073_MetaG | ecosystem: Engineered > Bioreactor > Anaerobic > Digestate | place: USA...
TCCGGCAGCCTCCCCCGCTCCGCTCCTCCGGCTTCCGGCTCTCCTCCTGCATCGCGGGCGCTCGCGGCACCCCCCCCAATGGCTTACTCGCTTCGCTCGTTGCGCTGGTGCCGCTCGCTTCACGCCCGCTCTTCGTCGTCGCTCCGGCAGCCTCCCCCGCTCCGCTCCTCCGGCTCCCGGCTCTCCTCCTGCATCGCGTGCGCTCGCGGCACCGAACTACTCGGTCAGCGGGGCTTTGGTGGATTTCCGGGGGGGTGGGTTAACGTCCTCTCCACACGGTCGATAGGCTGGCCCGGCCACAACGGCGCGGACGGCAACGAAGCCGCCCGGGCGTGAGGAAGGAAGACGATGCGGCTGTTGATCATGGGTGCCCCCGGCTCGGGCAAGGGGACCCAGGGCAAGCGCCTCGCTGCACACTTGGGCATCCCGGCGATCTCCACCGGGACGATCCTGCGCGAGCACGTCGCGAAGGAGACGCCTCTCGGCATCCAGATCAAGCACGACATGGACAACGGTGACTATGTGGCCGATCCCGTCGTCGAGCAGATCGTCCGCGAGCGGCTCGCCCAGGAGGACGCCCGCAAGGGCTTCCTGCTCGACGGTTTCCCCCGTACGGTGCACCAGGCCCAGACCCTCGACGCGATCCTCGGTGAGTCGCATCTGGCTCTCGACCACGTGATCAGCCTCACGATCGAGGGCGACGCGCTCGTCTCCCGCATGCTGCAGCGAGCTGAGATCGAAGGGCGTCCCGACGACAACGAGGAGACCATCCGGCACCGGATGAACGTCTACGTCGAGGAGACCGAGCCCGTACTCGACTTCTACCGCGAGCGCGACATCGTGATCGAGATCGACGGCGACGGCGACATCGACGAGGTGCAGGACACGATCCGCCGTGAGCTTCTCGACGAGTACGACGACGGAGCCTGACCGCTCGTGGTGAAGGCAAAGTTCGCCCGCGGGATCGAGATCAAGACCGACGACCAACTCCTGGTCATGCGGCGAGCCGGCCTCGTCGTCGCGCGGGCGCTGCGTGAGGTACGGGCCGCCGCTCGCCCGGGCGTGACCACCCACGATCTCGACCAGATCGCCCGCGACGTCCTCGCCGCCGAGGGCGCTGGCTCGTCCTTCCTGCACTACGACATCGGTCACGGCATCCCGCCGTACCCGGCCGTCACCTGCATCTCGGTCAACGACGAGGTCGTGCACGGCATCCCGGGGCCTCGGATGCTGGCGGACGGCGACCTGGTGTCGGTCGACTTCGGGGCGATTGTCGACGGCTTCCACGGCGACTCGGCGGTCTCCATCCTGGTCGGTGACGGTGTGGCCGACGAGGTCCGTACGCTCAGCGACGACACCCGGGCCGCCATGTGGCAGGGCATCGGAGCTGCTCGGATCGGCGGCACCATCGGTGACATCTCGTGGGCCATCGAGTCCTTCGTTCGGAGCCGTCCCACGAAGTACGGGATCGTCGCCGAGTACACCGGCCATGGGATTGGCTCGGCCATGCACCAGCCGCCGGATGTGCCGAACTTGGGCCGGAAGGGTCGCGGGGCGACGATCGTACGTGGCATGTGTCTCGCGATCGAGCCGATGCTGACGCTGGGCCGCGCCGCCACGACGGTGCTCGATGACGACTGGACCGTCGTCACCTCCGACAGCAAGGTCGCCTGTCATTGGGAGCACACCATCACGGTGACCAAGAACGGCATCTGGGTCCTCACCGCCGAGGACGGCGGCGAGGAGGAGCTCACCAAGCTGGGTGTCCGCTTCGGACCGCTGTCCTGACTGTCCTGACTGGAGGAGTTGCCATGACCATCGTGATCGCCGGTGCACCGGTCAGCTTTGGAGTGTTCGAGCTGACTCCCGACGACGACAGCCTGGTGCTGCCGACAGCCGACGAGCTGTGCGAGGCGCTGCGGGAGACGGGTTATGCCGGCGTCGACTCAGGCCCGATCGGGTTCCTGGGTCGCGGTGAGGAGCTCCGGGCACGGCTGCGGTCGTCCGGGCTTCCACTCGCTGGCGGCTGGGTTGACCTGCCGTTCAGTGACGACGCCGCGTTCGAGGCGGCCCTGCCCACCCTGACGGCGGCTCTGGAGTTCTTCGTCGAGGGCATCGACCCTGAGGCGCCGTTGGCCCCGAAGCCGACGCTGGCCGACTCAGGCGACGCCGTACGGAAGGCGAACCCGGGTGGCGGTGGCGGCCACCAGCTCGACGAGGCTGGTTGGCAGCGGTTTGCCCGCAACGTCCAGCGCGCGGTCGACCAGGTACGGGCAGCGGGCCTGGAGCCCACCTTCCACCACCACGCGTGCACCTACGTCGAGACACCAGCCGAGGTGGATGAGCTGCTCGCCCGCACCGACGTCGGGCTCTGCTTCGACACCGGCCACCTGCTGATCGGCGGCGGCGATGTGCTCGAGGGCTGGCGGCGCTGGCGCGACCGGATCAACCACCTCCACGTGAAGGATGTCCGGGTCGACCGGCTCCGCGAGATCGTCGCGCGCAAGGGCGGCATGCTCGACGTGTGGAGCGGCGGCGTGTTCGTCCCCTTCGGTGCCGGCGACCTCGAGATCGACACCTTCATGGACGAGGTCCTCGCGTCGGGTTACGACGGCTGGCTGGTGGTCGAGCAGGACCTGATGCCGAAGCCAGGCGACGACCCTGCCCAGGTCAAGGCTGACCATGCCCGCAACCGCGACGTGCTGAGCCGCTGGCTCTGACGGCTAGAGCCAGCCGAGCCCCGACAGCCACTCGGCAGCCAGACCGGTCCACTGGCCCACCTCGGGGTCGTCGAAGGCGAGACCGAGTCCATGTCGACCGGCACGGAAGATGTGCCCCTCGTACGGCACTCCCGCCACGGCGAGCGACATCATCATCGACACGGCGTGGATCACCGGCACGACGGCGTCGTCGCTGGTGTGCCAGATGAACATCGGCGGCATGTCGCCCTCGTCTGCTGATGTGACCCGCGTGGGCGGGGACAGCTCGGCCCGCAGCTCACCTGATGCGTCGTCGCCCAGCAGCCGATACGAGGAGCCCATGTGCAGGTTCGGGATCCGGCCCAGCATCGTCTCGCGCAGGTCAGTCACGGGGTAGCAGAGGATCGCTGCATCGGGTCGGCCGGCGTACGTCCAGCGGTCCAGTCCCGGAACGTCGTCGGTGTCGGTGGAGAGCAGCGCTGCCAGATGGCCGCCCGCCGAGAAGCCGATCACGCCGATCCGCGTCCGGTCCACCGGGAGCGGGGTCTGACCTTCACGCAGATCAGCCAGCGCCTCACGGGCGTCGCGCAGCGGACGCGGCCAGCAGCGCTCGCCCACGCCGTACCGCAGCACGGCGGCGTGCAGTCCGAGGCTGTTCAGCCACTGAGCGACCGGCGCACCCTCATGGTCGGCGTGATGCCCGTAGCCGCCGCCGGGGAGGACGAGGAACCCGGGAGCGGTCTGCTCGCCTGCGGGGTGATAGCTGATCTGGAGCGGTGCGGGCATGGCAGACATCCTGCCGTACGGGCTGAGAAGCCGGCGGCGGCTAGGGCGACGCCATGTCGAACGGGAACCCCGAGCGGGGCATCGAGACCGCCGAGGCCTTCGCGGCTCAGCCACCGGTGGTGTACGAGCAGCCGCCGACAGAGCTGCCAGCCGTCCCGGTGATCCTGCTCGCCCTGGGACTGGGGTCGGCCTTCGCCGCTCGGATGGTCTGGAACGTCCAGAGCACGGGTCGGCGGATCAGCGTGGGCCGGAGTGGGCTGGGGATCCAGAGCCTGGGGCCGCAGCGGGGGGCGTACCTGCCCTGGGCCCTGGTGAACAACGTCGAGCTCACGGAGGTGAATGGTCGCGCCGTGCTCAGCTACCGGCTGAGGCCGAACTCGCCGGCCCCGATGAACTTCGGGCTCCCGGGAAGCGGGGGCCGATGGACGGCGCGGCTGGGGCCGGTTGACGTCGCCCGGCTGGATCGCGCGCTGCGGGCCGCCGGGGCACCCGGGTACGACGGCCTCGTCGAGATGCGCTGAGGCGCGATCGACCCCGTACGCTGACCTGCATGCCCGCACCGCACGACAGCCAGGACGACTCGGTCGTCGAGGGCATCGTCGTTGACGGGCCAGGGCTGGCCGAGCAGACCTCGCGGCAGAGCTCGGCGTCGTCGGCGAGGACGTCCGCTCCGGCCGTGGTCGACTCCTGGAGCTCCGTGGCGCCCAAGCACGCCACCCGCACGATGACCATGGTCGCGCTGGCCCCGCTGCTGATCCTGCCGCTGGTGATGCTGGCCACCCGGCTGCCCGGCCCCGTCCGGCCCCTGCTGGTGATCCTTGCGTTGGGGCTGACGGGCTACTCGTACTACAAGCTCCGCAAGCCCGTCCGTCGCAGCTACCAGGTCGCCACGAATGGTGTCTCGCTGGTCAACCAGGACGGCGAGACTGTACGGCTACCGTACGACTCGATGAGCGACCTCGCGATTGAGCTGTCGGGCGAGGGGACTGGGTCGACTGCGCTGGTCTTCAGACCGCGCGGTCCGCTGGAAGCGGGCTCACGGGCCACGAAGCGCCCCGATGGCACCGTGCGGGTGGGCTTCCCGCAGCAGGACGCCGCACGGATGGACGCCGCGATCCGAGCCGCCGACGCGGTGGGCTACCGGGGAATCCTGCGCGGCTGACGTCGGATTCGTCCAGTTTCGGGACGAATCTTTTTTTCCGTCCATTGTGGGACGAATGGAACGGCTTTACCGTCGACCTCCTGGCGCTTACGGGTCGGTGGTCAACCGGACGCCTCGGATCGACGAGATCGGCGAGGTCGGCGTACGGTTCGACCGCTGCTACGCGACCAACTCGCTGTGCTCGCCGAGCCGTGCCTCGATCCTGACCGGCACCTACAGCCACCTCAACGGCGTGATGACGCTGGTGACGCCGATCGACGCGTCGCAGCCCACGTTCATCACCCAGCTGAAGGAGGCCGGGCTACGCGTGCGCGATGGTCGGCAAGTGGCACATGGGCGACGGGCCTGGCCACGACCCGCAGGGCTTCGACCGTACGTCGGACAGTCCCTCTGGGGCCGAGTACCTGACGCGCAGGGCGTCATGGGTGCGCTGACCCATGGCGCACGCGTGGGGGCGCTGGATGCGGTGCGGGCTTGTCGTCAGCCGAGACAAGATGTCGGGGCCGTTGGCGCCGTGGATGGGCTCGAGGTAACCGCCGTGTCGGGGAGCTTAGGGTCGCCGTTCTCACCTGTGACGTGCCCGGTGAATGCTGCTTCTGACGCGACGTGCCCGTCGTATGGTCATCGCCGATGTTCATGAAAACCGATCAGACACAGACCCCCTCGAGTCTGTGACATGCTGAGATTGTAAAGTCATACATTGAGTGATGTCAGCGGGGTTTGTGAACCGCGCTTTGGTGAGTGGGTGATGGGGTCTCGTGAAGATCGTTTGGACGCTGACGGATGAGTCTCCTCGCCTCGCATCGCTCACCCTGCTGCCCTTGGTTCGCGCGTTCGCGGCCCTCGCCGATGTCGTTGTCGAGGCACTGGACATCTCTCTGCCCGCGCGGATCGTCGCCCAGTTCCCGGAGCGCTTTGCCGCTGCGCAGCGTCGCCCCGATCCGGTGGTCGGTGCGGTCGCGATGTCTGCGTTGGGGATCGCGATCGGGTCCTGGCTGGTCGTACTGGTCGTCCCGTTCGTGGTCGTGTCCGTTGTCGGGTGGACGTTTGAGTACTACCGGGGGAACTTCGCCCGATGATTCGCGCCGGCATGGGGACGTTCCTCGAACGTGGACACACCACTCGTCGAGTGAGTGCAGGGGGTGCGCGCGGTGGGCCGTTCGCACCAGAGGAATCGCCAAGGGAAGGACGATGGGATGAGTGCACTACAGACGGTGATTGATCGGATGATCGACATGGTCACGGAGAACGGCCCCGTCGGCACGTACTGTCTGATCCTGGGGGTGACCCCGGCGACCGATGCTCATTGGCCGGATGGCAAACGTGTCTACCGGTGGTGTGAGATCGCTCAGTCCCGCCGGGTCCCGAACACCATGGTGGTGCTCGCCCCGTCCCCGGCGAACGAGGACCGGTTCGAGTATCAAGGGGACATCCCGACCGGGCAGATCACCCGGACCACCCTGTGGCCCAAGCGCATACCGCTGGGGCGGGCCGCAATAGGCGCGGAGTGAGGGTGCAGATCGGCTCGTGTTGATCTCGGTGTGGGTGAAGGCTGGTTCCCGAGGGTCGCCGAGGCTGGTCGCCGACGCTCACGACGCCGGCAGTTTCGTGGCCTGGGTGCGGGAAAAGCCCATCGACGGGAAAGCCAACATCGCCGTGGAAGAGCTCGTCGCGCAGCACTTCGGCGTCGCACGCGCTGACGTGCAGATTCGACGGGGCCTCCACTCGCGCCGCAAATCCATCTGGGTGACGCCGACCACGCCGGCGTGACCCGTACCGGTCGGTGCCAGGAACAGGACACCCCGGAGCGACCCGGCGATGCTCAGGTCACCGACCGGTGCACCTCACCCGTGGGCACCCAGCCATGGAACTCGATACGCGGATCGTTCGTGGGCGCGGGTGCGAGAACGACCATCGAGTTGGGGATCAGACGGCTTTGGGCCACCGGGCACGACCGGTACAGATCTCTGCCGTTCGCCCAGCCCGCGCCCCCGGTGGGGGTCAGCCCCAGGACCAGACAGTAGGAGCCGGTGACGCCTCCGCCGACGCCCGCTCCAGCAGGTCGTCTATCAGGTCCTGTAACTTCTTCACCCCACCCATCCCCACCTCGATGCCGACCCCCGCGCGTGCGGCAGCCGGCGCCGCTGGCTGTCCCGCGCGACTCCTCATCGATTCATCATTTCATTCATCCATCATCTCACTCGTATGATCGGTTGCGGGGGCACCCTGTATTACGGAGACGTCGAGGCGGGAATCGAGATTGAGGACCGATGCGCTGGCGCACCTGAAGGTTGTCATCGCGACAAAGCTTCGCCGCAGTGAGAGTTTCACCCTGACGTGGGTGCATCCCGACGACCAGCCGGCCGGTCGCAGCGTGATCTGGATCTCACCGTCCATCCCGTTGCGCTTCGTCCAAGACGACCCGGAACCGATCGAGCTGAATCGCGCCTGGGTTGAAGACCTGGCCCGATCGGCGAGCTCCTCCTCAGGCATCATCCTGAGCCCGGAACACTTCAATGTCCCGATCACTGCGCAGCCGGAGCCGCTGGGCGGCGAATCGCTCGAGAAGGTGAGCGTTGCGGAGCTGTCCGTCGGGCACCTCGCCGTCGCCGGCCCAGAGACTACCGAGCGTCCTCCGGGCTGACCGGATCCCCGTGCGCAACCGAAACGGTTCCTGCCGATGAGCTGGTCGGACTGTCAGATCGACGGGCCGGCGGCGGGGGCTTGCTGGGCGTGGCTGCGGCGGACGTGGCTGCGGGCGTGTTCGACGGCGGCCGGCAGGTCGGTGAAGAGGTGATTCTGGTGACGGAGTGAGGAGATCACCCCGACCCGGGTCGCGACACGGAGGTGGCGTTCCTGGATTCCCTTGATCAGGACGGTGATGTTTCTGCGCTCCAAGGATTGCACCAATTCGGTGATCACGCGTGCGCCGGTGGCGTCGAGCACCTGCAGCTGGGACAGCCGGAGGATCACGACCGACACGTTCCGGATCCGGTTGACTTCTTCGATCATCCGGTCCGCTGCCCCGAAGAACAGAGCCCCGTCCAGACGGAAGATCGCGATCTCGTCATCGCCGGGCTGCGGGGTTTCGCGGATCTCTTCGCGGTGCACTCCCCCGGACGCGGCGAGGGTGCGCAGGGCGAAGAACGCCGCCGCCGCGATGCCGATGCCCACGGCGATGATCAGGTCGAAAGACACCGTCACGATCGCGGTGCCGATGAAGACGGCGGCGTCGGATTTGCTGGCCGTGACCACGCTGCGCACCGTCGAGCGGGAGATCATCCGGGTCGCGGTGATCATCAGCACCCCCGCCAGAGCGGCGAGGGGAATCTGAGAGACGGCGGACGTGGCGAGGTAGACGACGGCGATCAGAACGAGGGAGTGGACCACGGCGGCGAGTCGGCTTTGCGCGCCGGAGCGGAGGTTGACCGCGGTGCGGGCGATCGCCCCGGTCGCGGGCATCCCCCCGAACAGGCCGGACGCGACGGACGCGAGACCCTGCCCGACGAGTTCCCGGTCCGCGTCATACGGGCCGGTGTCCGAGATCGATGCTGCAACCCGCGCGGACAGCAGCGACTCGATGGCCGCGAGGGCCGCGATCGTGAGGGCCGGGCCGGCCAAGGCTGCCAGCAACGGCAGGCTGACCGTGGGGAAGGTCGGTGCGGGCAGCGCGGAAGGCAGCTCCCCGATGCGCGCGATCGGGATGTTCGCGAGCACCACCACGACGGTCACCACGACGATCGCGATCAGCGAGGCCGGGATATGCCGGTTCAGCCGGGGCAGGAAAACCATGATCACCGCGACCGCGAGAGTGGCTGTCAGTGCCCACGCCGACTCCGGCCACGTCACGGACGGGAGCGCCTCGATCACGGCGACCAGGGTGTTGCTGCTCGGCCCCGGTGACACCCCGAGGGCGGCCGGAACCTGCTGCAAGAAGATGATCACCGCGATCCCGAGGGTGAAACCCTCGATCACCGGCCACGGAATGTAGGAAACGACGCGGCCGATCTTCAGCACACCGGCGATCAACACGAACACGCCCGCCATCAGACTCAGCAGCGGCACGACCTGCGGGCCCTGCGCCGCGACGATCGGACCCAGCACGACCACCATCGCCCCGGTCGGCCCCGACACCTGCACGTTCGAACCGCCGAACACCGCCGCCACGATCCCGGCGATGATCGCCGTGATCAGTCCGACCTCCGCCCCCACCCCGGAACTGACCCCGAAAGCCAGAGCCAGCGGAAGAGCGACGATCCCCACCGTGACCCCCGCGATCAGGTCCCCCCGCCAGGTGCGCGGCACATGCCGGTAATCCGCAGCACCGGGAAGGAGCGGCGCGAAATAACTGCGCACACTCACCGCGAACCCGCCACCCGCTCCGGAAGCGCCGGCAGCCCCTCGGAATCGCGCATCTGCTGCTGAGCCTGCGCCAGAATGTCCGCCAGCAGCTGCCGTGCCGCGTGCAGCAGACCGGCGACCTCGGGAAACGCCGGACGGTAGAACACCTGACTGCCTCGGCGCTCGGACACCACAAGATGATGCCGGCGCAGCACCGACAGATGCTGCGACAGATGCGACGCCTCGATACGCAAGTCCTCGATCAGGCTGCTCACCGCCACCTCATCGGAGGCGATCAAGATCTCCAGGATGCGCACCCGCACCGGATGCGCCAACCCCTTGAACAGATTCGCCTTGACCTCATACAACGGGCCATCCTGACCCAACGGACCTTCCACAGCGCCCTCTTCCTCACCCGCGCCCGCATCACCGAATAGCGCGCGAATCAATGATTTGATAATCTCATCATGTCATGCCGTTGGGCATGATTCGACGCCGGCCCCTCGACGTGGAACGCATCTCTAGCTCCTTGGCGAGGAATACATGGCCACCATCCTGCAGTTTCTGGTGTTCTTCATCATGCTCATCGGCGGGATCCTGCTCCTGGGTGTGGCGTTCAATACGCCCATCATGCCTGGGCTGGTCTTCGTCGCCGGCATCGTGGTGTTCTCGCTGGCCTTCATCATCCCGATAGTGATCGGCCGCCGCGGCATGCGCTGACAATGCCCGACCCGCCCCGCGCGGTCCCCAACCTCATCGAACAACCAGCCATCCTGCGCGCAGTCACACCTGTAGCCCGGTCCGAACTCGTCGAGGAAGCGCCGCACTCCTGCAGCACATCCGCCATCCCCATCTCCCGCGCCTCCGGGTGCGAACCCCGAGGCCCGCCATGAGTCTTCAGTTCCTCATCGACCGCATGATCGACCTCGCCACCAAGGAGAACCCCACCGGCACGTATCGCCTCCTCATTGGAATCACCCCCCTGACAAACGACCCCTGGATGTCCGAGCGAACCACGTACCGCAACTGCGTCATCGTCCACTCCAGCGCCGTACCGAGCACCAGAATCCTTCTCTCGCCCGACCCAGGCAATCTCGCTCACGCCGACCTCATCGAGTACCGCGGCGAAGTCCTCAACGGCGGCATCACCCGACAAGTCCTTCAACGACACCCGGCCGTCACCCCAACGAAGACCACGCCGCGTCGCTCCACCGCGGACACCGACCCCCGGGGAAGCACTTGAGCGGAGCACCACACCGGGCTGTAGATACTGCCAGGTCCCGCGGTCCCGAGGCGCGTGCACCAAGCCTCAGTTAGTGACTTGATGAAACCATCATGTTATGCTCAGGTGTCCCACCGCACCACCGGGCGGCCACACCCGATACCACAGGCCGCCCGGCCAGGTTTCCTCGGCGGGCCGACCTCCCACCCCCAGGTCGGACTGCCGAGGGAGCCCGCGGCGGGCGATCACGCAACGAGTTGTTGCGCGATCAGCTAATGACTCCAGTTCGCCCACACGAGGTCGCCTCTGAGGCGAGCGCCGTCCGCTGAGCGGCCCGAGATGCCGTCGCTGCCGATCGCGGGAGTCGGTCGCTGCTAGAGACGGCGCGACCATACCATGTCGCCCGCTCCTTCGCGCAGACCAGGCGGCCGATGATCACTTCGTGCGGCGCTGCGATATCTCAAGCGCCAGGCACCCTCGAATCCGTCGCCCAGGAGAACGCCCACCCAGCCGCCTCCTCGATCGGCGACACCAAGCAATCACAGAACGCCACCACGGAACACCAAAATCCACACGGCACAGCGTAACGAGCGTCAGCGAGTAAGCCATTCAGAGGAGCACCTTCTGCCAGCACGCGCCGAAGTCCTCCCGTACGTAGCCGAGGGCGATGTTGATGCCGAGCATGTGGTCGTTCTCGTCGGCGTTCCAGGTGTGCACGCGCTGGACGGACGGGAACGCCTCGTGCAGCAGTCGTGCGTTGGCGGCCTTCAACAGCAGGCCGAGCCCGTGTCCGCGGTGGCCGTCGAGCACGATCGTCGACCACTGGAAGGCGACCGCTGGCTTGCGACTCGAGGCGAGCAGCTGGGTGAAGCCGACGAGGCGACCTGAGGCGCGGTGTCGGATCACTGTCGTGGCGAAGGTGCCGTCGAGCAGCGAGCGCTCCTCCTGCCGACGCACCCGCTCGGCGTCCCAGATCTCAGGGCGCCAGTCGACGTCTCCCAGTGGCGGGTCGGTGGACATCGCGGTGTTCAGGGCTGCCATGTCCTCGAGCCACTCGTCGGGCGTCAGGCCTGTCCACTGGAGGACCTGGTAGCCACCCGCCTCGGCGCGGCTGGGGTCGCAGGCGGGTGCGAGCACCTCGTCCGGCACCGGGATCGGCTGCACGCTGTGACGCTCGGCCTGCGCCAAGGAGTAGCCGGCGGCGAGGTACCGGGTCACGGTCGGATCGGCCCGATCCAGCCGGACCTCTCCGGTCGGGTCGATGACCGCGTCGGGGTCGTCTGCGGCTGCCTCGGCGCCGCGGTGCCCGACCCAGCCCAGGACGGTGCTGCGATCGTTGGCACGAGCGAACTGGTCATGGACGGCGAACAGAGCCTCATCGATCCCCAGCCCTCGTGCGGTGGGCCGGACCTGCGGTTCACCTGCGTCGATCAGGTGCGTGTTGTCGGTGAGGGGCGCGTTGGCGTAGCACACGGCGAGCACGTCGTCGGGGCTGGCGACCTCCTGGTCGGGCTCGGGACGTACCAGCCGTACGCCAGCCATCTGGCCGTCGATCGCGTCAACGGGTCGCGGACCGGCGAGCGCGACCAGCCACAGCTTGCGACGGTCACGCTGGTCATGGAAGTGGAGGAGGTCTGACTCGGTGGCGTCATCGGCGAGGTCGTCGTAGCCGTACTGCTCCAGCTGGCACTCGACGCTGCACTGGGCCATGCCGTCCATCACGGCGCCCCACGCGCCCTTGGGGTCGTGCGGGACCGCGATCTCGGCAAGGTGGAAGGATTCTGGGCTCACGTCCAGCCACCTTACGGACGGACTGAAGCCTGGTCGAACGGTTATTCCGGCATCCTCACAGCCGAGCGGCGACCGCCTGCGCCGTCACGTCGTCACACACCAGGTCGGTCACCACGCCACACCGCAGAGCGCCGAGCACCGCGGCTGCCCGGGCAGGATCGGCCACCACGCAGATGCGTCGGGGAACGCGCTTCAGCTCCTCAGGGGCAAGTCCGGTGGCGCGCTCGTTGTAGGAGATGTCGGCGTAGGTGCCGTCTTCGCGCAGCAGCACCGTACAGACGTCGCCCACCGCTCCCTCGCGCACCAGCTGAGCCATGTCGTCGGCATCCAGGTAGCCCGCGTTGTAGACGTGGGACGGCACCTTCCCGCTGATCGAGCCGACCCCGAAGATGGCGATGTCGAGGGTGCGCTGCAGCTCGAGCACCCGCCGTACGGACCGCTCTCGCCACATCGCCGCGCGGGTCTCGGCGTAGTCGAAGAAGGCTGGTACGGGGAAGTGCACGATCCGGGCGTCGAAGGCGTTGGCGAGCCCCTCGAGGATCGCCCCGACGTACGGGGCCCCGCTGTTCTCCGGGTTCGCACCACCGTTCATCTGCACGATCGTCGCGTCCTTCAGCGGCCGCCGATCGAGGTGAGCGACGATCGCCGAGAGGGTGACTCCCCAGGCGACCCCGATCAGCTGCCCGTCGGAGACGGAGTCCTTGAACAGGGCAGCCGCCATCTGGGCGACCCGGTCGAACCGGGTGTTCAGCGGCACTGAGTCGCCGACCGTCGCGATGTGCACCTTGATCCCGAACCGGCGCGAGAGCAGCCTGGCCGTGGCAGA